>Ga0207691_10001171_pt1 | contig 26074 bp, 23 predicted proteins | sample KBSM13metaG_FD_184327 | JGI IMG/M metagenome (GOLD analysis project Ga0207691, IMG submission 184327) | Miscanthus rhizosphere microbial communities from Kellogg Biological Station, Michigan, USA - KBS M1-3 metaG (SPAdes) (version 2) | ecosystem: Host-associated > Plants > Roots > Rhizosphere >...
CTCGAGGATCTTCGCCAGCGACGAGGTACGCGTCTGCATGTCGAACTCGAGCGAAAAGACGTCCGCGCTATTCATCTGGCCCTGTTCGTCCCGGCACTTTTTTTGGCCTGGTTGATATGTAGTGTCATGACTTCAGGGTTTCTCTCACCTCGGACTGTCATAAGACAAAGTATTTTCAATCAAGGAGTTACTACAAACCCTGCCTACATTTTCTAATCGAGATTGCGGGGCGACGCAGGTGCCTGTAAACATTGGCGCCGGAAGGAAGGGGACTCGCCAGAAATGCGCGTACGCAGCAGCGTTACGGCTGAACATAGAAAAAATCCAAGCGCATGCTGGTTCCGGACCATTTGCATCGCGCAGGTCCTGTGGTTTTCGGCCTGCTCGGGCGGTTTCCAGGCTGAACCCCTTGTCGAATACTCGACGGAACTGACCATCCAGGGCGCGTCTCCCCAGTCGCTGGTCCGCCAACTGCGGGCCGGCATCTACGTCGTCGAGGTCCGCGAACGGGACATCGACGTGCGCGTCGGTATCGACGCCGGTAAACGGCACACCGAACTCGCCGATGCATATCTCCGGCATGGCCTCCACCGGACGGTAGTTAGCCTCGAGCAGCCGGCAAGCGTGCGCATCCTGGTGTCGAGTGTCGATCAGCGCGCCTGGCGGGGCGCCGCCGCGGTGCGCATCCTGCGTTGGCCGCGGCCCACGGCAGATTCGCCCATCGATGAACGCCTGCTCGGTTACATGGCGCTGGGGATCGGGAACGAGCTCATTGCAAATCCGGACTCTGCGTCGTGGCGCGCGGCGATATCGCCGCTACGTCAGGCGGCGGCCCATTTCGAAGCCGTCAACGACCTGCAGGCGCTGGCGGAGGCCGAATATCAGCGCGGCTACGTCGAGTTCAACCTCCTGTTCGAATTTCAGGATGGGCGCCGTTCGGCCGAGTCGTCGCAAGCGCATTTCATCGCTGCCGGTGACGAGACTGGCGCGGCGCGCGCCGCTGTATTGCGCGCTCTCAATGAATTCAACATCGCCACCGGCATGGGTGCGGACGTCTCGCGCCTCGAGCAGCGTGCGCTGCTCGACGCGGCTGTTGCACGCACCCAGCGCGCACAGGCCTATTTCGACGCTCACGAGCTGTACAGCGATGCCATGAATGCGATGCTCGTCGGCTGCATCCGCGAGCTCGTGTTAGGCGACTATGAACCGTGTGTTCCCGTTTACCAGGCAATCCGCGTGCGTGCGAATCTTCGCCATGACAGGGTGTTCGAGGTGCGCGCGATCCAGAATCTGGCGGCCGCTGCCGTGCGGCGAGGCAACGCCGCGCAATCGGTCGAGATGTTCGATGCGGTGTTGCCGCTCATCGAGCGCGACCGCAATCCGGACCTGTACGCGACACTCATCGGCAATCTGGGAAACAGCCTGATCACACTGGGGGAATTCGACCGCGCACTGGTGCTGCATACCGAAGCGCTGGAAGTCTTCTCCGCTCGCGGTGATACCAGCCAGACGGCACGCGAACTCGCGGCGCTCGCGTCTATCCAGTTTCGCAGCGGCAGTGTGGAGCAGGCTCTGGCTACCCTGGAAAACGCGCTGCCTCTATATGAGCGGGCGCAAGACCAGGCCGGCCTGGTATCGGCTTTGCGCCTGGCGGGCAACGCCGCGGCGGAACTGGGCCAGCACGACACTGCCCTCGACTATCTGCGCCGCGCCGAGCGGCAGGACAAGAATGGCATCACCATCGACCGGACGCGCGTGCTCATCGCCGGCGAGCTGCGGGCGCTTGGCGACCTGCGTGGCGCGGACAGACTGCTGACGCAGGCGTTACTCACAAAGAACGAACCGTCGCGCGCAGCTGCGCTTGCCGAGCGCGCAAGGCTGCGCGAAAAACAGGGGCGCAGCGCCGAAGCCCTGGCGGACCTGCGTGAAGCCGACGGCATCTATGCGCGACTGAAGCTGGACTTCAACCGGATCGACACGAGTTCCGCCCTCGCACTGGCCCTGCTCGCGGCGAGCGATTTGTCGGGCGCGGACGCCGCTGCCGACATCGCGGTCGGCATCGAGACGCGTATTCGCGTGAACTCGGCCAATCCCGAGTTGCGTGCGCGTTTTCTGTCGGCCAGCTACGCCCCTTACGAGTCGCGCATCGAAGTGGATCTGGCCACCGGCGAGCCCGGGGACGTCGTGGCCGAGTGGAAAGCGTTCCGGGTGGCGGAGGCAATCCGTGCGCGTTCGCTGGGGGATCGTCTTGCGCACGCCGCGCATGCCGGCGAAGCCGAGCGCGATGTGAACGCCGATCGACTTCGCGAACGGATGACCGCGCTGCAGGTCGACCTCGAGCGCCGCATGCGCAAGGGAAGCCCCGGGGATGCCGACGTTCACGAAACGCGACGCCTCATCGACGAAGTGCAGGCACGGCTCGAAGCACGGATGGTCGACCAGCACGGCGTGGAGTCTAACTACCATTTTGGTATCGCCGAATCACTCGGCGAGGTGCAAGCCGCATTGCCTGACGATACGGCGGTGCTGGCGTACTTCGTCGGCGACCAGCGCTCGCATGTCTGGCTGCTGACGCACACGGGGCTGCGGCACAGCGCGCTTCCGGGACGGCGCGTTTTGCAGGATCTCGTGAACGCTTTCGTTGAACAGCAACGCGCTGGTGTCAGGATCGCCCAGGATTCTCCGTTCGCATCCCTGTTAGGTGGCCTGCTCGGGGGAGTCAAGGCGAAGCGGCTGCTGATCCTTCCGGATGGCCCCCTCAACGGCCTGCCGTTCGCCGCACTGCCGCTGCCGCGCGGATACCCGCACGAACAACTGATCGATCGATTCGTCATCGCCTCCGCGCCTTCGCTGGCTCTCGCCCTGCGGCCGGTGACGAAACGGCCCGCCATGCAAATGCGAGTCGCAGTGGTGTCCGATCCGGTCTATACGCCGGACGATCGCCGGCTGACCATCGTGGCCGGTGGTGCCGCGAATTATCGCGGCGCGGAAGGTCAGTCCGGGCGATTCGCGCGGTTGCCCTATTCGGCCATCGAGGCGCGCGCCGTCGTGCGCGCCTTTGCGGGAGCCGACGTCATCGAGCTCGCGGGATTTAATGCGACAGCGAGCCGGGTGACAGAATTACCGTCGGCCGATCTCGGGGTACTGCACTTCGCCACTCACGCCGTAGCCCGCCGGGATGCGCCGGAACTGTCGGCGCTCTTTCTTTCGGAGTTCGCTGCCGACGGATCGCCTTTGGTGGCTGATCGCCTCACAGCGGAGGACATCACGCGTAGTGGGCTGCGAGCCGACGTGGTGGTTCTGAGCGGCTGCGCCACCGGCGATGGCCGAGAACTTCGCGGCGAAGGGGTGCTGGGCCTGACCTACCGGTTCTTGGCCAACGGGTCGCATACCGTGGTCGCGTCCCTCTGGCCGGTGGAAGACGCGCTCACCGCGAGATTCATGGAGGAGTTCTACGCCGCCTACCGGGCGTCGGGGCGCACCGCGGACGCACTGCGCACCGCGCAATTGCGCACCCGGGGGACGCGAGCGTCCCCGGTCTGGTCCAGCTTCGTCGTCCGGGCCAATGGACTGCCCTGAACGAGGCCGTGCGGTTCACGCAAGCTAACTACCAGGTCGGACCAGCTGGCGCCCGGGAAGCCGGCGACCCTCCGTCACGCTCGCGTTACCCATTTGTATGTAGTGTCACGACATCCTGATTTCTCCCACCTGCGCGCGCATCTCATGAAAATATTTTTCGGGCGGGCTTAGTACAAACCCTGCCTACAAAAACAATCGCTGTTTGCGGCACAATGCCTGTGCCTTTAAACACTTGCGCCCGCCGCGTGGGATTCGCTTTAAATGTCCGTGCGCGATCACCTCGCTATCTATCGCCGAATAATTTCGCGGCAGCACGTTCCCGTGGTCTTCGCAACAGTCGTCGTACTGTGCGTTGGCGCGTGCACGAAAAGATCCGACACCGACCTGGTTGCGGAATATTCAGCCGAACTGGCCGTCAATGGCGACACATCTCCAGTCGTGACCCGCGCGCTGCAGCGCGGCGAGTATCTGGTGGAGGCGCACGAGCACGACATAGATACGCACTTGACGGTGGCGACCGGGGGCGCAGTCACAGACCTGGAAGACAGCGTTCCGCGTCACGGCGCGATCTATCAGGTAGTTAGCCTGTCGCAGCCCGGTGAATTGCGGATCCAGGTGCGCAGCACCGACCATCGCACCAAGGAGGGACACGTCGTCCTGCGCATCGCGCGATGGCAGGCCCAGCGCGACGAGCGCGCCAGCGAGCGTGTGCTCGGATTCGCAACATTCGGCAAAGCAGGTGAGGAAATTGCTCGCGTCAAGACCGAGGCGGAAGCCGCGGTGCGCGCCGCAGACAAGTTGCACGAGGTCGTAGCGCACTTCGAGGCAGCGGACGACGAGCCGATGCGTGCTCAGGCGGCGTATTCGTTGGGCTATGTGCAATACGGGCCCCGCGACCAGTGGGCCGCGGTGGTACGCGCCACCGAAATCGCAATGGAGGCGTACAAGTCCTCGGACGACGAAGCGGGAATGCATAACGCGGCGACTCTGCGTTCCGCTGCGGAGATCGAGCTCGCCAGTACGATGAACGCAGGAACCCAGCGAGCCGAGCAACGCGCTTTGTTCCTGGGCGCAGACCGCCGGCTCGCGGAAGCGGCCGATTTTTTCAAGAGCCACGCGATGCCATTGCGAGCGCAATACGCCACCAACATGCGCGCTGTGCTGGCGGTGACCACGGCTGAGTATGAGAAAGCGGAAGTCCTGCTCGCTCGTTCGATCGAGATGGCGCGAGCAAACCATGACGTCGCGGAACAGGCGAAATCGCTGGCCAACCTCGCCACCGTACACAATTTTCGCGGCTTCATGCCACAGGCCGCAAAGGAATACGAGGCTTTGTTGCCGCTCATCGATCCACAGACCCAGCCCTATCAATATGCGGCGCTGCTCGGCAACTATGGATTCACTTTGATCGCCCTCGGAGACTTCGACCGCGCGCTCACTTTGCACACCCAGGCTCTCAAGCTCTACACCGACAACGGCGAGCGGTCCGAGCGCGCCATTGAACTCGCCGCGCTCGGAGGATTGTATCTACGCATGGGCGACGCTGAACGCGCGCTGCAGACATTGCGGGCTGCAATCGTCGAGCAAGAACGCATGGCGGACAATGGCAGACTTGCCATGACCCTGCGCGTCGCCGCCACCGCGGCGTCGACATTGGACCAGCACGACACGGCCATCGGCTACCTGCGCAAGTCGTCGCTCATCGATTCAAACCCGGTCAGCGTTGCGCGGACGCGCGTGTCCGTCGCGGCGGAATTGCGAATCGCCGGGAAACACGGTGACGCGGAAGCGGAACTGTTTGAGGCGCTGCATTCTTCCAATGCACTGGTTCATGCAGTTGCAGTCGAAGAACGCGGCCATCTGCGGCTCGCGCAGAACCGTCACGCCGCTGCCATCGCAGATCTGCGCGAGGCAGATCGTCAATACGCGGCGCTCGGCCTGGAGTTCGATCGCATTGACACCAACACGGCGCTTTCCCAGGCATTGCTCGTCAAAGGCGATGTTGCAGGAGCAGCATCCGCCGCTGACGAGGCAATCGGCATCGTCACACGAATTCGCGCGAGCTCGGCCAATCCAGAATGGCGCGCACGTTTTCTTTCCGCGCGATATGCCCCGTACGAAGCGCGAATCGCTGCTGATCTGGCGAGTCCGGATGCTGGCGGCATATGGAAGGCTTTCCGCACGGCCGAGGAGGTGCGCGCCCGATCCTTAAGCGATGAACTCGCTCTGACGATGAGCGGCGCAAACCGGCAGATCGACGAGGGCGAACAAGATCTGCGCGCCAAGCTCACTGCGAAGCAACTGCTCCTGGAATCTATGATCCAGCGCCAGGATGCCGACGAGGAGGAAACGATCGCATTGCGACACTCCATCGAGGAAGCGCGTGCCCAACTCGATGCCATTCGTGTCCGTCAGGGCGGAGTTGCCGCAAGGCAATCCTGGCTGCCGGAATCCCTGGCGCGAGTGCAGCACCAGTTGCCGACAGGCACGGCGGTGCTCGCCTATTTCGTCGGGGACTCCAGCGGACACGCCTGGTTGCTCACACGAAGCGAGCTGCGCCATGCCTCTCTTCCTGGCCGCGACCGGCTGCAACAGGCCGTCGCCGCGGCGGTGGCGGCGCGAAGCGCTGGCACGCCCGGCGCTTCCGGCGAACGCAATCTCGGTTCGATGTTGTTAGGAAGCCTTCTGGCCGGCGTCGAGGAGACTCGTATGCTGGTGCTGGCCGATGGCCCGTTGAACAATGTGCCATTCGCCGCGCTGCCTGTGCCTGACGGCAGCGGGGTGCTGCTCCTCGATCGATTCGTTCTGGGATATGCGCCATCGCTGGCACTCGCGATGCACAAGGCCAGACCGCCGAAGACGCGCAATACGCGTGTCGCCGTGGTCTCCGACCCGGTATACGCCGCGGACGATCGCCGCCTGAGCGCCTCCGCGGACGGCATGGCCGGGGCCTTGCGCAGCGCTCCGCCGCCATCGCCAAACAATCTGACGCGGCTTCCCTATTCGGCCCTCGAGGCGAGCGCGGTCACCAAGGCGTTCGGAACGCAAGGCATCATTGCATTGTCCGGATTCGAGGCCACTGTCGGGCGCGTGTTGCAACTGCCGTCAAACGACCTCGCGGTTTTGCATTTCGCGACTCACGCCCAGGCACGACGCGACTTACCCGATCAATCGGCGCTCTATCTGAGCGAATACACGCCGGACGGCACATTGCTGCCGGCTAGCCGACTGACGGCAGACGACATCTCGCGCAGCGGCCTGCGTGCCGACGTCGTGGTTCTGTCGGGGTGTGCCACCGGAGATGGCAGCGCGCTGCGCGGCGAAGGTGTCCTCGGACTGACCTACGGATTTCTCGCCAATGGTTCCCAATCTGTCGTGGCGGCGCTGTGGCCCATCGAAGACGCTTCCACGGCGCGATTCATGAAGGATTTTTACGAAGCCTATCGGGAGTCGGGACGCGCAGCGGACGCGTTGCGGGTTGCGCAATTGCGCGCGCACGGCAGCGCCGTGACTACCGGGTGGTCGAGTTTCGTTGTGAGGGCTAACGAGTTTCCGTAACGCCCGATGGCTTTTTTGATCAACCTGAATGGCTGCATTCAACGAGGAGTGGCACATGTTCGGCACACAGACTACAGACAGAAAGAAGATTGGCATTTCGGTGATGGCTGCGGCTTTGCTGCTCGGCGCGACGCTGGGCACGGCTCAGGCAGCTGCTCCGGACGAAATATTGGCGCAGTGGCTCGGCCAGGAATTCACTGTCGAGTCATCGACGCTCAACGACCACATGCCCAAAGGAGGCAAGCTCACTTTTGTCTTCGATGCAGACGCCAATGTCGTGCACGTCTGTACGCGCAACTCCGCCTCGCAAAGCGAGCCGTGGCACATGGACTTTGCTGCACCCTGCGGAGTCACGATGACGTTCACGCGCGGCACGCGCTTTTGCACGTTCGAAGACGTCAAGGCGGGCAACGCCGAAGTGCTCGCATCCTGCCATCGCCTGCGCACGCGTGATGTCGCAATGCGTCCGTCCAAAGTAAAGGGCGCAGCCGAACTCAACGACATGATCGCCTTCCTGGTGCCACAGGAAAACGGCAAGCAGTCGATGTCGATACTCGTCGACTCCCCCGCACGCATGACTGACGGTGGCATCATCGTCATCGGCGGAAGCGGCGGAAAGCACTGAGATCGCTTGCGCCCGCTTGCGCAACGATTCTTCGCAACGTTGCTGCCGTTCGCCGCGGCAGCAACGTTCGGAGCGTCGTTTGCGCTCGCGGCGGCGCCGAATCTCTGTGATCACGGCGGTCGGTGGACTGCAACGGCGTTGCGCGCGCCCGCCGCAATGACTGCCTATCTCGAGTTGCTAGGCAACGAGCGCTTCGATTTACGCGCGGCCTGTGCCCACTGGGCCGGCACGTTTTCGAAGCGCCATCAGTTCGCAGCGGACAATCCTCAATCCGCGCAGAAGCTGCCCGCGCGCCTGATCCTGTACCCAGCCGAGGGCAGCGATCCGCGCCAGCTATTCACCTGGCTCAAGCAAACCGGGTATGTCCACCAGCTCGAACGTTCGCGCAATTTCGTGGTCGCGACGTTTTCGAGGTACATGACGACGGACCGGCTCATCGCGATCATCAACGCGCCCGAAGTCGGTTACGTGGAGCCCGACTGCGACGGCCCTGACTACCTGACCACTTCGATGGACATTGCTCCCTCAGTCGCGACCGACTTGCACTGCTGGCAACGAGCGGCTCGCGCGACCTTCCCCAATGATCCATGCCTCGACGAACTCTGGGGTCACAAGAAAATTGGCTGGGACTCGGGTGTGGCGGCCCGCTCATTGCCACGCATGGTCGCGGTGCTCGACTCCGGGATCGATGCGAATCACGAAGACCTGGCCATGAACGTGGTCCTGCATTTAAAGGCGAAAGAGGCGCCTCGCACTCAGGGTGGCAAATTGAACGCGCGATGCGCCACGAGCGGGCTTTGCTACCCGCATGGGACCGAAATGGCCGGCACCATCGGCGGCCGGATGGACAATGGCATTGGGGTGGCGGGTGTGGCACCACACAGCCGGCTCATTCCGATCGTCATCAGTCGCGTCGAGAATGGCCTGCTGGGGCGCATCTCGACCATTGCCGCGGGCATCGACGCCGCCGTTGAAGACGGGGCGGAAGTCATCAACATCAGCGCCAAATGGCCGGTCGACAGCCGGGCGATTTCCGAAGCGATCGTGGCTGCGGTGGGCGGTCCGGAGGCGGTCCGGCGACTGGTGGTCACCGGCTATGCCACCAGCCTGGACAGCGACGACAGCGTCCGCGAGTACTTCCCGTCCCAGTACCGCTGCCTGCCCGGAGTCATCGCGGCAGTGCCCACTGATATGCGGCACAAGGAAATGTTCAATCCTAAGGGCCGCCCAGATGCGACGGACGGCAGAATTCAGGCACCTGGCGTGGACATCGTGGTGACGACGACCGAGAATTCCGACCGAGGCTATGCCCTGTCCGAGTCTGCCGGCCCATCGAGTGCCGCAGCCTACGTTTCCGGTGCGATAGCGCTCGTCTGGGGCAGCCCGCCGCTGAACAAATGCGACGCCCAGCAGATAAAACAACTGTTGTTCTGCAGGAGCAAGAACAGCACTTCCACGCGGTATCCATGGGTCAATGTCGAATTCCTTCGAGAACTCGCAAAAGTCGATCCGGGCGCGTCCTGTCGCACCGCCATGGAAGCGCTCGCCTGTAACTAACTACCTGCGCTCGTGGGGTGTCGCGTGAGCGCGCCGCCGACCGAAGAGATCGAGCGCATCGTCGCCGCCGCACTGACCGGGGAACGTGCCGCCGAAAGCCGCATGCTGGAGGCACTGCGGCCAGGTGTGCTCGCGGTACTGCGTTTTGGTGCATTTAATCGCTGGATCGACCAGGAAGACCTCACGCAGGAGACCCTGCACATCGTCGTCGAGCGCGTGCGCGCCAGGACCATCGACGATCCGCGCAAGGTCTTCGCCTTCGCCGCGGCGACGGCCCGCAATCTCGCATTGAACGCCGCGCGCAAGATGCTGCGCCAGCAGACCGTGGTCGACTCGGAGCTCGTGGACGAGCTCGCGCAGAACCTGGAGATGGAGCAGAGCGAGCTGTCCGAGTCCGATGACAGGCATCTCGCGCAGTCGGTCGCCGCGCTGCTCGACGAGTTGCCGACGGAACGGGATCGCCAACTCCTGATCCGCTTCTATCTAGACGGTACCGACAAGCAGCAGCTATGCAGCGAACTCGGACTTTCCCCTAAGCACTTTGACCGCGTGCTCATGCGTGCCCGCACGCGGCTCCGCACCATCATCGAACGGCGGGCGCCGCACCTGGCTCTGGTGCCCAGGGTCATCTCGATTTTGCTGCCGCTGGCGATGTCTTTCACGTTTTTGGTGAGACATTTTGGCTCCTGGTGACACAAGTCAGACATGAAGTCTCTTGATCGCAATTCCTTCGAAGAGCAGGCCAGGCTGGTCGCGCGTTATGTCGCAGGCGACCTGTCGCGTTCTGAACGCGCTGAATTCGAGGCCTGGCTGGTCGCATCCCCCGAGCTTGCGGCCGAGGTCGAGATGGAGCGCCGTTTGCGGCGGGGCATCGCGAGTGCGGCGCGCCGCGGCTGGATCCAGCGTCAGGCGCCGGTGAAGTCCAGTCAGGACCGACGCTGGCAGATCGCCATCGCCGCGAGTGCCGTGTTATCTCTCGGCGTAGTCCTCAGCATCGTGGTGCCACGCGGCGAGACCACCATTCCCGGCAAACGCCTCTTCGCCAATGCCGGCGAACTGCACATCGCCTCCACGCGCACCGTCCGCCTCGGGAGCGTCCGCGGTTCGGGCGGAATACCGGACGTCAGCATCGTGTTGACGGAGGCTCCGAGGGAATTGGTCATCGAACCTGATGTCGTGGTGCTCACCTGCCCGGACGGCAGCATCGAATTGGAATGTGCGGGCGGCAGCGCCCCGCAAACGCCGCAGTACGACGAGTACGAGATGGACCTGGTGAAACGCCATGGCGCCACGCTCGCGTGGCGATCGTCGCGCCAGATACCGGTCGGACGCACGCAGCTCTCATTCACGCTGCATGAACCCGGTAGCTTCGATGCCGGCGACTACGACCTGCTGGTACGCGGGCATTCGCCCGACCACGCGGAAGTCGTGGCGCGCTTCTGGCTTCGCGTCAGCGCGCAGTAAAAACTAGCTCAGGTATCTTTTGATGCGCGCGTGCAGCGGCGAATGCCGCGGGAAGTGCGCGCGCAGATATTCCATCTGGTCAGCCAGAACCCGCCGGCCCTTCAGGAAGATGTACTCGGCATAGGTCGGTGTGAATGGCACCGCGATGAGCTGCATCTTCGCCTGCTCGGGAGTCCGCGACGCCTTCAGGTTGTTGCAGCGGCGGCAGGCGGCGACAACATTGGTCCACACGTCACGACCACCCTGCGAGAACGGCCGGATGTGATCGCGCGACAGCTCGCGCACGGGGAAGCGCTGCGCGCAATACAGGCAGAAATGCGCATCGCGCCGGAACAGCGTCTGATTGTTGAGCGGCGGCACGTAATCCTGGCGAGTGTTGCCCGGGTTGCCGGTGTGGCCGACGGTCGCGACGATGGAGTTGACCTCCAGCACGGTGCGAAATCCGGTGCGGGCGCTGACGCCACCATAGAGTTTGAACAGCGGGCTTCCACAGGTGTAAGCGACCTGCTCCTGGTGATAGAGCCGCGCGGCTTCCTTGTAGTCGATCCATTCGAGCGGCATTCCCGACACGTCCGTACGCAGGACGAGTTGGGAGAGCGCGCGACTTACGTTGCCCGCAATGAGGTGCAGACCGGCGGAAAACCCATCGTCTGCCTTTTCAAGATCGATGCCCAGCATGGGACATGTAAGATAGACCAGTCGTATGCGAGAATTCAACGTCGCAAGACATTCATTTAACACGGGAAAAAAAGGCCTTTGGCTGGACTGCCACAGGCCTCTTGTTGACCAGGGGAGTCAAGCCAAATGCCGATTACGATAGGCGCGCTGCGCGAGAGCGCGTCCGGTGAAACGCGCGTCAGCCTCGTACCCGAAGTGGTCGACAAATTCGTCGCGGCGGGTGCACGAGTAGTGCTCGAACCCGGCGCTGGGGTTCGCGCCCAATTCCCGGATGCGCTGTACAAGAAAGGCGAGTGGTTAGCGGGTTCGGCCGCAGTGCTGTCGCAGGCTGACGTCCTGCTGACGGTGGCGCCGCTGACCGTCGAGCAGATTGCCCAGCTCAAACCGGGCGCCGTAGTGGTCGGATTCCTTCAAGCCCACACAAAACACGCCGAAGTCAAAGCGCTGCGTGACCGCAAGATCACCAGTTTCGCCGTAGAGCTCATCCCGCGCATTTCCCGCGCCCAGTCGATGGATGGCCTGTCTTCCCAGGCGTCGCTGGCCGGGTACAAGGCCGTGCTCATCGCCGCCAACACTCTCGAAAAGTTCATGCCCATGCTGACCACGGCCGCCGGCACGATTCGGCCGTCGATGGCATTGATCATCGGCGCCGGTGTGGCGGGCCTCCAGGCCATTGCGACCGCACGCCGCCTGGGCGCGGTCGTCGAGGCGTACGACGTTCGCAGCGCGACCCGCGAACAGGTGAAATCACTTGGTGCCAAGTTCGTCGAGACCGGCGTCAGCGCCGACGGCGTCGGCGGCTATGCCCGCGAGCTCACCGCCGAAGAAAAGGCGAAGCAGCAGGAAGCGCTGGATGCCCGTATTGCCGCCGCGGACGCCGTGATCTCCACCGCCTCGGTGCCGGGGCGCAAGGCGCCGGTCATCATCTCGAAGGCCGCGGTCGAACGCATGCGCGCCGGGTCCGTGATCGTCGACATTGCCGCCGAACAGGGTGGCAATTGCGAGCTCACCAAGGCGGGCGAGACCGTCATCCACCAGGGCGTGAAAATCCTGGGGCCGGTGAACGTCGCCGGCACCCTCGCCTACAACGCCAGCGAGATGTACGCCCGCAACCTGCTCAATTTCCTCAAGCCCGCCATCGACAAGGCCGGGGACCTGAAAATCGACTGGGCGGACGAAGTATTCGCCGGCGCCGTGCTCACGCATGACGGCGTCATCAAACACGAAGCCACCCGTAAAGCGGTGGAGGGTTAAGCCATGACCGGTATCGTTGCTCTCTACATCTTCATGCTCGCGGCCTTCACCGGCTACGAAATCATCGCCAAAGTGCCGGTGATCCTGCACACCCCTCTGATGTCGGGTTCGAACTTCGTGCACGGCATCGTGCTCGTCGGCGCCATGGTGGCGCTCGGCGGCGCGACGACGACGCTCGAGAAGGCCATAGGCTTCGTTGGCGTGTTGCTAGCCGCTGGAAACGCAGTCGGCGGCTACGTCGTCACCGAACGCATGCTCGAGATGTTCAAGTCTTCCGGCGCCCGCAAGAAGACCGGAGGCGGTCACTGATGGACGGCGCAATGAATACGCCCGGCATTTTTTCGCCGCGGCTGCTGATCGACATCAGCTACTTCCTCACGGCCTGCCTGTTCATCCTGGGCTTGAAGCGCATGAGCTCGCCGGTCACGGCGCGCAGCGGCATCGTCTGGGCCGGCGCGGGCATGGTGGTCGCCACGCTGGTCTCGTTCCTGTATCCAGGAATGTCCAACTACGAGCTGATCATCGCCGCGATTGTCGTCGGCTCGATCGTCGCGTGGTGGAGCGGCAAAAAGGTCGCCATGACCGACATGCCGCAGATGATCGCGCTGTACAACGGCATGGGCGGCGGCGCGGCCGCGGCCATCGCCGCGGTGGAGCTGTACCGGGCGGCCTACGCGAACGTGGCGGGCGCGCCCGCGGCGCACAGCAATGTAGTCATGTCGTTGGCCGTGGTCGGCGGCATCATCGGTGCCATCTCGTTCAGCGGTAGTTTGATCGCCTGGGCCAAGCTGCAGGGCGTCATCAACAAGACGCTGCGGTTCGGCGGCCAGAAGTTCGTCAACGGGCTGCTGTTCCTGGGCTCGCTCGCGGTCGGCGTGATCGTGGTGCTGCACCACGGCGCCGATCCGCTGCACGTGTCGCTGATCTTCGGGCTGGCGCTGCTGTTCGGCATCGCCATGACTCTGCCCATCGGCGGCGCTGACATGCCCGTGGTCATCTCGCTTTACAACGCACTCACCGGTCTTGCCGTGGCCTTCGAAGGCTTCGTGCTCGACAACGCGGCGATGATCATCGCCGGCACGGTCGTGGGCTCAGCCGGCACGCTGCTCACGCAGCTCATGGCCAAGGCCATGAACCGTTCGCTGGCCAACGTGCTGTTCTCGGACTTTGGTTCGGGCGGAGGCGCGACGGCAACGGCCGTTACCGGTTCGATGAAGCCCATCGAAGCCTCGGACGTGGGCGTAATGATGGCGTTCGCGCAGAAGGTCATTGTGGTGCCCGGATACGGCATGGCCGTGGCCCAGGCCCAACACAAGGTCTGGGAGATGTGCCAGCTGCTCATCGATCGCGGCGTTACGGTGAAGTTCGCGATCCACCCGGTGGCCGGCCGCATGCCGGGCCACATGAACGTGCTGCTCGCCGAAGCTGGCGTGCCCTACGACCTGATTTCCGACCTCGAGGAGATCAACGCGGAGTTCGAAACCGCTGACGTGGCATTGGTCATCGGTGCCAACGACGTGGTGAACCCGGTCGCCCGCACGGACAAGTCCAGCCCCATCTACGGCATGCCGATCCTCAACGCCGACAAGGCCAAGAACGTCATCGTCATCAAGCGTGGCCAGGGCGCGGGCTTCTCGGGCATCGAGAACGGCCTGTTCTTCCTCGACAACACGCGCATGTTGTACGGCGATGGACAGAAGGCCGTGGGCGAGCTCGTCAACGGCATCAAGGCCGCCGGCTGAACAGATAGCGAAGGGCTCTTTCGCCAAATGGACGCCGGCGCTGCGCCGGCGTTTTCCCGTGTGGGGCGAATCCCCTGGAAATCGCTACCCGTGATCGCGGTGCTTGGCAAACGACATCTTGTCGAGCACACCTAACAATACGGCCGAGACGACGAAAGTCATGTGCAGGATGACGAACCACATGATCTTGTCGTTGTCGGTCGTTTCGACCTTCATGAAAATGCGCAGCAGGTGAATCGAAGAGATCGCGACGATGCTGACCGCCACTTTGAGCTTGAGGGTCCCGGAATCCATCTTCCCGAGCCAGCCCAGCGTGTCCGTGCCCTTGGCGTCGATCGTCGAAACGAAATTCTCGTAGCCCGAAAACATTACCATCACGATGAGGCTGCCCACCAGCGAGATATCGATCAACGAGAGTACCTTGAGCACGAGACTCGCCTCGTCTTTGACGAACACTTCTGCGATGAGGTGATAGGCCTCCTGGAAGAATTTGACACCGAGCGCCAGCAGCGCAAGCGAAAGTCCGAGGAAGATCGGCGCCAGTATCCAGCGCGATGAGAACAATGCTTTCTCGGTGACAGCTTCCAGCTTGGATCCCACGTGTACTCCGAAGGTATGAGGCCGCGCGTATTGTAGCCGCAGAAAGGAGCTTGGTAGGCTGCCGGCCCCACCGCGGAGGATCGCCATGATCACCAAGAGAGATCTCGTCGCAGCCGCCATCGCCGCAGGCTGCACTCTCGCCTGCGTGTCGCTCGCGGACGAACCGCGCAAGCTGCTCGATTCCACGGCGTGGAACTGGAGCGATTTCACGGCCAGGAAAACCGATGTGGGCGAGCGTCGCGACGTGGTGCAGCAGCCCACGCGCACGCTCGACGAGCTCGAGATGCACATCTCCACGCTCAATCCCCACACCGCCTCGCATCCGCCGCACACGCACCCCAACGAGGAGATGGTCATCGTCCGGGAAGGGACGCTGCAGGCACACGTCAACGGCAAGGAGATCGTGGTGGGAGCCGGTGGCGTGTTGTTCTATGCGTCCATGCAACCTCACGCCGTGCAGAACATCGGCGACACGCCGGCGACCTATTACGTGATCAACTGGGCGAGCCCCGGGACCCGCACGAAGAAGATTCCGCCGACGCCGGCGCCCGCCACTGCCCAGTAGTTAGCTACTGGGGCGGACGGCCCTGGCGCTGCATCCGCTGCCGGCGGCGCTCCAGCATCCGCTGCCGCTCTTCCGGCGTCGCGTTCTGCCAGCGCTCGCGCAGGCGCTGGCGCTGTTCGGGGGTGAGTTTCTTCAGCCGATGCAGGTTCTCGCGCACCTGCGCCTGCTGCTCGGGCGGCAAATTCTTGTAGCGGTGGTAACTCTCGCGCGCACGATCACGCTGCTCTGGCGTGAGATTGCGCCAGCGCTCGAACCGCGCCTGCGCACGCTCACGCTGTTCGGGCGTCATGGCGAGCCAGCGCCGGGTCCCACGCAACAGTCGTTGCTGCTGATCGGCGGGCAGCGAATTCCAGCGTTCGCTGTGGCGCGCGAGCATTTTCTGTTCGTCGGGATTGAGCGATTCCCACGGCGTGGGGGCGGGCGCGTCGACGGTCGCGGGAGATTGCGCATGTGCGCGGCCCGAGACGGCGAAGTGCACGCCGACCGCGAACAATGCGACCAGCGCGGCACGACGGCTGCAACGAAAGTCACTCACTTTTTTCTTCCTTCCCGGGCGGTGGCTGTTTCTTGGCGGCCAGTTTTTCGAGTTCCGCCTTCGCAAGGAGGTCGGTGAGATCCTCGTCCGCGGTTTCATCGTTGACTTCATCGATGCCGCCCAGGAATTCGAGCAATTCCTCGTCAGGCTCGGCAGGCTTGGGGTCGCTCACGACTCAGCCTCGCCGGCCGCCCATTCGTAGAACTCGAGATCCTCGCCATCGTCGACGAAATCCTGCGCGTCCGCATCGGCCAGCAGCTCGAGATCGTCGACCGGGCTTGCGGCCAGGGGCGCTGTCGAGGTGCCTGGCGGCTGTCCCGACCAGATGACCACCGCGAGTACGGCCACCGCGGCCGCCGCGCCTGCGGGCACGTACGCGCGCCACCAGTGGCGTGCCGGCTGCGCAAGCTGCGCGAGCGCAGCATGGCGCGCCTGCGTCAGGCGCGAGCGCGTCCGGCCGTCGAGGCGCCCAACGCTCTCCTCGAGAACCTGCTGCGTGCGTTTTTCAAACTCATCGGTCATGCAAATTCCTCAGAACACTTCGCCCAGTCGCGCCCGCAGATTCGACAGCGCGCGAAAGTAGTGTGTCTTCACGCTGCCTTCCGAGCAGCCCATCGCACTCGCTGTTTCGGCGACGTCGAGCCCTTCAAAATTGCGCAGCAGGAAGGCCTGCTGCTGGCGCGGCGGCAATTCGGCCACCGCAGTTTCGAGCACGCCGATCGCTTCATCGAGCTCGAGCCGCCTCGCGGGACCCGCATCGTGGCTCGGTGCCTGCGCGATCGGATCGAACTCGTCATGGTCCTCGGTGTCGCGCACCGGCATCCAGGCCATGATGCGTCCACGTACCGTGCGGCGGCGCTGCATGTCGCGAATGCGATTCGCGAGGATGCGGTAGAACAGCGGCCGCCACTCCTCGACAGCGCGCGATGCGTATGACTGCACCAGCTTCATCATCGAGTCCTGCACGGCATCGAGCGCGTCGTCGTCATTCCGCAACCCAAGCTGCGCGATCTTGAACGCGCGCTTCTCGACGCTCGAAAGGAACTGATCGAGTGCGCGGCTCGTCGTCATTAAATCCTGGTCCCGACTCCGCTCGCCGCCAAACCTGGGCAGGTTGTCGGGCGTGCTATAAACGCCGCCGAGCGTAACAAACGCGGTCATGAGGGGTGTAACGCACTCGTGGACCGAGCGTTGACCGGGCCACCTCGCACATTGCCGTTCTGTGAATCAGGAACTTACGGACACTCGCGGAGAATCCGCGTCATGTGTGTGCAATAAGACGACCGCACGCGTCTGTCCATTTTCATAACTGCTTGTTTCGCTTGCATTCGAACATATGTGGTCACGATTCGATCAGGGAAACGCGAATCTGCAAAAAAGCAGCGTTTTTGTAAGTTTCAACCTACTCCATCCACAGACTTATCCACACGCACTGTGGACAACCTGAAACGTGACGTCTTGACGACACCGGTGATATTGCGCATCGCGCTCGACACGCCTTTGCGTCGACTGTTCGACTACCTCCCATCGGCCGACTCCACGGTCGAAGTCGAAGCGGGCATGCGCGTGCGCGTGCCCTTTGGCCGTCAGCGACTGATAGGCGTGGTGCACTCGGTGACCACGACTTCGGATCTGCCGAAAGAAAAACTCAAACCGTTGCTAGAGGTCATCGATCCCGCGCCCGTGATCGACGCGCAGGTGATGCAACTGCTGGAGTGGGCCGCCCAGTACTACCACCATCCCCTGGGCTCAGTGATTGCCGCCGCGCTGCCGCGGCTCGCGCGCGAGGGCGCGCCATCGCGAGCGCAGACCGAACGCTGGTTCGCAACCGACGCGGGAATTGCCGGACTCGAGACATTGAAGCGTGCACCACGCCAGCGAGAGGTGCTCGAGGCACTGCGCGGTGTCGAAGGAATGTCGGGCGCAATGCTCGCGGAAAAGTTCGGCGACTGGCGCGCGCCCATGCGCGCGCTCGTCGACCGGGGATTCGTCTCCTCGTCGGAGGCACCCGAGCCTTCATCGCCGGACCCCGGTACAGAGCTTTTGCGTGGCACCGGACCGGCCTTGAGCGATACGCAGGCAGTGGCCGTGGAAGCCATCGACGCTGCACACGCACGCTTTGCGCCCTTCCTGTTGTATGGGATCACCGGCAGCGGCAAGACCGAAGTCTATTTACACGCAGTGGAACGCACGCTGCGCCGAAACCGCAGAGCCCTCATCCTGGTGCCGGAGATCGGCCTCACGCCGCAGCTCGTAGGCCGCTTTCGCGAGCGATTCGCCGTTCCGGTCGCGGTACTGCATTCCGCGCTCAGCGATACCGAACGCCTCGCTGCCTGGCGGCAATGCGTATCGGGCGAAGCGCGCATCGTGCTCGGCACGCGTTCGGCGGTGTTCGCGCCGGTCGCCGATCTCGGCATGGTCATCGTCGACGAGGAGCACGATGCTTCGTTCAAGCAGCATGAAAGCGGGTTCCGCTATTCGGCCCGCGACCTTGCCATCCTGCGCGCGCAACGTGCGGGTGCGCCCGTGGTGCTCGGCTCGGCCACGCCATCACTCGAAACGCTGCAGAACGTCGAATGCGGCAAATTCCAGCGATTGTCGCTGCCGCGGCGCACCGGGCAGGCACTGCCGCCGCGTGCGGCGGTCATCGACCTGCGCGAGCACGCGGCGCGCCAGGGAATATCCACGCCGGCGGTGCAGGCGATCCAGCGACATCTTGCTGATGACGGCCAGGTGCTGGTGTTCATCAACCGGCGCGGGTACTCGCCAACCCTGGCCTGCACGGCCTGCGGCTGGATCGCGCCGTGCCGGGACTGCGACGCGCGCCTGACGGTGCATCTCGGCGCTTCTCGCCTGCGCTGTCATCACTGCGGAGCCGATGCACCGCTGCCGGCGAACTGCCCGCAGTGCGGCTACGCCGTCAAGCATGTCGGCCAGGGCACCGAGCGCGTGGAGGAAACGCTGGCGAAGCTGTTTCCGGGGGTCGCACTCGCCCGCCTCGATCGCGACGTGGTCCGCAAGCGCGGCGACATGGAGGCGGTAGTTAGCCGCATCGCCAGCGGCGAGGCGCGCATCCTGGTCGGCACGCAGATGGTGACCAAGGGCCACGATTTCCCGAGCGTCACCCTGGTCGTGGTACTGAACGCAGACCAGGGGCTGTTCAGCACCGATTTCCGGGCGCCCGAGCGCGTCGCGCAAACCATCATCCAGGTGGCTGGCCGGGCCGGCCGCGGAACGAAACCCGGCGAGGTGCTCATCCAGACCGAGTATCCGGAGCACCCTCTGTTGCAGAGCCTGTTGAAGGACGGTTACGACGGATTTGCCCGGGCGGCCCTCACCGAACGCGCGGCGGCACACTGGCCGCCCTTTGCGCACGTGGTGGCACTGCGCGCGTCGGCGACGGCGCTTGCACCTGCGGTGGATTTCCTGCGCTCGGCACGCCAACTGGCGGGGCGCGTGCGGGATCTGAAGCTGCTGGGACCGGCGCCGGCGGCGATGACCCGGCGCGCGGCCCGCTACCACGCGCAGCTCCTGATCGAGGCGGCCGATCGCGCGCCGCTGCACCGGTTGCTGAACGCATGGCTGCCGCGGGTCGAAGAACTCAAGACTCCGCGCGATCTGCGCTGGTCCCTCGACGTGGACCCGCTCGACCTCTTCTAGCTACATCCTCAACGCTTCGGATCCCAGGCCTCGAGGCGCGCATTCTTTTCGCCTTCGGCGTCGAGCGCTGCGCCTTCCATGCGCGCTTCGATGATTCGCAGTATCGATGGTGGCAAAATCGAGCCCGCCTGCTGCATGGCGCCTGCCGGCGCGAGCGTGGAGTCGGTCGCCGGAATCTGCCACTCGGAACCGGCGCGACAGGCGAGACCCGCGGTGCGCGCTGCGCGCAGCACGAAGCTGCGGCAGTAGGCTCCGTCGTGCGCCTGGAAGGTGAGACCGATCAACACCCGCTCATCACCGTTTTGCTCGCTCGCGAGCTGGCTCTCGAGTGCGCGGGCAAGTTCGCCTCGGGCGAGCAGACCGCCGTTGCCCGCCTCGAAGACTTCCGAGTTCACCGGCACCAGCACGCGCCACGACAGCAGCACTCCGAGCAGCAGGCTGGCCGCCATCGCGAACCATTCACGGGCACGCCACGGCGGGCTCGGCGTGCGCGCACTGCGCGCGGGAAACTGCAGCACATTGCCTCGACCCGGAGTTGCGGCGCGTGTGCCGGCGCGCGCGGCGTCGTCGAGCCGTTCCGGAACCGGCTGATCCAGCACGCGGGAAAATGCGCTCGCCATCCTGGCGCGCAGTGCACGGTGTTCCTCGACCCGCAGCGCGAGTCGCGGATCGGCCGCTATCGCGGCTTCGATCTCCGAGCGCCGCGCGGGCTCGAGCTCGCCGTCGGCGTAGGCCATGAGAGTTTCGTCGTCGTACTTCACGCGATATCTCCCCTCACCTCATCGGTGAGTTCCGCAGCGAGTGCCGTACGCCCGCGCGCAAGGCGGCTCGTGAGCGTGCCCATCGGAATTTCCAGCACGGCCGAAGCCTCCTTGTAGGACATGCCCTCGACGAGCACCAGCGCAATCGCCAGGCGCTGCTCCTCGGGTAGTTTGTTCATCGCTTCCGAGACCGCCCACAGACTGGCTTCGGTATCGACGGGTGAAATCGCCGGATGCTCACCACTATCTTCCGGCAACGCGACTTCGGCGCGTCGTCGTTGCGTGCGCAGATTGTCCAGCCATGCGTTCTTCATGATGCCAAACATCCAGCTCGCGAGGTTCGCACCGGGCTTGAGCTGATCGAGATGGCGCCACGCGCGCTCCACCGCGGTCTGCACGAGATCGTCGGCGTCGTGCTGATTGCGCGACAGCGAACGCGCGAAGCGTCGCAGCCGCGGCAGCAGCAAGGCGATGCGTTCACCGATTTCCTCCGGCGTATCAGTCATGGTTTCATGTTGGATAATACGTCTGGCGAGGTGATTTTCTTCCGTGCATATCCGGGCTTTCATCATGTTGGCGTGGCTGGCGATACCGGCATCGGCACAGGTGTCCCTGCCGCGCGTTGGCGCGCCTGAACTCCCGGTGCAGGTACCGATTCCGGCCGCAGGCCGCCTGGACCCGATCGTTGCCAAGCTGACGCAGGCGCGCTCGCTGCGGGTGGAGCGGTTGTTCAACGAACACCGTGCCGAGCTCGACCGCAGCCCGCCCGGCGACCTGATCGTGCGCGCGCAGGTCATCGGCATCGACATCACCGAGGAAGCACTGACGCGCGCCCAGAACGCGCAATTCGTGATCGTGCGCACGCGCGAACTCGCCGATCTCGGCGTGAAGATCACCGTTCTGCAAACTCCGGAAGGCATGAATGCGAGCCGCGGATTGAAACGCCTGCGCAAGCTCGATCCCGAGGGCACTTACGACTACAACCACGTGTATCTCGACAGCGGCGCGCAAATCGCGGGCACCGCGACTCCGGCGGAATCCGAACCGAAGGTGCGGTACAGCGGGACCGGCCGCGTGGGGCTTATCGATGGCGGCGTCGACCCGGGACACGAAGTGTTTGCAGGCATCCGCATCCATCACAACGGTTGCGATGGCGCGCTCGTACCGAGCCCGCACGGCACGGCCGTCGCGCATCTGCTGGTCAGCCGCAACGGCGTGGGCGAGATCTTCGCCGCGGATGTGTACTGCGGCGAAGCCTTTGGCGGCGCCGTCGACGCGGTCTCCGCAGCCTTCGGCTGGATGGCGCGTGAGCGCGTGGCGGTCATCAACGTGAGCCTGGTCGGCCCGAGGAACAAACTGATGGAGCGCGTGGTGAAGGCGCTGGTGGCTCGTGGCCACCTGATCGTCGCCGCGGTAGGCAATGACGGCCCGGCCGCGCCCCCGCTTTATCCAGCGTCGTATGACGGTGTGATCGGCGTGACTGCAGTCGACGGAAAGCATCACGTGCTCATCGAAGCGTGCCGCGGCAAGCAGGTCGACTTCGCAGCGCAGGGCGCGGACATTCAGGCTGCGGCGGGCGCGCCGAATGTGTATGTGCCGGTGCGCGGCACATCGTTCGCAGCACCGGTCATCGCGATGATGTTCGCCATGGACCTCGAAGCTCCCGATCCGGCAAAGGCGCAAGCCGCGCTCGCGAAGTGGAAAGCGATCGCGAACGATCTCGGCAAACCTGGTCGTGACGACATTTACGGCGAGGGAGAACTCGGCGACTTTCGCGGCTCGGCGCTCGAAAACAGGCATTAAAAAGAGTGGGTTAAGTTAAATAAACTTTCCTCGCGGCATGGGAAGAAAATCCCCTCGCCGGTCGTAGTACCTCCTGAGAGCTGCGGATGTTCCGCGGCGGGCAAACCAGCAACTCAGGAGCAATGACATGAACTACAAACACTTGATCAAGCCGGTCGCGGTGCTCGCGTTCCTCTGCAGCGCCCCGGCCCTGCATGCGCAGATCCTTGGCGGCAACGCCGGCGGCGGACTGGGCGGGTCGCTCGGCGGCACGCTTGGTGGCGGAATGGGTTCTCTCGGCGGCATGGGCCAGGGCAACGCGACGGGAGCCATCGGCGGCAACATCGACCGCACCGACGCACTGCGTCGTCACACGTCAGGCGCCGTCGAGCGCACGCGTGACACCACAGGCCGAGTGCGCGACCACGTGTCGGGTGCGCGTGACTCGGCCCAGAGCACTGCCTCGTCCGCGAGCGGATCCGCGACTGGTTCTGCGGCCGGCGTGGCCAATGCTGCTTCCAGCGCAGGCAACAGCGGCCTTGCCGGCACCATGAGCACCGCGGGGAATGCCGCAGGTTCAGCCAACAGTTCGCTGTCAGGAATCAATGGAACCGCGAACGGTGACGCAGCGGGTAACCTGGCCGGGTCATTGGACGCAGTGAAGGACGCCGCGCCTTCGACGCAGGCTCCAACCACTCCCGAAGCTCCGGGTTCATTGCCGGCGTTGCCCAGTCTTCCGAGCGATGACAAACACGCCTCGGCGAACGGCAATGCGGCCGGCGATCTCACCGGATCGCTCGACTCCGTGAAGGACGCAGCGCCCTCTGCGCCGAAAGCGTCGCCGACCGCACCTGCCAGTGAGCAGAAGCCGCAGCCGCATGCGAAGGCGAAGGCGAACGCCAGCGGATCCGGTTCACTGACGAGCGCGCTCGACACGCCGAAGGCCGAACAGGCGAGCGAACCCACGCAGCCACGCAGTTTCACTTCTCCGGTGAACGCGAGCGCCAATGCGAACGCCAACGGCGACGCGTCGGTAAGCACGCATCAGCCGCAGTAAGCTCTGGCGCGCAAAAAAAAAACGGCGGGGCCGAAAGGTCCCGCCGTTTTACGTTTCAATGTGGCGATTCGGCGATCAGGTCTTCGGTTCCGGTGGCTTGCCGTGGTGCGGCCCGCCGTTCCGGATCTCTTCCTTGCTCAGCAAGCCGTTCTTGTCGGCGTCCAAGGCGCTGAAGCGTTCCGCGAGCCGTGGCATCTTCGACTGCACCTCGTCGAGTGACAACTGGCCATCGCTGTTGGCATCGGCTTCCTTGAACCGCTGCTCCATCTTTTCCTTCATGTCGCCACGCATTTCGTGGCGCGTCTCTCGAGCCTGCTTGAGCTCTTCCTGCGTCACGTAGCCGTCCTTGTTCTGGTCGAGCTTGTCGAACCACTCGCCGGATCGTGCTGCGCCCGCCGCAGTCGCTTCGGCTCGCGAGACGCGACCATCGCCATCGGTGTCGGCATGCATGGTGTCGCGGGGCGAGTCGGAGTTTGGGCTGTCGCCGGCCATGGCCGCGCCGGACAGCAGCGCGGCCAAGCCCAGGGTGTAAAAAGTAGTCTTCATCGAGCGAATCTCCTTCAGAAAACGAGGCCTGCACTGAGGATCAACGGCCTCGCCGGCAATTGGTTTACAGAGTGGGTTTACGGGCCGGGGTTTACGGGTACGAGACTTGTTAAGATCGCGCCGGCTTAATCGAGTTCCAGACAGGTTCCCCCCGTGAAATCCGACCTTGAGTGCCTGCTTCGTGAGGCGCTGCGATCACTTGTTCCCCTGGTTTTGTCCGAGCCGGCCGATCCCGCGCTGGTGGTGGTCGAGCGCGCGCGCGATACGCAGCATGGAGACTTCCAGAGCAACATCGCCATGCGCATCGCGAAGGCGGCACGCAAGAATCCGCGCGAGCTGGCGCAGGCGCTGGTGGCAGCATTGCCATCGAACGCGCTGATCACGAGCGCGGAGGTCGCCGGCGCGGGGTTCATCAACTTCCGATTGGCGAAGGATGCGTGGTTCGCCGCGCTGACGACAGTCGCCGAGCAGGGCGCGGCGTACGGCCGCAGCCAGGTCGGTGGCAGCCGAAAGGTGATGGTGGAATTCGTTTCTGCCAATCCCACCGGTCCGATGCACGTGGGCCACGGCCGCGGCGCCGCGTATGGCGCGACACTCGGCAACCTGCTCGAGGCCACCGGGCACTCGGTTTATCGCGAGTACTACATCAACGATGCGGGCCGGCAGATCGACATCCTCGCCGTCAGCGTCTACCTGAGGTACCTGGAACTCACCGGCGAAAATGTCGCGTTCCCCTCGAACGGCTATCGCGCCGAGTACATCCTGCCCGTTGCGCGCGCCCTCCACGCGAAACGCGGCGACTCGCTGCGGCGGCCGGCAGCCGAAATCTCAAAGGGCGCGCCGCCCGACGCACCGGTCGGCGACAAGGACAAACACATCGACGGGCTCATCGAGAACTCGCGGCGTTTGCTGGGAAACGACGAGTTCGACTCCATCGTGATCTTCGCGCGCGACCAGATGATGGCCGACATCCGCAACGACCTCGAAGAGTTTGGGGTGCGGTTCGATCGTTGGTTTTCCGAGCGCGAGCTCAATGAGAGCGGCGCCATCGACGCGGCACTCGCCGTGCTGCGCGCGAGCGGGCGCGTGTACACGAAGGATGGTGCCGAGTGGTTCAAGTCCACCGAATTCGGTGACGACGAGGATCGCGTCGTGGTGCGCGCCAACGGCGAGAAGACCTATTTCGCCTCCGACATCGCCTATCACTTCGACAAGCTCCAGCGCGGCCACGAATTGCTCATCGACGTCTGGGGCGCGGATCATCACGGCTATGTATCGCGCGTGCGCGGCGCCATGGTCGCGCTCGGCCTGCAGGGGGACCGCTTTGAAGTGTGCCTCATGCAGCTGGTCAGCCTGTATCGCGGCGGTGAAAAGCTGGCTATGGGAAAGCGCGAAGGCAACTTCGTGACCTTGCGCGATCTGCGCAATGAGGTCGGCAACGATGCCTGCCGCTTCTTCTACCTGATTCGCAGCCATGACCAGGCGCTGGACTTCGATCTGGAGCTGGCCAAGTCACGCTCCAACGAAAACCCCGTGTACTACATCCAGTACGCACACGCGCGCGTGTCCTCGGTCATGAAACAGCTTGGATCGAAGGGGCATACGTACGACGCCGGCGCTGCGAATCTCGCGTTGCTGACCAATGCGCACGAGCAGGCGGTGATCACGGCGGTCTCGAAGTATCCCGAGATCGTCGAGCAGGCGGCGCTCAATCGCGCGCCGCATACGCTGGTGCATTTCCTGCGCGAACTTGCGAACACGCTGCACACCTACTACAACGCCGAACAGTTCATCGTCGAAGAGGTCGCCTTGCGCAACGCGCGCCTGACTCTGGTGCTGGCGGTTCAACAGGTCATCCGCAACGGACTCGGCATCCTCGGCGTCTCCGCGCCGGAGTCCATGTAGGAGCTGCGCTTGGCCGCGAAAATCACCAGCCGGGATTTCAAGCGAGCGCGACCCGGTGGCATGCGGCTCGATTTCGGGCGCTGGCGCGAGTTCGCCGTCGGGCTCGCGGCGGGTCTGTCACTCTCGCTGTTCGTGCTGATCTGGCAGAACTACCGCGAAAAGCATCCGGTCACCGCGGGAACCGATGTTCCCAAACCCGAGCCGCA
>Ga0207691_10001175_pt1 | contig 26034 bp, 17 predicted proteins | sample KBSM13metaG_FD_184327 | JGI IMG/M metagenome (GOLD analysis project Ga0207691, IMG submission 184327) | Miscanthus rhizosphere microbial communities from Kellogg Biological Station, Michigan, USA - KBS M1-3 metaG (SPAdes) (version 2) | ecosystem: Host-associated > Plants > Roots > Rhizosphere >...
AAAGAGAATTCTATAAACAATAATTTAAAGTTATGTGAATGCGGCTGCGGGCAAACCTGTAAAAACAGATTTGTAAGATACCATTCATTCAAGAAAGAATTTAACCCAAGATATAATGGCTATACGTTTGATAATAGCGGTTATAAAATGATCAGATGTGATGACCATCCTTTTAAAAATAAAAAAGGATATGTTTCTGAACACCGATTGGTAATGGAAAAACATCTTGGTAGGTATCTAACTAAGGATGAATTAATTCATCATATAAACGGGAATACTTATGATAACAGAATTGAGAATTTGGAAATTATAAATCGAGCTGATCATGTTAAATTACATTTCAATGAATTATATGAAATTAAAAAACAAAAGGGATTCCCACGACCAAAGAATTTAATATATAAAAAGAAAGATTTTAGTGATAGATTTTGTATTAACTGTAATTCTAATTCTACATTAACAGATAAAAAGGGAAATCAATATTGGCATAAAAATAAAATAGGTGATGGATATTATTGTAGAAAATGTTATGATAAAAAAAGAAGGTCAAAACCTTCTTAAATCGTTATGATGTTCTAGTAACGACAAATTGATCCACAAAGATCTGAGCTGACCTGCTAGTTTCATAGAATCTTATTGTTACTTTAGGAAATTCAAGTGTATTATCTACGATAACCTTCACATAACCAAAATCAACGGTATCTCTGACAGCACTATATACAGCGGGGGCAGTAATAGGATCGTGTAGATTCCCACCGGTTCCACAGGTAATGTAAATGCTACCATCGATGAAACTCTTTTTGTTGTTGATATTATAGTTATCCGGGCCATCATAGGCAAAAACAGTAGGATTTGCTATATCATCTGGGTTTAGCTGTAAAACTTTAGTACGTTCATAAAAATTGTATTGTCCCTGAAATACAACTAGAACCCCTGTTCTTGTAAATAAATCTCCATAGGTTGATGCTATATCCTGATATAGGAACCTGAATTCCGGTGGGAAAACTGTTGTTGGTGAGCCATATGTGGCCCGATTAGTTACAACAAATATCCAGTCAATATTAGGATCTGTAAATGCGTTATTCAAATCGGTTTCAATGAATGAGTATTGAGGGGATGGATTAGTATAGGGAGTTAATCCACTAGTATCCATAATAAGAACATGAACATTTCCAATATTTTTTGAATAATAAGCTCTAGTTGCAAATTCAGGAACAAATCCGAGTGATGCTATTTTATTGGCGTATGTGTTTATTACGGTTGAATTATGAGTATCATCAGGGCCAAATGCCAAAAGGGTTTTTGATAGGGCTGCACCCATTGTCGTTATAAAAAATGCGGGGTTTTGATCCACATTATTATTTCCTACAGTAACAATAAACTGTGGATTTGATGGTACAATATTTCCAACTATACGGGTAAAATCTGAATCTGATGAACATTCACCTATAACAGCAAATGAGATAATTGGAGGAGGTGGGGGGCCGGTTCTTTCAGGGGCAGTTGAAATAAGATTGTCGCCACCTATTCTTAACCTAAATGTATCATAAGGAAAATCTTCTGCATTGAATTGAGAAACATAACGAACCCAACAAGCTTTTGCTTTTAAGGGGGGGATATCAGCGTTAAGAATAGCACCGCCGGATCTGAAATTAGCCTTGAAAAATGATACTCCTTCGGGGTCTGTGAACTGATCTGGAATTGATTGTTCAATTGAATCATCTGTTGCGCCTGATAACCCCGTACCTATCTCGGCTGTACCCCATCCAACCTCAACAAAATCATTTGGGGAAGTTGTATCGCTTACAACATAAACATAGGGATTCTTTAGATAGTAATCGGGATTGGCATTATAAAGATAAAAACATCTGAGTTTGGTAATACCTGTAATCTGTTCGTCTTCTGTTGTTTTTCCGAAAAGATTGTGTAGAAAATTATCCGATAACTCAGTTGTAGTTCTTGGGCCACCCAGATAATTATTACCGCCTGCGGATGCAGTTGAATAAAAAATTCTAATATCTGAATTAACTAATTTTTTTGCCATTTCTTATTCTTCTATCTTTATTCTATCTTTATCTGATTTAGCATTACTATCAGGCACGTCATCATGATTGCCTATCCAACCCATATCCATAACTGCCATCTTTCTTTTTGTTTTCTTATCCATCTCTGTTACATACTGAATTTTGGAACGGTTATAGAACGCCTTCCTTTTTTCAAATCGGGCTTCCTGTTCTCTGACTACTTCGACGGGAACCCTAACCTTATGGACTTCTGTAGCAGTTGACCTATACTTATCGTTCTCTCCATCTAGATAGGGATGATCCAATACCACCGCATGACGCATCAAAGTTTTTTCTGACTGGTGTAAATGTATCAGTCTTTTGTTATCGTTAGCCTTTAGGTGATCCTGCACTACCTTTACTCCACCTCCCAACATGGCCAACTCCTCATCTATATCTCGCATATCTCTAGCTAAAAGAGGATTAGGATTGATTGATTTAGCGGTAAAGGTTGCATCTAAATAATTAATTTTCTTTATATTGTAACCGGGTTTATGTAATAGGTTTCTGCCTCTGTCATCAATCGGAGCGTATACGTTAATGTCTAAACCCTTATGAAAGGGTTGGAATTTCTTTGCTTGATCGATAGTCATTTGTAATTTTACAGACCTGTAAAAATCGACATTGGTTCTAGCCATTTCTTTTTATTCTCTTTTTTTTATTTGTTAATTCAAGTTTAAGATGTTTACCATTACTTTCAAATAATTGTAGATTTTCAATTGAGTTAGTTCCTCCATCTTTAATAGGAATAATATGGTGAACAACCTCACCTTTGTTTAGATATCTACGAAGATATTGTTCCATTATTAGACGATGTTCATATACATAACCATGTTTATTAGAAGATGGATGTTTGGGGTTCCAAACAGCCCAATAACCATTATATTTTCTCCTACCTCCTTTCCATGAAGGGTTATTAAATCCAGATAAATCTCTACCATGATTATAATGATTTTCTCCGGTCTGTTTAAAGTTATGATGAATCTGAAATCTTTTTAAAAATCCTCTTTGATTTCTAATTTTTATAGATTCATTACAATTTCCACATGAACATTTTCCCAAAATGAAATATTTATATTTCTTTAAAACTTTATTCTCTATTGCCATTGAATTAACCATTAATGGTTTATCCTTAAAGAAATAAAAATCTTTAAGGATATTGACTGTAGTTACCATTTCTAGGATTCAGGCCCATCGAACCAATAAGGTTCACTATTCTTTGCTACAAAGAAAAGACGGAGAACCCAAAGATTTTTCGTCTGTGTGTTGGTTGTGTTCAACCCGATCCTAAACAATCGGGGATTATCTATATACCCACCCGACGGAATGGTCGATGTCATTACCTTTACAATTCCATCCTGATTTGTAATCTTAAACGAAACATTTGATGGATTGAAAAACATTCTATAAGCTTTGAATGAATTGGGAACAGGCGCAGCATTCATTGAAGTTGCCGATGTTGTTCTTGTAAGCCCGTTGGCTGTTACCGCCTGCCAGTTTATACCGGTTCCACCGCACATTTCCATTCCTACCTTGCGGGCTGGGTCTATTGTGTTCTGTGCCTCCTCCATACCGAATCCCATTCGTGCTACCTGATTGGCGTTATATGCCAGATACATAGTAATGATACCAAGCATTTTCTCATCAAAACCCAATGGAGAACCTGCTATAGATGCATTCACATATTCCCCAGATGCAGAACCAACATTCCAAGGACTTTGAAGCATGAGGGTTCTACCATAAACTTCGTCCTGAATATAAGTAAAAACGGCTGCGCCGATTTCTGTTACATTGAAATCGAAAATGTTGTTGTTGGGTGTCTGACCGAATAAAGTAATACGGGGATTATTGATTAAAATGTTGTGTAAAGTACCGCCTTCCTCATCGGTATCAAGTGAGTGAGTATGTTTTCTCCTTACATTATAAACACCTAAATTATCTGCTGTTCTGACATAGAGTTCGTTAGCTGTAAAACCACCAGATGTTTCAATACATCTGAAAACTGGAATTTGTTGTGCTGATGGAACGGCTGCTATTTCCGAACCTTTAGCAGACATAACAATAGTGGCATTCCTCCTAGCGTTTGATGCCTGATCTCCCTCCAAGAAAGGGAGACCGAGATTATTTAAAATTGCTGACATCTTTTACTAATACACTCCTTCTTTTGTCTCATCTATAATAAATCAAGAACTATTCCTGATTTATTAACCTGAGGTGGGCAGAGTAGTTGTTGCCTCTATTGGTACTATATCATGCCCCACTATTTCCACCCTACCTTTTGGTATGGGTGTTATTGTAAATCTATTTTCAAAATAGTTTTGCAGTTGGTTAGGTGTCAGAAGGAAATCGTATATTCTGAATTGCTTTGAGATATTATTGTAGTAGGAATTTACAGGCGGGTTCTTAAGGGCTGGGTCACTCAATGCTCCTGTATCTTCCGGGGATAACGCTCCAATGATCCATTCATGGGCATAATGGAACGGCGGGGTTGGTGGTATAGATATTGGATCAGGTACTACAGTAAAGCCGCCTATTGACATGGTACCGGACATATCCCTATCAGTTACCGGTGTATAGGTTTTGCCGTTGGATTCAAACATAACCGTATTCTGCCCATCATAGAAATCAGATACGGATGTTTTCAATTCTATGAAATGAGAAGGATCCCCATGATTGAATTCAAGGGCTACCATATCTCCTACCTTCATAGCATATTTATTATCTGTATTCTGGAAATAATATTCCGTTGCGAAATCAGTCTGTATGGAGTTCATATCCAGCTCGCCTAGAATGGCCTGTGTAACCTTATCCGATCCTCTAATTATCTTTACCCTAAGTGTATTACCCAGAGGTAATATACCAAATCCTCTAAGTTTTAATCTTACTTCTGTTATTGCCTTATCATATAAAACGGAGTTAACAGAGTTAACCATTACCCCCCTCAATGGTCTGGCAGTTAGATCGGTTTTCCCTCCTGAATAGAGGGTTGCGGCTAAGTCCCTTCTAAACATAGGAACCGCTGAATTAATTGTTGTCGCCGAACTTTCAAATAGAACGGTGTTACCCGCATCAGATGAGTTAAAGAATCCATTGGAGGTTCTAACCTGTATGAAATTGGTTGCATTACCTTTATCATACTCTATAGATAAGGTGTCACCCTCGGCAAACGCAATGTTATTTTGTGTATTGATAAAAGTTACAGGTGTATTTGTATCTAATATTGTGGCTGAATCTACGGTTCCTATTATTACCTTTTGAAATCCTGCCTGATTTCTAATACAACATGTTATGAGATCGTTAGGTGGGGATCCAACCTTTTTAAATAACATTTCAACCTTGGTAAGTATCTGGCCTATGATGACACTTAATTCAGTATTTGCCTTAATACCGGTTCTTTTTCTAACATCGTTTAATTCTACATATCCGGTGAAAATATTTCCTCCTCTAGTAATACGTGCAGATAAATCAACCGTATTATAATCTACAACGAATGATGGGCCTGATGCCTTTTTAGTTACATAATAGCTGTTAGTACCATCATAGTCATGTCCTGTTTGACCAACAGTGCCACCTACCAATGCTGAACTTATAGTAGATGGGACACATTCTTGCTTGGCATCATCCCATTTTGCACCAATATGACAGCCCATCCAAGTAGCCTTTATATTATCACCGACACAACCGCCGTCATGGTTAGAATAATAACCATTTGTAACATATGGGCCAATATGTCCATCGGCTACGTGATAATCACCGCCGCCAAAACCCAGACATATATCAGATATTTCAGCTCCATAGTGGAAATTAATATCTAGTGGCCCCTTATCATTTGTATAAATACCTAATTTGCCCTCTGCTGGAACTGGATCTGTTAATGCTTCACAAATTTCATGCGTTATAGTAAAAAGTACATCATAAAAATTAGGAAAGTAACCAATCCATGATACAACTACACCCCATGTTTTTATTACTTCATCCCAAAGGGCCGTATGCCATCCCAGAGCAACATTAGCACCCATACTTTTACCGGGTCTTTTGCCCGGTTCTGCAACTACAAAATAACCGTGTTGGACACCTCCATCATGAGGGCCGGGAACTAATTTTTTGGCTATTGCATCAGTTATCACAGCATATAGTTGTACATCTGTATAACCGTTGTTACATGGCGCATCTGTATAAACTATACTGGGACTCCATTTCGGTCTTTTTATTCCATACTGAATTAGAGTATCAAAATAATGAGATTGGATAAGGGTTATAATACCACTGTCCATCTGCGCCCTGCTCCAAGGATCATTTTCTTTTTGGGTGTTCCATGTAGGCCCCCAATATATCATATGGATCATAGCATTTGTCAATTTCGGGCCTCCATAATCTTTCATACCTAGAGTTTTTGGAGCAGGAATAATCGGTGTTAGATTAACTGTTCCGGTTCCGCCAGCACCCCCACCGCCTGTCCCGCCACCTCCTGTTGTAGGGGCTGGAATAGTGAGAGAAACACAAACTTGTTTTTTCTCCTCATAAACTGAGCCGGTCTGGCATTTGATCCAACTCGGGGTTTCGCCTGATGCCTGACAGCCTCCATCCTGATTTGAATAATATTTTGGAACCGCTGTTCCTCCTACAATAACTGGATTAGGATTCAAACCTAAACAATATGTCGCTATATTATTCAAGGTTGTTGGGGTAGTTAGTACTGTAGGATCGCCTACCCAACCATGTACGCCTTGAGTGGGGGTACTAGCTTTAGAACTATAAGGATTGGCAATACAGGTCATAAGGACACGTATTGCATGGGTAGTAACTAAATCCAAGGTTGACAGATATGGAACATAACAGGCAACTATGGGGGTTGGAGAAGTTACATCATTTAATGCTGTTCCTCCTGTTGCGTTGGTGGCATGAGCCTTTCCGAATGGAGTAAACACAAGATATATATTGTTTATATCTGCTGATGGAGCAGGAAGTACACCTTGATCTATTATTTTCTGTATATCTGCTGTTATATCTGCTCCCGTGTAAGAGTTAGGTAATTCAGGATTAGGACGACGATCTACTATTTTTCCAATTACAGGCCGTTTAATATCGTATTGAATAAGCGCATCAAAATATTTAGAATCGAGTACAGCTTTAATCTTATTTTTAACTTGATCTCTTGAGAATGGTGTTAATCGAGAATCCCAATCAAATCCATTGAATATTAGATGAACTATAGCTTTGGAATATACAGGGCCACCATAATTTTTCATACCTAGTGTTAGAGGTGGCCCTAATGCAACAGGAGATTCTAGCCCACCTGATCCGGCTACATATACAACAGGATTAGCTTTCTTCTGCCATAAACGAATATGTATATCGGTAGCTGGAAGATCTGTCCAGTTACCATCTATGCCTCTAACCGAAGTTGAGAATGAGGAATCGATATTGGTATTGGAAGTTTTTATTGATAAACTATCTCCGGTTACTGTTGTCTTGAACTCTATGACGATTTTATAACCTACCTGCATTTTCACTTTTTGATCCGGATTATATTGATTATAATCTATTAGTGCTGTATCAGGGGTTGCAGTAAGATTTGAATTCGGTCCGCTTTTAAATAATTCTTGATTCAATGCATCTAAAATATACCAACGTACTGGAACCGTTGTTGCCTGTTCATTTTTTGCTTGAACTGTAACTCTATGAACAATCTTATCTAGTAATTCAACACCAGCAGCTGAGGCAGTTGCACTATCGAATTTGAAAGCGATTGCATCATAGGTTGAACTGCTTAATACAATTGGCGTTCCGGGGTCAGGTACCTCTTGATAGATAATCTGATCGTAGTTTGCCTGAGATGACCAATCAGGAGATCCGCCGGGTAAACCAACACCTACAGTTCCGCCATTACCCAGATTATTCATTGTTTTAATGCTACCTGTAGTAACACCGCTAACTTCTATACCAATAACATCATTGGCTGCAATAGGAACGAGATTATCTGTATCCTGCCACACAACATTAAATAGGCTAGGTTGGGATGTTGGTAATGAAATCGCCGGTATCTGTAATAATGTCTTTTTTAACTGAGGTGAATTTACAGATACGGTTGAAAGACATGTTTGTTTTTCGTCATCCCATGTTGAACCTGTTGGACAGGAAAGCCAAGGTGGACTAATAGACGGAGCAATACAACCATTATCCTGATTTGAATAATATGGTTCTACATTAACTCCGTTAACTGATGGGCCGGGATCAACTTCGCATACATCACATATTTCATATCCTACTGCGGAGGGTATAAGAGGAAATAAAGTAGGATCTCCATAAATTCCAGTTTCTCCTAATGTAGGTGGTTGACTGAAAAGTATAGGGTCTGTAAGCATTTCAACTATTTCATGTGAAAGTGTATTTGTAGCTGAACCTAAACTGATCTTGTAGGTAGTCATACCAGTGACCAAAGGTTTGTCTAAATGATTTGCTGGATTAACACGTACAGTATGATAACCAGCTGAGCCTCCTGCTGGAAATTTATCACTATATGTAAATACCATATATGCATGTTTTACATCATTTGATCTATCCGGTACCTGTCCTCTTGTAATTGAATCTTGAACTAAATCATTAAGATTTGTTGTAGTGAAACTTGTCGGTAGAGTAAATGTTGTATTGGTTACAATTTCGCCTAGCTTTGGTCTTTTAACATCATATTGAATTAGATAATCGAAATATTTAGATTCAAATAATAGATGAATTTTATCAATCATATTCTGTCTGGAATATGGAGTTGTAACCGTATTCCAATCTGCACCGGCAAATATGAAATGGAATGTTGCCCCTGACCATGTAGGGCCTCCATAGGGTTTCATACTTCTATTGCTTGTAGGAACAAGAATAGGTGGTTTTGTTACAACTGTTGGAGTTGATTGTGATGAATAATGTTTGATGGAAACGGTTCCGGCGGTAGTTTCAGCACTTCTCCAAATCATGAATTCCATAGACGTAGGAATAGAATTAACAATGGTTGATGTAGGCCCGAACCATTCACCTGCAAATGTTCTTGATCCGGGTGTGTTGCCTAATTTTTGAACCGGTCCCTGAAATCCTGCATCTGTACCACCGGTGCTAGGTGTTCCGTTTGTTTGAGGTGGAACCAATGCCCATTTTGTTCCCCCCCATATAACAATAGTATAAAGTTCATAAACAGGCGGACCACCTCCAAAGTTTCGTGCTGGCCCTCCCCTAGCGAAGTCGGCTGTGTCAATTCTTACATCTACAGCGGTTGTTGGAATTATAGCATGTGTAGGAGATGTTTCAATAAATTCTAGTTTTACATTACTATCCCAATTTTCAGAATCAACCGGTGAGAGTGTTAGAGTGATAGCATCAGCCACACTTTTTTTCATTATGATACGTCTGTCACCGGTGTTTAGTCCAAACCAATCGGTAAACGTTTTTGTAGAATCAGATGGATTAGTAAACTTAACCTGATTCCATTGCCATCCAGTAGTAGGAGTTCCGGCCCTAGATTTCATATCAGGGAAATTAATTACCTGATCGGATGGGGCATTAGTGTATTCGGTTGGGGCAGTAGAACCTACACGAAATATTGTGCTAAATTTACCGAATACCATAGATATTCTATCGGTTAAATCTCTCAATCTTAGAAGTGGGTATCTTGTTGGTGGGGGCTGACTTCGAAGTAAATCATAGTGATCCTTATCCTGAGCATATAAATTAATAGTGTATTCTCCTGACAATCCGACTATTTTTATCGTGGTTGGTATTTGCACTCTTTTAGTTGAATCGGTTCCTACACCATCAGGCCCGTAACCGAATGCAGCCAAACATTCGAGTGGTAGATCAGTAGGGGATGATGCCCCGGTATCAAAATTAAACTTGATTGGAGCGCTATATGATCCATCAGGTTGTTTTATCTGTATGGGGACTATTGTTCTTGTTTCTGTTTCTGTAAGATTATAAACTAGTGTTGATGCTGGCTCCGGCGTTCCTGCTCCTGTATATCTGTATAATGCCATTCTGAGATTGAATGATGTATTTACATGCCAGTCATCATCAATTGGATTCTCATCATTTTTAACTCCGGCCTGTGCAACGGAATCGTCAACACTGTTACTCCTTCTCCTCACATTTACAATATCGGATGATGCCCCGGTTGTATATTCAATGCCTATACGATAACCTTCTTGGATAGCAGCGGTAACAGAATTATCCCAAAATGCGTGAGCCTCATATCCAGATGTAGAAGGCTTTATTGTTGATGTATCTACCTGTCCATAAGTATGGACAACTTTTCCCGTGCTATCCCACATTCTAACAAATGCCAAACCTGTAGGGGAACTTTCAGAATTGTATTCAATAAGGACACGGTGGGCCACCTTACCGATACATGCCTTACCCATCCCAGCACTATTATCCACAAATTGATTTGCTATGATGTGATTGTTACCGCTACCTCCATCTGATAATACGGCTCTGGAATTATCGGATGAAGTTAAATCAAATAATAATTCATAACCTGATTCTGTTGGGGCTGTTGCGTCATTTATTATCGCTTGACCTATAAATGGGATAGGGTCAACAGTATTGAAAGTACCATCATCTTCTTCATCATCAGGATTTGTTTGTGTTGTTGTAATGCCTATAGGAACATTGTAGACTAAATCGAGTGGCTCTGTTACTGCCTCGGCTGGTGGTACAGCATAAAAAGAAAGTTGCTCTGTTGTTGTTACAGCGTTTACCTTTACTGAACCTGTTTCCGATATCTGTTTATAGACTTCTTGGAACGGTTGTAAATAGGGCAGAGGTTGTTCTGGTGGTGGTGGGGGGTCTGCAAATGCAGGTGGGAATATTGGGGCCGGTAATGCCGGAACTAGATTTATTCCGGTAATGGTAATTGGAGTTTGAACTCCATTAATAAAAATGGATATACCCTTTGTTGAAAAATTAAATAGAAATGCTAAATCGATGTATGGAGTTGGGAATTCTATATTGTAATATTCCTCTGCTGCATCATAATCTGTAGGTGTGTAATCAGGAGCAAAATAATCGGATATAATTGGCGGTGGGATTACAGAGTTAACCGTCTTTACATAGTAGTTTATGAACTGATATCTGAAAAAGTAGTAAAGATAACCGGCATCATCAATTTCAGCCTTGATTGCATATTCAACCTGATCATTTTCTATCATTGAAAAGGCAACGGCTCTTTGTGTATTTCCAGATTTTTCCTCATTTTTAACGATAAGAGGATACTGTCTGTAAATGATTGATATACCGGGCTTGCCGTCTAAAACCATCTGTTTGACAGAGATGGCAGGATTGATCGGGATTCTATAATGATGTGTTTTACCATCCAGAACAGAAACTATATCCCCTGTGGTTATACCGTCATCTTCTGTCCCTTTTGTCAGGATAGGTAATGTATCGGTAAATCCAACATTAACCTTATTACCCATTAAAGAATAATCCGATAATGTATCAAACCCTGAATCAAATTTAATATCAAGGCGCAAATGATCATTGTCAGGCTCCTTGGGCATCTGATAGGTTTGATTGGAATTTCTGGCACGAACATAACCGGTCATCATTTTTCGGTCAGAAAATTCTAATCTTGATTTTATAATTCGGATTGGCGGTATTTTATCAGTTGATGCTATATCGGTAACGGCTTCGGACTGGTTGGCCCTGTTTTGAAGATCGGCTATTGTATCAAGTAGGGGATCATCAGACGATCGACTACGGATTTCAGACCAGCTAGAACTCATTTTGGAATTACCACTGTTGAATGAGAGGCGGTCAGGAAGGTTTCATTTTGGGTTTGCTGTAAGCCAGTTGGTAACACAGATCTAGAAAGCATTAGGGAAGGCTCCAACGGTGAATCATGTATTCCAAACTCCCAATATTTAGCAGTTTTTACACCATAACCAAAATTGCCAACATGATTCCAGACATTTCCTCTGGCAGCCATTGAGCCATCTCTTAAGACGGATACACGGACAACCTCCTCAGAAAGTCTTTTCTGTCCTATTGTTTCTATTGTAGTGCCTGTTCCCATGCTCATATAGATAAAAAATTTTACAGATTGATCAGCCAGAATATTAACAAGTCCCACAACACCGGGGGCTGTTATCTTATTATCAGCAATGCCGGCATCTGTGGCCGACACCTTAGTTTTGTAAAGTGTATCTGGACGGTGATCATTATACACTTTTCTAATAAAGATATTCAGATAAGCGGTAAGTTTGAACGCTGAATCAAAATCCCCAAACCATTTATAGAGATTAATTTTATCCATATAATCTTTTAATTTGTGGTATTCATCTTTTGACCACAAAACCCCTCGCTGAACTCCCATCATGGCGGCGGGACTATGCTTCGACACGCTCCTATTAAATTTCATAAAAATATACTAGTGATAATCCCCACGATTATAATTAAAAAAGTATTAAACTAAAATAGTTCAGGAATATGCTGAAACATATCCCCTCAGAGTAATATCACAGGATTTAGAACCGACAGCGTAGTTTGCCACATCCAGATTATAATTAACAGATTTTACAGTGGCCATTGTGTTGTTTTCAAAGTATAGATCTCTCAATTTATCCGATACTAACTGAACCTCTGTGCCGGGCTGTATGAGTATATTAGGGATAGAAACGGTAAGATTACCATAATTTCTGATTTTCTGGGCAGTTTGAGTTACAAGAATTTGGAGATATTGTTTTGCTGCATCTATATTTTTTAGAGTGGGGATTGTAGCTCTGGCCTGAACAGGTCTACCCGGACTCCATTTTTCAATAGATGCGGGGTCAGATGCCTCGATAATCATGTTGGATGTGGTAGCAAATGCGATTGAATAGGCCGGCCCCTGAGATGATGTATACCAGTTCTTTTTAGAGAAAGCCTTGTTTGTTACACCATCTTTTAGAAACTGGATAGCAGAGTATCGAGGATTATCAGGGGTTGATGGGGTTTGTCTGTTATCATCATGCCATACCCTGACAGTATTGGCCTCTGATGAACCGGATGCAAAGAACATAATCCAGTGTAATTTATCAATCTGTAGATCTTTGAATTGTGGTCTATCTATTTTTACAATGGGTGTAGGTGTATCAGGAATATCATTAATCGCTATAGCAAAATCAGCAATGGGAGTCCCGGTTGGCTGAAATTTATTGTCGGTTATGATCTTACCTCTGATTTTAGCAACAGCCGGATTGGCTTCATTTGATCCCGATCCAACCTTGGACAGCATAAACGTCATGTTAGAGAATTTTGCCACTCCGGGGTAAACTGCAAATGCTATATTTTTATCGAAAAGAGATGTAAAAGAGATAGCCCTAGTATTGATACCAATTTGATCGGTTTTTTCGGCAATCGCAAAAAGTTGCTGAGCAAATCCATCTTCAGGCCTAGTTGAATCTACATAGGAAAAAGCCTGACCCGGTTTAATATAAGCTGTAAAATCTCCTGAATCTCCCGGTTCCCAATAATCTTTTATCAGAACCCCTTGATTATCACCATTGGGATAACGGAACTGTAATCTTTTATACTGATCGATATACCAAATTGCACCGGACATTCTGGCGATTGTGCTGATGAGAGCAGAAGCCGCAGCCAGAGGTTGTTTAATACCCGGTATAAAATCACGAACAGCAGAGGAAACAAACGCAAGTGTGAAATCCTTACCCATCCTTTCTGATAGGGTATAATCTAGAAGGGGCATGATATCTATATCACCAAAAATGGATTTGACTAGGTTATTAGCGAAAAAAGGGATAGAGGAAGGATTAGAAACAATAGCGTTGGTTGACATAGTTTCAGGTGGCGGGGCCTTCTGAAAGTCACAGAATGTATAATTGGGAACAACACCAAATCCTTTAGCGTAAATAGTCCATGCAATTTTACCCAAACCGGTTCGGGATGGGCCAATAGCATCAACTATACCGTAAAAAGCAACATCAGCGAGATTGAAACGTTTACCCAACCAAATTTTCATAACCATTCCATTATCGAAAATCGATTGATCCAGATTGTTATATACAGAATCATCAATTACAACAGAAGCAGACCATGTATCCCATTGGGCCTGATTAATGCTTATCTGTGTAACTACAATATTAGAAGCAGTTGTATCAAAACCATTGGAAACATAAAGAAGTTTAGTCTCATCGGGTGAGAAAAACGCAACGAAATAACGAAAAGCCTTGTTATACCAAATATCATAGGCTACTGAATCAGGGATTGCTAAACTCATCTATTTGAACATGGCTCCGTTTCTCAAACCAAATTGTTTTTTCTGTGCCTCATAAACCTTGTTTGAATCGATAGTTGTAGTGTTATTCAGGTTTATGGTGGTCTGTGCAAATGCTGATAATACCATGTCTTTTATCACTCCTACTAATGATTCAAGATCTCCGCCACCTCTTGAAATTGAAGTGCCGCCGCCACCTCTTACTGTAGATATATTAGGAATACCAGCATTGTTGTTTGTTATTGTGTTGGTGATTCCTCCGCCTCTAGTTATATTGGTATTACTACCACCTACAGTATTGGCGTTTTGAATCATGGTGTTATTAGTGGCTGTTGTCATTATGCTTTCCTGCCTGTTAAACGCCGTCGTAATCTTGTCAACCGATTCGTTAAACCTGTTTATGACAGAGTTTTGTACTGATGAGGAGTTTGTGCTAGTGCTGGAACTTGTATTGTTGCCTGCAATTAAGTTACTTACACCTGTATTCTGAATAGAGGAATTTTTGTTAATCATGGTGGACAATTGTTGCGTATTATTTGTGCTACCTGATGTTCCTATTCCACCCGATGATAGCGGGATAACGCTTACCAACTCCGGCCCGGATTCACCAGCGGTAAAGTTTGTTGCATTGCTGACGATAGCTGGCCCGAATCCTTTAGCGGCTGTTACATGTCTAGTAACATAGACGGTTGTGATTGTGATTGTTCTACTTTTTAATGAGTTGATAGAACTTGCTAAACTTCTTACTGATGAATTAGCACTGTTAGCTGATGATGATATGGATGACATTGAAGATTTTGCTCTATTAGCTGCGTTGGCCATTGCGGTGGATATTGCGTTCCCTGCGTTTGTAAATAATGGCCCAATTCTTCCTGACTCTGATCTAGCCATATTGGATATAGCTGCAAATGTTGAAGCTGCGCCATTCTGTGATCTCTTTAGACCTGAGTCTATAGCTCCGGCTGCTGCGGTATATGGTGGGCCAACCTTTCCTGCTTCCGATTTTGCCATGTTTGTAATAGCAGCGAATGTATTAGCCGCTAACTGTTGTGATCTTTTCAGACCTGTATCAATGGCTCCGGCTGCGGCTGCGTACGGAGGCCCTATCTTCTTTGATTCAGATGCGGCCATGTTGGAAATAGCCATAAATGTATTTGCTGCGTCAGTTTCCAATTTTGGAAATACTGTGCTGGTTAGAGTAGCACCTAATCCCTCCATCGACTTATTTGAGTCAGAAACCATTGTGTCAACTTCCCCCGGTAAGCCTTGAAGTACCTGTAAATATTTCAAAAGAATTGGCCCTATTGTTGCATCCAATGGTGAAAATAGAGGCTCTAAATTCTTGTTTGAAAGTTCTACCATTGTATTTACTTCGGCTGGTAATCCCTGTAATATCTGAACAAATTTTATTAATATAGGCCCTACTGTAGCATCTAATTGTCCGAACATAGGAACCAAAGCATTGTTTGAATTAGTAACCATTGTACCGACTTGATTTGGTAACTCTTGAATTATTGTACCGAACTTTAGAAGGATTGGGCCAACAGTGGCATCAAAGTTATTGAATAAAGCTGCTACAGCGGTATTAGAACCAGTCACCATTGTTCCTATCTGAGTCGGCAATGCTTGGATTATGGTTCCAAATTTTAATAAGATAGGGCCAACTGTTGCATCGAAATTACTAAATAATCCAGCTATGGCCGTATTAGCGCCTGTTACAGCGGTTTGGACTGCGGATGGAATTGTAGCTAAAAGTGTTTTAAATTGTTCTACTGCTGTTTTTTGGGCAGCGAATGGATCGCCTCCGCCTGCTCCTCCGCCTTTATTCAGTAGGTCATTACCGGATAGATCAATACCTTTGAGTTTATCACCCCATTCTTCCATACCTGATTTACCATTCGGCCCCAAAGCATTATCCCACATATGACCTAGAATCTGTTGATAATCCTGTACGCTTTTTTGTGTGGAGGCAATCGCCTTCTGATAATTAGCTAATGCCTGTTCTGCGGCAGCCAAATTCTTTACCATTGCATCTTTGCCAGAAGGATCTTTTAATGAGGCAGTAAATCGTGCCTGAGTTTGTGCCGCTATCGTACTTTGTGATCTGAAATTAGACATTAATCCTTCTAACTCTTGCCATAATTGGAAGGAAGTTGGATCGAGTTTCAGTTTGCTAAGTACATCAATAATCGGTTGTGCCACTCCTGCTAGACGTGGATCATGGGCTATTCCATTTTGAAGATCTGAAATTAATCCATCTGCAATTTTGGCAAATGCACCCGGTGCTGCAATATCTACACTCTTTAAGGCTTCAATTCCTTTAGTTAATTGACCTTTAACAGCAGCAGCTATTTCGGTTGCATTAAAAGCATCCCGCATTTCACCATCAAATTCAACCCCGATTTCTTTTCCTAATCCTTTAAAAACATCTTTAAAATCTTTTTTACCTTTTGATAATGACTCAGATAATTTCTGCCCAAAACTATCTGCTGCTGTTACCATTCCATCAATTGTTTTTTGTATTTCATCAGGCATTCCTGCCATGCCGGCAACGAACTCTTTCTGTGCGTCCAATGATGCGCTATATGCCTCGGGTAACTTTCCTCCTACAGTATCAGCAACAGCGTCCAATGCTGATTGAGCGCCGGATGCTTCACCTCTAGCCTTTGCGATACCGTTGGCCCATTCTAATATCGATTTATAACCTGTGGCAAATCCATTGTTATATCTAAGAGCAGATGAAACACCGTTATCCAAAGTGTTGTTTAATGCCACTATGTCACCAAGAAGACCAGCAGTAGCAATAACCATATCATCCTCTGCTTTTGCAGCGTTGAATAACGCTGTTTGAAAAGCTGTGGCTTGTGGTAATCCAGCTTGCATTCCGATTTCAAGTTCTTCAATTCCACCAACCAATTGTGAAACTCCTCCATATGCTTCAAACATGGCTTTTCTTTGGTCGAGTATTCCTTTGGTATATGCTAATGACTGTGCATCTCCATTTGACATATTATTACTAAGGGTCGCAATTTCACCCTCTAATTGTTGTGCTGCTTGGATAGAATTCAAAAATGCTAACTGTGCCTCATTCATACCTTTTCCAAAGTTGGTAGCTTGCCCCTCTGCGCTGTTGAGGGATAGAGAAAGAGAATTGATAGTACCGAATAGGGCCTGAGCGGCAATTCGATCATCCTCGAATTTTTTCTTTTGATCCTGAAATGCGTTATTAATGGCTATGACGGCGGCAACGGTAAAGTTCTTTTGCATATTGGCTACAGTCCCTCTCAATGCATCGGCGGCTGTTTTTGATTTGGTAAACGCTAATTCCTGTTCATAAAATGCGTTATTGTATGCAACAGTTGAAGCCTGACCCGATTTACCTTCTTCATTTAATGCCTCAATTGTTCCCTGTAATTGTGAGGCTTTTAATTTATCATCCTCAAATGCCTTTTGCTGTTCAACCAGTCCTTGATTATATGCTAACTGTGTAGCCTGACCGGAATCATATTCACGTTGCATTTCAAAAACAGCTCCTCTTAAATTATACACAGCGACTTTATCCTGCTCGAATTTTAACGCCTGATCTTCTAACCCTTTACTGAATGCTACAAAGGTTGCTTCACCTGATTCATAATCTCTCCTCATCTGTAGTACTGTTCCAGATGTTTTAGCGATTTCTACTTCTGTTAGTTTTAGCTGTAATGCCTGTTCTGCCTGCCCTTGTGAAAACGCTGCGGCTTGTGTAGCTGCCATATTTTCAGAATTGCTAAGATAAGCATAATGACCCGCTGCTTGGATTGCGGCTGCCTTTGATTGATTTAATGCATCATTACCAGCAAGAACACCTTTAGAAAATTCTAGGGCTTGACCTTCTGTAGACGCAAGTTGTTTTGTATAATCAGCGCTGGCGGCTGCTGCTCCGAGTGTTTCCACCTCTCCCTGTTTCATGGCTAAAGCCTGTCTAGTTTGCCCCTGTGCTACTACGTCGGCCATCAAGGCACTATCGTTTAGAATATCATTATAGATAATGAGAGATTTGTTAAGTTCCTCATTGTCTTTTTGCATCTTAGTTTGTCCAGCGCTAAGTTTTTCCGCTGATCCGGCTGATTTATCCATAGAACCAGCAGTTTTTGATTGTGCTGCTTCTAATGCTTGGGTTGTTCCGGCCACTAATGTTGTTGACTGACCTAATATTGCATTTTTTTCCGCCGTACTTGTTGTTGTGCTTTGGAGTTTAGCCAGAGTTTTATCAAGATCGTCTGTTGCATTAACGTTCTGAGAGGTTTTGAGAAACGTTATACCCATTTCTTTTGTTAGTGTATTCCATACCGTAGCAGTTTGGGCAGCTGTTAAATGTAGGGGTTTGAGAACTTCAACTAATTTGTTAAAGTTACCGATTAGTTTACCAACTCCGTTACTGACTACATCGAGATTTAAATCACTAACAAATCCCTTAACACCTTGTCCTAAACCTCTATCCTCCAATCCACTGTTGGGGCCACCGGTTCCTACTTTTGTTGGTGGATGTGTCCCTGTAGGTAATCCAGAGATTTTAATTCCCTGTAAATCAAATGCGGCTGAAAATTCTTTATGTAGGGCTGCTGATGTTACTTTTGCATCTGCTATTAAATCCTGAAAATGTTTGTTACTGTCTATTACTGCCTGTCCAACCGCTGACGATAAACCGGGCATGGCCTGACCCATACTACCAACGTTTTTGTTAAAGTCGGTGGTAAATCCAGCAACTGTGCCGTCAGCATTACGTAATACACCTTCTGTAAGACTTACATATCCTTTAACATGGTTTCCGGATTCATCAAATGCCACACTGGTTTGATCCATTGATGTTGTTGTGGTATCGGCATAAGCCTTTGTGGCATCTGAACCCTGACCAAGCCAATTGACTAAACCCTTACCTAAGTCGCCAATCATTGTAAGAAACGGTTTAAGCGGTCCTATAGCATTACCAAGGGCTACACCAACACTATTAATCGCATCACGAAACCCAAAAAGATTAGTTGCAAATGCTGTAACAATAGCCCCTCCCACAGTTATAGCTATGAAGAATGGATTAGTGAGTGAAATAAGAGATAATACTTTGGATGTTTTCAGGGATTCTATTGATAATGAACTTAACCCTTCCTTGAATTTTGTAAGTAACCCGCCGGAATTGGATAGTAATGTTGTCATAGAACCTAATACAGATATAGTTTCAGGAATAATACGCTGGTAGAACTCAGCCTGAGTGATATTCAAATCTTCCTGTGCATTTTGTAGTGTTCCCTCTGTTGCTACACGCTTATCCTGTGCTAACTGTAGTTTTTGTTCAACTATACTATACTGATCGGTTCCTTCCTTACCCTCTGCAACCAGTTTATTTAATTGGGTTTGTAAAGATTGTATCTTTATATCGGTTGCATGTAACTGGTTGGTTGCCTTATCCACTCTTAATTGAGCATCACCTAGTGAATCGTAGGTTTGCCATAGAGATGTAATTCCTCCACCAAGAGAAGCGGCTGCACCCATTGAAGAACTGAACGCTGATCTTAACGAGGTTGTGCTTGCGGTATTTTTATCTGCAGATGTTGCAGCCTTATCATGTCCAGTACTTACGGTTTGAAGTGATCCGGATTCCTGTTGTAAACCACTACTAACGTTTTTTGTAGTTGTATTAAGTTTGTCGTGTGAACTACCTAATTTGTCAACTGAACCAGTTGTTTTTGTTGTTTCGGATGATACTTTACCGGATGAACTTGCTACTTCAGTTAATCCCTGAGATGATTTTTGTGAGGATCCCGCTGTTTTATCTAATGAGCCGGATAGATTATCAGTTGTTGTTTTTGCCTTACCGCTTTCAGCGCTGAATTTTTGAACGGATGAGGTAACATTATCAGAACTGGATCGGGTTTTATCCATTGATCCGCCAACTGTAGTGACGGATTTGGCTGCACTATCGGATGTGGTCTTTATCTTATCCATTCCTGTTGATGCTGGGGTTAATTTGGCTCCTGCTGCACCTGTTTTTTCAAGGGGAGTAACAACTGCGCCAACCTTTTTACTGGCGGCATCTGCGGCAGCTGATAATTTGTTTACCTCTGGGGCTAATGAAGAAATTGCAGATTTAGCTTCACTGATTCCTAATATCTGAAAAAGAATTTTTAGAGGAGTCCCTCCACCTCCGCCACCACCAGCTGCCGACATAATAACTATAAAATATTAAAAAATGGTTATACTAACTATCTTGAATTAATTTTTTATAGAGAAGCGCAGCCATCCTTCAATTTTTGTGTGGCTGTCGCAACCCCTCTATCAAAGAATGGTTGTGGTCTCTGTCTTGAAGTCCCCCCATTAACGAAACCGGCATAATCAGCATCGGCGTGCATTTCTCCCTCTGATCCGTCACCTTGAACGGATATACCTTCGGATGCCTTTAGATTTCCTGTTCTGAACGGGGTTGAGTCTTGCATTGCCGCAAAACCAGCATCTAAAGCCGCCTGCATAATAGCCCTTATTTTGGCAGGTGAGAACCTTTCATTAAATTCTTTAAGTAAATCGTCATTATAGTTTCCGAATGCAGACATTGGTTATCTATCTACGTCTCCCGCTCCGGCTACTTGAGAATTTCGCCTGTTCAGATGCTATATATTCTGCGTTTTCTTTCTCAACCCTTGCACGTTCCTCTTGATATTTATCACCATCTATTTTCATTTTATCTAGCATATCAAATGCCCGTAAATCCTCATACAGGATAACTCCATCTCTGAAATCCGATGGTTTATAGTCATAATTTTTGCAGTCTACCCACATAGAAACATACTCATGTGTTTTTTGATACATATAGGGATAATATTCATCGGGTAACTTGAAGGGCTTTTCTAGATCATTGAAATAGGGGATTCTCATCAATGTTATAAAGTCCGCAGGTATTAGATCAGCCCAAGGTGTACCTTGAAACCACATAATCACCGCCCTTGTCTGGAGAAACGGGGGTTCAATGTTCGGGAAGCAATTACCTGTAATGCTAGACCATATTGAATAACATCAACCCGTGCAAAATCTTCGGGTGGCATACCCAGCCTCAATTTAGCCTCAAATTCTGATAGTTTATAGGATCCGATTTCTATCATGGCTGGGGCCAATGACATAAAATCAACCTGTTCATCTGTCATTTCATCCCATGATTTTCTTGCTACTACTTGATACTCTGTATTTATTTGGTTCAGTCTGGCCCGCATCATACCAAGATGCATTTCATCTCTCTTGGATATAGAATTGAAATAATATTTCTTTGAAACAAAAACAGATTTACCATCCTTCATACCATATTTTATATCGAGATTGATCGAATCTTTGGGGGCTAGTAATGCTATCATATTTTTGCGGGCTTCTTCATCCTTCCTTCTTAATTCTTGGATTTCTTCATCAGTAATTTCTCCAATCTCGTCACCCTCATCCAGAACGTTTTCTATTGGTGGAGTTTTACCTTGCTCTAAAACTGTGGTCTTTAGTTTTTTATCTTTTAATAAATCAATAATTTCTTCTTGAGATGGATCAGGAATTTCAGGGGGTAAAGACGTTAAATCGGAATGGGTTTTATTATCAATCCCCATATCTTTTGAAACTTTATCGAATAAATCTAGTTCATCATCTTTGAACTTTATAACTTTCTTTTTATTGGGGCCGGATTTAGGTTTCTGTTTTACTGAATTATTTGTAGAACCGGGTATAAGATCGGAAACAATATCTTCAACATCATCATATTTAATGGGGTCTGAATTAGACACTATAGAAAAGTTTTATGAATATTAATATTTAAAGGTAGATAAAAAAATAGGTTGGTTAAACCGTTACTAGGGATAGGCTGTTACCGTACAGTCGACAGCCGTTCCATTGGTGGGGGTTGTGATAAAGTCACCACCGGAGGCATCTGACTTATCATCATATGAATTGAGTTTTGCTCCCAATACCTGCAAGGTTACAGTTGGTGTTGATGCTTTGAGAACACCACTAATATCTATTGATGTATAGTTGTTGACCAACAAGAAGAACGAGTTATCATATAGATAAGGTTCTATTGATACTGTTACAACTTTGTTACCAGCTTCTACGAATTTCACGGTTTTATATCCCAATGGTTTTTCTTTTAAGAGGTTGTTGTTCACTGTCACGGTCATTTTAGTGATGTCGGTTGCCGCAGAGTTTACAGTAACAGAGGTTGATACACCGTTGCTTGACCCTGTAAGGTGAGTCCAAGGCTCTGCTGTGATTGCGCCGGCGAATGATACCGAAGCAGTAGAGTTTACACCCAAGGCTGTTTTGAGTTGGGCTAGGGTGAGCCATTCAGAGATAGATGAGCTGTAAAATTGTTGTGATACCATTGGAACCCTATCAAACGTGATGGTAGCCTGCTCTGATACACAACCTCTTGCTAAACAGAACATTTCAACATTATCTATTTTTCTTGCGAAAACAAAAGCAAGAGATTCTTCTATTGTACCTACACCGTTAGGGTCGGTTATCCCATACCTTAAAAGTTTCGTATCTAAGAATCTGTAATCAAGTGTGATAACACCTTCAACTCCCATCTGAATATCGGCATACTGTTTTCTTGAACCCTGTATTCTAATTTCCTCATGGTCTACTGTGATTGACATGGAAGCGTTTGATATAATACCGGCATTAACAAAAGTGGGATTAACAACCTGAGCGCCGTAGCCATTTGTTTCAGCATAATACTGAACCTGCTTCGTTACTTTGCTAGAGCTAGTCGGGATTTGAACTGACATATTATTATAATATATTTACTCAAAAATTTTCTCAAAGGAACTATTATCGTAGTTTTAAATATTTCATTTTCATAATTAGAGATATGCCAATAACCGACGAGAACGATATTAAAAGACTGGTAAAACAGACGATAGACCCCGCTGACCTGACTAGCGCTGTTGAGGCCGGTGATAGAAAAATTGTAGCATTAACAAATAGAGATATCAATGAATGGACACCGGATGATAACGCTTACGGACAATTACAGCAGGTAGGGGCCACTTACGGCGCTTGGACTGTATTGATGGGCTGGAATAAGGAAATGTATCTTGATAAAGCTAAGGAGATGTGGAAAGCATACATGTTTGAAATTGAGCAGTTCAAGTCTATGAGGCTGCCCGATGATAAATCGGATCCCAATTTTGAGATAGCAGAATCAATTTACACCCACTATAAATTGAATCCGGATTATACTCCGTTTATGTCAGGATATTAAAAAAAATAATATCCTAAGATTTTTATTTCTATAGGATATTATGTCATTTGTTAAGGATGACAATAGAGGATTCTCAAAACAATAATTTAAAGTTATGTGAGTGTGGATGCGGTAAGGAAGTTGTGAATAGGTTTGTGTTTAATCATCATAGAAAAGTAAAAGATGTATTAAAAGGGAATAAACACCCAAACTGGAAAGGAGGGAGATATATTGATAAAGGTTACATCCTAATTTGGAAACCGGATCATCCAACCTCTAATAAACATGGTTATGTATATGAACATCGGTTAGTAATGGAGCAATATTATAGCAGATTTTTAACCAAAGATGAACACATTCACCATATAGACGGAAACACACAGAATAATAAAATTGAAAATTTACTGATAGTATCAAAATCGGAACATATGATATTACACAAAACCATTGATATGTCTACTAGAATTTGCCTGTTATGCGGTTCTGATATAACGTGGATTAAAAAAACCAATAAAAGACCATTTTGGCGTCGATATGAACAAGGTTATATTTGCAATAAATGTTATAATAAAAAATATTCTAGATATAATATATCATGACAATTATAGTTAATAATCCGCTTCCGGGTAGTGAAACAGAAACAAAAGAAATTTCAAAGATAATAGAGGAATTTATTGAAGCCCAATGGGCTGTAACCGGTGTTGCTTCATCCGATGTTGCCTTTGGTAAATACGGCGATGAATTATTACAGTCGGGTAAAGATATCACATTAAGGGCTTATTCTATCTTTGAAGATGTTAGGAGGATGACTGACAACGGTTCCCGCTGGGTTTACACAGAAACAATAGTGATAGATATTTACGTTCTGAATAATGAAGATAATTCGGCTAGGGATCCACGAGCCATCAAAATAAGGAAGTGGTTGGATGGTCTATTCACCATCAATCAGGCCGGTATTCCCAAAGGTATCTATGAGATAGATTACCGAGGCGCTAGGCCGGAGTCCGACCCTCTAACAACCAACATAACAAGGGTAAAGGCCACGTTAGACGTGAAATATATAATAGATTTAGTAGAAACATAACATGGAAAAATCATTGAGAGAGAAAATAGACAGGGAGGTAGAAAATTTTGAGAAAATGCCTGACTGGCTAAAAATTTATAAAAAGAAAAAATAAGGTTATTTGTTTGAGACCTTAACCGTGCTTCCACCGGGGAAGTTGTTGGTCGGCTCGGTCTCATCTTTTTTCTTGGCGGCGGAATGAGTTTCTTCTATTTTTTTGATGTCGGCAATGTTTACGTTATCTTCCTCATCTGATTTCTTTTTTGTTGAGCTAGAAGATTTTTTTGTTTCAGCAAAGTTTTCATTCTGTTGTGGGACTTTAACAGATGTTTGTAGAACTTCGTCTAACCCCTTACCTATATCTGTTGGTTCCTCTCCGAATTGATGTTTGATTGAGTTGAGTTTTGTTACTCGTTCTGCATCATTCAATTCTTTAAACGCTGGATCCTTGTCTAAAACGGAGGGTGACAAAACCTTTCTAATTGTTCCTTCTGATTCACCAAAGTTAAGATAAAATGCAAATTCTTGATTACCTGCTTCTTTTTCTTCTTTCGTTAATGTTTCCTGAGCGCTCCAAAGAAGTGGATTATTTTTATCTTGTTTTAGCTCTATTGGCTTGCCGTTGTGGGTAAAACCACCGGCTGCGGCTTTACTCTGTGTGAGTATAAGACCATCTTTTAATTCTGGCATTGTATATCTTAGTGTTATATTAAAGTAAATAACTATTAAACCTGAACCTCAGATTCGCCCTGTTCTGCGTCTGGATTCGGTTCTTTTTCCTGTGTGAAGTCGGGTGTAGATGCTAATCCGGGGACATATTTTAGGTGGTCTGGCGGTGTATATTTGAATCCCTGTTGCTCGGTTCTTAATTTTATAACACGTTGTTCTTGAACCTCAGAATTTATTCCTGCTTTTATTCTTTCGTCATCAATCCTCTTTTTTATATCTTCATCTGTAACTGGATTGGGTTTGCCGGATTTCTGGAATCTTGTTGCGGGGTTTACCTTGTCTGCAATCGTGCCTTCTGTTATATAGCCGGGTTCAGGATTTGTAACTAAACCTATAATACCTCTAGAAACGTTTGTGTTACCCTGAACATCTGTTGCTCCTGCTGTTGCTGACGCTTGTTGTTGATTTTCTTGCTCGGTTTGTTGAGGTGGTTGAGTAACAGGAGGTTGTTGAGGATGAGGATTATCTATAGTATGAGAAACTTTTAGTGTTTTAGGAGGGTTCTTATTGTTGTCTGACATATTATATTACTATCTTGTGTAATAAGTATAAAATGAAGTATTAAAAATTAATATTGGCGTGGTTATTACATAAAGGTTGACCGGCTTTTATAACCGAGGCAGTTTTAGTACAGTGTAATTTTTGATTGGGGTTATGTGCTACATTACCCTCAGCGGCATAC
>Ga0207691_10001178_pt1 | contig 25991 bp, 23 predicted proteins | sample KBSM13metaG_FD_184327 | JGI IMG/M metagenome (GOLD analysis project Ga0207691, IMG submission 184327) | Miscanthus rhizosphere microbial communities from Kellogg Biological Station, Michigan, USA - KBS M1-3 metaG (SPAdes) (version 2) | ecosystem: Host-associated > Plants > Roots > Rhizosphere >...
TGACGAACAGGGTCTCTAACCAGATTTTGGTAGAGAAAACGTCAATTTCCGCTCAGGCCCCCTGGCCAGGGCGAGTTCATGTGATAGGTCGCCGAGGGTCCGATCATCTCGACTCGACGGATCTTTCCATCTTCGATGAGAAACGCCTCAGTCACAAGAATGCTGCTGGGGCGATTGAAGCCCGGGTAGCTGTGCCTGGTGCCATCGGACAGCACGCCCTGATTGACCGTGCCCTGGTCGAACACGCAGTGTGCCCAGACGACACCACGTTCGAGGTCGACGAGCGGGTAGCGGCGCCCGTGGATGTTCTGCACGACGTAATACAGCCCCATCTTGAATTGAGACAGGCAGTCCATCGAGAACAGGTTGATCGTGCCCGGCTTCTCGTTCGGCGGACGCGGGACGTTGGTCGTCGGCGAGCCATTCTCGATGCGATGGCAATCGTTGGTGAAGGGATAGGTGCCGCTGCCCCCGATGCCCTTGCCGTCGTTCTTCTGTAGACCAGTGAAGTAGCCGTCGGCGATGGCGATCATCTGCGGTCGTGACAATCGCTGCGCCGGCGGAATCGACTTGAACCAGATGTCCTCCGGCTTGCCGCTCTTGTCCATTCCCTCGATGTTGTTCGGTCCGCCGCCACCAGGCTTGAAGTACACGGACTCGATTTCGGTAATCCGTCCAAGCTCGATGCGCAGGCGCACGCTCATGAGGAGCGTCGTATTTGCCTCGCGCATCGTTCCCATCATCGCGACCTGGCCGGCCTCCGGGTCGGCGAAGACGTGCTTGTAATTGCCGACGCCGCTCGCGGTCTTCCAGAAGCCGTCGCCGACCTCCAGCATCTGGTAGTTCTCGCTGTACTTGACGTCCTTCGACAACGGCAGCTTCGACGGATCGTGGGCGACGACGGCGGCCAGGTATTGATCGATGAGACCTTCGAGACACGTGCGATCGCAATTGAGCGGGATGGGGCCGGTCGAGCCGCTGACGCGAGCAGTGAAGGAGCCGGTGACGAGAGCGGCGGCAACGGCCAGGGCCGTCAGCGTGAAGCGCATGGGGGGAAGCCTCCTTGGTCGCGGGATTCTACCCCAGCGCCGGGCGCCCATACACGATCAGTGCCTCTGGTAGCAAGTATCTTGATGTGTGAGATACTTATCAGGCGAGTAATTGATGCCGAGAACGTCCAAATCCCGTACCGACCTCCTGAAACAGCTGGAGGAAACGCTGCGCAAGGTCGGGGCGCAGTCGGTGTTGTTGAGCGACACCGTCGCCAGGCTGGTCGGCGTGAACTCGACGGATCTCGAGTGCCTGGACCTGCTGGAGATGGCCGGCCCGACGACGGCCGGGCGCCTGGCCGAGCATGCGGGGCTGACGACGGGCGCGATGACGGCGGTGATCGATCGGCTCGAGGCCGCCGGATACGCGCGCCGGGTGCGCGACGTCGAGGACCGGCGCCTTGTCCACGTCGAAGCGTTACCGAGAACATTCAAACATGTTGCCGGGTTGTATCGACGGCTGGCTGACAGTACGGCTCGACTGCACGAGGAATACGACGATCGCCAGCTGACGCTGATCGTCGACTACCTGACCAGGGCGTTGGCCCTGGCAGCTGATCACGTGGCGTGGTTGCAGACTCAACGACCATTGGCCCCGCGCAAGGCGCATCGCCCGCGACGCGCTCGACGAGTCGTACCGCCGCCGCCCACGGCGCACATCCTGCGGAACTGATCGACTGGACGGAACGACGTTCATACGCACACCGTCCTAAACCAGTGCACGGCTGCACGCAGAAGGAACTCCACGCACATGTCCGATCGCAGATTTACCAGGCAGTTTATGGCGGCCGTAGTGTGGCTGTTGTCATCTGTTTTCATCCCGGTCTCCGCCTGGGCGCAGGCTCAGCCGCCGACACCGACTCAATCGCAACAGGCTCCGCCGCCCATACCGCCGGGTCCGTTGACACTCGATCAGGTCTTGTCGCTGGCCGAGCCACGCAGCGAGGCGGTGTCGATTGCCGTTGCGGCCGTGCGGCGAGCCGAAGGCGATCAGGTTCGCGCGCAGAGCGGCCTGCGTCCCCAGTTGTCCGCGGCCGCGAGTTACGACCGCGCGCTTGCGTCTGAATTCGAGGGCGTGTTCGACAGCACCGACACAGGACCCGCGTGTCCGAAATTCGCACCCAACCCGACTGCAGGTATCGATACCCGTGTAACGGAAATCGAGCGGGCAATCGACTGCGGCGCCGTCGGTGGTGGCGGATTCTTCGGATCGAGCGACCTGTCAGATCTCCCATTTGGTCGCAAGAACACCTGGCGTGCGTCGCTGTCCTTTTCTCAGAACCTGTGGTCCGGTGGCCGTAACGGCGCGCAAATCTCGCTGGCGGCTGCCGGGCACGAGACGGCGCAGCTCGGACTGACGACGACGAGGGCGCAGTTGCTGTTCGAGGTGACGCAGGCGTACTACGACGCCGTGTTGAGCGAGCAGTTGGTCAACATCGCGGCCGCGACGCTCGAGCAAGCCGGGGCGACGCTCCGTCAGGTCGAGGCGGGGCTCAGCGCGGGCACGCAGCCGGAATTCGAAGTGTTGCGCGCACGCGTGACGCGCGACCAGCAGCAGCCGGTGCTCATTCGACAGCGCGTCAATCGCGCGCTGGCGTACCTGCGGCTCAAGCGGCTGCTCGACCTTCCGCCGGAGGCGGACCTTCAGTTGGCCAATGCTCTCGAGGACGAGAACCTTCCGCCGTCACCGTCGTTCGTTGAACGGGTCAGTGTGGTGGAAAACGCCCTCCGTTCGAACGAGGCCGCCGACCTGAGCATCACGAGCGGCCTGTCATTGCCTGCGCGTGTGGCGGTCGACCAGACGCGCGCCACGGTGCGGACGCGCGAAGCCTCGCTGAATCTGATCGAGGCGCAGAAGATGCCGAGCGTGTCCTTGAACTCGAACTACGCGCGCATCGCCTATCCAGAGAACGTCGCCGCGCCGACCTTCAATCGAGCGAACTGGTCCGTTGGTGTCAGCATGAGCGTGCAGCTGCTGACTGGCGGCCGGCAGAAAGGTGACGAGCAGGTCGCGCGCGCGGAGCTCGAACAATCGCTCCTGCAGCAACGCCAGATGGAGGAGCTCGCCGCGCTCGACACGCGCTCGGCGTGGGCGGAGCTCCTTGCGTCGCGCGTCGCGTGGGAATCCACCGCGGGGACCGTCCAGCAGGCGAATCGCGCGTACGAGATCGCCGACGTCCGCTATGGCGCCGGCGTCTCGACGCAGCTCGAGTTGTCCGATGCGCGGGTGCAGCGCCAGCAGGCCGAGGCCAATCGAGCGGTTGCGGCCCGCGACCTTCAGGTGTCGCGCGCGCGTGTCGCGCTGCTGCCGGATCTCCCGGTTGGAAATGCCATTCCGGGTGCCGCACCGATCATCCCGCAACAGACGACGCCGGGCGCCGTGCCAGTGCAGCCCGCGCCACAGAATGGCGGGCAGAGAAATGCTTCCGCGCAATTCACACAGCCACAGGCAGGAACTCGATGAGTACACGGTGGTCCCTGGTAATGCTTTTGAACCTGGCCGTCATCTCGGCCTCGTGCAATCAGAAAGTCGAAGGCGAGGGCGCCGCGCCCGCGTCGCTCGCCGTTCAAATCGGCGCGGAGAACGTCGTCTCGGTGCAGTCCGGCACGATCATCGTCGGCCCGATCATCTCCGGCGAGCTGTCGCCGACGCGTGAAGCCACGGTACGCGCCGAGCTCGGTGGCGCCGTGCTCGAAGTGGCAGTTGAAGAAGCGCAGGCCGTCGCGAAAGGCGCGCTGCTCGCGCGTATCGAAACACGAACGCTGGAGGATGCGCGTCAGTCAGCCGCATCTGCGGTGCGCTCGGCGGAGAATCAGCTTGCTGTCGCGCGGCGGGAGACCGAGCGGACGGAGCGGCTCGTCGAGGCTGGTGCGCTCGCGGCACGCGAGCTCGACGTCGCGCGCAACACGGTGTCGGCGGCTGAAGCGGCGGTCGCGGATGCGCGCTCACGGCTCGCGGGCGCCGAACGCTCGCTCGGTGACACCACGATTCGCGCGCCCTTCAGCGGCATCGTCGCGAGCCGCAACGTGCACACGGGCGACATTGTCGTTCCCGGGGCCGAGATGTTCCGCATCATCGACCCGTCGTCGATGCGGCTGGAGGCGTCGGTTCCGTCAGAAGACCTGTCTATTCTGCGCGTCGGGGCCAACGTCGATTTCACCGTGCGTGGCTACGACCGCTCATTCACCGGCCGCATCGAGCGGATCGCTCCGCAGGCGGATCCGACGACGAGACAGGTGCCAATCTATGTGGCGATCCCGAACCCCGGTAGCCGGCTGGTGGCGGGACTCTTCGCCGAAGGACGGGTTGTGAGCAGCTCGGCGTCGGGGCTCATCGTCCCAATCAACGCCGTCAACACCTCCGACCCAGAGCCGTGGGTGTTGCGCGTACGAAACGAGACCACCGAGCGCGTGCCGGTGATGCTGGGACTGCGCGACCCCCGGCGCGAGCAGGTGCAGATCGCGTCAGGGCTTACTGAAGGAGACGTGCTGCTGCGCGGCGCCGCGCAGGGCATCAGTCCGGGAACGCCAGTGAAGCTGGCTGCGGCACGGTAAGACTGCCATGTTCATTTCAGATACCGCCATCAAACGCCCGGTCCTGACGATCGTCGCGATGCTGCTGTTCGTGGTCTTCGGGCTGGTGGCCCTCGTGCAGCTCGATACCGACGAGTACCCGGAGATCGACGCCCCTGTCGTCGTGATCGCGATCCCGTATCCCGGCGCGTCGCCTGACGTCGTCGAGCGAGAAGTCATCGATCCGATCGAAGAGGTGATCTCCGGCATCAGCGGCGTCGACAAGATGACGTCGAACTCGCTCGACAGCTTCGCGAACATCATCGTCGAGTTCGACTTCTCGAAAGACCCGCGCCTCGCGAGCCAGGAGGTTCGCGACAAGATCTCGGAGATTCGCAACGAGCTGCCGACGGAGATGGAGGAGCCGATCCTCACGCAGTTCGATCCCGCCGACCGGCCAATCATGTCGCTCACGCTTTCGTCGCCGGGTCTGAACGGTGCCGAGCTGACGCGCATCGCCGACCCGGACATCACGCGGCGGCTGCGTGCGATTTCCGGCGTGGCAACCGTTGACCTCATTGGCGCAATCGAGCGCGAGCTGGTCGTGGAGATCCGGCCGCGAGACCTGCAGGCCACGGGCGTCAGCGTCGCGCAGGTCGTTCAGGCGCTGCAGTCACAGAATCTGGCGTCGCCGGTGGGACGGCTAACAGGGCAACTCGACGAGCGCACGATCAGGCTCAAGGGCCGGCTCGACTCGCCAGCCGACTTCAAGCAGCTTGTTGTCTCGCAACAAAAGGGACGGGTCATCCGGCTCGGCGATCTGGCCGACGTCCGCGACTCGACCGAAGAGCCGCGTTCGTTTGCCGCGTACAACGATGAGTCGGCCGTCGGCATCGACATTCTCAAGTCGACTGGCTTCAGCACCACGGCTGTTGCGGAGCAGATCCGCAGCCGCGTCACCGACATTCAACGCACGCTGCCTGCGGGGGTGACGCTACGCGTCGTGACGGATGCGGGCGTGCGCGTCGAAGATTCGGTCGAGGGTGTTCAGCAGGCCCTCATCGAAGGCGCCGCGCTGACCGTGGTCGTCGTCTTTCTCTTCCTCAACTCGTGGCGTTCGACAGTCATCACCGGCCTGGCTTTGCCGGTGTCCGTGCTGGCGTCGTTTGTCGCCGTGTGGGCGTATGGCTTCACGCTGAACACGATGTCACTGCTCGGGCTGTCGCTGTCGATCGGCATTCTCATCGACGATGCGATTGTCGTGCGCGAGAACATCGTGCGGCACGTCGAGATGGGGAAGGGGCATTACAAGGCGGCCTTCGACGGCACTGACGAAATCGGCCTTGCGGTCACGGCGACAACCCTCTCGATTGTTGTCGTGTTCATTCCCATCGCGTTCCTGGGCGGGATCGCTGGTCAGTGGTTCAAGCCGTTCGGCCTGACGATCGTCTGCTCGGTACTCGTGTCGCTCTTCGTGTCCTTCTCGCTCGACCCGATGCTGTCGGCCTACTGGCCGGATCCGCATCTGCCTCTGGAACGGCGACCGCTGATCTCTCGGCTGCTCGGCCGCTTCAATCACTGGTTCGATCGTCAGGCGGAGCGATACAAGATCGTGATCGCCTGGGCGCTCGACCATCGCTTTGCCATGGTGTGTCTGGCGATCGCGACTTTCGTTGGCGCGCTGGCGCTTCCAGCGATGGGGATCGTCGGAGCTGGCTTCGTGCCGGAGATGGACAACTCGGAGTTTGCCGTCGACATCGAGACGCCTCCCGGATCGAATCTGGCCTACACCGAATTGAAGGCCCAGGAAGTCTCGCGGATCGCGCGCATGCGGTCTGAGGTCGTGTACGTCTACACGTCGATCGGCGGACAAGGGGACGCGGTGGACGAGGGCCGCGTGTACGTCAAGCTGAAGCCGAAGACCGAACGGACGCGTGCGCAGGCGGAGGTGGTGGCGGACATCCGCTCAGACTTGGTACGGCTTGGCGGCATCACGTCATCGATCAGCACCGGCTTCAACCCTGGCGAAAAGCAGATTCAGCTGCAGGTGAAGGGGCCGGACGCGACGGAACTGACGCGGCTGGCGCAAGCGGTGGCGACGGAAATGCGCAAGGTTCCTGGCGCAGTTGACGTCGCACTGTCTACCAAGGGGCAGAAACCCGAACTCGACGTGCAGCTCGATCGCGCGCTGGCGGGATCGCTTGGCGTGACAGTCGGTCAGGTTGCGCAGGCATTGCGCCCGGCGTTTGCCGGTATCGACGTCGGTGACTGGATCGATCCGTCAGGAGAGACGAGGGACGTGACGATCCGTCTCGCGCCAGAGTCGCGTACGGTGGTCGCCGATCTCGAGTCTCTGCCGCTCCTCGTGGGCAGCGACAACGACAAGAGCATTCCCCTCGGTCAGGTGGCGCGCGTGACTCCGTCGATTGGTCCGGCGCGTATCGATCACCTCGATCGCGATCGCGTGATCATCGTCGAAGCCAACACGGAGAATCGTGCCTTGTCGGCCGTTGTCGGCGACACGATGGCTCGCGTCCAGCAGTCCATTACCTTCCCAGCGGGCTATACCCTGAGCCAGGGTGGCGAGACCGAGGAGCAGCAGGAGATCTTCACGCAGATGTTCGTCGCGATTGGCGTGGCAATTCTGCTGATGTACTTCGTGCTGGTCGTGCAGTTCGGCTCGTTCCTGGAGCCGCTGTCGATCATGCTGTCGCTGCCACTGTCGCTCATCGGCGTGATGCTGGCGCTCATGATCACCGGCGAGTCGCTCAACATCATGAGCATGATTGGCGTCATCCTCCTTGTCGGCATCGTGGCGAAGAACGCCATCCTGCTGATCGACTTCGCAAAGTGGTCGGAGGAGGCCGGCATGCATCGCCGCGAAGCGCTCATTCAGGCGGGTCGTGTGCGCCTGCGTCCCATTCTGATGACGACCTTCGCGCTGGTTGCCGGCATGGTGCCGGTGGCACTTGGATCTGGTGAGGGCGGCGACTTCCGTGCCCCGTTGGGTATCACCGTGATCGGTGGTGTTGTCACCTCGACGGTGTTGACGCTGCTCGTGATCCCGACTGTGTACGAGATCCTTGCCGACACGCGCGATTGGTTCGGGGCACGTCTCTTCCGCTCGAGCGACAAAACTCTTCACGAACCTGGCCACGCCGGCGCGACGGGGACGACGTAGGCCGGCGCAGGAGTCAACTCCCAACTCCCAATCTCCAACTCCCAAGGACAACGTTCTTTTTGGAGGTTGGGAATTGGTAGTTGGGAGTTGAGAAAGTAACATTCAGCAAATGCACAACCCGTTTGTTCCCGAATCACTCGAAGGCTGGAGTATTTTGCACCTGATGTACCGAGTGCGCTGGGATCGCCTGCGCGGTGCCAGTCAGCCCGACCTTCAGCGCCTGGCAGATGAAGCGACGCGGGCGCTTGCCGTGCCAGACGCAGGAGCGACGGCCGCCGTGCAGATGCTCGGGCACAAAGCCGACCTGATGTTCATCCTGTTCCGTCGAAGCTTCGAGCAGCTTGCGCAGTCGCAGCTCGCGTTGTCTCGAACTGAGTTGAGCGGATATCTCGAGGCGACGACCTCGTACGTGTCAATCGTGGAGCTCGGGATGTACGAGATGACGGGCAAGCTCCACGAGCAGCTCGGAGCAGCGCACAAGCCTGGCAGTGAAGAATTCGAGCGCGCCTTCGACACGGAGATGGAGACGCAGCGTCAGCGAGTAATGAGCCGTCTGTTCATCGAGGTGCCGCGTTGGCGCTACGTCTGTTTCTATCCGATGAACAAGCGTCGTGGCGAGAGTGTCAACTGGTACTCGGAGACCTTCGAGCGGCGCGCGCACATGATGCGTGAGCACGGAATGATCGGACGCCACTACACAGGGAAAGTCACGCAGGTGATCTCCGGATCGATCGGTTACGACGACTGGGAGTGGGGCGTTGATCTCTTTGCGCAGGATCCGCTCGTCTTCAAGAAGTTGATCTACGAGATGCGCTTCGACGAAGCCAGCGCCAAGTTCGCGGAGTTCGGTCCCTTCTACGCCGGCCTTCAGTTCGACATCACCCAACTCGCCGCATACCTTGGCGGCGCGCTACCCACGCTCGAATAGACCGGCCTTCGGCCGTTCAACAATCGACACGCCGGCGTTAATACGGAAGAGTCGGCCTAATTTCTGCATTCGGAATTTCGTAATCCAGCAGGGCGAATTCCGTGATCATTCGCCAGGTTACGGTTTCGTAGGGTCCGATAAGTCTCCTTTCTGGAAGGAGAAAGCGACGCGCCTCAAAAACAGCCCGAAGGCGCGGGAATTGCTCCGGTTCGGTCGGGACACTGGAGAACACATGAACCCTCAGGAGATGTTCGCAACCCGATTGCGTCGTCACAGAACGCGCAGTCGTGTGACGATCCAGGAAATCGCGACTCACCTTCGTATCCGTCCGGAACTGATCGAAGGTCTGGAAAACAACGATCTGACAGGCTGGCCTCGCGGTCTGTATTCACGCGCTTGGATCCGCGCATACGCGCTGGCGGTTAGTCTCGATCCGGTCGACACCGTGGACGAATTCTGCCGGCTGTTCCCGCAGGGCGATCGGCGGGCGGGCGGGACGATTCAGGAGATTGCCTCCATCGTTGCCTCGTCGTCTGATTATCGCGACGAGTTCAGTCACGAGCAGGGCCGGCGCAGCACCGACCAAGTCGTCACGGAAGATACCGTGCAGCCATGGCATGCGTTCATCAGCCAGCCGAGCCGTGCGCTGTGGAACAGGCTCACAGGCGTTGACGCATTCCGTCCGCGACGCGCACCCGGCACCCATCCTTGAGCTGGCGGGTATTTCCGCCAGCGATAGCGAGCCGTTGAAAAGCTGATAGATAATCCTCCTTCACGCTTTTCGTCGAAGGAGGCCCATGACTGCTCGCAGACTGATCCTGCTCCTGGCGATTCTGGCCACGACGGTTGTCGTTCCTGCCCGGGCTCAGCAGCCCCTGCGCTCGCCAGACGTGATCTTCGTTCCGACGCCACAAGAGGTCGTTGACGCGATGCTCAAGTTGGCCAAGGTTACGAAGAACGATGTGATCTACGACCTCGGGTCGGGCGATGGCCGCATTCCGATAACAGCGGCCAAGACGTACGGCGCGCGCGGCGTGGGAATCGACATCGATCCCCAGCGCATCAAGGAAGCCACGGAGAATCTGAAGACGGCCGGGGTGGGCGATCGTGTGAAGTTCCTGAATCAGGATCTCTTCACGACGGACATCAGCGAGGCGACTGTCGTGACCCTCTATCTGCTTCCGTCACTGAACGTTAAGCTGATCCCGAAACTGAACAAGGAACTCAAACCGGGGACGCGGATCGTCTCGCACGCATTCGACATGAGTGCAGACGGCACCGAACGGAAGCCGAGAGAGACGCTGAATGTAAACGGACGTACTGTCTATTTTTGGACAATCCCCATTCAGTAGCCCGCTTCCAAAACGACAATCTCAAGCGCGAACTTTACAAGCTCTCCCGGGAGGCCTGACCCAGATCTCGCGAGATCCGAGATCGGGCTCCCGGGAGTGGTTGTTTCGCAGAAGGCAGCCGTAATAGACTTGAGACTCGATCTCAGTTTAGCGGGGCTCCTCATGCTACAGGCATTTGTCATCACGCTGCGCGAAGGACTCGAAGCCTTCCTCATCGTCGCGATCAGTCTTGCGTATCTGCGGAAAACGGGACGTCCTGGTCTTGTCTCCGCGGTGCATTGGGGCATCGGCGTTTCGATTGTCGTGAGCATCGCCGCAGCGCTGCTTTTTCAACAGGCATCCAATCAGGCGTTGTGGGAGGGCGTGCTCGCGCTCGTCGCCGCAGTGCTCGTTGCGTCGCTCATCGTTCACATGTGGCGTCACGCCCGGAAGATCAAGCAGGAGATCGAAACGCGTCTCGAATCATCGGCGCTGCAAGCCGGCGCCAAGGCATTCGCAGGCGTGTTCCTCTTCACGCTGCTGATGATCACGCGCGAGGGAATGGAAACAGCGCTGCTCATGGGAACACTGTTGTTTCAGGAGGCCGGCACGAACATTCTCGTGGGCGCTGTTGGTGGAACGCTGTGCGCCGCGTTTGTCGCGTGGTTGTGGTCTCGTTACGGATATCGCGTGAACCTGGCGCTCTTCTTCCAGGTCACTGCAGTGTTCCTCTCTGTGTTCGTGATCCAGTTGGCGATCTACGGTCTGCACGAACTCACGGAAGCGAACCTGTGGGAGGGAAGCGAAGCGCTGCACTGGGCCACCGAACCGTACGGTCCTGATGGCCGATACGGTCAGCTTCTGAGCTACATGCTCCTCGCGCTTCCGGTGGGCTGGCTCGCGTTCGCCGCACTCTTTGGATCAAAGAAGCCGACGCCCGGTGCGAGAACTGCCGGACTGGAACAGACCGTCGCGCGCTGACGCGACGGGCCACGTTCTCGGTCACGAAATCTCGCGGGTGCCCGTGAGCCGCAGAGGATATCTCGACTGGCTGCGTGGCGTCGCCGTGCTGATCATGGTGGCAGCGCACCTGTTCGACGCGTGGGTGCGCGTGATCGATCGCTCCGAGCGTCCCTATCAATGGGCGATGGTCGTCGGCGGATTCAGCGCGCCGCTGTTTCTTTTCCTGGCGGGCGTCGCGATGGCACTCGCCGCCGGTTCGCGCCTACGCAAGGGACTCACAGCACCTGAAACGGCGGCGGTTGCACGTCGCAGAGGCTGGCAGATTCTCGGCCTCGCATTTCTCTTCAGGCTTCAGTCGTTCATCATCAGCGGCGGTCCATTTCCTGAGACGCTCCTCAAAGTCGACGTCTTGAATGTGATGGGGCTGTCGATGGTGCTGGCCGCCGTTCTGTGGGGCATCGGTTCGCGCAACGTATGGCGCGCTGCGGCACTCGCCTCGGTAGCGTTGATCTTCGCGATGGTGACTCCGCTCGTCAGGTCGGCGCCGCTTGTCGCGAGCCTTCCGTATCCATTTCTGTGGTACTTCAAGTCGGCCGCCGGTTCCGGTGCGTTCACGCTGTTCCCATGGGTGGGCTTCCTGCTCCTCGGAGTGGTGATCGGTTTGTGGTTGGATCGCACTCGCAGCGAGGATGACGAGCGCCGCGTGATCTGGGCGATGGCCATCGCGGGCCCAGCGATCGGGGTTGTCGGTTACCTGTCGACGGCGTTGCCAGCCATTTACTCCGGCACCACCTTCTGGACCGGCTCTCCCACTTACTTCATCGTGCGCCTCGGCGTTCTGATCACAGCAATTCCGATCGCCTACGCCTGGAATGCGTCGTTTCGCGGGTGGTCGCCGTTGCGCGATTTCGGCATCGCGTCTCTCTTCGTGTATTGGATACACGTGGAGATGGTCTACGGCGTGGTGAGTTTCTGGCTTCACAAGGCACTGACTTTCGAGCAGGCCTTGCTGTCCTATATCGCCTTCAGCCTGTTCCTTTATGGGCTGGTCAGACTGAAGGACCGCTTCGTTCGGAGTCCGGTGTCCCCTCCGCCTCCATCGCTCGCACCCTCTCACGGCATCTGAAACTCGGCTGAGTTTCGCCTGTGCGTCCATTTCTGCACAGGCATTCGACTTGTGCCTGACGATTCATTCCTGCGGAATTTCGATAACTAGCGATAATTCATACGTTTGGAGCGTTGCAGCGTCTCTGTGGCCGAGCTTGGCTCAGGGAGAAGGCCGACAAACGGGTTGAGATTATGGGCGACTGGCCGCTACAATTCGCCTCTTCCGTGAACGGAATCATCGCAGACGGACAAATACACGAATGATTAACGTCGCCGCCATCCGAATGCAGCAGTTCGGGGTCCGGTTCTATCAGGCCTCGCTGACCGCTGGAGACATCGACAAGCTGGTGCGCTTCGAAGTGCTCAACTACGGCGATTCCGGACAACCGGTCCGTGGTGGCAACAAGAAGGCGCCATCGAAGGTCAATTGGGACCTGCTCGAACGTCGCATCGCGTCGAGCGAAAAAGCCTATCAGCGCCAGATCATCAGGCGAAAAATTGACGAGCTCGTGCAGTACTACGAGCAATGCCGCCAGGCTCGCGACCTTCCGTCGATCGCGGGCGCAGTGATCATCTCGTGCGACGAGAAGCTCGTGTTCGAGCCGGTCTCTGAGGGCGCGTCGATCGGCCGTCTCAAGGTGCCCGAGCGAGAGGGTATTCTGCGCGCGATCGACGGCCAGCACCGCCTGCTTGCGCTGCACGCCGACATCGACAACATCAAGGACGAGGACTTCACGGTGCCGGCGATCATCTTCGATCGTCTGCCGGAAGATCACGTCGTGCAGATGTTTGTGACGATCAATGCAAAGCACACGCGCCTCAATGCGTCGCACCTCGTCAGCCTGTCCGGCCGTCAGCTGTATCGCGACGACGCGTTGGCCGCGGCGCATGATGTCGTTCGGGCACTGAACGATCGCGAGGATTCTCCGCTTCACGGCGAGATCAAGCTGCTTGGCGTCGGCCACGGGCGAGTGGCACAGGCACCGATCGCGCAGGAACTGAAGAAGCTGTTCGCGAGCGACGCGTTCGGCGGGCCGCGGAAGGCCGCGGATTTCCGCGAAGAGTCGAGGAAGTTCTTCGTGAATTACTTCAAGCAGGTTTCCGTTGTGTTCGGCGTGGCGTGGAACGGACGGAAGTACAGCATCAAGTCGGCGACGGCACTTCGGGCGTTCATCCGTGTTGCACCGGATGTGGTGCGGAGGCTCGACCAGGAGCACGCCGATCGCACCGACTATCGGGCCATTGGCCGCGTGATAGCACCCTGGGGTCGTCGAATCGGAAACGTCAGGTTCGAGAGCGAGGGCGTGTGGAAGCGCGCCGGTACGACCGTCGATTCACTTGCCCGTGAGCTGAAGCTGGCGTTGGAATACCCGGAAGGGGCGGGCGTTTAGGGCTGAAAAGAATACAGGACGGGGCGCCCGTTAAGGTGCCCCATCCTGCAAATGCCAGCCTGGCTCCCCCCAGCATTTACGGCGCCCTGCCGTAAACCACAGGCCGACCCCAAGCAAAGAGGCAATGGGCATGCCGAGCCATTCCCTTAGGAAAAATCGCTAATGCGAGCGTTTCACGCTCTCAGGAACGTGGGAAGAATTACACGACTGTCTGCACAGTAATGCGTCTCGATTTGAACGCGGATGTCGGTGAATCGTTCGGCGAGTACAAGCTCGGCCAGGACGGGCTACTGATGCCCTCGATCACCTCCGCCAGCATCGCGTGCGGCTTTCACGCGGGCGATCCCGGCGTGATGCGGGAGACCATCGCGTTGGCTCAACAGAACGGCGTAGCGGTGGGCGCGCACCCATCCTTTCCCGACCTCGTTGGGTTCGGACGTCGTGAGATGCGCGCGACGCCGCGCGAGGTCGAAGATTTCGTCGTGTATCAGATAGGCGCACTGGCGGCGGTGGCCGCCGCGGCGGGAATGCGCCTCCAGCACGTGAAGGCCCATGGCGCGCTCTACAACATGGCAGTCCGTGACGCGACCCTTGCGGACGCTATCGCACGCGCAACCGCCTCAGTCGATCGCTCGCTGATTTTGTTCGGACTGCCGGGCTCGGAGTTGATCGCCGCCGGCAAGCGAGCAGGATTGCGTACCGCGCGCGAGGGGTTTGCCGACCGTGCCTACAGACCAGACGGCACACTCGTCCGGCGTAGTGACCCGGGCGCCGTCATCGAGGATCAGAAGTCCGTTGTGAAACGCGCAATCTCCATGGCTCGCGATCGCGCAGTCAACGCGATCGACGGCTCGCGTGTTGCTCTCGAGGTGGAAACGATCTGCGTGCACGGCGACACGCCGGGCGCGGCAGTGCTTGCTGCACGCATTCGGAAGGCGCTGATCGATGCCGGTGTCAGCGTTCTGCCTGTAGGTGCCCCGAGCGGCGTCAGTTAGAGCTCATGGTTTCCGCCACGAGCACACGCCGCAGAACCTTTCCCACCATCGTCTTCGGCAGCTCGGTACGGAACTCGACGTAGGCCGGAACTTTGTAGGGCGCCAGCCGTTCTCTACAGTACGCGCGGATCTCGTCCGACGTGGTCGCCCTGACCACATCGCGCTTGAGGACGACCCAGGCCTTCGCGACTTCGCCTTTGACCGGATCGGGGATACCGGCGACACCGACCTCCAGCACCGCCGGATGCGCGGAAATGACCTCTTCGATCTCGCGCGGCCACACCTGGAATCCGCTCGTCTTCAGCATGTCCTTCTTGCGATCGACGAGGAACACATAGCCATCATCATCGATGTAGGCCAGGTCGCCGGTGTACAGCCACACCTTGCCGTCATCGTCACGACGTCGAAGTGTCTCCTGCGTCTCGAGAGGGTTGTTCCAATATTCCAGCATGTGTTGCGGCGAATGCATGATCAACTCGCCGACTTCACCGGCGGGCTTGTCACCGACCCCTGTCTCGGCGTCGACGATCCTGACCTCGACGTCAGGCAGCGGCAGACCAATCGATCCGATCTTGTTCTTCCCTCGCACCGGGTTGACGCAGCAGGCCATCATGCCTTCGGTCAGCGAGTACCCCTCAACGATGCGAGCGCCGGTTTTCTCCTCGAACTGCCGTTTGGTTTCAGCCATCAGGGCGGCGGAACCCGAGAAGCACAACTTGATCGAGCTCAGGTCGATCTTTCCCGCGCGCACCTCCGGATGGTTGAGGATCGCGGTGTACAGCGTCGGCACGCCGTTGAAAAACGCCGGCTTGACTGTGGCGATCGTTTTCAGCAGGTCATTGATGTCGCGGGGATTCGGCACGAGCGAAATCGGGTTCGGCCCAAGGAAAGCCATCGGCTGGACACCCACGTTCGCGTACACGTGAAAGAGCGGCAGTGGCAGCATGATGACGTCCACCCACGGTCTCTTCGCCGACTTCGTCCACTCGTACAACTGTCTCCCGGCGGCGACGTAGTGCCTGTGAAGTCCGACAACACCTTTGGGTGTTCCAGTCGTTCCACCGCTCGACAGGATGACAGCGGGGTCGTCGGGCCCGACGGACACAGATGGCTGGGCCGAGCCGCCGTGCGCGCGGATCAGATCGGCCATCCACAAATCTCCGACGGCAAGCCGGATGCGATGTCCTTCTTTCTTCTCCTTGAGGATCGTGAACAACACACGCAGGACGGGGGGCAGATACTCCTTGATTGATGTGGCAATCACGTGCTCCAGGCCGACAGCTCCTTGCACGCGCTTCACCCGCTCGTAGAACGCCGTCAGCGTGATGATCGCCTTCACACGTGTCGCGTCGAGCATGCCTTCGATCTCGCGCTCCGTGTAGGTCGGGTTCACTGCCACCACGACAGCCCCGATCTTCCAGATGCCGATTTCAGCGATGAGAAACTGCGGACAGTTGGGAAGCAGAAGCGCGACGCGGTCGCCCTTGCGAACACCGAGACTCCACAGCGCGGCGGCAAACGCCGTGCTTGCCGCGTCGAGCTCGCCGTACGAAACGGTTCTGCCCTTGAACAGCAGCGCGGCCTTGTCGGCGTGATCGCGCGCGAGCGCGGTCAGGTAGTCCAGGAGCGTGCAGTCGGGATACGGAACGAGCGTGGCAGGGACGTCGTCGTCATAATGCGCGAGCCAGGGCTTCACGCAGGGATTCTACAAGGCTCTGCCTATCCGACCAGCATCGATAGCAGCGCCTTCTGCGTGTGCAGGCGATTTTCCGCCTGATCGAAGACTACCGACGCGGAGGAATCGATGACATCGGACGTGACCTCTTCGCCGCGATGGGCGGGCAGGCAGTGCATGAAGAGGGCATTCGGATCGGCCGTGGCCATCAGCTCGGCATTGACCTGGTAGGGCATGAAGACACGACGTCGGGCTGTGGCCTCAGCCTCCTCGCCCATCGATGCCCACACATCGGTGTAGACGGCATTGACGCCTTCGACGGCGCGTCGTGGATCGGAGAAGAGCCGGACCGATGCGCCATCTCGCGCGATACGCCCAACCTCATCGACGACGGAATCAGGTAATTCGTAGCCGGAGGGAGACGCCACGTGAACGGTAACGCCGAGCATGCACGCCACCTGGGCGAGTGACGTCGCGACGTTGTTGCCGTCGCCGACGAACGCGATTGTGCGGCCGCGGCAATCGCCCCATCGCTCACGCAGCGTGAACGCGTCGGCAAGCGCCTGGCACGGATGCTCTTCGTCGGTGAGCGCGTTGATGACATGCAGGTCGCGCCCGGCGGCCGCCAGCGTTGCGGCTTTCTCCTGGGCGAACGTGCGAATCACCAGGGCGCGAACCCATCGCTCCAGGTTGCGCGCGATGTCCTGAAGAGGCTCGCGCGTGCCTTCTGCCAACGCGGCAGGGAGATGCAGCGTGTCCCCGCCCAACTCGCGAACGGCAATCTCGAATGTCGATCGCGTGCGTAGCGAGGGCTTTTCGAACAGCAGCGCGACGTGCAAGCCGGCGAGTGCCGTCGCCAGGGGCGCCTGGCGACCGAGCTTCCGGTCGGCCTTCATTTGTGCCGAGACTCGCAGCAGCCGGTCGAGATCGTCTGGAGACAGATCGAGGATCGAGAGGAAGTCCTTGGCGAAATGCGGCGGCGCAGAGCTATCCATTTTCCCAGACCCTTCGACAGGCAACCGGCGAAGACGCAATCGATGGCGTCGTTCTATGTTCGATACTCGCCGTTGATGCGCACGTACTCGGCGCTGAGGTCGCATGTCCAGATCGTCGCGGACTGATGTCCACCGGTGCCCAGGCTGACCTCGATCTGGATGTCCTTGCCCTTCAAGTGCTCCGCCGCGCGCGGCGCTGCGTCGTCATGCGGCAGCCCATTCTCGAACAGGAGAATCTTGCCCACATGCACGGTGGCACGCTGCACGTCGAACTTCACGCCCGCGCGTCCGGCAGCTGCGACGATGCGACCCCAGTTCGGGTCCGCGCCGTGAACGGCGGTCTTGACCAGCGGAGAGTTGGCGATGGTGCGCGCAACCTGGCGCGCCTCGTCGATGGTCCGCGCGTCGCGGACTTCAACGCTGATCAACTTCGTCGCGCCCTCGCCACCGCGCACGATCCCGAGCGCGAGCTCTCTCGACACGGTGAGGAAGGCTTCGATGAGAGCAGGATAGAGCTCCTCGTCGACCGTGACACCGCTCGCGCCTGACGCCAGGGCAAACAACGAGTCGTTGGTCGAGCACTCGCCGTCCACGGTGATGGCGTTGAATGTATCGCGTCCGGATTCGCGCAGCGCGCGATCGAGCAACGCCGGACTGACGCCGGCGTCAGTCGTGAGGAAGCCGAGCATCGTGGCCATATTGGGCTCGATCATGCCCGAGCCCTTCGCGGTGCCGCCAACCGTAAACGATCCCCGCCCTGTCTGGACAGTGACCGCGTATTCCTTCGGAAACGGATCCGTCGTCATGATGGCGCGCGCAGTTTCGCTGCCCTTGCCACGGGCGAGTGCGCCGACCGCACCGGCTATGCCGGTTGAGACGCGATCCATCTTGAGATTGACGCCAATAACACCGGTCGATGCCACGAGCACTTCGCTCGGGTCGCACGCCAGCGCCGCAGCCACATCGGTGGCCATGCGCCCGGCATCCGACATCCCCTGGTCGCCGGTGCAGGCGTTGGCGCAGCCGCTGTTCACCACGATCGCTCGCGCGACGCCACCGGTCCGCGCGAGATGACGCTTCGAGATGAGCACTGGCGCCGCCTGCGCGAGGTTCGTCGTGAAGAGTCCGGCCGCAGAGGCGGCCGTATCGGCCGCAATGACGGCGAGATCGAGCGCGTTGGCCTTGGCCTTGATCCCACAGTGAAGCGCGGCCGAGCGAAAGCCTTTCGGCGCCGTGATGCCCCCTTCGGTGGGGGTGATCGTCAGATCCCGAACGGTGATTGCCTCAGGCATGTGTGGAGTGGGCAGGCACGCGCGACGACTGCATGCGAATGAGCGGCAACATGACCGCGTACTGCCCGCAGTGGCGGAACTGAGCGCACGTGCGGCAGTCGGCCTCGATCTTTTCCGGCACCCATGTGTGCGGCACGATCGAGAACCCCAGCTGGACGAAGTAACCCGGCGTGTGGGTGAACGCCGTCAATGATTCGAAGCCTGATGCGAGCGCACGCTTTTCAAGCTCCCGCACCAGACGTCGGCCAACCCCGCAGGAGCGAACGCCGCCTGCTACCACCAGGGAGCGCACCTCTGCTACCCGCCGGCTCAGAGGCGCCAGGTCCGCACAGCCAACCACGCGCCCGTCCTCAACTGCAACGACGAAGCGAGCGATGCGGGCGGCGATCTCGTCGCGGCTCCTCGGGAGCAGCCGTCCTTCCATCATATGCTCGGACACGAGTCGATGGATGGCGTCGACGTCGGCGTCAGTCGCGGCATGCACGATCGACTCGACGTCGACTTCGTGCTCGACGACGCCGACCGAGCGCGATGCCGACCGGGACTTCATTTTCTGAATCTCGATCACTGCTGTGCTCATGCGTGCACCTCGGCGGGGACTGCCGCCAGAACGGCATCGAGGATGTCGATTCCGGCATCGATCTCCGCTGCGGTAATCGTCAGGGGGGGAAGAAGCCGAACGACCTTCTCGTTCGTGCGATTCACGAGCAGACCGCGCTCGCGCGCCAGATCGACGACCGCCGTGGCATCGACGCCGAGTTCGACTCCACGCATCAGCCCCGCGCCCCGCACCTCGACGATGACCGGATGCTTGAGAGCGAGCGATCGAAGACGCCGTTCCAGGTGATCGCCGACAGAGCGCACGTGATCGAGCAGGCCGCGCTCCATCAGTTCTTCGAGGAAGAACGACGCAGCGCGAGTCGCGAGCAGGTTGCCACCGTAGGTGGTGCCGTGGTCGCCGGTCGAGATCGTCTGCGCAACGTTCTCCGAGACCAGAGCGGCGCCGACCGGTACACCGGAGCCCAACGCCTTTCCGACTGACACCAGCGCCGGTTCCCAGCCGAGTGCCTGGAAGTGGAACGGGTGCCCTGTTCGACCGAGGCCGGTCTGCACTTCGTCTGCGATGAGCAACGTTCCGGTGCTGCGGCAGACGTCCGCTATGGCGTCGGAGAACGCGCGGGGCAGCGGGCGAACCCCGCCTTCACCTCGGATCGGTTCCGCGATGATTGCTGCCGTTTTGTCGCTGACCGCCGCGTACAGCGATTCGGGGGAATTCGGATCGACGAACGTGACGGGCCCGAGCAGCGGCGCAAAAGGCGTCCGATAGTGTTCGTCCCATGTCACCGAGAGCGCACCCATCGTGCGGCCGGCGAACGCATTCTCGATGGCGACGAATCCCGTGCGGTCCTTGACGCCCAGCGTGTGCCAATAGCGGCGCGCGAACTTGAGACACGCTTCGTTGGCCTCTGCGCCGCTGTTGCAGAAGAACACGCGGGACATCCCCGAGAGCTTCGCCAGGCGCGCCGCGGCCTCCGCCTGATACGGGTGGTAATAGAGGTTCGACGTGTGCAGTAGCGTGTGTGCCTGGTCCGCGATTGCAGCGGCGAGGCCCGGATGCGCATGTCCGAGTGACGCAACACCAATCCCGGAGACGAAGTCGAGGTACTCACGGCCATCGACGTCGTAAAGACGCGGGCCCTTGCCCTTCACGAACGCCACCGGCTGACGACGGTAGGTGTGGAGGACGTATTGGGATTCTCGCGTCTGTATGCTGTCGAAGGTCGGATTCATCGCACCACCTGGGTGCACCCTGTAAGAGGCGTTGAGGAGTCGGCCAGGGTGCCCAGCCGAGTCTTCCTGCCGTCGGCGATTACCACATCGCCGACACCTGCCTGGAGCGCGGCGCGACAGGCCTGGAGCTTTGCCACCATGCCCTTGTTTGCCGTGCCGGCTTTGACCAGACGCGCGGCGTCGCGCGTCGTCAGTCGTTCGATCGTCTGTCCCTGCGCGTCGAGCACTCCGGACGTTCCACCGGCGATGACAAGTCGCCGCGCACGAAGCGCCGAGGCGAGATGCGAGGCAAGCGTGTCTGCGTTGACGTTCAGCAGCTGGCCGCCTCGCGTAGCGCCGATACAAGCCACTATCGGCACATAGCCACGGGCGAGCAGATCGGAGAGCAGACGTGGCGCGCCGTTGCGCACAGGAGCCCCGACGAGGCCAAGATCGACGTGCTCACCCGCCACCGTGACGATCGGCGCGGCCCGCTTCATCGTCGCAACTGTGGCATCGGCCCCCGTCAGTCCGACCGGGCTGCCTCCGGCTCGGCGCACGGCCGCGACCAGGCGCGTGTTGATGGCTCCGGCCAGAACCGAAACAACCACGTCGAGGGTTCGGGCGTCGGTGACGCGAAGTCCGTCAACCTGCTGCTTCGGGATGCCAGCCGTACTGAGCGCGGCGTCGATCTCGCGACCGCCTCCGTGCACGACGACGAGCGACGCGTGCTGCGACAGCCGAGCGATCGCCTTGGCGATGCTGTCCAGATCCTCTGGCTGCTCGAGGAGTTCACCACCGAGCTTCAGTACCAAGGCCGGCTTCTTCGCGCTGCGCACGCGAGTCGATACGGAGGTCCGCTTCACAGCAGGCCCGTCCGTTCGTCGAGGCCCAGCATGACGTTGAGATTCTGGACTGCCGATCCCGCGGCGCCCTTCAACAGGTTGTCGATGATGGACACGAGCACGATACGGTTGCGCTCCGTATCCACCTTCCAGCCGATGTCGCAGAAATTGGTGTGCGCGACGTGCTTGATCTCGGGCAATGCTCCGCCCGTGAGCCGGACGAACGGCGCATCAGCGTAGGCGGCAGTGAACGCATCGGCGACCTGCTGCTCGGTTGTGCCCGGTCTCAGGGTGCCGTAGATCGTTTCGAGGATTCCACGATCGAGCGGTACGAGATGCGGCACAAAGGTGACGCTCGACCCCAGTTCCTGCTCGATCTCCGCCGTGTGCCGGTGTTGAAACACGGCATACGCCGCCACGCTGCCGTGGTTCTCCGAAAAGTGCGTGCGCTCGGACGGTGTCTTGCCCGCGCCTGACACACCCGACTTCGCGTCCACGACGATCGGACCTGTCAGCAGTCCGGCCTGATGCAGCGGTTCGAGAGCAAGGAGCGCCGCCGTCGGATAGCAACCCGGATTCGAGACGAGGCGCGCACTGCGGATCTCGGCCTGATGCCCCTCGGTCAATCCGTACACGGTTCCTTCGGGAAGGTCAGTCGTTGCGGGATACCACCGCTGACGATCGGGCGCGCTCCGGATACGGAAGGCGCCAGAAAGATCGATCACTCGTGCGCCGCGCTCGAGGAGCGTTGGCGCCAGTTCCGCCGACGCTGCTTCGGGAAGCGCGAGGAAGATCACATCGGCTTCGCTCACGAGGCGCTCCACGTCGAGCGGCTGCACCGCGCCGTCCCAGATGCGAGCCAGGGCTGGCAGCGGGCGCGGCGTGCTGGTGGCGCCGGAAGACATCGCAGCCGTCAGCGTCACACGCGGATGCCGTGCAAGGATGCGCACCAGTTCCTGTCCGGCATAGCCGGTGGCGCCGGCTATGGCGACGCGCGTCAGGACTTTGTCGGTCGCGTTCACGCGGTCACGTTCGAGCGGAGTCGTCAGGGCCATCGTATCCAAGCTAGGGGAAAAGAATATTTATACATTCGAATGTATAAACAGTCAAGTTTTGAGTTATGCTGTGCATTCGGAAGTGACGGCAGAGAGACAGCAGCCATGAAAGCGCGACGCCAAACCGCCATCCTCGACATCGTTCGGCACGAGCCGGTCAGGAGCCAGGAGCAGCTTCGGCGGATGATCAAGGCCTCCGGCTACGACGTGACGCAGGCGACACTCTCGCGCGATATTCGTGAGCTCGGCCTCGTGAAGGGCGGGGTTGACGGTGCCTATCAGCCGCAGGGTCGAGTCGAGGTGAACGGACATACCGCGAAGGCGATGTTCCAGCGCGCCCTCGCGTCACAACTGCGGCGCATCGATCGTGTCCAGCAACTCGTGCTCCTGAAGACCGGCCTGGGCCACGCCCAGTCGTTGTGCGCCGCACTCGATGGCGCCGAGCTGCCTGACGTCGTGGGCACTCTGGCGGGAGAGGACACGATTCTGATCATCACCGCGGACGCGCGCCGCGCCCGGACGCTGGTCAAGCGACTCGAGGAGATGTCACACGCATGAACACGATCGTACTCGCCTATTCCGGCGGGTTCGCCTCATCCAACGCGATCCACTGGCTGATGGAGAAGTACCCGGCCGACGTCGTCACGGTCACGCTCGACGTGGGTCAGGGCGATGATCTCGCTGCGGTACGCGCTCGTGCGTTGTCGTGTGGCGCCGTGCGCGCGCATGCGATCGACGCACGCGAGGAGCTCGTGCGCGAGTTCCTGCTGCCGTCACTGGTTCGCGGCCCGTTGAGCGAGGGACCGGGTATCGCGGAGTTCACGCGCCCACTGATCGCGCGAAAGCTGCTGGAGGTTGCTCGCATCGAGGGTGCCTCCATCGTCGCACATGCATCGCTCGCTGAATCGCTCGATGCGGCTATTCGTGCTCTGGATCCTCGTGTCGAGATCCTTGCGCCGGCGCGCGAGTGGAAGATGGACGCGACTGAGTTGTCCGGCTACGCCCGCATGCACGGAGTGCCGCCGAGACCCACGTTCGAGCCGCAGTGCCGGATCGATCAAAGCCTCTGGGGACGGATGATCAGCTTCCGCGATCTGGATGGCCGGCCGAGCGAAGCCCACCTCAAGCCGCTATCGGCGTCGAACGAGGCCGCGCAGATCGCCCTCCAGTTCGAGGGTGGCGTTCCCGTTTCAATCAACGACGTGCCGATGCCTCCTGTCGAACTGGTCGAAAGCCTCGCGCTCATCGCCGGAGGGCATGGCGTTGGACGACTCGAGAGCACCAACAACGGGCGAACGGTCGTCTACGACGCCCCGGCGGCCATGGTGCTGCATACGGCTCGCGCGGCGCTGGGTGATCGCTCCGGCGTGGTGCGTTTGTCAGTTCTCAATGGTGGGTGCACGGTTGTCGGTCGCAGCACAGAAGTGGTGAATCTCGCGTGACACTCTGGTCCGGTCGCTTCGATACAGCTCCCGATCCCGCCGCGTTCGACTTCGGCATCTCGTTCGGCTTTGACCGCGCGCTCTTTGAAGATGATGTCACCGGCAGCATCGCCTGGGCGGAGGCGCTTGCCGCCGCGGGAGTATTGTCGGCTGCCGATACGACGGCCATCGTCGACGCCCTGCGCGAGATTCTCGAGCAGGGTCGTCACGATCCGTCGTGGGTCGCCGGACCAGACGAAGACGTGCACAGCTTCGTCGAGCGTCAGTTGGTCGATCGCGTCGGTGATGCGGGCCGGCGCCTGCACACCGGCCGCTCGCGCAACGAGCAGGTCTCGCTCGACCTGCGACTCTATCTCCGTCGTCGTATCCGCCTGCTGCAGCAGGCGGTCGTAAACGTCGTGGCCGCGTGTGCCGATCAGGCGGATCAGGCAGGTGCGGCGCTCATGCCGTCGTACACCCACCTGCGTCGTGCGCAGCCGGTGCTCGTCGCGCATTTCTTCCTGTCGCACGCCGCGGCTGTTCGTCGTGACTACGGGCGTTTGGTGATTGCGGCGAACGAAGCCGATTCGTTGACGCTTGGCTCGGGCGCGATCGCCGGCACCAGCTACGGCGTCGACACGAAACTGCTCGCCCGCACGCTTGGATTCTCACGGGTCGTTTCAAACAGCATGGACGCTTCCTCGGATCGCGATTTCGTGGCGTCGTTTCTGTATGCGATTTCGCTCGGGATGGTGCATCTGAGCCGGATGGCGGAAGACCTGATCATCTTCACCGGCGAGGAACACGGGTTCTTCGATCTATCGGACGCCTCGGCGACTGGAAGCAGCATGATGCCGCAGAAGAAGAACCCCGATCCGCTGGAGCTGGTCCGCGGCAAAACCGGCCGGGCTATCGGGCGTCTCACCGGTTGGCTCGCGACGATGAAGGGGTTGCCCGGCGGGTACAACAAGGATCTACAGGAAGACAAAGAGGCGGTGTTCGACGCCGAAGCGACATACGCGGCTTCGCTGGCTGCAACGCATGCTGTGGTTTCCCGGCTCTCGGTCAACTCGGAGCGGTCCGGTCGGGCGGCATCCGGCTTGCTGCTCGCGACTGACGTGGCGGACTACCTCGTTTCGCGTGGCATGCCGTTCCGGCGGGCCCACGAGGTTGTGGGCGCGATGGTCAGACGACTGCTCGCAGAAGGGCGCGACTTCAGCGCGCTGAGCATGGCTGAATGGCGCGAGGCGAGCGAGATGTTCGGAGACGATGCGCCAAAGGCGGCGACGGCGCTGGCGTCGGTTCAGGCGCGTCGCACCCCTCAATCGACCAACCCTGACGCCGTGAAGGCGGCGCTTGCGGAGTGCCGTAAATGGGTCGCCTCTCCCTCGTAGGGTTTGCTTTTGGGAAATTCCGTCTTTGGAGTTACACTCAGTCGGACCTTCACTCTGATTTTCACCCACCCCGCCCTGAAGGTTGCTTCCGGGGGAGTTCATGCAGCAGCGCCGGGTTCGGCTCGGTGACGTCCTAGACGACTATTGTTCGCGCGAGCGCCGCATCACGAACCATGCGGTGGTCGCGATGATCGAAGACGAGGTGAAGCAGACACGCTGCACCACGTGCGACACCGAGCATGAGTACAAGCACGCCAAAATGCCAGCACCGCGACGCAAGAAGCCTGTCGCCGCGGCAGCACTCGTGTCCGCGGAGGCGACTGAGTCGCCAACCCTGATGTCCGACGACGAAGAGACTGTCGAAGAGATGATCGACGACGCGCCCGTACCTCCATCATCACTGGAAGCTGCGAAAGAATCCGAGGCCCCAGAAGTTGCCGGGGTGGTTGACGACGAACCCCCGGCCGAGGGGACAGAAGACGAGTGGGTCCATCGACCGCTGATTCGCGCCACGCTTCCACGACCAGAGGGGCAAACGCCTGAGCGGAAACCGACCGACTTCACGATCCGTCAGAACAGCGGTCGGTTCGACGGCGAGCGAAATGGCAACAAGCCTCGCGGGAACAGGCCGGGTCGCCACGCTCAGGGACAAGGGCAGGGACAGTCACGATTCGGCGGCGGCGGTTCACGCCAGGGATCGGGATACGGCTCGCGTCAAGGTGGTGGGCAGCAGGGCGGCAATCAACAGCGCCACGGCGGCAATCGTCCAGGCCCATCGTCCGGACAGCGCGGCGGACGTCCCGGCCAGGGTGGTGGCAGCAATCGGCCAGGACAAGGCCGCGGCCCCAAGCGCGGGCGGTAGTCCGGTTCCGGGTCGTCGGTCGTCAGTCCAGCCACATGACCTGACCGCGGGTCGAAGACTGTAGACCGAAGATCCGACCAGAGACTCCCTTTACATGACTGATTTCACTGGCAAACATGGCCTGATCGTTGGTGTGGCCAACAAGCGCTCCATTTCGTGGGCGATCGCGCAGGCGGTCGCACGACGGGGAGCCCGATTGGCGCTGACCTATCAGGGTCGATTCG
>Ga0207691_10001180_pt1 | contig 25975 bp, 23 predicted proteins | sample KBSM13metaG_FD_184327 | JGI IMG/M metagenome (GOLD analysis project Ga0207691, IMG submission 184327) | Miscanthus rhizosphere microbial communities from Kellogg Biological Station, Michigan, USA - KBS M1-3 metaG (SPAdes) (version 2) | ecosystem: Host-associated > Plants > Roots > Rhizosphere >...
ATGCTCATTCGCTACACCGGTCTCGGACCGCGCGAGCTCCGCGAGAACGGTGGCGTGCGATGCGCGCTGCACCTGTTCAAGCGCGAGCTCGTCGATTTCGCCGTTGGCTGCCCGCCGTTTTAGCTGATGGCTGATGGCTGATGGCTCTCTAACGTCACCGCGTCCAGATGATCACCGTGCATCCCGGCGCGAGCCCGGGGAACGCCGTCGCCGAGAACTCCACCGGCGTCGTTGCGGCGCCTGCGTAGACCTCGATCGCCTCGATCTCGGCCGGCGAGATCCAGTCGAGCCTCAGGTCGCGCCGGATCGGCTCACTTCGGCGACCGCCCAACGGCGCACCGATCTTGTCCGGCGGGACCATCGCGCCGTCAACGTAGATCGTAGCGTTACTGGCGCACGTCGCGATCCGCCCGCCACGGTCCTTGATCAGATCACTGATCTGCTGCGGTTGGCGTCGCTCGATCTCGTCCCGCGTTATGAACGATGATCGAGACGCCGCACTCGTCCGCATGCGCTCCGCGAATCCCGCCATCTTGCCCCGGTATCGCTCCTCCCGCGTCTTGACGGTCACCTCCGCGAGTTGGAGCGCCAGGACATGCATCTCGATCCGCATGGTGACCGTGTCTTGGGCGGCCATGTCGACGCTCACCGACCGCGGGCCGAAGCCGAGCCTCGTCGCGCGCAGCAGGTAGCTGCCAGGATCGAAGGCGAACCGGAACGCACCCAGGCTATCGCTGCGCGCCAGGCGCGTCGTGCCTAACACGCGCACTTCCACGTTCGGAACGGGAAGTCCCGTGGACGGCTCGACAACGACACCGATGAGAGTGCCACGACCCTGTGCGTGCACCCCTCGCGGGCTCGCCACGATCACTGCTCCCGCAAGAGCAATCGATGCGAACGCGGCTCGGACAGCGCGGGCCAGGCCGTCGGCCACCGTCATGCGACTCTCCTGTCGGCGATGTGTCAGCCTCTCACCAGTGGATGATAAGCGGCTGCGCGCCCGCGCCGTCCCCCGCGTTGGACGGTCGCATAACGATCGGCATGCGTTGGCGGCACCGTGCTACGCTGGTGCAAGACGGCCGGTGTGCACGCACCCATCCTTGGGTCGAATCGTCCCAGGGAGATCTATCCATGCACGCTGTGCCAGGACACCCCACCGTACCGGCCACCGCGCCGGTGCGCACGCGACCACTCCGCATCGACGCCAATACAGACGCTCCACCCCTACCACACTCTGTGAGCGGCGCCCCCGACGTCGTCCTCGTCAAGTCCGGCTTCAAACAGGTCGCCATCCACATTCACGAGATCACGTTCGCCGAGGCGGCCCGGAACTACGTACTCGTGCACCTCGAGAGTGGTGTCGTGATCAAGAGTCGTGTCCCGATCGAGCGGCTCGCGGAGCACCTCGGAACTGCGCGATTCCTGCGCATCCATCGCGGACGCCTGGTCAACGTCGAGCGCATCCGCGCGGTCACGCCGCTCACGGGCGGACGGCTCCGCCTGGCACTTCTCGACGGAGCGACCATTCTGGTCGCGCGCGACAGGCGGCGCGCAGTGCTCGCCGAGCTCACCGCATTGGCGGCGCGCGGCGCTTGACCCGCGCGCCCCTCGGCAGCGCGTCCGGACCACGTTAGGCATGCAGATCCTCGCCGGCGGTTCGTCACGCCCGCCCGCCGGGCCGGCCCATAGAGGGACGGCCCGTCCGAACGGCGCGTCCCACACCTGCTAATCTCCGCTTATCCCGTCGGGTTTGGCGCTCGCTGGTCCCGGTACTTTCTTCGATGCACGTGCCGAGACGAACCCGAGCCATCCAGGCGGCCAATGTCGATGCGTGCGGCGACTCCCGACGAGGCGGTACTGCGACGAACCGCGGACCTGACCCGCGGCCGCGTGCGCCTCGTCGAGCACAACTGGCCAGGCGATGTCAGTACGCCTGGCGAGCATCGCGACGCCGCGCACATCTGCTTTCTCGCGCACGGCGCCATCGAGGAACGTCGTCCCCATTCGACCGTGTGGCGCGTTGCCCCGAGCGTGCGCGTCTCGCCCCCTGGCGATGAGCACGCGTGCTGCTACGGCAACGTCGGCGGGCGATGCCTCGTCATCGAGCCGATGGCGTTGCTCGGCGGCGATGACGGCGTGCCGTCGCCGAACGAGCCGACGATCGTTCAGGATCATCGCATCGTCGAGCTGGCCGCGCGCGTGTACACGGAGTTGCGCGCTGACTCTCCACACTCCGTGTCGGGGCTCGTGATCGAGAGCATCGCACTCGAGGTGCTCGCGCAAAGTGCCCGGTGGGAACGACCGCGTGCCGATCGTCGGCCGCCGGCGTGGCTCGCGCAACTGCAGGACTATCTCGCGAGCGATCTCGCGAGCGTGCCCGACCTGGTGACACTGGCGGCGATCGCTGGCGTGCACCGCGTGCACGTCGCGCGCGCGTTCCGCGATCACCTCGGCTGCACGGTGGGCGATTACGTCCGCCGGCTTCGCGTCCGCTGTGCATGCGAGCTGCTCACCGCGACGGCCGTCCCACTCACCGACGTCGCGATGCGTGCCGGCTTCTTCGATCAGAGCCACATGACGCGCGTCGTGAAGCAATTCCTCGGCGTCACGCCGGCATCGCTGCGTCGCGCGACTGGTCGGTGCGAGTGAAACCGAACGGCTGTTAGGAGGGACTGGGGACTCGGGACTGGAACTGCGGCTGGTTGCTGGGTGGTCGTGCTGGTTGCTGGGTGATGCTGGGTGCGGTTGCGCGCAGCGAGCAGCACTTGGTGTCCTGGGCGCTAATAGCAGCAGCGGGCAGCGTGCGGCCGCAGCATGCAGCCGGCGGCAGGTGTGCCCAGCGTGCAGCCGCTCCAATCTCCAATCCCCAGTCCCCAGTCCCCGTCCTTGGTTGCCTAACAACGCACCGGCTGCAGCGCTCCGACTAGACCCGCTCGTCCACCGCGTCCGGAATCGGCACCAGCATGCGAGCCCCGTCGGGGCGCTGCGGCTCAGGCTCGGCGTCCAGGCCATGCAATCGGCGCCAGTAGGCCCGGAGCACGGCGCCGGCCATCTCGTCGCCCTGGGCGAACCCACGTGCCGTGAACCACCGTGTGAGCGGAGCGTCTTCCCGACACAATCCCAGCACGTTGCGAATGGCGAGTCCCAAGCCCCAGTGCTCACGATCGAGCCCCGACTCATCGAGGGAGCGGAGGTACTGTTTGGTGGCGGCAGGAATCAGCGTGTCCAGCGAGTCCAACGCATCGGCGAACGTCGCCGGCCAATTCTGACCGGTCATCCGATCGCGGCGACCGACTTGGCCTCTGCCGAGCCGCCGCCGAAGGACGGGGGAGTCTCGACCTGGCCCTGGACGGGAAGCGCCTCCGACCGCGCGCGCAGCGCCCGCTCAAGGACCCGCCGTTCGAGCGGGTGCATGGGCGTCGCGGCAATGCGGTTCACGACGGCAGAGAGTCCAGCCTCGCTGTCGACTCTCGCGATGGCATCGACCAGTTCGAAATACAGCGAAGCGTTCATAACGCGCTCGTGACTATGTTGGGTGTAGCGACCGATTGCCGCCGCACTTCGCAATCACCGCGCCGAGGCCGGTACGTCCCTGATATGAGGCCGGTTAGGCGGGCAACCCGGCGTTGCCGCACCCGCACTCCCACACACGTGCGCGAATCTCGTCTAACCGCGCCTAAACGCGCCAGCTTTGGCGCGTGCGCCACATAGTGCTGCACGGAAGCGCCACAAATGTTAGGCGCTCGACCGCTCGGCTCATCGGGTCGACGCAGCACACGGATCACTATCGAGGGTCGAGATACAGCTCCGCCTTGAACACGATCACTGCATCGCGACCGATCCGGACGCGCACTGGCACGTTGCCCTCGATGTCCACCTCGACGTGCACCACGCCGCGTCTGCCAACGCTCGCGCCCTGGGTCGAGAGGAATCGGAAGCCACGGCCATCATGCTGCACCAGCCGGTGCTGCACCAGGTAGGCACCGAGCGGCCCGTTCCCGTTCCCCGTCACCGGATCCTCGGCGACGCCAATCGCGGGCGCGAACATGCGGCAGCTCGTGAGGAGACGATCGTCACCGGTATCGAACGTGAAAACGTGATACCCGTTGCACGCGATGTCACGGCTCAATGCCGCGAGCGCCGCCATGTCCGGCGAGAGCCCGAACAGCGTCGCCCGGTCGCGAAGAGCGACGATCACCTTCCCGTGCCCCGCCGCGGCAACCTGCACCGGGGCGTTAGGCAACAGCGCGCCGGCGGTCACGCCCAGTGCCGCCAGGAGCCGCGCCACCTGCGCGTCCCGGAGCGGAGGCTCGAAGGTCGGCGGCGCCAGCGTCAACGTCACCTGGTAGTCTCCGCCATCGCGGGTGAGCGCGACCGGGAGGTCTCCCGCCCTGCCACGTTGTACCACCGTGCCAGCGGGGACCCCGCCAACCACCGCTCGCGTGTAATGCGCCGCGATCGTGGCGTGCCCGCACAGAGGCACCTCGGTTTTCGGCGTGAAGTAGCGGATCCGCACGTCGTGCCCCGGTCCGTCAGCCGGAAACAGAAACGCCGTCTCGGGATTCCCGAGCTCGAACGCGATATGCTGCATCTCCGCGTCCGAGAGGTCCGATGCGTCGAGCACGACGCCGGCGGGGTTGCCCGTGAAGCGGTCCTTCGTGAACGCGTCCACCTGGTAGACGGTCACCGCGCGACGACCGAGCGAGGAGCGCATGGGAGCAACCAGCGTCGTGCTGTCCGCCACGCAGCGATCAGCGCGAGAATCGAAGGTCGAGTCGAACCGTATCAGGCGCGACGCCGTCGGTGACCGCGCGGAATCGCGTGACGAGCGTCGTGGTATCGCGCCAGACCGGATCGCCCGAGCGCGTGCTCAATACGACGAGACACATTGGCGCCGCCAAGGCGGTGACACGGAGGTCGGACACGAACAGGCCGTCGCGTGGCGGCTGAACGGACCAGTAACCCAGGAGCTTATCCCCGGTGCAGCCGAATTCACCGCCCGGTTTGCCGTTGAAGAGCACCTGTATGGTGACGATCGCGTTCGCGATCGGGGCACCCGACGCCGTTCCAGCGCGCCCGATGACCACGAGTGCCTGCTCGCGTGCCTGCTCGGCAGACGTCACCGAGGCGTGCCCGTCGCCGCCACACGCGGTGAGTGCCACGGCACCGATGAGCGCACACCCAACGGACATGGCTCGGACATTGACGTTAGGCATCCCGTCTCCCCCTACTGCGCTCGATGCGGTCGCGAACGGCCGTGGCCAACGCGTCCAGTGTGAATGGCTTCTGAATCGACACGATCCCGGGCCCGCCAAGCCCCCGTCGCGAGATCTCCTCCGCGCTGTACGCGGACATGAAGAGGATCGGGACATTGATCCCCTCCGCCGCCATGCGCGCCGCGAGCTGCTGGCCGTTGACGTTCGGCATCACCAGATCGGAGAGCACGAGGGCCACCTTGCCCGCGTTGGCCAGGAGATAGTCCAGCGCCACGGCGCCGTTAGGCGCCTGTTGCACGACGTATCCGACGGCCTGCAGCGCCCGCGCGGTGATCGCCCGGACCATGCCTTCGTCTTCGACGACGAGCACGCATTCGCCCTGCCCGCGCGCCGTCGGGGCGACGCCCTCCTCCACCGCGGGATCGGCGTCGACGAACGGCAGGTACACAGCGATGGCCGTTCCCGCGTTGATGCCGCTCTCGATCGTCACGTAGCCGCCCGACTGACGCACGATGCCATACACCATCGACAGTCCCAACCCCGTGCCCTGCCCGAGCGGCTTGGTCGTGAAGAACGGCTCGAACGCGCGCGCGACGGTCTCCGGCGACATCCCTGTCCCATCATCACGAACCGTGATCCGGACGAACGGGCCGGGCTCGACCTCATCGATCCGGTACGCGGCCAGCGTCGTCCCACGCACCTGCACGCGCTCGGCGTGTACCGTCACGACGCCGTTCGTGTGCGTCGCATCGCGCGCGTTCGCGATCAGGTTGATGAGCACCTGCTCGAACTGACTCCGGTCCGCGATTGCGCGGAGCGCGATCGGCGACGTCCCAATGTCCAGCCGTCGGTCCGAGCCCAGCATCCGCCGCAACACCGGCGCGAGATCGGCGATGACCGCGTCGATGTCCACGACCGCGGGCTGCAGCACCTGGCGCCGGCTGAACGCGAGCAGGTGCCGCGTCACCTGCGCGGCCCGACCGCCGGCCTTCACCATCTCCTCGACGTCCGCCCGCTGCGGATGGTCCGCGCCTAACGCCGCCAGCACGAGCTCACCGAATCCCAGCACCGCCGACATCATGTTGTTGACTTCGTGCGCCATGCCGCCGGCCATCTCACCGACAGCCTGGAGGCGCTGCGCCTCACGGAGCTTCTGGTCAGCCTGCACGTGATCGTGAATGTCGGTGGTGGACGCAAGCCACTTCTCGCCACCGTCCACGCCATCCTGGATTCTGAGTACCGTCGTCAGGACCGTGCGCCACTCGCCGTCATGCCGGCAAAGCCGGTGCTCGATCTCGAACTGCTCGACGTGATCGCGCACGGCCGCCAGCCACTCGGCCTTCACGCGCTCCCGGTCATCGTCGTGGAGCAGCTGCTGCCATCCGTCGCCGTGCAGCGCCTCCGCATCGCGACCCGAGAAGGCAGTCCAGCGCGCGTTGCAATAGTCGACGAACCCGGCCCCGTGTGCCGTACAGATGAGCTGCGGCACGGCGTCCGCGAGCGTGCGGTATCGCTTCTCGCTTGCCGTTAGGCGGAGATTCGCATCGATCGCCTCGGTGCGCAGGAACGTCTCGGCTTCGAGCCTGCTATCGCGATCGCGAAGCTGCTCGTCAGTCGTGCTCCGCTCGTCGTTGACCTCTTGCTTGAGGCGGATGACTTCGGTGACATCCTCGACCGAGTGAATGAGATAGGCAACCTCGCCATCAGGGCCGAACACGGGCGAATTCAGTGGGCTCCAGTGTCGTTCCTCGAACGCGCCGTTCGGCCGGCGGATGTCGTACTTCTGCACGGGCATGCGATCGGGGCGGCGGGTCTCGAGCGCGCGCAGCAGTGACGCGCGAAGGTTGCGGACCCCGTCAGCAGCCGGATCGTCAGGGTTGTCCGGGAAGATCTCGAACAGGCCACGGCCCAGGATCTGATCGCGCGCGGTCATGGTCGCGGCGAGGTACGCGTCAGAGACGCCGAGGATCCGGAGGTTCGGCGCGAGCAGGAGAAAATTTCCGGGCGCGCCATTGAAGACGGTGTGGTAGTCGGGTCGCGCTGGGTCGTCTGGTGCCATGACCTCGAGCTCGTTCTGCGGCAGCTTCGCCGGCCGTGCAGGCGAGATGGTACCTCGAAGCTGCGCTCGCCCGAGCGCTACTCAGGCAATGTAGGTGGCGGCCGGCCACCGCCACCAGACGTTGCGAGCTCGATTCACATGCACACGACTATTTCGCTGGTGTCATCTCTCGCAGCGTCAGGGCGAGCGACCCGAGGACCGGCACATGGCTGCGGAGCATCACGAGCGTGCGCGCCGAGTCGTCGGTGAAGTACACCTCGGCGTTGCCGCCCTGCCCGAACAGGCCGCTCGCGTTGGTGATCGTCGGCTGGACGACGATCGTCTCGAACGTGCCGGCCGGCACCGTGATCGTCCGCTTGCCGATGACGCGGATGATCACGTCACGGCCCGACTTGAAGTAGCGGGGGATCGTATCCACGTCCCCGACGCGGAGCGGCAGCGTGCGGACGTAGAACAGGAACGACACGTCATCGAGCGGCTCGTCGGTCGAGAGCGAGTCGACACGGCCGCTGAGCGTCTCCCGATACGTCCCCTGCTCCGGCGCGATCTCGTAGCGCCGCTGGCGCGTGTGGCGGAGCTCCTTCTGATTCTGCTCGAAGCGCCGCGAGACGAACTGCTGCGGGTCGAACCACGAGTCGAATCGGTCGTCGACCTTGGCGAACAAGAGCCCGCCCTTCACCTGCAGCGAGGCGTGCACTGTATTCCGGCCATCGATTTCTTCCTGACCGATGACCTGAAACGAGCCGGTGCCTACCTGGTGCCCGCGAAGCTCGACGTCGTACACCCCGCGCTCACCCATGGCCACGCGATACCCGGAAGCGCTCGCCTTCGGGGCGGAGCTGGCGGCGCTCGGAGTAATCTCAGCGGCCGGGGTCGTGATGCCAGTGCGCGTCGTGAACGCCTGTGCCTGGGCAACTGCAGCTGATGGCGAGACAAGACCGGCAGCGGCCGCGAGCACGCCAACCAAAGCGAGCCTTACGCGGTCGGTGCGGGTTGTCGTGGTCGTGGATGTCATGATCCTGTCTCCGGTCGAATCGTTGCGACGGGAGCCCGCATTCTCGCGATCAGCCGCGTGAATCGTCGCTCCACTAGTACGTCGAAACACGGTCGGCCGGATCGACACGACTTCGCGCGGCGCGCCAGAAAATGTTGTCGGGAGCATTTGATTGCGTCGCATCATAGACCCTCGGTAGAACGCTCCGCCTGGCGACGGCTGCCCGTTGGCTGCCGCTATTCCGGTGAGCGATTGTACGAGGGGGATGCTACCGAGCACCCTGGCATAGACCGTCAAGGCGCCCGTCAAGCCGCGGCGGCGCAACCGCTTGCGGCGAATCACGCGAGTGCCCGCGTGGGGGCGGAACCGCCTTCTCGTTTACTCCGTCACGAGATGGCCACGTTTGTGCGTGCGCAGCGGCGGTGCCAATTCTGCCCGTCCAGGTGGATGTCATCGTGCGTCATCGCGTGCCGCGCGGTCGCGTGCAACGGCGCACGTCGAGGCGGGCACCGCCCCCCGGAATTTGGAGGTCTACACATGCTCCCTCGACGATTCGCCCTGGCACTCGCCGCCGTTGTCCCGATCGTCAGCAGCTGCTCATCCGAAAAAGCGGTCGGGCCGCTCGCGACGCCCAGCACACCCAGCGGCATCGTGTTCGGCACCCCTGACGTTAACAACACCTACAGCAACGTCGCCGCGTTCATTGTCCGCGCACCTGATGGTGGCCTGTTCCCGGTATGCACGGGCACGCTCATCGAGCCGACCGTGGTGCTCACGGCGGCTCATTGTACGTCGTATGTGGAGAACGTCCTGGTACCGCGCGGTTATACCGTGTACGTGAGCTTCAGCAACCTGATCTCCTTTGGGTCGCTCACCAACGCTGCCACGACGGCCTCGCTGATCGCCGTCACGGACATGATCACGAACCCGGACTACAGCCAGCGCCAGAGCGACGTCGGCGATCTCGGCCTCCTGATCCTCGCCCAGGCACCCGCCGGAATCACCCCCGCGATGCTGCCGACGCTCGGTCTGCTCGACCAGCTTGCTCAACAGAACGGTCTCAAGGGTGCGAGCTTCACAGTCGCGGGGTACGGCGTGCAGGACCGCGTGGTCGGCGGCGGCCAGCCATCGTTCACGGACGCGAACCCACTCTACCGGGGTTACGCGATCGAGAGCTTCCTCGCGCTCAACAAGGGCTACCTGCGGCTGTCTCAGAACCCGGCGAAGGGCGACGCCGGAGCCTGCTACGGAGACTCGGGCGGCCCGAACTTCCTGTCGGTGAACGGGCAGCAGATCCTCGTCGCGGTCACCATCACGGGCGATGCGGTCTGCCGCGCGACCAATGTCGTGTACCGCCTCGACACGGTGTCGGCACAGACGTTCCTCGCGGCGTACCTGCCGTGATGGCCGACGCTGCCTAACGCGCGTCTTCGCGAGACGGTGGCGCAACGTGAGTGAACCCCGTTGCGCCGCCGTCTCGTATCTACCCAGAAACGCTCAGCTCTTGCGACGAAATTCCACGCTGAACTGCTCCTTCCAGCCAGTGTCGGTTTTCGCGCTCGAGACCGCGCGATAGCCGTCAGCACGCCGAGTCCACACGGCCGTCATCTCCTGGATGCCCTTGGCGGTCGGCAGGCGTGCCGGGAACAGAATGTCGTCGCCCTGTCGTTTCACGGTGCCGTCGATCATCAGCCCTTCGACGCTCACGTAGCGCCACGAGATTTCCTTCGTGGCTGGGTTCCAGCCATACAGCGTCTCGCCCTCGTACACATTGCTGCCATCCGCGCCGCGCACGACGTGATGGTCGCGAATGAACTTCCGACCGTACTTCCACTCGAAGCAGTGTTCGTCCGTCGTCTTGCCGTCGACGAACGTGCCCACCCAACAATTGCCGACCAGGAATTCGAGCGGCGAGAAGTCGGCGGCGGCCGCTTGCTGTGCACCGAGACCCGTGCCGCCGAGCAGCCCGCACATGACCAACACGACAGCGCGCTTCATGCTTCGATCTCACAGGTGAGGTTGACGATATCTAGCTCACCGAGGTGCTTTGCTGGAGACGCGTCAGCGTCCACATGAAGCGCCGGATCTTCGCATAGGCTTTCATCGAGACGCCGGCGTATCGGCGAAATGACACCGCGAGATGTTTGCGGCTCACATCGAGTTGCTCGTGGAGCGAGGCGACACGCAGGTTGCCGTGCGCCTGCTCGATGCGCTCGGCCGCGATGCGCACGAACTCCGGCACTGCCTCGCCGTTTGCGCGCTGTGTGCGGAGGAACGTCTCGAGCGCCTCGAACCGATTCGCGACCGTCGTCGCGGACAGCGCTCGCACGCGCAACGCATCGCCGCCCGACTCGATGAACGTGTCGAGATCGACGATCCGATTCACCGACTCGACGACCCGGCGTCCTAGCAGAGCGACGGCGCCGAGGGCGTGCAATCGCGCGGAGAGGAGATGAGTGCCCGCGAGCGATTCGATGATGATGGCGTGCTCGTGCAGGCCGGAGAACCAGGCTCGCTCCCATACGCCTTGACCCGTCGCGCTGAGCACGCGGTGCGGTGGGCCGAGGTTGATCATCACCTCGACCGCACCGTTAGGCAGCAGCGTCTCGCGGAACGCGCTCAGCGCGCCCTCGACTTCCCAGTACTCCAACACGAGCCCGCGAAGATCATCCGCGGGCTCCGCCCGACTCAGCCGCCACGCGCCGGGTGCGGCCGAGAACTGGAATTCCTGCGTTGGACCTGGCACGGCGCGGAAAATAGCCCGCGCCAGTGCTTCACATGCAACTCGGCACCTTGCTCTTTCCCGCAGGTAGCGCGATCGCTGATCGCCACGCGCCATCAGGCGAGCGCGTTAGGCACGGGTCAGTGTCAACTCGCCGGCTGTCGATCGGCGCCTAACGTGTACGCGCCGACCCGCCGACGCGCGCTACTTCCCCGTCGACCGGCGCGAAACGGTTGTGCTCGCCAGTATGCGGTACCGCCAGTTCGACGCGTGCGCACCACTCTTGCTACTGGATTGCTGCCGCGGGGGCGCACATCGGGCCCGCGCCGAGCCGGGAGGCACAATGCGAATGACGAAACGGGACAAGAGCGAGGCTACGCGATCGGCGACCGAACGGCGGAAGCGATATCAGCCCGCCGCGATCTACCATCTGGCCGATTCGCTGCGCCGGCAGGGCATCGACCTGGCGACGCGATCAGGACCCTGGCGCGCGGTCGAGCGCGCACTGCAGAGGCCGGGTCGCAATCGCGTTCCCGTCATTCCGATCGTCACCAACGGACTGGCGCAGGTCATGGTCGACACCATGGAGCACGCTCGTGACCTGGCCGGCCTCCTCAACTGGTGCGGTGTCGATGATCTGGACCCGGTGCCCGATCTCGTCCCGCCGCCATCGCTGAAGCTTCAGCTCGCCACGTAACGCGTGAGTCGACTCCTTAGGGCGTGACGACCACGCCTGCGGTGCGACGCGTGAGCTCCGCGATGTCCACCCCCGGGTCCTTGCCGCCTCGTCCCTTCGACTTGTACGGCGAGGTCGGACCCAGCGAGTAGTCGGCTCCGAGTCCGATCGCCGCGACGGTGCGCGGGTACCAGTTGGTCGCCGGGTAGAGTTTGGAGAACTGCCCTTCGACGCCACCGATGACGTTGCGCTCGAACGACCACGAGCGGTCGCCCGCCATCGCGGTGAACCCCGCACTGTGCAACTGCCCCCCGTCGTAGTTGACGGCGTAACCCCCAGGCGCGGTAAACACATTGTCGGAGATCGCGATGTTGCGCGCCGCGCCCCCGGCGTACGCGAAGGCGAACACCAGCCCGCCCGAGCCGGGCGCGTGGACGAACGTGTTGTGCGAGAGCGTAACGTCGCGGAGCGGATGCGTCCACAGGTTGAGCGCGCCGCGACCCTCGGCCCCGATCTGCGCGAAGAGATTGTTCTCGACCGTCACACGCTGCACCCAGACGTTGGTCCGTACCTGCCCGGACTCGTCGTAGGCCTGGAGGTTGAGCGCGATCGGCGCGTTCCGGACGATGTTCCACTCGAACGTCACGTCGCTCGTGCCCTCCCAGAGGCAGGAGCCGCAGGAGTCCTGCGACGACTTGAAGACGATCGCCGATTCCTGCCCGGCGGGCCACGTGGTCTCGAACACGTTCCCCTCGTACAGCACGCGGCGCGCGTTCTTGAGTTCCGTCAGGTTCTTGACCGTCCACTTTCCGCGCCACGCCGGGTCCTTCGCGACGTGGTTCCGGCGGATGGTGATATCCGACGGCGAGAGGTTCGCGATACCCGGATCGGCGCCGCCAAACATGATGTTCTCGCCGGCGCCGCCCAGGAAGTTGTTCTCGATGAGGTAAGGCCCGGGCCCGTTCCACCCCTCGATCGCCTGCGAGTCCGAGCCTAACGCGTGGCACTCACTGAACCAGGAATTGATGACGATGGTGTTCGCCGAGTTGAGGGCAAGGCACCGGGTGGAGTTGAGCGTCGGTGAGCCGTGGATGTAGACCCGGTCGAGAATGATGTCCCGAGGCACCGCCGCGAGCGTCGTCTGCGTTTGCCCCGCCGGCTTGTCACCGCCATCTCCGAGCCACACGAGCCCGTACTGCATCGACGTGACCGGGAGCGTGCCAGTGACTTCGATACCGACCAGGCGCCAACCACACGTCGGGTTCTTGGTCCGGAGCGCTGGTTCGTGATTCGGCGTGATGAGCTTCGGGAGCGCAGCCGCCGCGCGCGGCGTTAGGCGCTCACCCTCCGGCGTCGCGAGGCCCGCGCCGACGATCGTCACCCAACCGGTGCAGGACCTGGCGGGAAGGGTGAAATTGCCGCGAAATGTCCCGCTGAGGATGAGGCTGTCACCCGCGACGGCCTTGTTGAGCGCGGCCTGCAGGTTCTGCGGCGCCGAGACGCGCTTCGTCGCGCTGGACTTCGGCACCGTGAGGGCCGGTACGGCGCGCGGCCGCTCGGCACGCGCGGGATCCGCTGAGCCCACGGTGCCTGGTACCGACGCCGAATCGTTGCGCGCCCGGGCCGCGAACTGCCCGGCGATCTTCACAGCGGGGCCAGTGTCGGACGCGGTGTTCTGCGCACCGAGCGGGGCCGCAATGAGGGCAAGCGAGAGAGCCAATCGGAGACAGAGCGGCATTATTCGGCACCTTGCGAACTCGGGCGTGGAGCGTCGTCGACAGGTCGGCCGGCCAGTGCCAGTCAACCGCCGCGACGAGGAAGACGCGCACGCGACGCTTCGGTCTGGTGCACAGAATGAACGATGGCGTCCAGTAGCGCTCGGAGGGGAGGGCGATTTCGAGGAAGTGATAGAGCCAGTACCCGATCACCTCGCCGGCAGCCGTTGATACGAAACATCCTCCCCTGATCGTACTTCGCTACGTCGCTCCCGTTCCGTCCGACCGTTCACTTCCAGCAACCACACCTTCCGATCGCGGAAATACTCGATCAGCCTCGCGTTCTTCGCGGCACCGAGGTCATGCGCCCACACGACGTCGGCCCGGTCGATGTCGGCCCCGTTTCGCACCCACTCGTCGTGGAAGTTGTGGCCCGGCCCATATCGTACGATCACGAGGTCCTTCCCAGCTTCGGACCGCAGCTGGCGCTCGATATCGGCCCGGCGGCGCGCCCACTGCGACCATTCTGGCGTCGCACCCGTCGTCAGCGTGCGCACAAGCGGGACTCCGAGCTTCGCGAGTTGAGACGCCGTCCAGAATGCGAGGACGAAGGCGACGACGTACTCCCCGACGGCAAAGCGGCCGAGGCGCAGCCCTCGGCACCACGCGAGGCAGCTGAAATAGAGAACGATGAACAGCGCGGTTGCCGGTGCCGCGTAGTGCAGCTGGTACCACGACGAGAGTGTGAGTCCCGTGAGAACCACACAGAGACAGACGAGCGCCAGTCGCATCCACCGGTCGCGGAGCACAATCGGCAGCACGAGGAGTGGAGCGAGAAGCCACACCTGAAGGAAGAACGAGAACGTGGCCTTCAACCGCGCGGCGCTTCGCGACGCGTATCCCGCCGGTGAGCGAAGCGAGTCGGCGCTCGCCAACTCCCATTGCTGATACTGTCGCATCAGCGTGTCGCTCGACAATGGAAGATCTCGTCGCTTTTGCCAGACGAAATCAGGTCCGCGACCGTACTCGTCGAGATACGCCAGATACGGGAACTGGGTCGCCCGCCCGGTGACCGCGTGGTTGTAGCGGAGCATGAACGCAGCAGCGACCACGATGACAGCGGCCACTGGCAGAACCACGGATCGGATTCGGCGTCGCGGGCTCAAGTCCCTTCCTCGGACGAGTCGCCAGAGCACGACGACCGCGACCGGCGCACAGAGGAGCGCGCCCTCGTACGGTCTGCTGTTGGCGAGCAGCGCAGCGCCGAGGGTCATGAGAATGGCGTCGCGCGCCCGTGCCGTCTCGACCACGCGGCGTGCGCCGCCGAGCACGAGCGCGCCGCCTAACGCTGCCACGGAACCGCCCCAGTACTGGAAGGTCCAGTAGGTAGAGGCGAGCCTCATCGCGAGAGCCAGCGCGCCAGCGAGTGCCCACGTCGGGCCGACCCACGCCCGTAGCATCCAGTAGACCGCGGCGCACATGAGCGCGAACGAGAGCCACACGCCGACGATCGGCTTTCCGGCCAGGGTGATGCCGAGCGCGATCGCCATGGCCTGTGCAGGCGGATACTTCGACGCGTAGGTCGGGTGCTGCAACACGTGGAACGTCTGAAGGTGCTCGGCCATCGGGTGCGGCGGGTTGGTCAGCCGGCCCGCTGCGAACGTCTCGGCGCCGAGGAGATAGCTGCCCTCGTCGTGGATGACGGGCTCGGGAAAGCCGACACCGGCGGCGCCCGCGACGGCCAGCAGGAACGCGGTAACGAAGACCAGAGCGAGCGAGACCCAAGGCCGGCCCGCGAGCGCGGCGTTCCATCGACGCACCCGCTCGATCATGCGGCCCACAGCCGAAAAGACCCAGGACATGCGCGAAGCGAAGCTCATCAGTCGGGTTGTCGCCATCCATCGGTGGGAGGGGCCGCCTCGCGCGCACCTCGATCTGCGCTCAAGTTATTCGCGAGGAACGTAGCGTCGCGGCCATGACCGCATGGAGCTACTCGTTATCCCCCTTTCCGGCAACAGGCCTTCTGAACACGCAAGCCACCACCGCGCCACGCGCGATCCTCGTACTCGCCGCCGCTATCGCGCTTACGCTCCTCGCGCCGCAGCTCGACTTCGTGCCGATATGGGACGGGTGGGCGTACGCCGAGTGTGCGGTCGACGTGGCGACGAATCGATTTGCCCTGTATTTCCTCCGCTGCTACAACCATCCCGCGTACGTGTACTCGGGGTTTCTCGGCGCCGCTCAGTTGCTCGACGTTGGCAACCCCGTTCTGCTGTTCCTCGTCAACGCCTTGGTTCTCGCCGCGGCGACCGTCGGGTTTCACAGGTTGATGCGTCGGGCATTCCCAGGAGAGGGCCACGAGACCGACATCGCGCTCCTGACTTCGGCGTTTCTCCTGCAGCCCGCGTTTCTCGCGTCGGTGATCCAACCGGGGCTCGACCTTCCCGTGCTGGCGGGCACGGTCTGGTGCACGGTGCTGATCCTCGAGCGTCGCTGGTTCTGGTGCGCCGCCGTGGGAATGGCCGCGGCCTTCTCGAAGGAAACTGGCCTCCTCCTCTACGGCGTGCTGCTCGGCTGCAGCATCCTATGGTTGCTCGCGCGTACGCCAGGACCGCTCGCGACAAGGCTCCGGGCCCTGATCCCGCTCGCGCCGACTATCGTGCCGATCGTTGCCTATGCCGGCTACGTGCTCGTGTTCAGTATCTTCCGCGCCGGACAATCGCCGGTGTGGAACACCGGTGGTAAGCTGCCATTCGTCGTGAAGCTGATCACGAACGGGATGGATCCCGCCACCGCGAGCTATCTTGCGATGCTATTCGTGCTCAACTTCGCCTGGGTTCCGTCTGCCTGGGTTGCGGCGGACGCCGCGGTCGGCCTGCTTGGCCTCGCACGGCGTCGATCGGCGCGAGGCCTGCCGGGCGCGGATCGGGCAGTGATCGGATTCCTCACGCTGGCGGCAGTCGCCACGATCATTACGCTCACGCGGTTCGTCACGTACAGCAACGTCAGGTATCTGATGGCGGGAACCGCGCTGCTGCTCGGCGTCGGATACGTCGCGCTCGTCCGGCTACACCTGCGATCCGACGTTAGGCGCGTGGTGTTGGGAATGTATGCCGCACTGCTCGCTGTGTCGGCGATACGAACCGTGGACCCGGTGTCGCGATGGCTCTGGGGAACGTTCCCGTTCGGCTCCCACCAGATGCTGGATATGACGAGCATTACGGGAGAATGCTGTGGCGCGGGCCGGGATCAGTTGGTGTACTCGCTCGAGTTCACGCGACTTCACGACCTCACCGACAGTGTCGTGACGACGCTCCTTCGCGATACGGCGACGGCCATCGGCGTCCCGTCGGGCATGCGGTATCTCACCGTCGGTCGGATCGACCGTACGGCGTGGAAGAGAACACTCCGGCGTGAGGGAGCGTTCGAACCGAAGGTCATGACCGGGCCGGCGGTCGGCATTGGGGAACCGCCGCGGTCCTTGCTCTACATTGCCATGCCTAACGCCAAGGACTCTACCTCGCTCGCGGACCTTTCCAGTCTCTACGACGTCGCACCCGAGCGCCGGTTCGAGGCCAGCGGCTATTCTGTCTCCGCGTACCAGATGACGCTGAAGAGCGGCGTCCGGGGGGCGCCCTGAGTGAACCAGCGGTGTTCGTCATTCCGAGCGGAGCCTTGTCATTCCGAGCGAGCGACAGCGAGTCGAGGAATCGATTGTCATTCCGAGCGAAGTCGAGGAATCGCGCTCGTCCCGATAGAGGGACTCCTCTGCCCGTATGATCGCGATTCCTCGACTGCGGCCTGACGGCCTCCGCTCGGAATGACAATCAGCGAATCGCTCGTCGCCTAACGCGATGACGGTATGCGCTCGCTCAGCAAGCGGGCGATCTCCCGGAAGTACCGAAAGGACAACCCCGCCTGTCCGAGGTGGAACGCGAGCGGGCGCCGCAACGCCGAGGTGAAGCTCGGTGCCAGAAGCCGGGTTACGCCTTCGTCCGAGTAGACATCCAGGATGAACCCGATGGTCGCGGCTAGCCCATCGGAGGCGGTTCGGAGCACACACGTGGCGAGCAGCGCTCGCACGTCATCGGCTCGGCGCCAGACCATCGGGCGATTCGAATCATGGATGGTCTCGAAGTCGAACCAGTGAGCGACTCCGCGCTCGAGATCGACCATCACGTTCTCTGCCATGGCGTCGCCGTGGGTAAATCCCCGGGCGTGGAAGTCGGAAAGGGCAACCACAGCCAGCTCGATGGCCCTCACCCGGATCGACTCCTCGAGCTCCGGATCCTCCAGCAGCGTTGCGAGCGGCTTTCCCGCTAGGTGGGGCAGGACGAGCGTCCCGTCGGCGTCGATGTGAATCGACATTCCCGTTAGGCTTCGGTAGAGCTGGCGCTCGCGCTCCTCCCACTCGCGCTGCGGAAGGACTCGCATGCCGGTATCAAGGAGCCTGACGAGCGGATCACCCAACCGGACGAGGAGAGGTGCGTAGAACAGGCGCGACTTTCGCACCTGAAGCTCGCCGTCCTGGCAAACGATCCGGGTCTTCGAGTACCTCCCGGCCCTCAACAGCCGCCCGAGAACCAGGCAAAGCGCGAAGTAGGCTCGCTCGGGCAGCTCCCGCACGACCGCTCAGTCGCCCGCGAGCAAGCAGGCGACACCGATGATGATCAGAACCATGCCCACGACGTGCAGGCGCCGAAGCTGTTCCCCGAAGGCGTACACTCCCGCCAGCGGGACCAACACGTAGGTGAGGCTGGACAGCAGATAGGCCCTCGACAATGGTGCCACGCGGAGAACGTAGAGCCAGCACACCGTCGACGCTGCCCAGGCGACGATCCCCAGGAGGACGCGCACGTCTCGCGCGGCGGAAAGCAGGAACTCGAGTCGGCCGAGCCCGGGGAGATGCTGCGCGCCGGACTTGAGCAGGAGCTGTCCCGTCGCGGAGAACACCACTGCACCCAGGATCAGGGCCAACGTCTTTCCGTCGATCATCGATTGCCTGCCTCGTGCCGGATCCGATCGGTGAGCGATGTGCGCGCCCAGGGGAAGAGGACCACCGATACCCACTTGAGAAATGTTCTGACGTATCCGAACGGCTGGAGCTCCATTCGTCGGCTTGATGTGCGCGCGGTGAGGCTTCGATCATAGAGGAAGCGCGCAGGGTGGTGCCGATAGGCCGCCCCGGTCAGCGGCCACTCTTCGGCGATCAGCCAGGATTCGTTGAAGGGGCCGTAACTCTCGAAGTGCGCGCGGTCGCAACTCATGAACGCCGGCATCGACTTGGCCCTCGCCACGGGGAGGTGACGCGCCAACCCCCAGAAGGTCCACCAGGCCCACGCTCGGATGCCGGGCTCCCGGGACGCGAGCCGATAGAGGACCAGGCACCTGCCCTCCTCTTCGTGTAGTTCCAGGATGCGGTCGACGGCGTTCTCCGGAACGATGGTGTCCGCGTCGACGAAGCAGAGCACCCGCCCGGAGCTGGCCGCTGTCCCGACGTTGCGCGCCGCGCCGCAGCTTCGGCCCACGCCAGTTACCAGTCGCACGCCGACGTCATGAGCGAACGTGCGCACGATGGCCGCCGTGGCGTCCTCGCTCCCGTCGTCTACCACGACGACCTCGAAGGCGGTATCCGGGAGCCAGAGACTATCACGCGCGACGCCGGAGGCACGAGCCACACTCGCCAGAATTGCCTCGAGGACCTCGCCGATCAGCGCTTCCTCATTTCGCGCCGGGATCACGAAGGAGAGACGACGCTCAGTCATCACGCTCCAGCATCAATCCGGCGACGACGAGCGAGTGGCCGGGCAGCACCGGGCGCTCGCGCTGCGATCGAATCCGCAGTCCGGCCGTCACCATCTCCCGCTCGAGCGCCTCGGCGGTAAAGAAGCGCCGCGTATGCATGGTGAACGTCGCGTTATGCGGGACATACCCGATGAGCTTCGAAACGTGAAATGCCACGATCGTCCAGAGGAACTCGCGGACGCGAAGCCATGCATAGCCGAAGCGAGTCGAATGAAGTGACTGCACCAGGATGATGGGACCGCGAGTCACGCGAGCCGCTTCGGCCAGCACAGCCGCCGGCTCGTCAGGATAGGCGAGCATGAAGAAGAGAAGCGCAGCCGAGAACGTTCCGTCCTCGAACGGAAGGACTCCGTCGGTGATCATCACCGGTGGTGGCCCCACGACATGCATGTCGCTCACGTCGGCGGTGACGACCTCGAGTCCCATCTCCCGCTCCAACCGGGCCGAGAGGTGTCCGGTCCCCGAGCCGAGGTCCAGGACGGGCCCTTCGTTAGGCAGCCAGGCGCCGACCTGCTCGATCAGCTGGCGCGAGCGCCGTTCCATGACGGCGTCAAACAGCGACTTCAACATCATGCTCCTCGAGCAAACGCGCCGGGGTACTCGGTTCGAATCCCGTTTCGAGGAGCTCGCGCATGAGCCGAAGGATCTTCGGCCAGAAGCCCCGCTCCAGATCTCTGGGGTGGATCGCCAGCGCCGGAACTCCACGATCCAGGGACTGAGACAGCCACCCGATCCCGTGGCCGACGTGCCCGAGCCAGCCCCAGCGACCACAGTCCCAGGTCCAGGTCGCCAGGGGAATCTTTCGCCCGGCTCCTCGCTCGATGGCGAAAAAGCCCAGGACGTATTCCAGTGCCAAGGTGTTGCCGCCTAACGCCGGCACGTGTCCCGCCTGCCAGGCCGGTGCGAGGAACCCCCGCGCTGGCTCGCCGAAGACCTCGGTGAAAACGCGCTGTCCACGCTCGACGAGGCACCGGGTTTCTTCCGCGTCCAGGCCATTCATCTCGTCGCTGCCCTCGGTGAGCAACGTGGTCGGCGCCCAACCGCGCCGACGGCGGTGGAAGTAGCCGTGCAGGAGCAGCTCGTCGGAGGCCTCCTGGACGAGCTGGCAGTAATCGGGATGCGCACCCAGTGGCCACTCGCCGTGCCAGTCGGGGACCACACCGAGCGAGAGATGACGCCCGACCAGCGGCGCGAGGTCCCGGAGCATCGCCCGGGTCTCCCGGGCGTAGGCCGGAGTGGCGTCGTGGATACAGACGAGGAACGGCCGCATTCGCTGGCACGCGCGACGACGCACGCATGAACGTGCGTTGTCGCATCAGCCTTCCGCCCTCAACGCCTCCGTCGGATCGATCCGGAGCGCGCGCCTCAGTGGCACCGCGCACGCCGTGAGTCCGACGACCAGCATGATGCTGTCGGCGCCGAGAAGCAGCAGCACCTCGCGCAGCGAACCGATGCCTAACAATGCCGCCAGCGCACTGCCGGCGAGTATGCCCGCGCTGATCTGCAGAAACGCCCGAGAGAAGATGCTGGCGACAATGCGCCCCTGGCTCGCACCCAGCGCCGCGCGAATGCCGATCTCACGCGTCCGTCGCGAGACGGTGAACGACATCAGCGCATGGATGCCGGTCGCCGACAGCAGTAGCACGATGAACGAGATGAGCCAGGCCACCGACGTCAGTGCCCAGTTGGCCTTTGCCTCACCGCCTCCGATCTGGGCAAGCGGCTGAACGTCCGTCAGCCGGATCGTGGGGTCGACGTCGGTGGCAATCGTACGCAGGCGCGCGGCGAAGCCCTCGGGATCGCGCACGCGCACGGCGACGCTGACGTCCGTGCCCGGCATCGGCAGCCGCGGGCGATACATCGCCGACTGCTCCTGCGGCTCCGGTAGCTGCCAGCCGAAGTCCTTGACCATGCCGACAATCTCATACCAATCCTTGCCGGCGACGCTCCCGTCCTCACCGCGCACGACGCGGATGCGTTGACCGATCGGGTTACGGTTGCCTAACACATGGCGCGCGAACGACTGGTTCACGATCAGCACGCGGCCGGTCTCGAAGTCGAGTGGCGCGAAGTCACGACCAGCGACCACAGATGTTCCGAAGGCGGAGAAGAAGCCGCGAGACACCTGGACGAGCGTGCTCCTGCGCGCGCCATCGGCTGGAACGCCGGTCGTCGTATCGACCTCGATCTGATACTTGTACTGGTCCTGTACTGGCATTCGGTCCGCGAACGCCACCCGCTCGACACCCGCCTCCGCGCTGAGCCGTCGTTCCAGCTCGTCGAAGCTGGCCCGCGCGCGCGTCGCGAACGCGGACGAGTCACTCCCGTACGACTCGCGATCAACGTCCACGGTTGCGGTCAGGTATCGCTCCGCACCGATCCCTTCCGCTCGCTGGCCGAACCGATTGGACTCGAACACGCCGCCGGCGGCGAGCGGAAGAAATGCAACAGTGATCGCGACCTGTACGACAATGACCGCGGTCCAGAAACCACCGAACTTGAGCCCGGAGCGCGCGGCGCTCTCGTTGCGAAGCGCATCCTGCACGTTGATCTTCGTAACTCTGAGCGCCGGCAGAATACCGACGATCGCAGCGCCGAACAGCGTGAGCACCGCCGTGTACATCACGGTTCTCCACGACAGACTATCGTCGATCCAGTACGGGAGCGCGTCACCACCGGCGAGCAGGGTCAACCCGTAGCCTAACGAAACTCGCGCGAGGACCAGCCCGACCAGCGCCGCGACGCCGGCCAGCACCAGCGCCTCGATGAACAGTTGCGAGATGATGCGGCCACGGCTGGCACCGAGCGCGGTTCGCACTGTGATCTCCCAGCCGCGCGTGGCGGTCCGGGCGAACACGAGCGTGGCGACGTTCGCGCAGACGATGACCAACAGCATCAGGAAAATGCCGTTCACCACGTAGAGGATTCTCGTCAGCAAGAGCGCCTGGCCACCTTCGGCGAGCGGCTTCGCGTACGTCGTCACACGCGGCCTCAGATGCTTGTGCGTCTCCGGATGGCTCGCCGACATGCGTGCGCCGATCACGCCCAGCTCCGCCCGTGCATCGTCGATGGACGCGTTCGGTGCGAGGCGGCCGAAGACCGACACGACCGGACCCGTGCGCGGTGGGAGCACGGATCCGTCCGTGCGCAGCGGCGTCCAGATGCGCTGGCTCACGGGGAAGCCGAAGCCTTCGGGCATCACGCCGACGATCGTTGCGCTGACGGTGCCCAGCTTCACAGCTCGACCTACAACGCCCGGATCACTGTCGAAGCGCGTCTTCCACACCGAGTGACCAATCACGACCACCGGCGGCTCCCCTGGCCGCTCATCCTGCTCGGTCAGCGTCCGTCCCAGTAGTGGTTTCGCCCCCAGCAGCCGGAATGCACTGGCCGAGATCTCCGCCCCCCGCACCGGCTCCACGCGCTTGTCCTCGGTGGCGAGGTTCCGAACGAAGAGAATCGCCGCGCCCAGATGGTCCACCGTTCGGACCTGCTCGCGCCAGGTCGCAAAGTCGTTGAGTAGCCGCCCTTCGGCCGAGAACGCGCTCACATCCCAGTTACGAATCGAGATCACGCGGTCGGCATCCGGAATGGGGAGTCGCGGGTGCTGCCACTTGTTGACCGCTTCGAAGTAGAGCGTGCCTAACGTGATCGCCACCGCGATCGCCACCGTACCGACCAGGGTGAGCCCCGGATACCGCGCCAGAATGCGGACCCCGACCTTGAAGTCCAGCCAGGAGAATCGGGTCTGCGCCGATGAGGCGGTGGAGGCGCGGCTACGAACGGAGAGCTTGCGCATAAGTCAGGCGGTGTAGGAACAAGTACTTTGCAAAACAGAGTAACTGTCGCGTTAGGACGGGTCAAGCCCGATCGAAGTCACAACGCGCCTGCCTCCTCGCGGTTTCGTTTGCCTCGTTGCGCCCGAATAGAGCTCCGCATCGATGCGCTCAACTTGGCACTGCAAAGTACTTGACATTCGAGAGGTGACCGCCTAAATCGCGCATCATCACACGCCCAGCGGCCTCGGGATGCGACCCGATCCGTAGGCCCGCGGCCTAACGACCGCACCGCAGCGGGCAGTATCACTGCGCCCACACGCCGGGCCCGTCCATTCCCAACCTCGTGGATCCGTGGATAGTGCAACTCGTCATTCGCGACCTATCGAAGACCTATGCCAATGGCACTCGAGCGTTGAACCACGTCTCGCTCGACGTCCCACCCGGGATGTTCGGCCTCCTCGGCCGGAATGGCGCCGGCAAGTCCACGCTCATGCGGATCATCGCCACGCTGCAGGAGCCGGACGCAGGGTCGGTCCGGCTCGGCGACATTGATGTCATTCGTCAGCGGGAGCGCGTACGCGAGACGCTCGGCTACCTGCCGCAGTCGTTCGGTTTCCACCCGCGCGTGAGCGCAGAGCGGCTGCTCGATCATTTCGCGGTGCTGAAGGGCCTCATCGAGCAGGGCGTTAGGCGCGACGTCGTCGATTCCCTGCTCCGCCGGACCAACCTGTGGGATGTGCGCACACAGAGGCTCGGCACCTTCTCCGGCGGCATGCGGCAGCGCTTCGGCGTCGCCGTCGCCTTGCTAGGCAGCCCGAAGCTGATCATCGTCGATGAGCCGACGGCGGGGCTGGATCCGGAAGAGCGCGTCCGCTTCCTGAATCTGCTGAGCGAGATCGGCGAGGACAGCGCGGTCATCCTGTCGACGCACATCGTCGAGGACGTCGAGGAGCTGTGTACCCGCCTCGCGATCATCGATCGAGGTGAAATCCTGCTGGAGTCGGAACCGATGCGCGCGATCGCGGAATTGCGGGGCCGCATCTGGCGCCGGAGTGTGAGCCGGGGCGAGCTGGCCGCGCTCGAGCAGGAACTCCCCGTGATCTCCACCAAGCTGTTCGCGGGGCGGACGGTCGCGCACGTCTACGCCGACACCTCGCCGGGAGCAGCGTTCGAGGCCGTCGAGCCGGACATGAAGGACGTCTACTTCAGCGTCATAACCCGGCACCATGGACGTCGGGCGCCAGTGTCGCAGACACGGGTGGCGTCGTGAGATTTGGGGAAGTCTTCCGGTACGAGTTCGGGTACCGCATGCGAAGCGCCTCGACGTGGGGCTATGCGGTGTTCCTGTTCCTCATCATTGTCTGGGGCACCCTTGCCACCGCCGACGGCGGCGCGGTCAATGCCAACGCGCCGATACAAGTCGCCCAGGCCACGGTGCTGTTCGGCGGGTTATTCGGTCTAGCGGTCTCCGCGGCGCTTTTCGGTGATGCCGCAATCCGCGACGTCGCGGTCGGCATGGATCAGCTCCTCTTCACCACACGACTCCGCAAAGCCGAGTTCCTCGGCGGGCGTTTCCTCGCAGCGCTGGCGGTCAACGCCATCGTCGTCCTCGCCCTGCCGCTGGGACACATGGTGGTGATAGCGACACCGTTGGTAGGCTCGGAGCCGCTCGGCCCCTTCCGCCTGGCCGCGTATGCCCAACCGTTGCTGCTGTTCTCGTGGCCCAACCTCATCCTGGCAGGCGCGATTCTGTTCGCCATTGGGGCGCTGGCCCGGCACGTGGTTCCGGTGTACCTCGCGGCAATCGGCACCCTCATTGGGTACGTGACGGCCGCCAATTACTGGACTGGTGTCGACAACCGGCTACTGTCCGCGTTAGGCGACCCGCTCGGCATCAATGCGCTGTTGGCGATGAATCAATACTGGACACCGGCCAACAAGAACGCCCAGCTCATCGGCTTCCCGACGTTGATGTTGCTGAACCGCGTTCTCTGGGTGGCGGTCGCGGCGGCCGTGTGCGTTCTGCTCCACCGGACATTCCGGTTCGCACACACGAGTGAAGGCGGTCGTCGGCGCAAAGGCGTGGACGCGGTGGCTGCTGCCCCGTCGGAGCGGCACTCGCTGGTGGTGATTCCAAGAGCTGTCGGAACCTTCGGACTGCGCACCCGGCTGTGGCAGACGTTCGCGATCGCGCGTCGCACGTTAGGCGACGTCGTCGCCGGCCGCGCATCGCGAGTGATGCTGCTTGGCGCAGCCGGGTGCGTCGTGCTCATGGGCTGGAACGTGACCGAGACCGTCTTCGAAACCACAACGTGGCCGGTCACGCATCTCGTCGCCGGAAGGGTCATCTCCGATCGCGTCGCGATCATCCCCTGGTTGATCATCGTTCTCTTCGCGGGTGAGCTCGTGTGGAAGGAGCGCGAGGTCGCGACGGCCGAAATCGCCGACGCCGTGCCCGTGCCCGATGGCCTCGTAGTGCTCGGGCGCTTTCTGGCGCTCGTCGCGATAATCGCGGCCGTGCTCGCGTCGCTCATGATCGGCGGCGTCCTCATGCAGGCGCTGCAGGGCTATTACCACTTCGAGCTCGGCCTCTATGCGCGCATCCTTTTCGGCTTCACGTTCGCCGATTGCGTGCTCCTCGGTGCGCTCGCCATGACGGTGCACGTGCTCGTGAACCACAAGTACGTTGGCCACATCGTCGCGCTGTCGGCATGCGTGTTCACGAAGGTCGCGCCGGCCTTTGGTTTCCAGCACCACCTGCTGGTCTACAACACCGATCCGCACTGGACGTACTCGGACATGAGCGGCTTCGGTCCGTTCACCGGTCCGTTCGTGTGGTTCAAGCTCTATTGGGCGGCGTGGGCACTTCTGCTTGGGGTGCTCGCGGTCCTGTTCTGGGTGCGCGGTCGCGAGCCAGGGGTGCGCCGTCGCTTCGACATGGCGCGTGCGCGGTTCATCGGGCCCGTCGCGCGAGCGGCAGCGGTGGCGATGGTGCTCATCATGGGGCTG
>Ga0207691_10001181_pt1 | contig 25967 bp, 26 predicted proteins | sample KBSM13metaG_FD_184327 | JGI IMG/M metagenome (GOLD analysis project Ga0207691, IMG submission 184327) | Miscanthus rhizosphere microbial communities from Kellogg Biological Station, Michigan, USA - KBS M1-3 metaG (SPAdes) (version 2) | ecosystem: Host-associated > Plants > Roots > Rhizosphere >...
AACGTGGTCGTCATCGCGTCAAGTTCCGGCCGGGTCGCGCGCGCCGAAGACCGCCGTGCCGACTCGCACGACCGTTGCGCCTTCGGCGATCGCGTCTTCGAGATCCGCCGACATTCCCATCGACAGCGTGTCCATCGCTAGCCCTGCGGCACGGCAGGCTTCGAAGCATTCGCGCAAACGCCGGAAACGCGCCCGGCGCACGCCGACGTCCGGCGTAGGCTCCGGGATTCCCATGACGCCGCGCACTCGCAGGCGGGGCATTGCGGCGACGCTCGTTGCGAACGTCACCGCCCGATCGGGCTCGATTCCGCTCTTCGACGCTTCGCCGCTGACGTTGACCTGGATGCAGACGTCGAGCGGCGGCATGCCGTTCGCACGCGCCGCCGAGAGCCGGGTGGCGATCTTCTCCCGGTCGATGGTCTCGATCCAGGCGAACGACGACGCGGCAAGCGCGGTCTTGTTGCTTTGCAAAGGTCCGATCAGGTGCCAGCGAATGTCGGTGAGATCGCTCAAGCTCGCCACCTTCGCTGCACCCTCCTGCACGTAGTTTTCGCCGAAATCCCGCTGGCCGAGCGCATACAGCGCACGGACGGCGTCGGCCGGAACGGTCTTGCTGACCGCGACAAGCCGCACACTGTCGGGTTCGCGTCCTGACGCCAGAGTCGCACGGGCCATTCGCGAGCGCACGGCTTGCCACGCCTTCTCGTACTGGAACATAATCGATTGACTTCGACGGGCGAACGCCGCTTTGGCACGCCGATTGCGTGCCGTCACTTTTGGCACGTCGATTGCTTGGCCGTTGTTCCTACGGTGAAAGCCGGGATCGCGCACCGCAGCCAGGATTATAGATGGACATCACCGAACTTCTGGCATTCGCCGTCAAGAACAAAGCGTCCGACCTGCACATGTCGGCCGGGCTCCCGCCGATGATCCGGGTCCACGGCGACGTCCGCCGGATCAATCTGCCGCCGATGGAGCACGAAGACGTGCACGCCATGGTGTACGACATCATGAGCGATGCGCAGCGGAAGATGTACGAAGAGAATCTCGAGTGCGACTTCAGTTTCGCGGTGCCGAACCTCGCCCGCTTCCGTGTCAACGCGTTCGTCCAGTCGCGCGGCGCGGCCGCCGCCTTCCGCACCGTTCCGTCGAAGGTCCTCTCGCTTGAGGAGCTGAATTGCCCGAAAGTGTTCGCCGAGATGACGAACCGGCCGCGGGGACTCATCCTCTGCACCGGCCCGACAGGCTCGGGCAAGTCGACGACGCTCGCGGCGATGGTCGACCACGTGAACGCGAACGAGTACGGCCACATCCTTACGATCGAGGATCCGATCGAGTTCATGCACGAGTCGAAGAAGTGCCTCATCAACCAGCGTGAGCTCGGGCCGCACACGCTCTCGTTCCCCAACGCGCTGCGCAGCGCGCTGCGCGAGGACCCGGACTACATCCTGATCGGCGAGATGCGCGACCTGGAGACTATCCGCCTCGCGCTTACCGCTGCGGAAACGGGCCACCTCGTGTTCGGGACGCTGCACACGAGCTCGGCCGCCAAGACGATCGACCGGATCATCGACGTGTTCCCGGCGGCGGAAAAGGAAATGGTTCGCGCGATGCTGTCGGAATCGCTCGTGTCGGTGATCGCGCAAACGCTGCTCAAGACAAAGGACGGCCAGGGCCGCCTGGCAGCGCACGAGATCATGATCGGCACGCCGGCGATCCGGAACCTGATTCGCGAGAATAAGATCGCGCAGATGTATTCGGCGATTCAGACCGGCCAGAACATCGGCATGCAGACGCTCGACCAGTGTCTCGTCGAGATGGTACGGCGCAACATGGTCAACGTGGCCGAGGCAAAGAACCGCGCGGTCAACAAGGACCTGTTCATGGGCAAATGAGGAGAACCGAATGGAACGCGAGCGCGCCACCAAGTTCATCCACGAGCTGCTCGAGCTGCTGGTCAAGCAGAATGGCTCCGACCTCTTCATAACGGCCGGCTTTCCGCCGGCGATCAAGGTCGACGGCCGCATCGCGCCGGTGTCGAAGAGCGGCCTCACGCCGCAACACACGATGCAGCTCGTGCGCAGCGTCATGAACGACAAGCAGGCGGGCGAGTTCGAGTCGACGAAGGAGTGCAACTTCGCGATCGCGCCGCCCGGGGTGGGGCGCTTCCGCGTCAACGCTTTCGTCCAGCAGGGCCGTATCGGGATGGTGATGCGCACGATCACGACCGACATTCCGAAGTTCGAGCAGCTCGGGCTGCCGCCTGTGCTTAAGGACGTCATCATGTCGAAGCGCGGCATCCTGATGTTCGTCGGCGCGACCGGCAGCGGCAAGTCGACGTCGATGGCCTCGCTGCTCGGCTATCGCAACGAGAACAGCTACGGCCACATCATCACGATCGAAGACCCGATCGAGTTCGTCCACGAGCACCGGAACTGCGTCATCACGCAGCGCGAGGTCGGGGTCGACACGGACGACTGGCAGGTCGCGCTCAAGAACACGTTGCGCCAGGCGCCGGACGTCATCCTGATCGGCGAAGTGCGCGAGCGCGAGACGATGGACTATGCGATCGCGTTCGCGGAAACCGGCCACCTGTGCCTCGCGACGCTGCACGCGAACAGCACGAACCAGGCGCTCGACCGCGTCATCAACTTCTTCCCCGAGGACCGGCGCGCGCAGTTGCTGATGGACCTGTCGCTCAACATCCGGGCGTTCGTGGCGCAGCGCCTGATCCCGCGCCGCGACGGCCGCGGCCGGGTGCCGGCGGTCGAAGTGATGCTGAACTCGCCGCTCATCTCCGACCTGGTCTTCAAGGGCGACGTGTCCGGGATCAAGGACATTATGAAGAAGTCGCGCGAGCTCGGTATGCAGACCTTCGACCAGTCGTTGTTCCAGCTGTACGAGGAAGGGCTCATCAGCTACGAGGACGCGCTGCGCAACGCCGACTCGCTCAACGACCTGCGCCTCGAGATCAAGCTCCACGGCAAGGAGGCGAAGGGCCGCAACGTCTTCTCCGGTATCGGCAACCTCGATATCGTGCCCGATGCCGAACCGAACCGCCTGTAACAGTATTGCCGCCGCCCGCGGCGGCACGGGTCGATGACCGACCGCACCGACTTCGGCTACGAGCAGGTGCCCGTCGAGGACAAGGCGCGCCGCGTGCGTCGCGTATTCGACTCGGTCGCCGGCAAATACGACCTCATGAACGACCTGATGTCGGCTGGGCTCCACCGGCTGTGGAAGCGTTTCACCGTGAATGCGACCCGCGTGCGCCCCGGAATGCGCGTGCTTGATCTCGCCGGCGGTACGGGCGACCTCGCGCTCGACTTCGCCCGCCGCGTCGGCCCCACGGGGGTCGTGGTGCTGACGGACATCAACGCGACGATGCTGGAGAGTGGGCGCGACCGCTTGATCAATGCCGGCGTAGTCCTGCCCGTCGTGCAGTGCGACGCCGAGAAGCTGCCGTTTCCGGACGCGCATTTCGACTGCGTCAGCATCGGCTTCGGCCTGCGCAACGTCACGCGCAAGGAACGCGCGCTTTCGGAGATGCGGCGCGTGCTGCGGCCGGGAGGCGTGGCGGCGATCCTCGAGTTCTCGCAGGTGTGGGAGCCGCTCAAGCCGGTCTACGACTGGTACAGCTTCAGCGTGCTGCCGCGGCTCGGGCAATTGGCCGCCGGCGACGGCGACAGCTACCGATATCTCGCCGAGTCGATCCGGATGCACCCCGACCAGGATGCGCTCAAGGCGTTGATGGTCGAGTCGGGCTTCGACGACGTTGCATTTCACAATCTCGCCGCTGGCGTAGTCGCGCTACACTTGGGTTATCGCTTTTGAACCGCATCTTTCGCGTGCGGTCACCGGAAAAGGAGCACGAGATGAAGATCCAAGGCACGCTCGCGATAGTGGTATTGGCGTTTGCAGCCGTGGTCGCGCACGATGCCGCCGACGCGCGCATCGGCGGCGGAAGGAGCATGGGCGCTGCGCGGCCGGGCATCGCGCCGCGGGCGCAGGCTCCGCAAGCCACTCCGGCGCCGCAGGCAACCACGCCTTCGGGGTCCGCATCCAATCCGGTCATGCCGGCAACGCCGGGCGCGACGCTGCCCGCAAGACCCGCGACACCCGCCACGGCGGCACCGGCGGCGTCCGGCGCCTCGCGCTGGCTCGGTCCTATTGCGGGCATCGCAGCGGGGTTGGGCCTCGCTGCGTTGCTGTCGCATTTCGGGCTTCCCGAAGGCCTCGGCACGTTTCTGCTTCTCGGCTTGCTCGCGATCGGCGTCGTGTTCCTCGTGCGCATGATGTTCGCGCGACGCCGACCCGCGGAAGGAGTCGCCTATGCCGGAGCGGGGCGCCCCGGCACGACGCCGACGTTCGACAGGTCGTCGCTTCCGGACTCGGGCGGCGGTCAACGGGTCGAGCCCGTGCTCGGCAGCGGTAGCGTCACCCCGGTACTCGGCAAGGCGTTCCCGCCCGGCTTCGATGCCGTCGCCTTCGCGAGGCACGCGAAGCAGCAGTTCATTGCCCTTCAGGCCGCTCATGACGCCGGTGACCGCGCGGCGCTCCGCGACGTGCTGACGCCCGAGATGTATGGGGAAGTCGTGCGCGACCTCGAGACCGGCCGGCGCCCGTCGACCGAAGTCTTGAACCTCGATGCCGAGGTGCTCGAAGTCGTCACCGAGGCCGACCGGTATTGGGCGAGCGTCCGGTTCACCGGCAAGCTGCGCGAAGGCGGCGGGATCCCGCAGGCATTCGATGAGGTCTGGAACCTGTCGAAGCCTATCGATGGCAAGACAGGCTGGATGCTCGCCGGGATCCAGCAGTACGCCTGATCGCCCGCGCTCGTACTCTCGATGCGCCCTGCAGTGACCGCCTGATCGCCTCTCTGTCACGACAATGAGGCTCGGCCCCGTGGCGGTCCCGGCGGCGCTGGCCAATCGGGTGCTCGCGCGCGAGCAGTGGGCGCGCGACTCTTTGGCTGCACACCGGGGCCGCGCGTTCAGGGTGATCATCGGTCCCCTCATCTCGGCGATGCAGATCGACGGGTCCGGGTCGATCGAATCCGTCGGGACGCTCGATCGTGCGGCGGATCTCACGCTCACGATTTCTCCGTTCGCGCTGCCCGCGCTCCTGGCCGACCCCAAGCGGTGGGACGAGTTCGTGCGCGAAGAGGGCGACGCAGCGCTCGCCATGACGCTCAAAGGGCTCGCCGAAACGCTGCCGTGGTTCGTCGAGCGCGCCTTCGCGCAAGCGCTAGGCCCTGTGACCGGTCGCTTCATTGCCGACACCGGCCGCCGGATGTTGGCATTCCCCGACTACGCCGGAGCACGCGTGGGCGACAGTCTCGCAAGCTACATGCGCGACGAGGCAGCGCTTGCGGTGACGTCCGCGCAAGCGAGCAGGTTCAGCGACGAAGTGGCGGAGACGGCCGCGCGCGTCGAAGCGCTCGCGGAACGCGTCGGTGCGTTGGCCGACCGTCTCGACAGGAAGCCCACGGAGACCTAGCCCCTGCCGAGTGGCAGGATTCTCCGATGAGCGGACTGGCAGGTTTGGCTCGGGCTTCGTCGCCGCGAGTCTCGTTGCCTGCGGGTACCCGGTGGGGCCGGCGGTGGGAAACACACCCGGGTAACCCGCAGGAGAGTTTGCGGACGCAAGCGCGGAAGCGCTCGCCACGACCGCACGACGAACGCACCACCGCGCGCCCTTACGCTGCGTACCCGAGCACCGCGAAGAAGTGGCAGCACGTGCCCGCCAGCACAAACAGGTGCCAGATGAAGTGGCCGTAGCGAACGCGCGAATCGACCGTGAAGAAGGCGACGCCGGCCATGTACGACACGCCGCCGGCGGCGAGCAGCAGCAGGCCGGCGGGCGCGATGCGCTGCAACCCCGGCTCGATCGCCACGACGCACAGCCACCCCATGACGAGGTACATGCCGAGCGATGCGATCGGATGCTCGATTCGGTCGAAGGCCTTAAGCGTCACGCCGATCAACGCCAGCGTCCATACGATGCCGAATAGCGTCCAGCCAAGCGGGCCCTTCAATGGACCGAGCGTAAACGGCGTGTATGTGCCCGCAATCAGCAGGAAGATGGCGCCGTGGTCCAGCTTGCGCAGCAGCGCCTTGACCCGCTCGCGCGACACCGCGTGGTACAGCGTCGATGCGCAATAGAGGAGGACCGTTGTAAGGGCGAACACGGTCGCCCCGGCAACATTTACATAGGATCCGGTCTTGGCGACGGTCGCGATGAGCACCGGCGCCGAAGCGAGCGCCGCGACGAAGCCCACGCCGTGGCTCACGCTGTTGGCGATCTCTTCTCCCTGCGTCTGGGGCCGATCCTGCATCGTTGTTGCCTCCACCTTGCGCTAGAGCAACGTTCGTGCCGACGCGCCCGTTTACCGACGGCGTTCGTCGGACGAACGTACTGATTACCTTACAATCGGTCGCATGCGCCTCACGCGCCTCGCGATCATCGTTGTTGTAGCCCTCAAGTACGGCCTCGACGAGTTCCTTACCGGCCATGAACGCTTCCGCGCCGTGCGGCCGCTTGCGCGCGCGCTGACGTTCTGGCGCGATACGTCCGCGCCACGCGCCGAGCGGCTGCGGCTGGCGCTTGAGGCGCTGGGCCCGATCTTCGTCAAGTTCGGCCAGATGCTCTCCACGCGGCGCGATCTGTTGCCGGCGGACATCGCCGACGAGCTTGCGAAGCTCCAGGACCGCGTGCCTCCTTTTGCGCTCGCGCAGGTGCAGTCGACGCTGACCCGGCTCTACGGCAAGGGCGTGCACGAAGTGTTCCGGTCGTTCGACGAGACGCCGATCGCCAGCGCGTCCGTTGCGCAGGTGCATTTCGCGGAATTGCCCGACGGCACGCCGGTCGCCGTCAAGGTGCTGCGACCGCGGATCGCGCAGGTGATCGAGAAGGACATCTCGCTGCTGCACGCGGGCGCCACGCTCGTCGAGAAGCTGTGGTCGGACGGGAAAAGGCTCCGCCCGCGGGCGGTCGTCGCGGAGTTCGAGAAGACGCTACGCGACGAACTCGACCTGACGCGCGAGGCCGCGAACTGCTCGCAGCTGCGCCGCAACTTCGAGCATTCGCAGCTGCTGCTCGTGCCGGCCGTCTACTGGGACTGGTGCGGGACGGACGTGATGGTAATGGAGCGAATGGCCGGCATCCCGATCGGGCAGGTCGATCGCCTGCGCGAGGCGGGCGTCGACATCCCGCGCCTCGCCCGCGCCGGCGTCGAAGTGTTCTTCACGCAAGTATTCCGCGACAGCTATTTCCACGCCGACATGCATCCCGGTAACATCTTCGTCGCCACCGATCCCGCGAATCACGGCAAATACATCGCCGTGGACTTCGGGATCATGGGCACGCTGTCCGAGCGCGACCAGGGCTATCTCGCGCAGAACTTCCTCGCGTTCTTCCGGCGCGACTACCATCGGATCGCAACGGCTCACCTGGAATCGGGATGGGTGCCGCCGGACACGCGCGAGGATGAGCTCGAGGCGGAAATTCGCGTCGTGCTGGAGCCCGCGTTCGACCGGCCGTTGTCGGAGATTTCGCTCGGGCGCGTGCTGCTCGCGCTGTTCCGCGCCTCGCGCCGGTTCAACGTGGAGATCCAGCCGCAGCTCGTCCTGCTGCAAAAGACGCTGCTCAACGTCGAAGGCCTGGGGCGGCAGCTCGATCCCGCGCTTAATCTTTGGGTCACGGCGATGCCGTTTCTCGAGCGCTGGATGGAGGACCGCATCGGGCCGCCGGCGCTCAAGCGTCGTTTGCTGGCCGAGGCGCCGTACATTGTCGCAGCACTGCCGGAGTTGCCCCGGCTCATCCACCAGCGGCTCATGGCGCCGCCGCCGATCTCCGACGAAATCATCAGGGAGTTCCTCGCCGCGCAGCGCGCGCGCAATAGCTTGCTCACGCTCATCGCGCTGGTGCTCGTGATGGCGATCGGCATATTCCTGTGGAAGCTCGGAGCGGGATAGGCGTAACGCGCCGGCCGCGCTGTGCCCGTCGACCGGCTGAGTCAGGCGCGCCGCGAATTGACGTGGGCAAGCGGCGCGCGATGCAGGAAAGCCTTCGACTCTCCGAGAACGAAACGCGCCAGATCCTCGAGCGCCGACTCGTCGATCGCGGCAGGCTCGAATTCGAGCAGCACGGATTCGGCTCGCTGCCGCAACTGGTCGAGGAGCGGCGTGTGCGATCCGTCGTTCATGCGCCGAACATACCATGGCGGTCGTCGCCGCGCGTCGACGTCGCCGCATGACGGCGTTGCTATACAATCCGCCGCTTAAGTCATCCCGCCAAAACCATAACAGCCGATGGCGCTGCTGGAAATCCGGAACGTCACGCGCCGCTTCGGCGATTTCACGGCCGTCGATGGCGTCAGCCTCGGCATCGAAGCGGGAGAGTTCTTTACGCTGCTTGGGCCGTCCGGGTGCGGCAAGACGACGCTCTTGCGAATGATTGCCGGATTCGACCTGCCAGACGGTGGCAGCATCTTCCTGAACGGCGAGGACATGGCGCGACGGCCGCCGGAAGAGCGTCCCGTGCGCACGGTATTCCAGAGCTACGCGCTGTTTCCGCACATGACCGTCGAGGGCAACGTCGCCTTCCCGCTCAGGATGGCCAAGACCCCATCGCGCGACATCGGCGGCAAGGTCGCCGAGGCGCTTGCCGATGTGCGCCTCACGGGCTTCGGCAAGCGCTATCCGCACGAGTTGTCCGGCGGACAGAAGCAGCGAGTGGCGATCGCCCGGGCGCTGGTCACGCACCCGACGGTGCTGCTGCTCGATGAACCTCTCGCCGCGCTCGATGCCAAATTGCGCGAAGAGATGCAGTTCGAGTTGATCAACCTGCAGAAGGAAGTCGGCATCACGTTCGTCTACGTGACGCACGACCAGACCGAAGCGCTCGCGCTGTCGCACCGGATCGCCGTGATGAGCGCCGGCCGCGTCGAGCAGGAGGACCAGCCGTCGCAGATCTACGGCTTTCCGAAGACGCGCTTCGTCGCCGACTTCATCGGCCACTGCAACCTCCTGTCGGGCGCGGTCAGCCGCAATTCGACGGGCATCGTCACGGTCGACGTCGCAGGTCTTGGCGCCGTGCGCGTGGCGACGACATCGGCGCTCGCGCCCGGCCATCCGGGAACGGTCGCGCTGCGACCGGAGAAGATCCGCATTGCGGCCGCGGTGGCGTCGGATACGACGGACAATCACTTCAACGGCAAGGTGGCCGAGCTCCTCTACATGGGGGACGTGACCGTCTACATCGTCGCCACCCCCGGCGGCCACAAGATCGAGGCGCTGCTCGCCAATTCGGCGGTCGGCGGCGCCAAGTTCTTCGAGGTCGGCGACGCGGTACAAATGAGCTGGCCGCCGGAAGCCGGCCACTTCATAGGCGAATGAGCGCGGTGGGCAAAGCCCAGGCCCGAAGGGCGCGTCGCCGCGCGATTGAGCAGCGCCCGACAACCTTGCGTACCAGAGTCCAGAAGCGGTGCGGAGGGCGCGAATAGGATGGGGACGCGAGCATCCGCGAAGCTGGGCAAATGGCTGGTCGTCGGCCCGCCGCTCGTCTACCTCCTCCTGTTCTTCGCGATCCCGACGCTCATCATGGTGCTGGCGTCGTTCCGCACGCCGGGGGAATTCGGCGGCCTGGCACCGCTGTTCGACGAAGCAGGGAAGCTCGACCTCAACCTCGAAAGTTACACGCGCTTCTTCACGGAGTCCGTGTATGCCGAGGTGTTCGTGAAGTCGTTCTGGTATGCCCTCGTGACCACGTTGCTGTGTCTCGCGCTTGCGTACCCGCTCGCCGTGCTGATCGCGAAGTCGCCGAAGCGCCACCGCAACCTGCTGCTGCTGCTCGTGATCCTGCCGTTCTGGAGCAACTTCCTCATCCGCATCTACGCGTGGATGATCATCCTCGGGCCCCAGGCAGTGCTGGCGCGCGCCGTGAACGCCTTGCTCGCGATGTTGGGCCGGGAGCCGGTGTCGCTGCTGTTCAGCTCGTTCGCCGTGCTGATCTGCCTCGTGTACGTGCACCTGCCGTTCATGGTGCTGCCGCTGTACGCGAACCTCGAGAAGCACGACCCGACGCTGCTCGATGCCGCGCAGGACCTCGGAGCGAACGCGTGGCAGCGCTTCTGGCGGATCACCTTTCCGCTGTCGCTGCCGGGCGTCTATGCCGGCGCGGCGCTGGTGTTCATTCCCGCCTTCGGCATCTTCGCCATTCCCGACATCCTGGGCGGGCCCGACGACAGCCTGATCGGCAACGTGATCAAGCAGCAGTTCCTGGAGACCCGCGACTGGCCGTTCGGCAGCGTGCTCTCGATCGTGCTGACGGTCGTCGCTCTCGCGCTCGCCGGCTCCGCCGCCTGGGTCGGACGGCGCAACCTCGGCAATCCTTCGAGCGCAAGCGCGGCCAATGCGTAAGCGCTCGCCCTGGCTGTGGATCGCGGCTGCGGCGGGTTACGCGTTTCTGTACGTGCCGCTCGTCATCGTCGTGCTGTATTCGTTCAACGATTCGAGGCTCAACGCCGAATGGGTGGGCTTCACGCTCGATTGGTACTACAAGCTGTTTCACAACGAGGACATGCTCGCCGCGGCGAGCAATTCGCTCATCATCGCGCTCGTCGCAAGCCTCCTGTCCACGCTGCTCGGCACGATGGCCGGCGTGGCGATGTATCGCTACCGGCTCAAGCTGCTGCCAATCCTCGTGCTGACGCCCATCGCCATCCCCGAGATCCTGATGGGCGTATCGCTGCTCATTTTCTTCGTGCTCCTCAACTTCACGCTTGGGCTTGTGTCGGTCGCCCTCGCGCACATCGCGTTCTGCATCGGGTTCGTCGCGATCGTCGTCCGCTCGCGCCTCGCTGGCATGGACGAGAGCCTGACCGAAGCGGCGCGCGACCTCGGCGCAACGCCGTGGAATGCGTTTCGCTACGTGACGCTGCCGCTCATCATGCCGGGCGTCATCGCCGGCGCGCTCATGGCGTTCACGCTGTCCATCGACGACTTCGTCATCACGTTCTTCACCGCGGGAGCGGGAACGGTGACGCTGCCGCTGCAGATCTACTCGATGATCAAGATAGCCGTGACGCCCGAGGTCAACGCCGTGTCGACATTGTTGATGCTGCTGACGCTCGCGCTTATCATCGTCGCTTCGCGCCTTTCCCCGAACCTGTTCTCCGCCGAAGAGGAATGACGATGCAACGTCTCGTGCTCCTGCTCGCCGCGCTCATTGTCGTGGCCGCCACCGCACTCGCCTTCCCGCTCTCCGCGAGCGCCGCCGGCAAGGACGAGTTCCACCTTTACAACTGGAACAACTACCTCGCGCCGGAGACGGTGAAGCGGTTCGAGGAATTCTGCAAGTGTGCCGTCGTCCAGACCTACTATTCAGACAACGAGGAGCTTCTGGCCAAGCTGTCCGCCGGCGCCAAGGGCTACGACATGTACGTGCCGACGTCGAATGCCGTGCAGGCACTGATCAAGAGCGGCCGGCTCAAGGCCATCGACAAGGCGGAGCTGCCGAATCTCAAGAACATCGAGCCGCGCTACTTGAACACGCCGTTCGATCCAGGCAACAAATTCTCGGTGCCGTACGCGATGTCGACGACGATCATTGGCTACAACGACCAGAAGATCAAGGAGCTCGGCCTGCCGACCGACACGTGGGCGGTGATCTTCGATCCCAAGCATCTCGAGAAGATCAAGGGCCGCGTCACGGTGCTCGACAGCGCCAACGAGCTCTTCGCCGCCGCGCTCAAGTACCTCGGCTACTCCGCCAACGACGTCGACCCGAAGCACTGGGACGAGGCCGTCGCCGTGATCAAGAAGGCGAAGCCGTACTGGGCCGCGTTCAATGCGTCGTCGTACATCAAGGAGCTCACCGTCGGCAACATCTGGCTCGTGCACGGCTACTCGAACGACATCTTCCAGGCGAACCTGGACGCGCAGGCTGCCGGGCGCAAGTTCAGGATCCTCCAGGGGATGCCGAAGGAGGGTGCGGTGCTCGCCGTCGACAACATGGTGATCGACAAGAGCGCGCCGCGACCCGATCTCGCCGTCAAGTTCATGAACTTCATGCTCGAGGGACAGAACTCCGCGGAGCTCACCAACCTCATCGGCTCCGGAAATCCCAACATGGCCGCTGTCAAGTTCATCAAGCCCGAGCTTCTCAAGAATCCGGCGATCTTCCCGGACAAGGCGGTCGCCGAGAAGCTCGAGCAGCTGCAGGACCTCACGGGCGCGCAACGCCGGCTGCGCAACAAGCTGTGGACCGGGATCAAAGCCGGCCGCTGATCGGGCCCGCCGTCCCCGTTTGGAGGCCGCAAGCGCGGGGACGCACGTCCCTGCTCCCGCAGTTCCTCGCGACGCTGTACGGGCTCGCGATCGTATACGCGAGCCTCCAGCCGTTCATCAACTGGCTGAGTCCGGTTCCGGGCACGGCCTATTTCCTGTTCGCCCCCTGGCCGCCGCGATGGGTCCGTTACGACTTCATCATCAACGTGCTCGCGTACGTGCCGTTCGGGTTCTTCGTCGGCCTGATGCCGCGCGCCGGCGGCTCCGGTGCAAGCCGGCTCACCCTCGCGATTGTCGCGGGCGCACTGATGTCGCTCGCGATCGAATCGCTGCAGATGTACTTGCCGACGCGGGTCGCGAGCGTCGCCGACCTGTTCTCGAATAACACCGGCGCGGCGCTAGGTGGTTTCCTCGCCGTGCTGTTCGCGCGCTCGCCCACCGCGGGCCGCTGGCTGTCGACGGCGCGCGAGCGCTGGTTCCTGCCGGGCGCAGCGGGCGACATCGGTCTCGCGCTGCTCGCGATCTGGCTCGCGGTGCAGGCGAATCCCGGCATCCCCTTGTTCGCCGCCATGTACGACGCCGCGGCGCGGCCGTTCGCAGGACCGGTTCCGACCGATGTCGCCGCGACGCTCGTCGAAAGCGCGCAGAGCGCCTTTCAGCTGCTTGGCGTGGGCCTTTTCGTCGCGCTCCTGATGCGCGAGCGATCGCACGTGGCGGGTGCCGTGCTGCTGTTGATCGGCGCTGCGGCGATCGTCAAAGGCGTCGCCGCGTTGCTGCTGCTCAATCCCGCCGTCGGCGAGCACTGGCTCACGCCCGGCGTGGCGCTCGGCGTCGGGGCAGGCGCGCTGCTGCTGGCGGTGGCGATCCGATTGCCCCGCTCCGTGCAGGTGACGCTCGCGACCGTCGCGCTGCTGTCGTCGCTGCTCGCCACGCTGTTCGTGCCGGATCTAGTCTTCGCGCGCGCGCCGCTTTCGCTCTTCAATGTGTCCTACGGCCACCTGCTCAACTTCAACGGCCTCACGCACGCCGTGCTGCTGCTGTGGCCGGCGATGGCGAGCGCGTTCCTGTTCGTGCTGGCAGGACGTCCCGGCTGGGGCGAGCCCGGCTAGCCGCGGCGCGACTGGTTGACGGAACCGCGTCGCTTGTTCAAGCCTTCCCCAGCGCCCTCTCGACGGCGGCCGTGACGGTGGGCAGCGGCAACTGGCGCAAGCAGTCCGAGAAGCTCGCGACGTGCTGGTCGCATCCTTCGCGCATGCAGGGCACGCACGCGCCCACGCCCTGCACCAACCGGACGTTGCGCATCGACTGGCTGCCAACGCGCTGCCACGGCGAAGTGGTGCCGGTGAAATCCTTCGGCCACGGTCCCCATTTCACGGGATTCGACGGGCCGTACAGCGCTACGGTCGGAACACCGATGGCAGCCGCCATGTGCGTCGTCAGCGTGTCCGGCCCGACGTAGACCCGTGCGCCGGCTATCGCGCATGCGCTTTGCGCGAGCGTCAGTTGACCGGCGAGGTTGATCGTTCCCGCCGGCATCTGTGCGGCGACGGCGGCCACGAAGTCGACCTCCCTGCCTTCCGGTCCGCCCGTCAGGACGGTGGCGATCCCGCGCTCGCGCAACCACTGCGCAAGGCCTACCCAACCGGCCGCGTGCCACATCTTGTAGTTGAATTTGGGGTGGACATGCAGGGCCGCGTAAGGCGTGCCCGCCCCTAACGCCGGCAGGAGCGAAGCGACCCGCGCGGCATCATCCGCGGTCCATCGAATGTCGAAGTCGTGCCGCCGCGCGATGTTGATCGCGTCCGCCAGCGCGAGATTCATCGCGACGGTGTGCGTATCGACGTTGTCGAAAGCGACCGGCCGCGACAGAAGCCAGTATTTCCACCCGGACGTCCTGCCCGGCACGACGAGTCCCGCCCGCCAGCGGCCGCCGACCACGGCATACAGTGTCGGGCGGTCGCTCGCGACGCACGAGAGCGAAACGTCGTAGCGTTTGCGGAACAGTTCGAACAGGAATCGCACGTGCTGCGCGATTCCGGGACGCTCCGGAACGGTCAGTACGCGCCGCACGTCGGGATGCGCCGACAGCACTTCCCTCGTGCCGTCGAATACGAGCACGTCGATCGCGGCGTGCGGCCACGCGGCTCGGACCGAGCGGACGAGCGGCGCCGCGAGCAGCACGTCACCCATTCGCCGGGTGACGACCAGCAGCACGCTCGCGGGAGTCGGCGGAACGGGCGCGCTCCGGGTTGAGCCGTTCCGACGGAGATTCACCGCGGCTGCCCCCAGATGCGGGACGGAGCGTGGGAGCGATATCCGGCAAAAAGGAGGCCGCTCATGTAGGCGAAGAAGAACCCTTCGGCGTGGTCGAGCAGCGTGGACGCGGCGAGACTCGCGATGCCGATGCAGAGCACGAACGCCCGCGCCGCGCCGACGTCGAAAGCGCTCGGCAGCCGCGCGGCGAGCCGCCACTGGGTGACGAGCAGCGCCGTGAACAGCGCGAAGCCCACCACGCCAAATTGCACGAGCAGCAGCAGAATCTGGTTGTGCGGGTTCTGCGTCGGCTCGGCGTCGGTTCCCTGCACGCGGTCTGCGTACGCTTTCGCAAAGCCGCCCGTGCCGACACCGATGGCAGGATTACGGGCGATGATGTGCAACGTGTTCTCGAAATATTCCAGCCTAAGGCCGACCGACGACGTCGGCTCCGCGGGCACGCCGGCGCGCCACTGCGCGAACTCTTGGTCCGCGAGCGTGATGCGCCGGTGCAGCATGCTTTCCGGCGCTGCGAATATCGCCACGGCCAGCCCGGCCAGCGCGATGACCGCGACGGCAAGCCCCTTCGCCTTCAGCACGCGAGCGAGGAAGTAAACGAAGAGCACCACCAGCACTACCATTCCCGCGCGGCCAGGCACGATCAGCAGCACGTTGGCGGCCGCCGCGGCGCAAAGGAGCCACAACGCGATTCGGGTACCGCGCGTCCTCGTCTCGAGCGCAGCCTGCGCCATGAGGAACGTGGCGAACGCCATGAACACGTTTTGGGTGTTGTGCGCCTTGAATACCGAAGGGTCGAGCGGATTGCCCTTGATCCAGTCGTTGCCCGACACGACGCCGAGCCACAGCAGCCACGACAGCAAGAGCGCCACCAGCATCGAGCCGACGAACACGACGAGGCCGCGTTCGCGCCATTCGGGTTCGCGCAACAGGTGGATGAGAAGGGGGATGAGCAGGATGCGCATGGACTTGCCCAGCCCGTCCAGCACATCCTGGCGGCTGCCGATCGAATACAGCGCGCCCACCGCGAACAGGCCCCACAGCGCAAGCGCGAGCCAGGCCACCGGATTTTCCCGGATTGCCGCGACCTTTTCGCGATACGCGCCGCCGGCCAGCCAGAAGAACAGCAGCAGGTACAGCAGCACGTTGTCGACCGCCACCGATACCGGAATCGAGCATGCCAGTGCGATGGCCATCCATTTGAGGACGATTTCGCCGCGCCGCCATGCCGCCTCGAGGCGCGGAGGGGTCGCGGCGGCGCTCTGACCGGCGGCGCGTTCCGGAAGACGGCGGTCGAGCATCGGGGAAGGAGCCTTCGGGAAGCGGCGTGGCGACACCAGCCGCGTCGAAAGGCGCGATTATATCGGAGCCGGCGCCACGGGTTAAAATAGCGGTTTTGCCCGCTGCAGGCGCATCCGAACGTACCAATGCGCGCGTGCAGAGAACACCCATGACCGGTGCTCTGACCGGAAAGATCGCTCTCGTCACCGGCGCCGCGCGCGGCATCGGCCGCGCCGTCGCGCTCAAGCTTGCGCGTAGCGGCTGCGATGTCGCGGCCAACTACTACAACAGCGCGGACGAAGCGGAAGCGCTGTGCGCCGAAATCCGCACGCTCGGCCGCCGCGCGGTCGCGATCCAGGGCAGCGTCGGCATCCCCGATTCCGTCGACGAGATCTTCGCCGAGCTCGCGCGGCACTTCGACCGGCTCGACATCATCGTCAGCAATGCGGCATCCGGAGTTTTGAAGCCGACGACCGAGATGACGCTCAAGCACTGGCGCTGGTGCATGGAGACCAATGCGCTTGCCCTCAACCTGCTCGCGCAGCGGGCGCTCCCGCTGATGGCCTCCGGCGGGCGCGTCATCGCGATGTCGAGCCTCGGCGCCCAGCGCGCGATGCCGGGCTACGGCTTCATCGGCGCGTCGAAGGCGGCGCTGGAAGCGCTCGCGCGGGCGCTGGCCCAGGAGTTGGGACCCAAGGGCATCCGCGTGAACGTCGTCAGCGCGGGCGTCGTCGACACCGACGCGCTCGCATATTTTCCGAACCGCGTCGAGCTCCTCGAGGACTTCGCGCGACGCACGCCAGCGGGACCGGTGCTCACTACCGAAGACGTGGCCGGCGCCGTCTATCTCCTTTGCCTGCCGGAAGCGGCGATGGTGAACGGCCACACGCTCGTCGTCGACGGCGGCTTCGCAATCTCAGGATGACCGCGAAACTGCGCCCAGATCCCGGGATCTCCGGCAAGTGCGCGATCGTCACCGGCGGGAGCCGCGGCATAGGCCGGGCGATCGCACTGCTGCTTGCCGAGGAAGGCGCCGACGTCACCTTTTTCTACCGCGGCAACGCGGAGGCCGCGCAGCGAGTGCTCTCTGCCGGCCACGCGGCAGGGCACAAGATCGCAGCGGTGCAGGTGGACGTCCGCGATTCGGCAGCGTGCGCGAGCGCCGTCGAAGCGATCGCCGACCGGTGCGGACGCATCGACATTCTCGTCAACAACGCCGGCACGATTCGCGACAACCCGCTCGCCGCCTTCGATGACGACGACGTGGCGATCGTCCTCGAGACCAACGTCACCGGCGTCTTCAACGTCACGCGCGCCGTCGCCCCGTACATGATTTCCCAGCGCGCAGGCCGCATCGTCAACATAAGCTCGGTCTCCGCCGAAAAGGGCGGGCGCGGCCAGACGAACTACGCGGCGAGCAAAGGCGCGATCAACGCCTTTACCCGCTCGCTCGCGGTCGAGCTCGCGCCGCGCAAGATCAACGTCAATTGCGTCGCGCCCGGCGTGATCGACACGGAAATGTCGCGCGACGTGCGCGAAATGGCGGGCGCCGAGGTGAAGGGCCGCATCCTTCTCAAGCGGTACGGGCGTGCCGAGGAGGTCGCTTACGCGGTCTGGTTCCTCGTCTCGTCCTATGCGGATTACGTCACCGGGCAGGTGTTCGCCGTCGACGGCGGATTCAAAATGGAATGAATGGAGCCACAACAATGACGCAAGCGCAAATTTCCAGGGAAGAGATCGACGCAGTGCTCCCCACCGTTTCGGCCACGATCGCCGATGCCCTCGGGTGCGACGTCGACGAAGTGACGCCCGACGCGTCGCTGATCGACGATCTCGACGCGGAATCGATCGATTTCCTCGACATGGTGTTTCGCCTCGAGCGCGCCTTCAAGGTGAAGATCCCGCGCGGCAAGATCGTCGAGAACGCCCGCGGCACGCTGACGGAAGCCGAATTCGAGCAGAACGGCATCGTCACCGACGTCGGCTTGAAGCAGCTGAAGGACTACCTGTCCGAGGTTCCCGCGGACCGCTTCAAGACGCCGACCAAGGTGAAGGACATCCCGCGGCTGTTCACGACGACGACGTTCGCGAAGCTGGTGATCGCCGCGCAGCGCGAGGGTAAATGAGCCCCCACGCTCACTTCGTTCGCTGCCGTCCGTGCGGGCACTGACCCTTCGGCGACCGTACGCATGGGAGACCACTTTGCCGCGTTCTCGTTCGTCGACCGCATCACCGACTATGAGCCCGGTCGCCGGGCGCGCGGACGCTACGCCATTCCGCCCGGCATCGCCGCATTCCCTTCGTGCCTCGTTGCGGAAGCGGTGGGGCAGCTGGCGGCCTGGGTCTCGATGGCGCACATCGGCTTCCGTGGTCGGCCCGTGGCAGCGCTCGCGAACGAAACCAGGTTTCGCGCGGAGGTTCGTCCCGGCGACACGCTCGAGCTCGACGTCGACATCGAAAGCTGCGACGACGAGGCAGTGGCGTACGCCGGCCGCGCGCTGGTCGACGGCAAGCACGCGATCGAGCTCTTTGATTGCCTGGGTCCAATGCTGCCGGTCGAGGAGTTCGATTCGCCGGATGCGATGGCGGAGCGGTTCGAGCTCCTGCGGGGCGCCGGCGCACCGCCCGGGCGCTTCGGTGGCGTGCCCGCGCCCGGGGTCGTGCGCAAAGAGGGAGCTACCGGCGTGTCGGCGACTGCGACGCTCACGGTGCCGCCATGGGCGCCGTTCTTTCGCGATCACTTTCCGCGCCGCCCGGTGTTTCCGGCAACGCTCCTGCTCGATGCGCAGATCCGCTTCGCGCTCGAGCTCGCGGGCGAAGCGGCGTTCTGGCCCGCCGGGACGCGGCCCGTGGCGTCGCGCATGACGCACGTGAAAATGCGCTCGTTCATTCCACCGGGAGCAGTGCTCGAGATCGGCGTAGATCTCGGTCCACTGAGCGGGGCGAGCGCAACCGTCAGGCTGTCGGCGCGCATGGACGACAAGATCGCGGCTACCGCGCGGCTCGAAGTCGTCGCGGAGGAGGCGTGAGATGAGCTTGTCCAGGCGGCGCGTGGCGATCACGGGCATCGGTCTCGTGACGCCCGTCGGCAACGACGTCGAAACGACCTGGGATGCGCTTCTCGCCGGCAGGAGCGGCGGTGCGGCGATCAGCCTGTTCGACGCCAGCGGCTTTCCGACGCGGATCGCCGCCGAGGTGAAGGGCTTTCGCGACGACGACAGCGTTCCGAAGAAGCTCCTCAAGTACGCGAACCGCTCGCACCGCTTCGCGCTGGCCGCGGCCGAGCAGGCCTTCCGCGACGCCGGCATCCGTCCCACGGAAGAAACCGCGGCGCGCTGGGGTTGCGCGGTGGGCGCGGGAATGATGACGTCGGACTTCGGCGACCTCGTCGTCACGCAGGCCCACAGCGCGGGAGATGGCGAGCTGCATGCCGCACGCCTCCTGTCCGATCCGGCCGCAACCGATCCGATGGTGTTCTGCCGCAGCCAGGCGACGGCCGGCATTTCACTGCTCACGCGCCGCTACGACATCCGCGGTTATGCAACTTCGGTGCACACGGCGTGTGCGTCCGGCGGCCAGGCGCTCGGCACCGCGATGAAGCTGATTCGCCGAGGCGCCGTCGATCGCGCGCTCGCCGGCGGCTTCGATTCGATGATCAGCCCGATCGGACTCTCGGGCTTCTGCCTCTTGTCGGCCGTATCGCCCGACAACGACACGCCGGAGCGCGCAAGCCGTCCCTTCGACGCAACGCGCAACGGCTTTTTGCTCGGTGAAGGCGCGGGCTTCCTCGTGCTCGAGGAATGGAGCCTTGCGCGGCGCCGCGGCGCGCGGATCTATGCGGAGCTTGCCGGTGACGGCAATTCGCTGTCCTCGTATCGGATCACGGATTCTCCGCCCGACGGCGACGGTCCGATCCAGGCGATGCGGGCGGCGCTCGCCGATGCGCGCGCGTCGCCGCAGGAAGTCGACTATCTCAACGCGCACGGCACGTCGACCGGCATGAACGATCGGAGCGAAACGGCGGCGACGCACGCTGTCTTCGGCGACGACGCGATGCGCGTCAACGTGAGCTCGACCAAGAGCTCGATGGGACACCTGATCGCCGCCGCCGGAGCCGTCGAGGTCGCGATTTGCGCGCTCGCCGTCCAGCGCGGCGAGATGCCGATCAATGCCAATCTCGTCGAGCGCGACGTTGACTGCGATCTCAACTTCGTCGTCGGCGAGGCGAAGCGTTCACCGGTCCGGGTCGCGATGTCGAACTCGTTCGGCTTCGGCGGCTCGAACAGCTGTGTGGTGGTCCGCCGGCCCGAGGACGTCGACGGCATCGCGGGAACCGGATGAGCGCCAGAAACGAGCTCCCGATGTGCGGGAGAGACGTACTCCCGATGCGCGGGAGAGACGTACTCCCGATGCCGGAGCGGGGCGAATGACGGACGCTTCGAAAATCGTCGTGACAGGCACGGGGGCGGTGTGCGGCGCCGGAAAGTCGCCCGACGAGATCCTCGCCGCCATCGTCGAAGGACGCTCGGCGATGGGTCCGATCAAGCAGTGGGACGCGGCGGGGTGGCCTTGCCAAGTCGCTGCGGAGATCTCCGACTTCAACGCGCGCGCCATGGTCGACGACCGCAAGCTGCACAAGCTCATCCGGCGCACCGACCTCGTGGGCCTGTACGCCGCTGGCCGCGCGATCGACTGCTCCGGAGCGCTCGCGCATCGCAGCAAGCTCGAACCCGATGCCGCCGCAGCGTACAGCGATCGCACGGGCGTGTACGTCGGCTCGGGCGGTGGCAACTACGAGAACCAGTACGACTACTTTCCGCTTCTCGCGGAGACGCACGGCGACATGCCCGCATTCGGCCGTGAGCTCGCGAACACCGTCAATCCGATGTGGCTCCTGCGCACGCTCCCCAACAACGTGCTGGGACACATCGGCATCAGGCACGGGCTCAAGGGCTCGAATGCTTGCATCACCAACCACAGCGTCGGCGGCATGCTCGCCGTCATCGAAGCGCTCGAGGCGCTCCGCAACGGCGAGGCGGATCGCGTCGTGGCCGTCGGGCACGAGACGCCGATCGAGCCGCAGATGGTGCTCTACTACAACCGGATGGGGCTGCTCGCCTCCGATTCGTTGCGGCCGTTCGACGCGCGACATGACGGCAGCCTCTTCGGCGAAGGTGCCGGCGCAATGATGCTGGAGACGCGAGCATCGGCTGCGGCGCGCGGCGCCCCCGTACTCGCCGAGGTCCTGGGCGGCGGCTACGTCTGCGAAGCACAAGGTCTTGCCGCCATTCGCGACGACGGGGACGGCGTCGCTCGCGCAATCCTCGGGGCACTCGACGACGCGAAGCTCGCGCCCGCCGACATCGGCATGGTCGTCGCGCACGGCAACGGCACGCCGCAATCCGATGTTTCGGAAGCGGCTGCGATTCGGCGCGTGTTCGGCGAGGCTTCGCCGCCCGTCACCGCATTCAAGTGGGCGATCGGTCATACGATCGCCGCGGCCGGAATCCTCGAAGCGGCGCTGGCGCTTGCCGCGGTCGCACGCAAGGTCGTGCCTGGCGTCGCGAACCTCCGCACGCTCGACCCGCGCTGCGCCGGCTTGAACGTTGAGCCGTCCTCGCGAGCGCCGCGCAGCAACGTCGCGCTGATCCTCTGTCGCGGCTTCGCGGGCACCGACGCGGCGCTGGTCGTCCGCGCGTCGTAGCGCTTCGGCGCTTCGACAAGCCCATGGCGGACGCCCGCATCTCGTCGCCTGCCCCGGCCGGCCTCTGCGGCATCGATACCGTGGAAATCGCGCGCATCGAACGGCTGCTCGACGAGACGCCCGCGGCGGATCTCGCAAAAATGTTTTCGGTGGGGGAGCTCCATGACAGCGGACAGGGGCCAGGGCGCGCGGCGAGCCTCGCGGCACGATTCGCTGCCAAGGAAGCGTGCGTCAAGCTTTTCCCGCGCGAGGCCGCACTCGGGACGATCGCCGTTGAAGACTTCTCCATCGCGCGCGACGACTACGGCGCGCCGCGCGTCGTCTGCAGCCCGCGCGCGACTGCGCTGCTCGGCCGTCATCGCATCGCCTCGATCGAGGTATCCCTGACGCATGATCGCGCGAGCGCATCGGCCGTCGCGCAAGTGCGGCGCGCCGTCACCGACGTTCCGCTGCCCGGCCGTCTCTTCTATCGGTTCCTGCCGGTCCGGCGGGCGGTGATCCTCGAGAACCTGCGGCGCGTCTACGGCGACTCCGCTTCGGAAGCGGAGATCGTCGCTCTCGCCCAGGCGCACTATGGGCACTTGTGGCGCCTCATGTGCGAGTTCGTCGTGTTCCGCTGGCTGTCAGCGAAGCGCAAGGCGTCGCTTGTGCGCGTCGAGAATTTCGACGAGTTCGTCGCGGCGCTCGGCCGAGGCAAGGGCGTGCTGATCCTGACGGGCCACTTCGGCAACTGGGAGGTGAGCACCCTCGCGGGACTCGCGAAGTATCCCGCGTACCGCGGCAGGTTCCATTTCGTCCGCCGTGCGTTCAAGCCGCGCTGGCTCGATACGCTCATCACGCGCCGCTTCAACGAAGCCGGATTCGGTGTCATCGGCAAGCGCGGCTCGCTCGACCAGATCCTCGATCTCCTCGCGAAAGGCCACGTGATCGTCTTTCCGTTCGATCAGCACGCGGGCCCGCCGGACGGGATCGAATCCGAATTCTTCGGTCATCGCGCCTGGACGTTTCGCAGCCTTGCGATCATTGCGCTCGCGACCGGCGCGCCCGTCATTTCGGCAACCGGATGGCGCAACGCGGACGGCACGCACGTCATGCAATTCGGCGAGCCGCTGCCCAGGGTGGACGCGGAAGACATGAACGAAGCGATCCGGCTCACGACCCGCTCCTACAACGCAGCGCTCGAGCGCCTGGTTCTTGCGCGTCCCGAGCAGTGGTACTGGGTGCATCGGCGGTGGAAGGCATCGTCGCCGAAACGACGGCGAAAAGGAGGCCCGGTCGAATTCGGTAAAAACGGTGACGCGGCAAACTCGACCTGACCGTCCTTCGCAGTCAAATTCGACCTGACCCCGTTTGCGCTAGGCCTAGTCGACCGGCGCTTCCTCGCGGAACTGCCGCGAGTGAAGCCGAGCGTACACGCCCTGCGCGTCGAGCAGGTCCGCATGGGACCCTTGCTCGACGACACGCCCGTGGTCGAGCACGATGATCCGGTGGCAGTGCTCGATCGTCGAAAGCCTGTGCGCGATAACTATCGTCGTGCGTCCCCGCATCAGCTTCTCGAGCGCGCCCTGGATCAGGCGCTCGGACTCGGTGTCGAGTGCAGAGGTCGCCTCGTCGAGAATCAGGATCGGCGCATCCTTGAGCACGGCCCGCGCGATCGCGAGCCGCTGCCGCTGCCCGCCCGACAAGCGTATGCCCGCCTCGCCGACGACCGTGGCGAAGCCCTGCGGCTGAGCGCGGATGAAGTCGAGCGCGTTCGCCACTTCGGCCGCGTGCTCGATGGCTTCCTTGCTCGCGTCGGCCATCGCGCCGTAGGCGATGTTCGCGGTGATGGTGTCGTTGAAGAGGACGATCTCCTGGCTCACGAGCGCGATCTGCCGCCGCACATCCGCGAGGCGAATCGCCGCGATGTCCGTCCCGTCGAGCAGAACCCGGCCTTCCGTCGGCAGATAGAAGCGCGGAATGAGATTGACGAACGTCGACTTGCCACCGCCCGACGGTCCCACCAGCGCGATGGACTCGCCCGGCGCGATGTCGATGTCGATGTCGGTCAGTGCCGGGCGCCCGCCGCCGTCGTAGCGCTTCGTGACGTGCTCGAAGCGAATCGCTCCCCGCGCGCGGGCGAGCTCGATCGTGCCGGTGTCGGGCTCGGCCGGCTCGTCGATCAGTGCGAACACGCTTTCCGCGGCGGTAAGCCCGCGCTGCACGACGGCCTGCACGTTGGACAGCGTCTTGAGCTGATTGGTAAGGTGCAGCAGCGCGGCAAGATAAGTGACGAAGTTGCCGATCTCGTAGTGCTGTGCGCCCGCGGTCTGCCGCACCGCGACCCAGAGGATTGCCCCGATCGCCATCGATACGATCACCTGGTTGATCGGCGTGCCGAGCGCGGCTGCCGCGGCTTGCTTCGCCATCGACAGCCTGAGCCTGTCGGCAGCGGCGCGCATGCGCCCGCTCTCGTATCGCTCGCCGCCGAAGACCTTGACGATCCGATGCGCCCCGATCGTCTCTTCCAGCGCGTGCGTCAGCACGCCGGTGCGGTCCTGCACCAGCTTGCTCACGTTTCGCATGCGCCGCCGCATCCTGCGCAGCGAGAAGGCGAGCGGCGGCACGGTGAAAAGCGCGATCAGCGTCAGCTGCCAGTTGATGTAGAAGAGGTAGCCCAGCATGAACGCGATCGTCAGCGAATTGCGGATGCTGACCGTGATCGCTTCCGAAGCGGTGGCGGCGATCTGCTGCGCGTCGAACGTGATCCGCGACAGCAGAAAGCCGGCGGACGTCGCATCGTAGAACGAGGTGGGCAGGTGCAAGAGGTGATCGCACGCCTCGCATCGGAGGTCGTAGACGACCCTGGAGCCGATCCAGGCGAGACCAAACTCGCTCGCGTACGACCCGAGACCGCGCAGGATGAAAATCGCGACGATCGAATACGGCAACCACCACACCGAGTCGACGTCGATCGCGCCGACGTTGTTGAGCAGCGGCTGGACGACCTTCAGCAGCAGGACGTCGGTCGAGGCGACGACCAGCATGCCGAGGATTGCGCACGCGAACACGCCCTTGTAGGGCCGGACGTACAGCAGGATCCGACGATAGTATTTCAAGGGGGAATGCGAGAGACGGTGATGCCGTTTTCGAATGAAAACCGCGGCGGCAAAGCCGCAATGGCAACCGGTCGATTATAGCGGAGCGTCGATGGTACGGCCCGTGGACGAAACGTTCGTCCGCTATAATCGATTTCCAGGGCGCGGCTCGAAGACACACGATGCTTGCGCCTTGGTCTCCGGCATGCGATGAGTTACTACAAGCGCCACGTCTTTTTCTGCTGCAACCAGCGTGCGGCACCGGAGGCGTGTTGCGCGAACCACGGCTCCATCGAGCTGCAGGCCTATGCGAAGGCGAGGATCAAGGAGCTGGGCGAGAGCGGGAAGGGGAAGGTCCGCATGAACAAGGCGGGCTGCCTCGACCGCTGCGAAGAAGGTCCCGTGCTCGTCGTCTATCCCGAGGCCGTCTGGTACACCTACGTGGACCGCGCCGACATCGACGAGATCATCGACCGCCACGTGATGAACGGCGAGATCGTCGAGAGACTCCGCATTTGACGCCGAAGTCGACCGAGCGCTCGACGATCGCGGGCCCGGCAGGTGCGCTCGAAATCGCGCAGAACGTTCCGGAAACGCCGCCGCGCGGAATCGCTCTCGTCGCGCATCCACATCCGCTGCAAGGCGGCACCCTCGACAACAAAGTCGCGCAGACGCTCGCCAAGACCTTCTTTACACTCGGCTACGCCGCGATCCGCTTCAACTTCCGCGGCGTCGGCCGTTCGGAAGGCAAGTTCGACGAAGGCCGTGGCGAGGCGGCGGATGCGCTCGCCGCGCTCGCGTTCGCGCGCTCGCGCTTCGACGAGCCGGGCCGCGCGCTGCCTGTCGTGCTCGCCGGCTTTTCGTTCGGATCTTACGTGCAGACAATCGTCGCGCAATCGGTGGAAGTGGAGCGCCTCGTGCTTGTCGGTCCCGCGGTCGGTCGTTTCACGATTGGCCCCGTTCCGTCCGACACGATCGTGATTCACGGCGAGGAGGACGACGTGGTGCCGCTCGCCGATGTTCTCGCGTGGGCACGCCCGCAGGCGTTGCCGATCGTGGTCTTTCCGGGATGCGGCCACTTTTTCCATGGCCGCCTGCTGCAGCTGCAGGCGGTGATCGCGGGGATGTGGGGCGGCGCGGGGCAACCGCAAGCGCGGGTGCCCGGTGCCTGATGCCGCGCGAGCCCCGGTCGAGGCGCCCGCAGTCGGAGTGGACGGCCTCGATGTGGTGCTGCGCGTCGCAGGGTTGCGCAAGTTCTACGGCAAGAACGAAGTGGTCCGCGGTTTGTCGTTCGACATCCGCCGCGGCGAGTGCTTCGGCCTGCTCGGCCCGAACGGCGCCGGC
>Ga0207691_10001183_pt1 | contig 25941 bp, 25 predicted proteins | sample KBSM13metaG_FD_184327 | JGI IMG/M metagenome (GOLD analysis project Ga0207691, IMG submission 184327) | Miscanthus rhizosphere microbial communities from Kellogg Biological Station, Michigan, USA - KBS M1-3 metaG (SPAdes) (version 2) | ecosystem: Host-associated > Plants > Roots > Rhizosphere >...
CGGATACAGGCGCCGAAATGACAGCGTTCCGGGAGATCTAAAGTCTGAGGGCTGAAACGCAACGATAATGACGAACGCGATGAGAAGGACGGCGATTGGCAGTAGAGCGATATTAAGCATTGGATTTTCTTGGACGGACTGCGGCGACTGGATTATTGACCGCTGGCCAAGAGATCCCCAAGCTTTTCTAAACTTTGCGTCCAACCCGCTTCCATTCCGTCCAGCATCTTCGCGGCGACCGGCGCAAGCCCGACAGCACTCGTTTGTACCGTGATCCGTGTTCTTCTACCGATCTCGTCGAAGGTAACGACAGTCAGCGCTTCGAGCAAGGGATTACTTGCGTGATCCCGTGCGATCGCGCTGAAGGCGATGCGCTCGGGTTTGACCACGGCCTGAAATTTCCCCGTCATTGGATAATCGACACCGTCGGGGCTGCGCATGACGATATTGAGCGCGCCGTCCGGGCGCGCATCGACCTCGCAAACGGGATTCGTGAAGTTCTTAGGTCCCCACCATCTCGCGAACTGGTTTGGATCGATCCATCCTTGAAAAACCTGTTCGCGGGGGGCGGCGATCTCATGGGTGATGAGCACGACACGTTTTGTGGCGGCGCCGGTGGGCTCGGGTGTTTGTTGTGCCATCGAGAATCTCCTCGGCCGTAAAACGCCGCGAGCTTATGCTTTACCCGCCGGCGATTGCGCCGACGATCATGAATGGCTCGGCGCCGCTCGCAATCGCCGTCGGCAGGGGAGCATTAGGGGCTTCATGGGAAAGATCCTGGCCGCAAGCAAAAAAGCGCACGAAGGAGCGGCGTTTGTGTGTCACTTGATCGCGGATCGTGCCGCAGAGCATCGGATAGCGGGCCTCCAAAGTATCGAGCACGGAAGCCTGGGTAATTTCACCGCTGACCGTAAGCAGCACCTCGCCATCGACGTGGGCAAGTTTACGCAAATGAGGCGGCAGAGTAACGCGGATCATGGCAATGTTTGCGCTTCCACCGACACCACCGGCGGAAGGTCTCGGACGATCGCAGTCCAGGTATCGCCTGCATCAGCCGAAGCGTAAACCTGCCCACCCGTGGTACCAAAGTAAACGCCGCATTGATCAAGGGAGTCCACCGACATGGCATCGCGCAGCACGTTTACGTAACAGTCGTTCTGTGGCAGCCCTTGAGTAAGCGGCTCCCAATCGTTTCCTCCCGTGCGGCTGCGATAAACGCGCAATTGACCGTCGGGCGGAAAATGCTCCGAATCACTTTTGATCGGCACGACGTAGATAGTATTAGGCTCATGCGCATGGACGTCAATGACAAAGCCGAAATCGGTCGGCAGGTTACCGCTGACCTCATGCCAAGAGTCACCGGCATCATCGCTCCGCATAACGTCCCAATGTTTCTGCATAAACAATATGCCGGGTCGTGATCGATGCATGGCGATATGGTGGACGCAGTGCCCGACTTCCGCGGTTGGATCGGGAATGTACTGCGAATGAAGACCGCGATTGATGGGCTGCCAGGTTTTGCCGCCATTGTCCGTGCGAAATGCACCGGCCGCCGAGATCGCGATGAAAATGCGATCCGGATTAGTCGAATCGATAATAATGCTGTGGAGGCACATCCCGCCTGCGCCGGGTTGCCAGTGAGGCCCCGAACCGTGACCGCGCAATCCGGCAAGCTCGTGCCATGTCCGCGCGCCGTCGCTGGAACGAAACAAGGCGGCATCTTCGACCCCGGCGTAAACCATATCCGGATCTGCGTGCGCAGGTTCGAGATGCCACACGCGCTTGAACTCCCAAGGATGGGGCGTGCCATCGTACCACTGGTGCGTTGTCAACGGTTTCCCGGTCTCAGCGGAAGTGTCGTAGACGAACTTGTTGCTCTCGGCCTTGGGCATTCCCTCGGGCGTTCTGGTCGATTCTCCTTCCGGGGTTCCGGGTTGGTGCCATGTTTTCCCGCCATCGTCCGAGCGTTGAATGATTTGGCCGAACCAGCCGCTCGATTGCGAAGCGTATAACCGGTTCGGGTCAGCGGCGGATCCTTTCAAATGATAAATTTCCCATCCAGCAAAGTGCGGACCGCTAATTTTCCAATTGGTGCGCTTGGCATCGGCGGTGAGAATGAATGCACCCTTGCGCGTGCCAACCAGAACTCGAACACTACTCATAATCTACTCCTTTCGTACGATATCTTCGGTGTCATTCAGTCATACGACGAATGAGCTGCGTCGTGAAGGACATTAACGGATGAAAAACAAATTCTAAATACTAGCGCAACAATTTCCGCCCAGCCGAGGGATTCGAATTCACAAATGTGGCGAAGCGGCTTAGCGCGTCCTGCGGCCGGTGATCACAAGAGGGTACTTCCGGCGGGGTCCCAAAAATGACACGATATTATGACTAAGGGTGGAGTTTGTATTGCTTGGCGACATCATGCAAAGTCTGGTCAATATGCGATGGTGGCAGGGGGTTGTTGTAGTCTTGGCTGGCGCAATAGTAATGAGTTTCGCCGGATTGTCCCAGGCGCAGGAATGCACAGCTTTGGATGATTTTTCGAGTTCGACACCGAACAGTTTTCCGGCCGGTTGGAAACCGCGAGAGGAAGCCGGAAAAAATGTTTATGTGATCGCCAAGGACGGCGACATGTTTTTCGTTCGCGCCAGAGCTACCGGTCCAAAATCCTCCGGCAATGGGAGCGAGGCTGACCGACCGGTTAAATGGAATATCGAAGACTATCCAATTTTGCGTTGGAAATGGCGCCCTCGGGCGTTTCCACGCGGCGCAAACGAGCAGACCGGTAAGGATGACAGCGCTCTTGGAGTCTATATTGGCTTTTGTCCACCCGAAGATGTAGCTCTATGCGAGCGCTCAGTTAAAGGGCAGCTCGGATTGACGGATCGGCTTTCGCTCTCGCGCCTATACTTTTCAAAAGGAGTCGGATCACTCAAGTATATTTGGAGTGAGCAGTTGCCCAAAGGATTGGAGTTCGATAGCGGCCAAAAAAAAGTAAAAGTTCTCGAGCATGGCGTGCCGGCCAATCCCGATCAATGGGTAGAAGAACGGGTCAATGTGGCAGCCGATTATCGAAGGCGGTTGGTAGCGCAGAAATTACTGAACCCGGTTGGGCTCTCCATTCTTACCGATTCGGATGATACCCAAGGCGATAATCCCTCCAGCGTGGCGGCAGGCGACTACGCGGATTTCAAGATATGCCGGGAGTAGGAGGATTTTGCTCACCACGTGAGCAGCGGAATTGGGCTTAACGTCCTTGAAGGACCGATTGATCCCACTACACTAACGGGTAAGCAGCGCGCTCCGTACGGTACGTTAACTCACAGCGGCATGAACAAAAAACGGCTACGAGGTGCCATCATCGGGTATGGTTTTGTCGCAAGCAAAGGACACATTCCCGGTTATTTAGAGCGGAACCGAACTCTAGACGACGTGAGAATCGTCGCCCTCGCCGACGTTTCCGTAAGCCGCAGGACCTTGGCCCAGGCTGCCCTCCCGGAAGCTAGAATTTATTGCGCGTATAACGATCTGTTGGAATCGGAGTCGACGCAGCTCGATTTCGTCGATATCGCGACTCCGCCTCACGATCATGCGGCCATTGCGCACGCCGCCCTCTCGCGAGGCCTGCACGTTTTGTGCGAGAAACCGCTGACTTGTACGACGGAAGAGGCTCGTGCTTTGCTCGATCACGGCAGGCAAGTGCAACGGGTGATCTTTCCCTGTCACAATTACAAGCATGCGCCGATCATCAAGGCGATTGGCGAAATTATTCACAGCGGTCGAATCGGAAGAGTTCGTTCGGTGACACTCAACACTTATCGAAATACTCATGCAAAAGGCGTGGAGGAATGGAACTCGCATTGGCGCCGGGAGAGCCGTTACAGCGGTGGCGGTATTGCTATGGATCACGGTAGCCATAGTTTGTATTTGACCTTCGATTGGCTCGGCTCTTATCCCACGTCGGTGACGGCTAAGATGAACAATCTGGAGTCCGGAAGATATGACACTGAAGACGAGTTTACCGCCGTGTTGGATTTTCCGACCGGCCTCGCGCGTATTTATCTGACCTGGACTGCGGGCGTCAGACGAATCAATTACGTGATCGAAGGCGAGGACGGAGTCATCACCATGGAAGATGACGCACTCACGGTCGAGACGAACAGGAATGGACATGTTCCCAGCGTTACTGAAAACGGCGAAAAAAAATTGATCCGCTCGTGCTGGGACGACGCCAGCCATGTAAGTTGGTTCAATGCGCTTTTTGATGAGTTTCGAAAAGCGATCGAGCGCGGCGAGTTTGCCGGAAAAGACGCCCGGGAAGCGCTCTTGTGCATCGAAGCGATCAATACCGCTTACCGGTCAGCACGTGAAGGATCACGCCAACTGCCGATTCCTTCGGCCGTCCGAAGTGACTAGAGCCGCCTGATGAATCATGAGTTGAAATACACTTTGGCAGTGGCGCTCGGGGTCCTATTTTTGATCACCACCTACGGAGTGCGAGTGTTGGTTAAAGGCCGGGCTCGTTTCGATCGCATCGATCGCCAGGGCGGTAGCCGGTTGCTCAGTAAAGGCGCGATGGAGATCGGCTACTGGATTATCTCGCCAGTGGCTCGAGCGCTCGCTTCATTGCACGTCAGCCCAAACCAGGTTTCCTGGCTCTCTTGTGGGTTTGGTGCTCTGGCGGGAATCTTCCTGGCGCGAGGCCATTTCGGCTTTGGTGCCATGTGCGCCACCGTTTGCGGTCTGCTCGATTCTGTCGACGGCATGGTCGCGCGGCTTTCCGGGGTCGCTTCGGATGCGGGCGAGGTTCTCGACGCCGCCATCGACCGTTACGTGGAATTCTTTTTTTTAGCGGGTTTGATCATCTACTACCGTGAGCAACCAGCGTTACAATTATTGGCGCTGCTGGCGCTGCTCGGGAGTTTTATGGTCAGCTACTCGACTACCAAGGCCGAAGCGCTCAACATTGAGCCGCCGAATGGATTGATGCGGCGTCCCGAACGCGCGGTATATCTGACGGCCGGCGCTGCATTGTCCACGCCAAGCATTGCGTGGTTCGAGAGCACGCCGGAATTTGCCGCGCCTTTGGCTTACCCTATGGTGCTAGCCTTGGCGTTGGTAGCGGTGCTTGCCAATTTCTCTGCCATCGAGCGGTTTTGGCTGATTGCCAAAGCGCTGCGTCGGCGCGATCTCAAGCCACGCGAGATTAACGCCACTACCAACGAGACAAAACCCAAGCAAACCTCGGAGGCGGAAGTGACAGAGTACCCTACTAATATCGGATTCTAATACCGTGCGGTATGCGACATCGTTTGCAACTACCCTTGATGGTTTCTTTGCGACGGTCGCAGATCGCTGCAATTTCGGCGACCATTATCGATTTCAGTTCATTGATATTCCTGGTCGAGATCGGTCGGGTTTGGTACGTGGCGGCGACGGCGACTGGCGCTTTTCTCGGAGCTTTGGTGAATTTTTTTCTCGGCCGGCATTGGAGCTTTGCCGCGCGAGACGAGGCAATTCACGGACAAGTGTTTCGTTACACCGCTGTTTCGGCCGGAAGCCTCGTGCTCAATAGTGCCGGGGTTTACCTGCTGACGGAAGACTTCGGTATATATTATGCCGTCTCTAAATTGATCACCGCTATTTTGGTCGGGCTTCTATTTAATTTTCCACTACACCGTCGATTTGTTTTTCGGCGGCACACCTACGCTCAATGAAAAGCCCCATCCGGCAACCGCGACAACAAAAGGCGACAATCAAAACGGTCATACCGGGGCCGTTGAGTAAGGCGTTGCGCCAACGGGAAGATAAGCATTTGGCTCCGGGGCTACAAAATTTTGCCCTGCTCACCGGCATTGCAGTGAAGGAGGCACGCGGCAGCGCAATTACCGATCTCGACGGCAACACCTTTATCGACATCATCGGTGGCATCGGCGTGAACGGTCTGGGTCACAGCCATCCCGCATACGTTCAAGCGATTCAAGCGCAGGTTGAAAAAAGCAGCGTCGGCAGTTTTACTAGTGAGCCGCGCGCCAAGCTCTTCGAGCAGTTGGCGGAGCACCGTCCGGCTCCCGCCCTGCACCGGGTGCAGCTCTACTCAAGCGGGGCCGAAGCGGTCGAGTCGGCGCTTCGGCTTGCCAAGTCTTACACCGGAAAATATGAGTTCGTCAGCTTCAGCGGCGGATTTCACGGCAAAACGATGGGGGTTTTGTCGCTCATGGGATCCGGTTTCAAAAACGGCTTCGGGCCCATGCTCCCGGGCTGTCACATCGCGCCCTACGCCGATTGCTACCGATGTCCCCTTAGACTGGAGTATCCATCGTGCGGGCTTGCGTGCGTCGAAGAGACCCGGCGTCAGGTGAAGCAAAACTGCACGGGCAGAGTCGCCGCCTTCCTGGTCGAGCCGATGCAGGGCACGGCCGGCAACGTGATTCCACCCAAAGAATTTCTGCCCGCGATCAAAGAAGTCGCTCGCGAGTTCGATGCGTTGCTGATCGTTGATGAAATGATCACCGGCTTCGGCCGAACGGGTGAATACTGGGGCGCTTGGCACTCAGGAGTCCACGCCGATGTGGTTACGATCGGGAAGCAGTTTGGTGGCGGCTTTCCGATCAGCGGTATTATCTCCACCGATGAAATCGCGAGCGCCAAGCCCTGGTCCGATCCCTCGGGATCTTCGTCGAGCTATGGCGGAAATCCGCTGGCGGCCGCCGCGGCGAGCGCCTCTCTCAGGATTATCGATGATGAGGCGCTAGTGGAAAATTGCCAACGCGTCGGCGAATACTTTCTCAAGCGAATTGCAGATTGGGTAGAACGATTCTCCTTCGTGGGCGATGTGCGCGGCGCCGGTCTATTCATCGGCATTGATCTCGTTTCCGACAAAACCACGAAGGAGCCACTATCAAAAAATTCGTGCCGGAGAATTTTTGACGAATGTTTGAGGCGCGGTCTCTTGACCATGACCTATACGCCGCGCGTGCGAATTCAGCCCGCGATGACGATCGATGAAGGAACCATCGACGGGGTGGTGGCGATACTGGCGGAAGTGTTTGAGCAGGCGGATCGTGAAGGGTGGGCAAAATAAATACGGTTTGGCGAAAAGCGGTGCTGTTTTGCGTTACAGGCGGAGGTGCGGGATATGTTCCCCGCCTTCCCGGAACGATCGGCACTCTCGTTGCGGTGCCGTTCTCGATTGCGCTTAACCGCCTCGCCGCGGAGAAACTTCCGCTCGCGAGCGCTATTGTTGTCCTCTCTGTGCTGTGCGCGATCCGGGCATCGACGCGAGGCGCGGCAATTCTAGGACAGAAAGATCCACAGATCATTGTCGTCGATGAAATCGTCGGGTTCCTGGTGGGGAACTTTCTTGCTCCTTTGCGGTGGACGGTTCTATTCTGGAGCTTTTTGCTTTTTCGTTTCTTCGATATTACCAAGCTATTTCCCATCAACCGATTGGAACAGCTGCCTGGCGGAGCGGGTATCGTGCTCGATGATGTCATGGCGGGTTGCTATACGTTTTTCAGTCTGCGTCTACTGTTGTATTTCGGCTGGGTGTAAGTCATCTTTTAGACTTGTTGTAAATCTCGCTGGGCTGGTTTCCGATCCAAACTTCTGCGGTCGGGCCGATTCTTCCAAACCTCCCAATCATGAATCGTCGTAGATTCCTTAAAAATGCCGTCATTCTGACCGGCGGACTCTTATGCATAGAGCCTCGGCCCAAGCCTGCGTACAGTGGTCCCCAGCCGAATCAATTCGACTATGCGGCTCTCAAAGGCCACGCCCGGGCATTGGCAGGGCAACCGTATAAAGCACCCGATGGCAATTTGCCTGAGTCGCTCGCCGACCTCAGTTGGGATGACGTGCAGGCGATTCGGTTTCGTTCCACTCGTTCGCTTTGGTACTCGACGCCAAGTCGTTTTCGCGTTCAATTTTTTCATCGAACACCGCTCTTCAAAGATCGGGTACGCTTGGCGGAAGTCGTGAAAGGAACTGCCCATGATCTCGAGTATGATCCCGCGATGTTCGATTTTTCGCGAACCGGCGTTCAACCGCGCTCCCTGAAAAAAGACTTGGGTTTTGCCGGTTTTCGAATGCACTTTCATACGGATTGGCAAGCCGACGTGGCGGCATTTCTGGGCGCGAGCTACTTTCGCGCGGTGGGCACGGATACACGTCAATACGGCTTGTCGGCGCGCGGTCTGGCGATCGACACCGCGATCGAGCACGGCGAAGAGTTTCCGATTTTTACGCATTTTTGGCTCGAACGACCCGGGGAAAATCTAGATCGCTTGAGCCTGTATGCGCTGCTCGATTCGCCGAGCGTTACTGGCGCGTATCGCTTCGAAATTGCGCCTGGACCGACGACCATAATGGACGTGGACGCCGCGCTCTATCCGCGAAAAATCATCGAGCGCCTCGGCATTGCGCCGCTCACGAGCATGTATCAATACGGCAAGAACGATCGGCGCATGGCCAATGACTGGCGGCCCGAAGTGCACGATTCCGATGGGCTTGCAATCTTGACCGGTGCCGGTGAATGGATTTGGCGACCTTTGGTCAACTCGAGCGGCGTCAGAGTGAACTCCTTCATGGACGGAAATCCGCGTGGGTTTGGTCTCCTTCAGCGCGACCGCAACTTCGATCATTATCAAGACGATGGAGCGTATTACGATCGCCGCCCAAGCCTTTGGGTGGAAACCAAGCTGGCCGCAACCGGTTGGGGAAGAGGCGCCATTCAGTTGGTGGAATTGCCGGCCGTTGACGAAACCTTCGACAACATTGTGGCGTTTTGGAATCCCGCGGAGAAACCGCAGCCCGGTCAGGAGCTCTTGTTCAGTTACCGTTTACACTGGGGTACACGGGTGCCGCTCGCGCCGGATCGCGCGCAAGTGGTGGCCACACGTACCGGCATTGGCGGTGTGGTCGGGCAGAAACGGAAATATTTCTCGTGGCGATTTACTGTCGATTTCGTTGGCGGCGAGCTTGCGGCATTACCGCCAAAGGCGAAGGTGGAGCCGATGATTACCGCATCGCGCGGCGAAATTGAAATTACCTCGGCTCGACCGCAAAAGGAGATTCAAGGCTATCGAGCGATGTTCGACCTGAAGCCGACCGACTCCAGCACAGAGCCCATCGACCTGCGTCTCTTTTTGCAGCTTGATGGCCAACCGCTGACTGAAACATGGATATACCAATGGACGCCACCGCCACTGGCAGAACGAAACTTCTGAAATAGGCCTAACCCCGTCGCGGGTAGCGCGACCTCGGGTACTCTTGGGGCGTATGGCATACGTCCGACCTGAGGTGTGTCCGCGCTCGCCTTAAAAGAGAGCTGAAGCAATATAGAAGTTTGTATGATGGATCAAACTGTCGCACAGCAATCAGCACATAAAACGGCTGTCACTCGACTGCAATTGTTCATTGCTTTCTCGCGCATCAGCCTCTCAAGTTTCGGCGGCGCAATTTTTTGGGCACGCCGGGAGTTGATCGAAAGGCAACGGTGGCTCACCGAGCGTGAGTTTCTCGAGATGTATACTCTCGGGCAACTTTTGCCCGGTCCGAACGTTCTCAATCTGACCGTCATGGTCGGCTATCGCTTCGTTGGCTGGAGCGGTGCCGCGTCCGCGGTGGCTGGTTTTCTCGGGTGGCCCTGTCTGGTCGTCGTCGGCATGGGTATTTTCTATCAGAACTATGGCAGACTGCCGTACGTTCAGCAGGCGCTCGGCGGAATGTCCAGCGTGGCGGCTGGGCTGCTTGTGGCCACAGTGATCAAGCTCGCGGCTGTGCTGCCGCGGCAGTGGCGTCCGTGGATTTTTGGCGCGCTCGCATTCATCGGCGTCGGTGTGATGCGTTGGCCGTTGCTTTGGGTCATGGCGGCGCTCGCGCCGTGGGCTATCTTCGCCGCGTGGAAGTACGAGTGATGGAGGAACTCGATCTCGGCGCGTTGTTTCTCCAGTTTTTGATCCTCTGGTTCTTGGCGATTGGCGGTCCATCGACGATTTTTCCAGACATTCACCGTTACGTCGTCGAAGCGCATCATCTGTTGACCGGCGAGCAGTTTGCGGAAATTTACACGGTCGCGCAGGTGGCGCCCGGACCGAACGCCATGTATGTGACATTGATCGGCTGGTATCTAGCGGGATGGAAGGGCGTGGTCGCCACAACGATTCCGCTGTTGATCCCCGCGACCACGCTGACCATGCTCGTTGGGCATCTGAATGAACGATACCCGGATGCTCCGATCTTCCGTGCCATTCGGCGTGGCCTCATGCCGATCACCATCGGTCTTGTGTGCGCTGGCGCGATGATCTTGATGCGCACGGTCAATCACGATTGGCACGGTTACTTGATCACGATGGTTACTGTTGCCGTGGTGCTGCGCAAGCCGTGGAACCCGCTCTGGCTCTTTGCCGGCGGCGCTTTAGCCGGCATCTTGGGATTTGTTTAGTAGAAGAACTGCGGTTTGGCCTGCCGCCAGAAGCGTTCGTGCCCTGCGTTGGCTGAATGTCGCGGCAATTTGCTGTTTCGCGCGATCATCCTCGACAGCGAAGGCAATCGCGTCGCGCTCCATTCGGATTAACTCAGCCGGGGACGGAAATATGCTCCATCCGATCAGTCAAAGTGTTTTCAAACTGATCATCATGATGATGCTGATCGGCACGCCAGCATTCATCGAGGCAGCGCAAGCGGCAAGGACGAAGGCGCAGAAAGCGCCAGCGGCCAAGGAAGACCCAGGTCCGTGGTTGCTTGCTGGAAGAGACGGCGAATGTGTGTCGCTGTCAATTCTTAGCAAGAAGGGGCCCGAATACAGTGATATTCAAAGCCCGCATCAGTTGGCGGAGAAGCTACGCGCCGCCGGACACGAGGCGGAAATAAAGGAGTTCAACGCAGGCACTCGCCCGGCGGTCGAGGTGCGCGCGCCTTCGGCTGGGCTCGACGTGATGTTTATCAAAAAGGATCTCTGCGACAAACCGCCGCCTACTGCCGAAAATAAATAATCGTCAATTCTCGAGCTCTTCTTGCCGGCGTCTCGGCCGGTCGGCTTGCCGCAAAATTTTTTTTCTGAGTCGGACCGACTGCGGTGTGACTTCCACCAATTCGTCGTCGGCGATCCATTCGATGCCTTCTTCGAGCCCCATCTCACGGTGCGGTGTTATAATAATATTCTCATCGCGTCCCGCGGCGCGAATATTGGTCAACTTCTTTTCGCGGCAGATGTTTACGTTCAAGTCGACATCCCGGGAATATTCGCCCACCACCATGCCTTCATAGACTCGGGAGCCCGGCGGGATGAAAATCACGCCGCGCTCTTGCAGGTGAAAGACCGCGTACGGCGTCGTTTGCCCTTCTCGATCCGATACCATGGCGCCGTTACTGCGGCTTTGAATCGCGCCGTGCCATGATCCCCAACCATCGAATAAGGCATTCATGATGCCAGTGCCGCGGGTGTCAGTGAGAAAACGCGAGCGAAAACCGATCAGGCCGCGCGAAGGCACGCTGAACTCCAGTCGGACACGGCTCGAACCGGCATGAATCATTTTCGTCATCTTGCCTTTGCGCATGGCCAGAAGCTGCGACACCACACCGATGAAGTCCTCCGGAATGTCGATCAGCAATAATTCCAGCGGTTCGTGGAGCTTGCCGTCGATTTCACGCGTGACCACGGTCGGCTTGGACACCATCAGCTCATAGCCTTCACGGCGCATGGTCTCGATGATGATCGCGAGCTGAAATTCACCGCGCCCGGTAACCTGGAAAGAGTCGGGTTGCTCCATGTCGGTGATGCGCAGGCTGACGTTTTTCTTTTGTTCGAGGAAAAGCCGCTCGCGAAGCTTGCGCGACGTGACAAAATCGCCCTCGCGTCCTGCCCAGGGCGAATTGTTCGCGCTGAAGACCATCGCGATCGTCGGTTCATCGATACGTAGCGCCGGCAGGGGCTTAGGATTTTCCCGGTCGGCGATGGTATCGCCGATGCCGATGTCTTCGATGCCGGCCACGGCGACAATGTCGCCCGCTTCGGCGGCTTCGATCTCGACCCGCTTCAAGCCTCGCCAGCCAAAGACCTGCGTGACTTTTACCTGCTGTTGCGCGCCATCGCTGCGACACAAGGTGTAATGGCCGATGGCAAGCGCGCCGTTTTTCAACCGTCCGATGGCGAGCCGGCCGACGTAATCGTTGTAGTCGAGATTGTTCGCTTGAAATTGCGTCGAGGCCGTCGGATCGAAGGCGGGTCCGGGGAGCGTATCGACGATCAGATCGAACAGTGGCTTCAGATTTTCACCCGGTTGCTTCAAGTCGCGGGTCGCGGTGCCGGCGCGAGCATTGGTGTAAACCACGGGAAAATCGAGTTGCTCCTCGGTGGCATCGAGATCGATGAAAAGATCGTAGATTTCGTCCAACACAGCGGCGACTCGGGCGTCGGGTCGGTCGATTTTGTTGATGCAGACAATCGGCGGCAACTTGGCCTCGAGCGCTTTTTTCAGAACGAACCGTGTTTGCGGCAGCGGCCCCTCCGAAGCATCGACGAGCAACATGACACCGTCGACCATCGCCAGCGTGCGCTCCACCTCGCCGCCGAAGTCGGCGTGGCCCGGGGTATCGACGATGTTAATCTTGACATCGCCGTAGTGGATCGTCGTGTTCTTCGCCATGATCGTGATGCCGCGTTCGCGTTCGAGATCCATCGAATCCATCACCCGATCGGCAACCTGCTCGTTAGCGCGAAAAATTCCGGTTTGACGGAGCATGGCATCGACCAAAGTGGTTTTGCCGTGATCGACGTGCGCGATGATGGCGATGTTGCGCAGCGCATGGCGCCGTTGGAGCGCGGTGGCGGTCATCACTCATGGTTATTAGGGAGCAGTGTCGCATTGTCAAGCGACCTTCGTGCGGGCGCCATTGCGGCAACCATTTGTTGCGACCGCCGAGGCCGTAGAGTATCCTAATACCTCTACATGGGGCGCATTTCCCAATACATCTGGCGTTACTGGCGACGTTATCTCTTCGGCGGCCTGTGTCTTATCGGCACGGCGACCTTGGTCATGTGGATTCCCTGGTGGATCCGCGAGGCGATCCGCATCATCGAGCACGGTGGCGCGCTTAGCGAGGTGAGATATTACGTGTTGTTGATCATCGCCTCTGCGATTGCGCAGGGGTTTGTCCGAACCTACTCGCGCGCGCTGATTTTCAACGCCGGGCGCAACGTCGAGTACGATTTGCGCAATGATCTATTCGCCCATTTGGAGAAACTGCCGCTGTCGTTTTATCACTCGCAAAGAACCGGCGATCTGATGTCGCGCGTGATCAACGATATCTCCGCGGTCCGGACGATGCTTGGTCCGGGCGTGCTCAATTTCGCCAACGCGCCTGTCTACTATGTCTATGCGGTCGCTTTGATGCTCTCGATGGATGTGCGCATGACCCTCGCCGCTTTGGCGCCTTTTCCGTTGTTGATCTACGTGGCGCGCCGCTTTCGCGGCCGGATCATGAAAACCTCCCTGGAAGTGCAGCAACAGATGTCGGCTCTGAGCAGCCACGTCCAGGAAAACCTGAGCGGCATGCACGTCGTCAAAGCATACGCGCAGGAAGAGTTTCAAACCCAGCACTTCATCGGCTTAAACAAAGACTACGAAGTCAAAAGCATGGAAATGGCCAAGATGCGCGGCATCGTGAATCCGGTAATGCAGGGCATCAACGGCCTGACCGTGTTGATCGTGATCTGGTACGGCGGCGTTCGCGTGATGCGTGGAGACCTTCTGGTCGCCGACATCGTCGCGTTTATTGCGTATCTCAATGTGCTCGCCTGGCCGACGGCGGCTTTCGGTTGGATGCTGTCTCTGGTCGAACGCGGCCGCGCTGCCATGCGCCGGCTCGAAGAGATTCTCGAGGTCAAGCCGGAGATCACCGATCCGCCATCGCCCATCGCTATCGATGGGCTCAAAGACGGAATCCAGTTTCGCGACGTTTCCTTTGCTTACGAACGGCAAAGAAACGGCCATACTGCGCTCGCCGCGATCGATTTTACACTTCCCGTGGGGCGCTCAGTGGGATTGGTGGGGCGAGTTGGGTCCGGCAAGAGCACGCTGGCGCAGCTCGTGCCCCGGCTGATGGACGTTTCGAGCGGGGCAATTTTCCTCGATGGACAGGACATCCGTAAAATCGCGCTGCGCGATCTGCGCCGGTTGATCGGCTACGTTCCCCAGGAGCCGTTTCTGTTTTCGACCTCGCTCAAGGCGAACCTTGCCTTGGGCAAGGAACAATATTCAGCCGACGAGTTGGCGCGGGCTACCGCGATCGCGAGATTGGATCGCGATCTGGAAATTTTTCCGCTCGGCCTGGACACCGTCGTGGGTGAGCGCGGCGTCACGCTTTCCGGGGGTCAAAAACAGAGGGCGACTCTGGCGCGTGCGCTGGTCATGGACCCGCCGGTGCTAATTCTCGACGATTGCCTCTCCAGTGTCGACGCCCAGACCGAGGCCGAGATTCTCCACGGGCTCCGTGCGATCCTGAAAGAAAAAACCTGCCTGATCATCTCGCATCGAATTTCTGCGGTCAGAGAAGCCGATGAGATCCTGGTCCTGGACGAAGGAGCGATCATCGAGCGCGGCAATCATGACGAACTGATCCGGCGCGGCGGCGTCTATGCCGAGCTTTGCCAACAGCAGCGTCTGAGTGAGGAGCTCGAACAGATCTAGATGACCGAAGCGATCGAACAAGAAGAAATCCTCGGCAAAGCCTACGATCTCGGCCTGATCCGCCGTTTGTGGCAGTTCATCATTCCCTACAAGCGACTTTTTATCCTGAGCCTGCTGCTTTTGCCGCTGCAGCAAGCCTTCGGCTTGGCGCAGCCTTACCTAATGAAAGTGGGCATCGATCGGTACATCGCGAGCAAAGACCTCTGGGGCTTGCAAAACGTCATGCTGCTCTTCTTGGTCGCATTGATCGGTGAAACGCTCACGGTGTTTGCCCAGTACTACTTTTCCATGCTGGTGGCGCAGCGCTGTCTCGCAGATTTGCGCGTGGCGATTTTTTCCCATGTGCAGAGGCTGCCGACGAGCTACTTCGACCGCAATCCCGTGGGCCGGTTGGTCACGCGCATGACCACCGATGTGGACGTGCTGCAGGAGATGTTCGCCGCAGGCGTGATCACTTTGGCGTCTGATTTCGTGATGGTCATTTGGATCGTGGGCATCATGTTCTACCTCGATATCGAGCTGGCGCTGGTATCGCTCGCGCTGATCCCGCCCATGGCGCTGGCGATCAATTTTTTCCGTGTCAAAGCGCGCCGCACCTACCGGCAAATCCGGGTGCGCATCGCCCGCATCAATGCCTATCTCGGCGAAGCCATTTCGGGGATGGCCGTGATCCAGCTATTCGCGCGCGAACAGAAAACCTATCGCGAATTCGAAGCGCTCAACGCAGATCATCGCGATGCTTATCACCTGTCCAATTTGTATGAAGCCGGACTCTATTCGATGGTCGAAGCGGCGGGTTCCGTCAGCGTCGGTCTACTGCTTTGGTACGGCGGCGGCGAGGTGCTGCAGGGCATCATCGGCATCGGCACGCTGGTCGCGTTCAACGAATACATTCATCGTTTTTTCGTGCCGCTCCGCGATTTCAGTCAGAAATATACGGTTATGCAATCGGCCATGGCGTCAGCGGAAAGAATCTTTCACCTGCTCGACACCCCGGTCGACATCGCCAATCGGAAAACGCCGCAAGTCCCGAAACCATTCCGTGGCGAGGTGATCTTCGATCGGGTTTGGTTTCACTACAAGCCCGGAGAGCCGGTGTTGAAGAATGTCTCGTTCCATATCGAGCCAGGTGAAAAAGTCGCCGTCGTGGGCGCCACGGGCTCAGGCAAGACGACAACGATCAAATTGCTCAATCGTCTTTATGATATTCAGAAGGGTTCGATCAAAGTCAGCGGCGTCGACGTCAGGGATTGGGATTTGCAGGCGTTGCGACGGCACATCGGCGTGGTGCTGCAGGATGTTTTTCTTTTTTCCGGCGACGTGCGCGCCAATCTCGCTCTGGGAAATCCGTCGATACCGCTGGAACAGATTCGCGAGGCAGCTGAAATCGCCAACGCCGATAGCTTTATTCGCCGCCTACCGGACGGCTATGCGGCACATGTGCGCGAGCGCGGGAGTAATTTCTCCGGCGGGCAGCGCCAGCTTCTGTCCCTGGCGCGCGTGCTGGTTTACCGACCAAAAATTCTGGTGATGGATGAGGCGACCTCGAGCATCGACACGGAAACCGAGGCGTTGATTCAGGATGCTCTCGAAAAAGTCATGCGCGATCGGACTTGTCTGCTGATTGCCCACCGGCTCTCGACCATCCGCAATGCCGACCGAATCATTGTGCTGCATCACGGCGAAGTCCGCGAGGTGGGTAGCCACGCCGAGTTGATGGATCAACAGGGCATCTATTATCGTTTGTATCAGTTGCAATATGAGCGAGAGGAGTTGAAGCTCGCGGCTCGTGATCTGCCGGCCAAGCTTCTGGCGTGAATGTCTGTGTGTGCGCGGCGTCTTAGTCGTGATCTTGGAGTCGGTTCTTTCCTGCGGCGAAGATTCAAACAACTTTTCTGGCTCACTGCGGTGAGCGTGTTCATCGCAGCGGTTCTGCCAGGCTGTTCGCCTTTGTACGTGTTGCGGGCGGCTTACGAGGAGGGGAAAATTCTCTGGCGTCGCGAGCCGATCAGCGACTTCGTCGATAGCGCCGGCGTGCAGGCGGACACTCAGGAAAAGCTCAAGCTCGTACTGGCGGTGCGCAAATACGCACGCGATGTGCTCAAATTCAACGTGGGCGGCAGTTACTCGAGCTATTCGCGGGTAGACCGGCCTGATTTGACCTATATCGTTATGGCGGCGCCCAAAACCGAGCTCAAGTCCTATACGTGGTGGTTTCTTATTATCGGCAATGTGCCCTACAAAGGTTTTTTTTCGCGCCAGGATGCGGAGGCTGAAATCGACCGGTTGAAAGCCGAAAATTATGACACGATGATGCGGACCTCAGCGGCTTTCAGCACCTTGGGCTGGTTCGACGACCCGCTGCTGTCGCATTTGCTGCGCTACGACAAAGTTGTTCTGGCCGGGATCATTTTTCATGAGCTGTTTCACAACACTCTATACGTTAACGGCGCCGGTGCTTTTAACGAGAGCGCGGCCAATTTCGTCGGCAATCGAGCCGCCATTGATTTCTTCCGCGACCGGTTCGGCACGGAAAGTAAGGAATACGCGCGCGCCGTCCAAATCTGGGATCACGAGCGTGAATTCGGCCGGTTCATTAATCAGGTCGCGGATACTCTGCGCGGTCTCTACCGCAGAGATATTCCGCGCGCCGACAAACTGAGATTGCGCGAAGAAGTCTTCGCCCGGAGCCAAGAGGAATGGCAGCGCTACCTTGCCGATCACCCGGATCAGAGTTTCCGGCGTTTCAGTCAACGCTCCCTAAACAACGCGGTGCTGATGAATTATCTGGTTTACCTTACTCAGATCGATACGTTCGAGTCGCTTTACGCCGCCAACGCCAACGACCTCAGCCGCACCGTCGAGGCAATGCGGAGCGCGGTCGGAAAAGGTGGCGAACCCTTCGAAGCCGTGCGTCAATGGCTGGACAAGCACCGACAGCAAACGGCCGCCATAGCGGACTAGCGTGTCGCATGTCATTCCGGGCAACCCCGGATCCAGTCCGGGGTAGCGCGACCCGGAATCCACGACTTCAAAAATTCTGCATGCCGATTTTCGCGGCAAGACGGTAAACACGGTGCTAATCATTTCGATGAGTTTTGTTCCGACCACACTCAAAGCGAATTATACCGACGCTGCCACTCTGTGAAACCTGCGGATCGCTTCGATGTGCGCGGCTGGCGAACGTAGATTGGCTTTCATGGTATTGAAGCTCGCATGGCTGGCGCCAAGAGATTGCCAGGCTTGCAACTCTTTGCGCCAAGCTTCCTCCGAGCCGGAGCCGTGAGAGATTCTCCCCTCGATGCCGATCCTTTCGGGATCTCTGCCCGCCGCGCGCGCGTGGTTGCGGACTTTCTCGATGGCTGCACGGCATTTTTCATCCGGATTCATCAGTGGAAACCAGCCATCGCCTAATCTTGCGAGGCGGCGAAGAGCGCGGTCATCCGTACCGCCGAACCAGATCGGGATTGGCCGCTGGACAGGCAATGGATTGATGCCGGCGTCGGTGACCGTATGCCAGCGCCCCTTGAAGGTGACCAGGTCTCGGGTCCAAAGCTGGCGCAATAATTCGACCTGCTCCTCGGATCGCTGGCCGCGATTTTTGAAATCTTGCCCCAGCGCTTCGTACTCGACTGGATTCCAGCCGATGCCGATGCCGAAACGTAGCCGGCCGCCGCTCAGAACGTCCACCGTCGCCGCCTGCTTTGCCACAAGGACGGTTTGGCGCTGCGGCAGAATGATAATGCCGGTAGTGAACTCAATGTTCCTGGTGAGTCCTGCGAGGTAGCCAAATAGAACCAAAGGCTCGTGAAAGCTATCTAAATGACTGTAGGGTGGCTGCCAGCCGGGACGGCTGGCGAGATTGGCGCCAATCACGTGATCGTAGACCAGGATGTGGCTATACCCAAGCGCTTCTGCAGTCTGGGCGTAATCCTTTATAACAGCGGGATCACTGCCGATTTCGGTTTGCGGGAATACTACGCCTAAGCGCATCTGTGGCCTCCTTTTCGCCATTAGGTCGAGCAGCGATTCTTAGGGTTTTCGTGGGCTTACGGTAACCCTTGCTTTTGGCCGAAAGCGTACGCACATTTCAACTATATACCTGTAGGAAAAAGAGAAAAGCTTGACTTAAGCTTTTTGCTACTTAGGATGACAGATAGCTAAACGGAGGCTGTATGAACGGTTTTCGTACGACGATTCTTCTGGCGGCGTTAACCGCGCTTGTGGTCTGGATCGGACAAATGTTCGGCGGGACAAACGGCGCGGTACTGGCGTTAGTCATCGCCGGAGCAATGAATTTCTTCAGTTATTGGTTTAGTGACAAGATCGTGCTGAGAATGTACGGCGCCCAGGAAATTACCCAAAGCGACGATCCGGAACTCTTTAGCATCGTGCGCGAGCTCACCGTCAGAGATGGCTTACCGATGCCCAGGGTCTATATCATTCCCGAGGAAACGCCGAATGCGTTTGCCACCGGCCGGAATCCCGAGCACGCTGCGGTCGCCGTCACTCACGGGATCAGGCGCATTCTCGATAGGCGGGAACTCGCCGGGGTCCTGGGCCACGAGCTCAGCCATGTAAAACATCGCGATATTCTCATCAGCAGCATCGCGGCCACGCTCGCCGGCGCAATCAGCTATCTCGCGCAAATGGCGCAGTGGGCCGCGATCTTCGGCGGCGGCAGCCGCGACCGTGAAGAAGGTGGCAGCAACATCTTTGGACTCTTGTTCATGATGATCGTCGCGCCGATTGCGGCGATGCTGATTCAGATGGCGGTGTCCCGATCACGCGAGTATTCGGCCGACGAAGGCGGCGCGAAGGTCAGCGGCGATCCGCTCGCGCTGGCGAGCGCGCTCCGCAAGCTCCAAATGGGGGCGCAGAATATTCCGCTTCAGGTGAGCGATGCGACCGCGAACTCGACGGCGCACATGTTCATTGTCAATCCACTGACCGGCGGCGGGATCGCCAATCTTTTCAGCACGCATCCGCCAATGGAAGAGCGCATCGCCCGGCTCGAAGCGATGGCCAAGGATATGAGCTACATGCGGCGGTAAACGCTACGCTGATTGTTGACTTGTAGGGGCGACCGGCGGTCGCCCTTTTTTTTACCCGGCGGAAATTTTTTCTTCCAGCCAGACGGAGAGATCCGCGAGACTCCTCGAGCTGATTTCGTGGCCCATGGGGTATTCGCGATAGCTCAGCGGCACCTTTAGTTGACGCAATATTTCCACCGAGGTTCTCGCGCGATCGATTTCAATCGTCGGATCTTCGCTCCCGTGTTGCACCAAGGTCGGTAGTGATTGCACGGCGGCGTTTATCGCAATCCGCGGCAAAAACTCTTTCGGCAACCAGCTGCTCAGTACCCCCAATGCCGCAAATCGTTCGGGATGCGCGAGCGCGAGGCTGTACGCCATCACCCCACCTTGACTGAAACCGATGATTCCTAGTTTTCGCGGGTCGATAGAATAGCTTTCGAGACACTCGTCCAAGAACGTTTGTAATCGCTGTCGCGATGCCATGATCGCATCGACATCCGGCGGACCACCACCCATGGTCATCGGATACCAGGCATAGCCGACGCTCTCCGGCCCAATGGGTGTTTCCAGCGGCGCCTGGGGGCAAATGACCATGAACCTCCCGCCGCAGAGATGGGGTGCGAGTCCCAGCAAATCGAAGGCGTTGGCACCGCGGCCATGAATCGTCAACAGCGTCGGAAATGGTCCCTGACCGCTGGGCTGATACAATGTGTGAATAAGCTCCATGCTACTCCCAAAGTGTTTTTAGTCTCTCAACTGCTCGAGACGTTTGATGCCAATCCGTAGTGAAACGACTACGACCGCGGCAGTCAGCACCGCAACAGCGATCATTGCCGGTGCCAGCACGCTGGCGGTTGGCGTCGCAGCCCTCGCATAGCGCAAGGCAGCGATGCTCAGGTGGTAAACCGGCCAAGCTTCGATGGTCACCGCAACGGCGATGAAGGCGACACTTAGAATCATCGCGATGGCGCCACCGAAGCTCGTGGGGATTTCGGCGGCGTTCTCGTAATTAAAATTAGGGTACAGCGCGCCGAGGCCGATGCCAATGGCCGTAATGCCAAAGGTCATAGAAAAGACCGTCAGCAAAGAGATCACCATCATCCATGGCGGCACATGCAGCAGAAGGTTGCTCAAGAAGATGAGTAACTCGCCGAGGAAGAGCAGCGGCACAAAAACCAGCCAAAACTTGCTCCACACCAAAGCTCGCAGCGACACCGGCGCGCTCTGTAAAATCCACAAGGCTCTGCCTTCCAGGCTGACGGCGGGAAACGCAAAACGGACTGCGACAGCGCTCAGCACAAAACCGGCGAGCGCTAGATTGGCAAAGGAAACCACAATGCGCAGAGTTCCGGCGGCCATCGGCGAACGGTCCAAAGGCAAAACTTTGAAGTTGTACAAGTAAACGATGATCAGAGCGAGCAAGAGAAAAAGCTGCGACCATTGTGTGGTGTCGCGCATGAAGGTCTTGATGTCCTTGACCATGATCGCGCCGATATTGCTGGGAAACAGGCCTATGAGCCCGTTCAAAAATCGATCAAACCAGAGAAAATTCCGCCGACCCTGTCTCGTTTCCTGCGCTTTGGACCAGCCATCGAAATAGATCGCGCCGGAAATCCATGCCGCCGCTACCGGCAGAAACAGCGCATAGCTCGCCAGAAGCGCAAAGGAAAAGCCCTGGGCCGTTTCGCGGTTGAACAAACTCCCAGCGAGGATTTCCGCCGACCAACTGCTCGGTAGAAATGGCGAAGACGGTGTCTCCATGGCAGTTAAAAACTGCATGAAATTGCCGAAGGATTCCGGTTCGACCAGGCGTTCGGGTTGTGAGAAGCGAAACAGGAAATAAACGACGACAAAGCCGATCAAGCCGATGAAAAACAGCACGTCGCGAATTCTTTTTGCGGGCAGGAAGTAAACCAGGCAATGGGTGATCAGAACGCCGACGGCGGCTGGAATGACGAGAAAAAGCGGCATCATCAGCAGAATCCAAACATACAGAATCCAGCTGCCGCCGAAAACCGAGCCGTAGGCCGCGAAGATCGGCACACTGAAGAACAAGACCATCCATGATGAGTTGACAGTCGTCTGGATCAAGCGAGCGAAGAAAAAGCTCTCGCGCGAAACCGGGGCCGCATGAAGCAGCTCCAGATCGCGGGCGAGAAAAAAAGTCGAAAGCGACGCCACCAGATTGCTGAACAAGAGCATGGACAAAAAGGTCAAGAGAATAATCAACAGCAGCTGATAAGCCAGTGCGGGGCCGAGCTCGTAGACGGTTTCGAAATACCGCAGCACGCGGCGAATGACAAAGTATGTTCCCAGCCAGAAGCAAACCGCGAGCGCCGCGAGCACGAGCCGGCGCGACCATGAGCCGCTGCGAGTGGAGAGTGAATTTTTCCAGGAGAGCCAAAACGGCGAAAGCAGCAAGGCCACCGTGCTCATAAGGTGGGCGCGGCAATCTGCTCGCGGGTGAGCTCCAGAAAAACGCTTTCGAGATTACTGTGATTTCCGTCGGCTTGATTTTGCAGCTCGGCCATACTGCCGCAAGCGATCAATTTACCTTGGCGGATGATACCGATCCGGTGGCAGATCTCCTCGGCCGTGTCGATGCTGTGGGTCGAAAGAAAAATTGTCACGCCGTCTTGCGCCAGCGCCCGAAACAAATCTTTTAGCGTGCGCGCGCCGCGCGGGTCCATGCCGACCATGGGTTCGTCGACGATCAATATCCGCGGTTGGTGAATCAATGCCGCGCAGACCACCAGTCGCTGTTTCATGCCATGGGAGTAGCCCTCGACCAGCTCATGCTTCCAGGAGCTGAGCTCCAGATGCTCGAGCAGCTCGGCGATCCGTTCTTCAAGTCTGGCTGAATTGAGGCCATGAAGCTTCCCGACGAAGCGCAAAAACTCTCCACCCGTGAGCTTCTCGTAAATGAACGGCCGATCGGGAATAAAACCGGCGATCGCCTTGGCCGCTTGTGCTTCGCTGACCACGTCGTGTCCGTCGAGGAGCACTCGTCCGGAAGTCGCTTTCAAGATTCCCATCATCACGCGGATCGTGGTGGTTTTGCCTGCGCCATTGGGACCGAGAAAGCCGAATATCTGTCCTGCGGGGACTTCCAGATTGAGCCCATTCACGGCGGCTAGTTTGCCGTAGCGCTTGGTGAGATCGATGAGCTGAATCATGATGATTTTGGATTTGCGATTTCAGATTTTCGATTTACCCGATCTCTTCGATCTCTCGCTTTCGATCGGAAACTACTGGATTGGAACCAGCATCCGCAACGAAAATGCATCGTCATTCCGGGCAAGCTGGCGATAGCTAGCGCGATCTGGAAGCCAGGAAGTTCAAAACCATCTGGATACCAGCTGGAGTTCATTCTGCATTTAGCGAAGGTCTGGTATAACGGTTCTTTTCGGATCATCGAAAAATGCAAAATCTAAAATCGACAATTCTTTAGAGTATTTCAATTTTTAGGTTGCCGATGAGCTGCAAAATCTCGATCTGTCGATCGATCTCGCCTTCCAGAAACTTCACGTGGGTCACGTCGGCGGGGAATTGATTGAGCACCGAATCGAGCGAGACCCAATCGCCGAGCCAGACCTCCGACCACGCATGATAGTAAAAAGCGCCGCGCAGATAGACGACGCCGACGACGGTTTTTGCCGGTATTCCCGCCGCGCGGGCCAGGGTATTGAAGAGGACCGTGTGCTCGTTGCAATCGCCCCTGCGAGTCTGGAGAACTTCCAGCGCATTGGGAATACTGACCGTGGGCTCTTTGGCAATTTCCTTGTAAACCCAATCCTTGATCTTGATCGCTGCGCGGTAAGCATCCCTCTCACCATTTAAAATCTGTGCAGCGAGAGCTTGAATGTTCGGGTTATCGCTCTGGAGAAACGGTGTGGGCTGCAAGTAAGAAGCTAAGAGGGGGTCGCGCACCGGAATTTTCGGGAGACTCAGCTGTTTTAAATCTTCGAGACGGATCTCCAGTCGATCTTGCAGCAGTTTCTGCCGTCCGCTATTGAGCCGGAAGTTGGCCAGATTGACGCCACCGAGCTTTAGCCGTAGCGCGCGTTGGGTTTGTGGATCTGCGATCTGCGTCGCTACCGGAACCGCTGTTTGGGCGATGAGATCCAGTGAAACCGCGTGCGCCGGAAGATTCTTTGCTGCGCTCATCTCTTGTCGTATGATGGAAAGTCCGGCGGGTGACTCTTCTTTCAGCGTCCGCCCTTGTCCATCGATCCATGAAACCACCGAGACGCCGCGAAAGCTCTGGCGTAACCGGATCGCCGGCTCGGTACGATCGGCGATGCGCAGCTGTTCCCGGCCCTCGATCACGACGGTGGTGACTTGTTCGGACAATGTGGACGGATCGAAAGTGGGGAAAAGAAATTTCTTGCCGATCTCGAGCTGCTGTGTGACCACGTAGGGTTTTAGCGCAGCGAGCAGATAGGGAGCTTGGCGCAGCTTCAGCTCGCGGCTTGATCGATGGCCACCCGAGTCGAGGGTCAACTGGAGCGTAGTGCCGTTCATCTGGCCGCGCGCGCTGAAACGGATTTCGGTCGAGCGAAGCTCGAAGGCGAATTTTTCCAACATCCAATCATCGTTGGCGTCCATGTCGAGCTCTGTGGTCGTAGGCTGCATCGTGCCCAGCATGTTCAAATTCATCCTCGAGCGATCCTGGAGCTTATAGCCCTTGGTTTTGGGTGTGATCACCTGCGATGCGAAGCCGATTTTTTCGTCCCGGTAGAACACGCCCCACCACTCCTCGATATGGTCCGTTAATTTTTCCGTGCTTTTTAGCGTGATGACAGATGGTGGCGCGGCGAGTTGGCGCTTCACGAGGAGAAAATTCATCACGCACCAGAAACCGACGATGGCCGCGATAATGGATCGCTTCGCAATCATGCAATGGAGCATATATGGTAAAGGCAAACTCCGAGTCGTTCAATTAAAATCCACATGGCAGAGCTCCAAAGCCCCGCGCCTGAGTTGAGATTCGCCGCCGATATCATGCTCGGGCGATTGGCGAAGTGGCTGCGCATCATTGGCGAAGATGTGATTTACGGTCGGCACCTAACCGGCTATGGCCTGATCCGGGCGGCACGGCTGGAAAACCGGTTGATTCTCACGCGCGACCGGAGCTTGAAAAACAAACAACCGCCCCCGAGCTTGTACCTTCAGAGCGATCACTATCGGGAGCAGCTCAAGCAAGTGCTGCGCGACTGCGGCTTGGTCGTAGGAAAACGGTTGTTCACGCGCTGTATCCGCTGCAACACGGCGCTTCAAAGCAGGGCGAAGGCGAGCGTAGAAAAATTGGTTCCATCGTACGTTTTTTCGACGCAGGAAAATTTTTTTTGGTGCGCAGCTTGCCGGCGCGTTTACTGGCCGGCCACACATCATCAAAATATGGTCGACGAACTCGAGAAATTGCAGGTCGGGTAATCTGGAAATGCTTGTTTTCGTATGGTACAAAAACCGCTGTTTACCTCTTTTCCCCGGTAGCTCAGTCGGTAGAGCAGTTGGCTGTTAACCAATTGGTCGGGGGTTCGAGTCCCTCCCGGGGAGCCAGATTTCATTTACTGACGTTTTCCTCACCGATCCCGCGTTTGCTTGCTTAGCCCTTTGATAATTTTCCACAAGAAAATCGAAGGGTTTTCTGTAGACCGGATCAAGGCGACCGTGCTTGCAAGTGGAGTTCTGAAACTAAAGAATTTCGGCACGTTGTGCGAGTTCTAAAATCTAGCGCCGGAATCTATGTAACTCAGATTTGCATTCTGATGCGCGGCGATCTCAGCCGATATTTTGGACTGGTGCAAAGTTTATCGCACCGAAGGCAAAAACCAAGACGGCCGATAGCAAACAAAAATAAATTTAGAAAAATTGATCTACCATTCGTAACGGGATTGTTATGCAGTCGATAGGAGGAAGAAATGAAAGAAATGAAACAGTACAGCGCGGAGTTTCTCGGGACGTTCTGGCTTGTTCTTGGCGGGTGCGGGAGCGCGGTTCTTGCTGCGGCGTTTCCGAACGTCGGCATTGGTCTGATGGGCGTTGCGCTCGCGTTCGGTCTGACGGTGCTGACCATGGCATATGCCATCGGCCATATCTCTGGTTGCCACCTCAACCCAGCGGTCTCGGTCGGCCTTTGGGCTGGTGGTCGTTTCCCTGCTAGCAAGCTCCCGCCCTACATCGTGGCGCAGGTTCTCGGTGGCATC
>Ga0207691_10001189_pt1 | contig 25887 bp, 23 predicted proteins | sample KBSM13metaG_FD_184327 | JGI IMG/M metagenome (GOLD analysis project Ga0207691, IMG submission 184327) | Miscanthus rhizosphere microbial communities from Kellogg Biological Station, Michigan, USA - KBS M1-3 metaG (SPAdes) (version 2) | ecosystem: Host-associated > Plants > Roots > Rhizosphere >...
AACGAGTGCGAGGCCGCGGTGCGCGGCGTTCGCGACGATGTCATCATGATCTGCCACGGCGGTCCGATCGCCGAGCCCGAGCACGCCGCGCACATGCTCCGGCACTGCCCGGGCTGCCATGGCTTCTACGGCGCGTCTAGCATGGAGCGGCTGCCGACCGAGCGCGCGCTCACCGAGCAGACGCGGCGCTTCACCGGGCTGCGCATCACGCCACGCGGCGCGTCCTGACCGATCGACGAGGATTCAACCCACCACCCCCAGGAGACAACCCGATGACCACCCCACTGCCGCCGCAAGCCGCGCCGTTTCACCGCATGCAACAGCTGATGTCGACGTCGCCGGTGCCGTCGATCTCGACCGAGCTGCTGACCACGGCCGATGGCGAGCTCAATCGCGAGCTCAACGCCTTCCTCTTCGACGCGCCGTCCGACCCCGGCCTCCTGCGCGGCAAGCGCATCGCCATCTGCTGCACCAACGGCGTCGAGGAGGTGGAGATCCTGGGGTCGCAGCGCTGGCTGACCGAGCACGGCGCGACGGTGCACATCGTCTCGCCGCGCATCGGCGAGTTCGATCCCACGCTCGGCCTGCGCTTCCCGCCGCAGTGCGCGACCCACGTGCTGGCGATCCGCCTGATGGAAAACGCCGGCTGGCTCAAGATCGACCGCTACACCGACGAGGCGAGCGCCGCCGACTACGACGCGATCCTGCTGCCCGGCGGCTGCTGGAACCCCGACGCGCTGCGCATGGACCCGCATGCGCGTGCCCTGGTGCGGGCGATGGACGAGGCCGGCAAGCCGACCTGCGCGATCTGCCACGGCCAGTGGGTGATGGTGAGCGCCAAGATCCTCAAGGGCCGCCGCGCCACGGCGGTGTGGAACATCCAGATCGACCTCGAGAACGCCGGCGCGACGGTGCTCGACGAGCCCTGCGTGGTCGACCGCAACCTGATCACGGCGCGCTTTCCCTACGACCTGCCGCGCTTGATCCGGGCGATGGCCGAGCAGCTCACGGCGGCCCGGTAGCGGCTCCGGCTCAACGACTGGCGGCCTGCAAGTCGGCGAAGGACTTGCCCTCCTCCGCCAGCCGCTCCAGCAGTGGCGCGGGTTGCCACCAGAAACCATGCTCGGCATGGAAGCGCCTGATGTCTGCGCATACGTTCGTGAGCCCGATCCGATCGGCCAGGTACATCGGACCGCCACGGTGGGCCGGAAAGCCGTAGCCTGTGACATAGACGATGTCGATATCGCTCGGGCGCAGGGCGATGCCTTGCTCGAGAAGCTTCGCCCCTTCATTGACCATGCCGTAGACGCAGCGCTTGATGATCTCGTCTTCAGGAATCGGGCGCCGCTCGATGCCCATGCGCGCCGACTCCCCGACGATGAACTTCTCGACCTCGGGATCGCGCCGTGGTTCGCGGCCGCCCTGCTCGTAGCGATACCAGCCCCGGCCGCTCTTCTGCCCGAGCCGGCCCAGGTCGACCAGCTTCATGATCAGGTCGTTCCAGCGCCGATCGGTCGGCCTGGTGGCCACCTGCGCCTTGCGCGTCTGATATCCCACGTCGTTGCCGGCGAGGTCGTGTACCGCGAAGATACCCATCGCGTAGCCGAAGCGGGTCAGCGCGGCATCCACCTCGTGCGGCAGCGCCCCGTCCTCGACCAGAAAATGCGCCTCGCGCGTGTAGTTGCGAAACAGCGCGTTGCCGATGAAGCCGGGGTAGATGCGTGAGAGCACGGACACCTTGCCCATTCGGCGCCCGAGATCCATCAGGGTCGCAATCACGTCGGACGCGGTCCGGTCCGCGCGCACGACCTCGAGCAGCTTCATCACATGCGCTGGGCTGAAGAAATGAGCGCCGACGACGTCTTGTGGCCGCTCGGTCACGCTGGCGATGGCGTCGACGTCGAGCCCGGACGTGTTGGTTGCCAGGATCGCTCCCGGCTTGGCGATGGCGTCGAGCTGGCGGAAGATGCTCTGCTTGAGGCCCAAGTCCTCGAACACCGCCTCGATCACGAGGTCCGCCTCTCTCACGTCGGCGATGTCCACCGAGCCGCGGATCGCGCCGAGGCGCTCGTCCATGGCGCTCTGCGCGAGCCGGCCGCGCGAGACGCTGCTCGCGTAATTGGCTCGGACGCGGCCGAGGCCCCGATCGAGCGCCGCGGCGTCGGCGTCGATCAGGGTCGACGCAATGCCAATGTTGGCAAGCGACATCGCGATGCCGCCACCCATCGTGCCGGCGCCAATGACCGCGACGCTGCGGATCGGCCGTAAGGCCAGATCTGCGGCAATGTCGGGGATCTTCGCCGCTTCGCGGCGTGCGAATTCGACATGTGCCGCGGCGCGTTCCCGCTCGGCGTCGGTAGGGATCGTGGTGTCTGTGGTCATACTGCGGTTCTCAGGAGCGCTTGCCGGGGACGACGAGCGGCTTGGCTCGCCCTTCGACGAATTCGCGCAGGCGTTCCGCCGTCTCGGGCGGACGCTGCATGTTGGAGTTCAGGTACTCGACGAACAGGCCGTCGTCGTGCGACAGGTCGTTAATGCGGGGCAGCAGGTTGGTGATGCGCCAGTTCGTGTCGGCTGTGTTCCTGGCGATGACGGCGGCGAGCTCGCGTGCCTTGGCCAACGACTGTCCTGCCGGCACGACGTAGCGCACGATGTGCTCGCGCTCGCCTTCGCCCGCCGAGAGCAGCCTGCCCGTGAGCATCATGTCGGCCATCACGGTATAGCCGACGACACGCTGAATGCGAACCGTGCCGCCGCCGCCGACGAAGATGCCGCGCTGGCCTTCGGGCAGGCCGAAGAACGCCGTCTCGTCGGCGACGCGGATGTGCGCGGCGGTCGCGAGTTCGAGGCCTCCGCCGACCACGGCGCCATGCAGAGCGGCAATAAAAGGGATCGGTCCGCGCGCGATGGTGTCGAAGACCTCGTGCCAGGAATGGCGCTTGCGCTTGCGCGGCGGCTTCGTCTGACCGGCCGCGCGGGCCAGCGCTTCAGCCAGGTCGAGGCCGGCACAGAAATGCTCGCCGTGGCCGTGCAGCACGCCGACATCGGCTTCGTCTCCGGCGCGGTGCACGGCGGCACGCAGCTCGTCGATCACGGCCTCGTTGATCGCGTTTCGCTTGTCGGGGCGATTCAGCCCGATCAATGCGATCGGGCCTTCGAGTTCATAGGTGACGAGGGCTGTGCTCATGGCTTGTCCTTAAGAATTCCCTGGTGGCGCTACAGGTCGAGCACCAGCTTGCTGCTCTTGGCGCCGGAGCAGCAAATCATCATTCGCTTGTTCTCGGCCTTCTCGGCCAGGCTGAGCACCAGATCGCGGTGATCCGGAGTACCGCTCAGTACCCGCACTTCGCAGGTGCCACAGATGCCTTCACGGCACGAGTAGGGCGGCTCGATGCCGATTTCCTCGAGGCAGTCGAGGATCGTGTGCCCGGGCTCGACGACGACGCTCCGGCCGGTTCGGGCCAGCTCGACGGTGAAGCCGCCGTCGGTCGCGGCGCTCTCGCGCGCCGCGAAGTACTCGACGTGGACGACGCCGGGCGGCAGCATCTTGGCGGCTTGCTCGAAGGCATCGAGCATCGGCAGCGGCCCGCAACAGTAGACGTGCGCTTGCGCGGGCAGGCCGGCGACGATCCCGGGGATGTCGAGCATCCGAGCTCCGGGTTCGCGGTCGAAGCTGAAGTGCACCTCGTTGCCGGTCTCGTCGCGCAGCGCCTGCAGCGCGTCGACAAAGGCGGCGCTCTGGCGCGTCCGTGCGGCATAGTGCAGACGCCACGGTTTGCCGAGCGACTGCACCCGGCGGATCATGCTGCGCAAGGGCGTGATGCCGATACCTCCGGCGATGAACACCGACAGCGGCGCCGTCTCGTCGAGGGGGAAGTTGTTGCGCGGCAGGCCGATCGTCAGCGTGTCGCCCGCGTGCACCGTCTCGTGCATGTAGCGCGAGCCGCCGCGGCTCTGGGCGTCCTTGTTGACACCGATAACGTAGCGGTAGCGTTCGTCCTGCGAGTTCAGCAACGAGTAGCTGCGCAGCACGCCGTTGGGCAGGTGCACGTCGACGTGCGCGCCGGCACTGAAAGACGGCAGCTCCTTGCGCGGCGGCATCGGCCAGAGCTCGAAGCTGAGGATGCCGTCGGCCTCCCAGGTGACCGACTTCACCCGGACCTGCAGCGTGTCTGTGATGCTCATGTCCTCATCACTCCGGCTTGAAGCCCGAGGCCTTGATGACCGGCTCCCAGACCGCCAGCTCGGTTCGCTGCCGCTGGGCCATCTCCTGGCCGTTCAGGAAGTGCGGCATCACCGACAGGCGCACTGTCAGCGCGTCGCGGACCTGGGGTGTCGCCAGAACCTTCTGCAATGCACGCTGCATGCGTTCGATCTCGGCGGCGGGGGTCTTGATCGGCGCCCACATCGCGGTCCAGCCTTCACCGCCTGCGACCTTGATGCCCTGCTCGGCCATCGTCGGGATCTCGGGCATCAGCTCCGAGCGCTTGTCGCTGAAGATGCCGATCACGTGCACCTTGCCCGAACGGTGGAACTTGAGCATCTCGTCCATCAGCGTCACCGCCGCCGGCACGTGGCCTCCCACCAGGTCGGTGATCAGGGGCGGCGTGCCTTTGTAAGGCGTGACTGGCAGGTCGATCCCCGCGGCTCGGGCGAACTGGACCCCGAGGAAGTGGTTCTGCCCGCCGAGCCCGGGCGTCCCGAACGAGGCGCTGGGGTTCTTCTTCACCCAGGCGACGAACTCGCGCGCGTTGCTCGCTCCGGTCTGCAGGCTCACCGCCATGCCGAGGGGATAGGAAACGAGCGCGGCCACCGGCGCGAAGTCGCGCCAGATGTTCCACTTGATCTGCGATCCGAACACCAGCGTCTGGAAGGTCGGCGTTGCATTGGGCGCGATCATGTAGGTCAGGCCATCGGGCGCGGCGGCCATCAACGCGTCAGCGGCGAGACGTCCGCCCACCCCCACCCTGTTCTCGACGATCACCGGCTGGCCCAGCTCGATGGGCAGGCGGTCCGAGATCACCCGGGCGATCGCGTCGGTGCCGCCGCCGGGCGGAAGCCCTACCAGGATGCGGATCACCGGCTTGCCGTCGCCGCGCACGCCCAGTGCGATAGGCGCGGCAAGGCTGGCACAGGCGGCGGCCAGAAGCCGCCGGCGGTTCATGTTCATGCTGTGTCTCCGATCAGGGAGCCGCGATCAGGCCGTCTCTGCCAGCACGCGCCAGTCGCTGTCCGCCGGCAGCACACCACCGACCGAAACCGCCTTCTTGTAGTCGAGCTCGGGGTGGGCGGCGAGCGTCGGCGTTTTGCCGGACTGGAACTCGCGCGCCGCCTTCAGCAGCAGGCTGCGCACGCGCAGCACCGCGCCGTCGGCCGAGCACAGCTGCTCCTGCGAACGGTCGTGGATTCTTCCCTGGCTGATGAACATCGCGAAGTCTTCGGTGCCCAGGTGCTGCGGGAAACCAGTTGCATGGCCGCGCTTCATCAAGTCGCGGTTCTGGCCCCAGTTGTGTGCCGCATCGCCCGGCGGCAGCGGCGGAAAGTTCCAGACATCGGGCGACGCCGACATCACAGTCATGCCTAGTGGCCGATGCGGGTTGAAGTGCACGAACCAGGCGCGGTGCGTGACGTCGTCGACCGGCGTCGAGAAGAAGACCGTGCTCGGGCCTTTGGCGTCGGGCGCGCAGATCACGCCATACCACGGCATCACGAAGTTGTTGACGCGTGCGTAGACTTTGTTGTCGGGCAGCGCACGCAGCGCAGCGTATCGGTAGCCGTAGGGCCGGTCCTCGAATTCGAGCTTTGGCGCCAGCGCCTGAGCCATCAGCACCCGTTCGTTGCCACCGCCGCCGGCGGCGATCTGGCCGGTCGACTCGTGCAGCACGCCGACGTGCGACGAGTCCATCGACGCCTCGACCGCCTGCACCCAGTTGGTCGGCACTTCCTGGCTCGTCACGGCGCGATGCTCATCGGGCAGGTCGACGAAGGGTAGGTCGGGAAACTTCGGCGCCGTCTCGCCCTTGCCGAGCCAGACCCAGACGATGCCGCCGCGTTCCTGCACGCCGTAGCGATTCACGCGAACGTGCTCGCAGAACTTCTGCTGGTCGCCGGCGTGGTTGGGCGCCTCGACCACTTCGCCATGAACGTTGATCTTCCAGCCGTGATACAGACAACGCAGGCCGTTGTCTTCGTTGTGCGCGAGCGCGAGCGATGCGCGGCGATGCGGACACTGCTCGTCGATCACGCCGACGCGGCCGTCGGTGGCGCGGAAGGCGACGTAGTCGCCACCGAGCAGACGCACCCGCAGCGGGGCGCCGTCGGCCACCAGCTTGCTTGCGGGCACGGCCGGGATCCAGTAGTGCTGGCGGATCATCTCGCCCATCGGCGCGCCGTTGTCGACGCGGGTGAGCAACTCGTTGTCTTCGCGGGTCATGGCCATGGCGTCAGCTCTCGTCGGTGCGGAAGGCGCGCGAATAAACACGTCTGCAGTTGCATTCGAAGATGTCGGCGCGCTGTTTCGACGTCAGCCACTCGATGCTCTCGATCACCGGCTTCATGTCGTCGTAGTCGCGCCCCGAAATCGGGTCTCGGGCGCTGCCGGTGCCCGGCTTCTCGGTGCCGAAGAGAACGTTGTCGGTGCCGGCCACGTTCAGCAACAGCTCGATCGCTTCCTTCGAGTAGTTGCAGGTGTCGAAGTAAAGCTTCTTCAACTGCTCGTCGAAGCTCACCGTCTCGCCCTTGCGAACGGTCCACGAGCGGAAGCGCCCCATCTGGTACGGGATCGCGCCGCCACCGTGGGCGACGACGATCTTCAGGGTCGGGAAGGTATCGAACGTCTTCGCACCGAGCAGCGACACGATCGCGATGCTCTCCTCGTTGATGAACTTCAGGGTGTACGACTCGCGCGCGCTGCAGCTTCCGGCCGAGTGGATCAGGCCGGGCACATCGAGCTCGGTCATCGCCTGGTAGAGCGGGTGCCAGAACGGGTCGCCAAGCCCGGGTGGTGTCGGCCCAACGCCTTCGGTCGGGTCGGGGTTGATCAGGCAGCCGACGAAACCCAGCTCGCCGACGCATCGGCGCAGTTCCGGAATGGCACGCACGTCCAGCGCTTCGTCCATGTATTGCGGCAGGCCGGCGACGCCACGGAAGCGGTCCGGGAACATCTCGACGAAGCGGGCGATCAGGTCGTTGCAGTGGCGTGACCACAGCTCGCTGACGCGACCGGGCTTGACCGAATGCATCTGCAGGTAGGGCCGCGGCGAGATGAACTGAACGTCGGTGCCGACGGCGTCCATGCTGCGCACCAGCTCTTCGGCCATCTTGCGCACCGAGGCGTCAGGCACCTTCGGCGTAGTCGACGGGTTGGCGCGGCCGCCGACGAGCTCTGCCATGTAGCGGAAGCTCTCGGGCGGCATGACGATGTGGGCGTGGGAATCGATGATCACGTTCAGCCTGCTTTCTGGATGAGGGCGATGAATTCGAGCTGCAGCCACATGCCGTGTTGCAGGTCCTGGAGGAGGATGTGTCGCGCCGGCCGGTCGGCCGGGTCGGGGAACGAGCGCAGCCACTCGGCGTTGATCGCATCGCGCACCGAGTCGTCTTTCGCGTAGACGGTGAGCTTGGCCACGTCGGCGAGGGTTGCGCCGCCGGCCTCGAGCAGACGCCGCATGTTGTCGAAGGCGGCCCCCGCCTGCATGGCGGCATCGGGGGGCAGTTGGCCAGTGGACGGGTCCTTGCCGGAGATGCCCGACGAGCAAAGGAGGTTGCCGACTCTGGCGCCGAGCGGAATCGGCGCGTTGTGAGCGAGGCCGGAGACCTCGAGTGAACGGGGAGGGCGGGACATGGTGCGGGTCTCGGCGAAAGCGGACGTCAAGCCTCGGCGCCGGAATCGGTTTCGAAGAAGGTCATCGGCACCTTGGCGAGGAACTCCGAGAAACCGGTGGTTCCGGCCGGCACATGCAAGAGCATCGTTTCGGCAGCGAGCGCTTCGTCGCCGGCCTGGATCGCGCGGGCGATCTTGCGGTGATCTTCCAGCGACGCCGCGGTCTGCGCCTTGGTCTGGAAGTCCCTGACTCGGTAGCGCTGGATCAGTCGCCGCGCCTGCCGGATCTGCTCCGCGAGGTACTCGTTGCGGCAGCCGGCGTAGATGGCTTCGTGGAAGACCGTGTTGGCGACTGCGTATTCGGCCGCACCGCCGTGCTCGGCCGCCTCTTCGCACTGGGCGACCGCGGCATCGAGTGCGTGCTTGATCTCTTCGTCGAGCCGGCGGGCGGCGAGCTTGGCGCACAGCGATTCGAGTTCGCCGATGTACTCGAGCATCGCCCGTACTCTGTTGACCGACAGACGCGAGACGAACACACCTTGGCGCGGAGCGATGCGGACCAACCCATGAGCTGCCAGCTGCTGCAGTGCTTCCCGCACCGGAGTGCGCGAGACATCAAAGCGGGCGCTGAGCGCGCGTTCGTCCAGCGCCGCACCCGGCCCGAGTTTTCCGCTTTCGATCTCGTCCTGAAGGGTTGCGCGGATATCGGCGGCGCGGCCGCCGCGCGGGAGTGATTCGGGCGCAGCCTCGCTACCTTGCTCGACTGCTGATGGCTGGACGGACTTGGCTTTCATCGATTGCTCCTTGACCGAAATATACCAGGATAAGTCCGTGGCATGCAATAGCCACTAGTTTAGTGAGCCCTTTTCATAGGCGAATGGCGAAGAGACTCCAGAGGAAGAAAGGCCTTTGGAAACGCCTGGGCTTGTGGTGTACACAGAACGGTGTTAGCGTATGCCACATCTGAAGACCAGCACGACACGCCATGCCTCCCTCCCCTGTCCACGCCACGCCTCGCCCCGTCACTCGATTGCTCGAGCCCCGCTCGGTCGCGATCGTCGGCGCATCGTCCGACCCGCGCTCGTTCGGCGGCTTCGTCCTCGCCAATCTCGAGCGTTTCGGCTACGCGGGTGCGATTCACCTCGTGAGCCGCAGCAGCGCGGAGATCAATGCACGCGCCTGCGTGAAAACCGTCGACGAGCTGCCCGAGGGCATCGACGTCGCCGTGTTGGCGATTCCCGACGCCGGCGTTCTCGACGCGGTTCGTGCATGCGGTGCGCGCCGGGTCGGCGCGGTGGTGATCTATGCGTCCGGCTACGCCGAGGCGGGCGAGGAAGGTCGCGCCAAACAGGAGCAGCTCACCGAGATTGCCGACACCGCGGGCATGCTGCTGCTCGGTCCCAACTGCATGGGGTTCACCCACTTCGAAGCCGGCGTGCCGTTGACTTTCGAGCCGGTGTCGCCTTATCCCTGCGCCGGCCGGCCGGGTGTAGGTGTCCTGGCACAAAGCGGGGCGATGGCGGCCAACCTGCGCGACGCCTTCATCGGGCGCGGACAGGCGCTGACCGCGGCGGTTTCGACCGGCAATGAGGCGGTGGTGACCGTCGAAGACGTGCTTGCCTATTTCATCGCCGATGCACAGACGCGGGTGATCGCGATGTATGTCGAGCAGGTCCGTCGCCCGCAACTGTTCCTTCACCTCGCAGCGCAAGCACGCGAAGCCGGCAAGCCGATCGTGCTGCTGATGCCGGGCAAGAGCGCGCGGGCCCGCGAGGCTGCGCAGTCGCACACTGGCGCACTCGCAGGCGACCACGCCACCGCGACGGCACTGCTCAAGCGCGAAGCCGTGGTGGTCGTCGATTCCCTCGACGAGCTGTTCGACACGACGGCCATACTGGCGCGCTTTCCGGTGCCGTCGTCCAAAGGCACGGCCTTCGTGACCGGCTCCGGCGCGATGAAGAACATCGCGCTCGATTTCGCGGACGACATCGGCCTCTCGCTCTCCGAGCTGACGGCGTCGACCGTGCAGCGTCTGACGGCGCTGCTGCCCGGCTATGCAGTGGCCGAGAACCCACTCGACTACACGACCATCGGCGTGCGCAACCCCGGACGGATCGGCGAGATCATCGACACGATGTTGGCCGACGACAACGTCGGCAATCTCGTGCTCGGCATTCCCGCGGGCCCGGCGATGGCACAACGCGACAAGGCCGAGCACCTGCTGCCGGCGATCGCGCGCGCTGCCAAGCCCGCCGTGCTGGTACTGATCGGCGACAACGGGCCGATCGAGCCATTTTTCATTGACGCGATCAGCGCAAGCGGCGTTCCTTTCTTCCGCTCGCCGGACCGTGCGTTGCGCGCCCTGGCGCGGGTGGCTGCCTACGGTGAAGCCTTGCAGCGCGCATCGCGCACGACGCGAGAGAGAGCCGCGCCACTGCCACTGCCCATGCCATTGCCGCCCTCGGGCGTGCTGGCCGAATACCAGGGCAAGGCCTGGCTCGCCGCAGCCGGCCTCGCGATCCCGAAAGGTGCGCTCGCGCGCAGCGTCGACGAAGCGCTCGTCGTTGCCGCCGACATCGGCTACCCCGTCGTCATCAAGGCCCAGGCGAGCGAGCTGCCGCACAAGAGCGATGTCGGCGGCGTCATCGTCGGCCTGGCTGATGCGCAATCGCTGCGCGAGGGCTGGAGCCGCCTGCATGCCAATGTGTCGTCGCACCGGCCCGAGCTGCGGCTCGACGGCGTGCTGGTCGAGGCGATGGGCCCGCGCGGACTCGAGCTCGTCGTCGGCGCCAAGCGCGATGCCGACTGGGGTCCGGTCGTGCTGGTCGGCCTGGGTGGCGTCTGGATCGAGGCGCTGAAGGACGTGCGGCTCATTCCCGCCGACATGGCCGAGGCCGACATCGTCGACGAGCTCGGCCGGCTCAAGGCCGCGTCGCTGTTGAAGGGCATTCGCGGCGCCGCCGCCGTCGATGTGCAGGCGGTGGCGCGTGTCGTCGCGCTCGTCGGCGCGCAGATGCGAGCCAACCCGCAAATCGTCGAGATCGACATCAACCCGCTGGTCGCCTACCCCGAGCGCGTGCTGGCGCTCGATGCGCTGGTGGTCGTCAAGCACGAGGCACAGTGATGAAGCTCGAATTCTCCGCTGCCGACGAAGCGTTCCGCCAGGAAGTGCGCGCCTTCGTGGCCGCGAATCTGTCGGACGACATCAAGCGCAAGGTCGAGCTCGGCCTGCGCCTGGAGCATGAGGACTACGTCACCTGGTTCCGCAAGCTCGAATCGCGCGGCTGGATCACGCCCGGTTGGCCGGTCGAACACGGCGGCCCGGGCTGGAATCACGTGCAGCGCTACATCTTCGACGAAGAGACGCTGCTCGGCGGCGCGCCTCGCATCATCGCGAGCGGTATCCAGATGCTGGGTCCGGTGCTGATCGCGTTCGGTACAGAGGCGCAGAAGAAGCGCTACCTGGCCGACATTCGTCACAGCGCCACTTGGTGGGCACAAGGCTTCTCCGAGCCAGGAGCGGGCTCGGACCTCGCCGCCGTGCGAACCACCGCCGTCAAGGGGTCGGACGCCGACGGCGAGCACTTCATCGTCAACGGCCACAAGGTGTGGACTTCGTACGCCCAGTGGTGCTCGATGATGTTCGCTCTGGTGCGTACCGACCCGACGGCCAAGGCGCAGGAGGGCATCTCGTTCCTGCTGATAGACATGAAGTCGCCCGGTATCGATCTGCGCCCGATCCGAATGCTCGAAGGCGGCACCGATCTCAACGAGGTCTACCTCGACAACGTGCGCGTGCCGGCCGAGAACCTGGTCGGCGAGCTGAACAATGGTTGGTCCTACGGCAAGTATCTGCTTGGCCACGAGCGCACCGGCATCGCCGGCATCGGCTCGTGCAAGCAGCAGCTGGCGCGGGCACGCACGCTCGCGGCACAGCAAGGTCTCGGCGACGACCCGTTGCTGCGGTGGCGGCTGGCGCAGTTCGAGATCGAACTGATGGCGCTCGAGTTCACTGCGCTGCGCCTCTTGAGCGCCAACCAGAAGAGCCGCGTGCCGGCGGTCGAGGCATCGATGCTCAAGGTGCGCGGCACCGAGCTGCGCCAGGCGATCTTCGAGCTCCTGGTCGACATCGCCGGTCCGAACGCGGTGCCGTTTTCCGCCGCGTCGCAGTTCCTGGACGGCGTCGCCGAAGGTCCCGCACCCGTCGAGTTGGGATCGCTGGCGGCGAACTGCCTCGACTCGCGAAAGTTGTCGATCTACGGCGGCGCCAATGAAGTGCAGCGCAATCTGATCGCCAAGGCCTTTCTGGCCCCCTGAACGGAAGCAGCGAGATGGATTTCTCCTTGAACGACGAGCACGTCGCATTGCGCGACGCGGTGCAACGCTTCTGCGACGGCGAGTATCCGGCGCACCAGCGCGGCAATCTCGAAACGCCTGCGGTCGCCGCGACCCGGTGGGCAGGCATGGCCGAGCTCGGGCTGCTCGGCCTGCCCTTCGATCCGGAGCTCGGCGGCAGCGGGCAGAGCGCCATCGAGCTGATGCTCGTCGCCCAGGAATTCGGGCGAAGCCTCGGCGGCGGAGGGTGGCTGTCGAGTGTCGTGCTGGCAGGCCAGCTCCTGGCCGAAACCGGCACGCCCGGGCAATGCAGCCGCTGGCTGCCGGCGCTGGCCAGCGGTGAGCTGCGGCTGGCGCTCGCGTTCGGCGAAGCCGATTCGCGCTACGACCTCGCGCATGTCGCCGCGACGGCTCGCATGGTGAACGGGGCCTATCGAATCGATGGACGCAAGACGCTCGTGCTCGACGGTGACACGGCGGATGTCATTTTCGTCGTCGCTCGCAGCGCCGGCGCGGTCCACGAGCCTCACGGCCTGACGATCTTCGCGGTTGATGCGAAAGCGCACGGCGTCCACGTCCAGCCCTTCACCACGCTCGACGGCCGGGGTGCTGCGCATGTCAACTTCGATGGTGTTCAGGTCGATGCCGATGCCATCGTCGGCACGGCGGGTGAAGCGCTTCCCTTGCTCGAAACCGCCGTCGACCGTGCCGCAGCCGCGCTATGCGCCGAAGCCGCCGGCGCGATCGAAGCGCTGCTCGACCTCACCGCCGAACACCTCCGGACACGCAAGCAGTTCGGAGCTCCGCTGGCCAAGTTCCAGGTGCTGCAGCACCGCGTCGCCGACATGCTGATCGCGCTCGAACAGGTGAAGTCGATGGCTTGCGCCGCGGCGATGGCAGTCGACGCGGGCGACGTGCCGCAGCGCCGCCACATCGTCTCGGCGGCCAAGGCACTAGCCGGTCAGCTCGGACGTCAGGTCGGCCTCGCTGGGATCCAACTCCACGGCGCGATGGGCATGACCGATGAATGCCGCGCCGGCCACTACGCCAAGCGCCTGCTCGTGATCAATCAACTGTTTGGTGATGCGGCGCATCACCTGCAACGTCTCGCCTCCCAGCCGCAGTGCTGAAGGCCCCTCGAACCCTCTCATTCACGGAGACCGCATGACCTCGTTTCGCCAACTCAAGACACTCGTCGCTGCACTGACGCTGGGCGTGGCGATGACCGCGCAGGCCCAGGACAAGCCGCCCATTCGCATCCTCGTCGGCTTCGCACCGGGCGGCTCGACCGACACGGTGGCACGCATCATCGGCGAGAAGCTGCGCGGGCCGCTCGGCCAAACGGTGATCGTCGAGAACAAACCCGGCGCCGGCGGCCGACTGGCAGCCGAGGCGCTTAAGAACAGCGCACCCGACGGCCAGACCTACATGGTCGCGCCCAACGCGACCGGCGTCTTCCAGGCTCTGCTGTACCCCGTGTCGGTGCTCCGCTACGACTTGCTAAACGACCTGGCGCCGGTTGCGGTGGTGGTCTCGTACCCGCTCGCGCTGGCGGTCGGCACGAAGACCGGCGTGCACAACCTGAAGGAGTACGTCGCCTGGCTCAAGGCGAATCCGCAACAGGGCATGTTCGGCTCGGCAGGCCTCGGTGGACATACGCACTTCAGCGGCCTTCAGCTCGGCAAGGCGGCAGGCGTCGAGCTTAACGTCGTGCCCTACAAGGGCAACGGCCCGCTCGTCACCGATCTGCTCGGTGGCCAGGTTCCGGCCGGCATCATGACCGCCGGCGACATCGCGCAGTACCAGAAGAGCGGTCAGGTCAGGCTAGTCGGCGTCTTCGGCGAAAAGCGCTCGCCGTTGCTGCCCGATGTGCCGACGCTGATCGAGCAGGGCTACAACGTCGACACCGGCGACGCCTGGACTGGCATGTGGGCTCCGGCGAAGACGCCCAAGGCGCAGATCGACCGCATGCAGGCGGCACTCAAGCAGGTGCTCGAGATGCCCGAGGTGCGCGACCTGCTGGTCAACAAGCAGACGATGCAGCCCGATTTCCGCTCTGCCGCCGACCTCGACAAGCTGCAGCGCAAGGAACTCGCGTATTGGGGCCCGGTGATCAAGGCCACCGGCTTCAAGCCCGACCAGTGATGCGCTCGCCCACGAACGGGAATCCACCATGAGCCTGAACGGAAAAGCCTACATCGTCGGCGCCTACGAGCACCCGACGCGCAAGGCCGACGAGCTGTCGGTCGTGCGCTTGCACGCCGACGTGGCGAAGGGCGCGCTCGACGATGCCGGCCTGAGGAAGGACGACATCGACGCCTACTTCTGCGCCGGCGATGCGCCGGGGCTCGGCACCACGACGATGGCTGAATATCTGGGCCTGCAGCTGCGCCACGTCGACTCGACCGAATGTGGCGGTTCGGCGCCGATTCTGCATGTCGCGCATGCGGCAGCCGCGATCGCTGCCGGCCGCTGCAACGTCGCCCTGATCACGCTGGCGGGACGGCCGCGTGCGGCAGGCGCAGCGCTGTCGCTCAAGGCGCCGGATCCTGATGCACCCGAGCTCGCTTTCGAGCTGCCGTTCGGACCGGCGACCCAGAACCTCTACGGCATGGTGGCGAAGCGCCACATGCACGAGTTCGGCACGACGGGCGAGCAGCTCGCCTGGATCAAGGTCGCGGCATCGCACCACGCCCAGCACAACCCGAACGCGATGCTGCGCAACGTCGTCACCGTCGAGGAGGTCGTCAGCTCCCCCATGGTCTCCGACCCGCTGCATCGGCTCGACTGTTGCGTCATGAGCGATGGCGGCGGCGCGATCATCGTCGCCCGGCCGGAGATCGCGCGCGACATCGCGGCGCGGCAGAAGCGCCCGATGGTCAAGGTGCGAGGCACCGGCGAGGCGCCGAAGCACTCGATGGGCGGCCGCATCGACCTCACGTATTCCGCAGCCGCCTGGTCAGGTCCGGCGGCGTTCGCGGAAGCGGGACTTGTGCCTGCCGATATCCAGTACGCGTCGCTCTACGACAGCTTCACGATCACCGTCTTGATGCAGCTCGAGGACCTGGGTTTCTGCAAGAAGGGCGAGGGCGGGCGCTTCGTGCAGGACGGCGGGCTGATCTCGGGGGTCGGCCGGCTGCCTTTCAACACCGACGGCGGCGGCCTGTGCAACAACCACCCAGCCAACCGCGGCGGCGTGACCAAGATCATCGAGGCGGTGCGCCAGCTGCGCGGCGAAGCGCACGCCGCGGTGCAAGTGAAGAACTGCGGCCTCGCGCTCGCCAGTGGCATCGGCGGCGCGCTGGCGTCGCGCCACACCGCCGGCACGCTGATCATGGAAAGGGTCTGATGAGATGAGCACGCGACAAGACAAGCCGGCACGACCGGCCGGCCCACGTCGGATCCCCGCTCCGCGCGTCCTGCCCGAGAGCCAGGCGTTCTGGTCGGCTGCCGACGAGGGGCGTCTCGTCATCAAGAAGTGCAACGCCTGCGGCGAGGTCCATCACTACCCGCGCGATGTCTGCCCCCATTGCCTGAGCACCGACACCGCCTGGCTGCAGTCGGCGGGGGCGGGCGTCGTGTATTCCTTCAGCACGATGGGCAAGGGTGACGCTGCCTACACGCTTGCTTTCGTGACGCTCGACGAAGGTGTGACGCTGATGACCAACCTCGTCGACTGCGACCCCAGGGCGCTCGCGATCGGCCAGCGCGTGAAAGTAATTTTCAAACCCAGTGACGGCGGCCACCCGGTGCCGATGTTCACGCCGGCCTGACCGGTCCAGGAGATTTCCATGCGCCAAGGTGCACTGTCTCGCTTCACCATCCTCGACGCCACCCGCGTGCGCGCCGGTCCCACGGCCGTGCGACTGTTCGCCGACATGGGTGCTCGTGTCATCAAGCTCGAGATCCCCGCCGGCGCCCCCGGTGGCGACGACATGATCGGCGGGCGCGATCACAACCGCGCCGACTACGAGAATCTGCACCGCAACAAGGAAAGCCTGACGCTGAACATGAAGGAGCCCGAAGGCGTGGCGATCCTGAATGAGCTGGTGAAGACGGCCGACGTGTTCATCGAGAACTACCGTCCCGACGTCAAGTACCGGCTCGGCATCGGTCCCGACGAGTTGCGCGCGATCAACCCGCGCCTCATCTACGCCAGCATCTCGGGCTTTGGCCAGGATGGCCCTTACGCGAATTGGCCGGGCTTCGATTCGATCGCCCAGGGCATGGGCGGATTGATGAGCGTCACCGGCATTGCCGAAGATGGACCGATGCGGGTCGGCATTCCGCTCGCCGACCTGTGCGCCGGTCACTTCTGCGCGATGGGCATCCTGACGGCTTTGCTCGAACGCGAGATGTCCGGCGAGGGCCAATGGGTGAAGACCTCGCTGCTCGAATCGCAGATCGCGATGCTCGATTTCCAGGCCGCGCAATGGCTGATCGACCACAAGGTGCCGGGCCAACACGGCAACGAACATCCGCTGACCGTGCCAACGGGCGTGTTCCAGACCAAGGACGGCTATCTCAACATCGCCGCGATCGGCCAGAACATGTGGACGCGGCTGTGCGAGGCACTCGATCTGAAGCACCTGTTGTCCGAAGCCGGTCTCGGCTCCGACCCCGAACGGGTGGCCAACCGCGATCGCGTCAATGCTGCCGTCGGCGCTGTCTTCAAGCAGCGCAGCACCGCTGACTGGACCGAGCGCCTGCTGAAAGCCGGCGTGCCCTGCGGCCCGATCCACACCATCGACAAGGTGTTCGCCGACGCGCAGGTCGAGCACCTGGGCATCCGTTGGCCGATGAAACATCCGCAACTCGGAGACATTGCTCTTGTCGGCCAACCGATGACCCTGTCGCGATACCCGCGCGACGGTGAAGCGAAACCGGCGCCCGAACAAGGCAATGACACGGAGGCGATCCTGCGCGAGCTTGGGTATTCGCCACAGCGGGTCGCCGAGCTGCGCGCCGCTTTCGTCGTTTGAGCTGAAGGGGGCAACGCCATGGCCAGACTCGTCGCCGCCTTCGGCTCCTCGCACAGCATCATGCTGGTCTCGCAGCGCGAGGACTGGCAACACGGCTTTCGCGTCATCGACCCGAAGAACCCTCACTACTACAACCGCGCCGGCGATCCGACGAGCTACGACCAGCTGCTCGCAATCGCGCCGCAGCAGGCCGAAGCGATGGTCACGCCCGAGAAGATGGGCGAGCGCTTCGACGCGGCCGAAGCCGCCATGGACGAGCTGCGCGACCGCATCCGCGCCGCAAGGCTCGACGTGCTGATCGTCGTCGGCGATGACCAAACCGAATTGTTCCGCACCACCAACAACCCGACTTTCGCGATCTACTATGGCGAGACGATCCGCAACGCGAAGAGCGAGCTCGCCGACAGCGACGGCTGGTACAAGAAGGCCCGCATGGCGCGCCAGGAGCCGGGCGCAGATCGCGACTATCCGGTCAGGAGCGACATGGCGAAGTGGCTGATCCGGGCGCTCTGCGACCGTGACTTCGACATCGCCGCGATGGACGGCCTGGAGCGCGGCCAGTTCGAAGGCCATGCCTTCTCGTTCATCCACCGGCGCTATCTGCAGGGAAGCGACCTGCCCGTGATCCCGCTGATCGTCAATACCTTCGACCCGCCCAACCAGCCGACGCCGCGCCGCTGCGTGCAGCTCGGCGCTGCCCTGCGCGAACTCATCGAGGCGTATCCGGCGGACCTGCGCGTCGGCCTGGTGGCGTCGGGCGGCTTGAGCCACTTCGTCGTCGACGAAGAGCTGGATCACGGAATCATCGAAGCGATCCGCCGCAAGGACACCGCCTGGCTCGCCGCGCTCGACCCCAAGCAGCTGCAGGCCGGCAGCAGCGAGATCCGCAACTGGCTGATCGCCGTCGAAGCGGTCAAGGCGCTGGATCTCGAATGGGTCCAGTACGTGCCCGGCTACCGCAGCGCGGCGCTCACCGGCACCGGGCTGTGCTTCGCGGCTTGGCGCACCCTGCCATGAACGATACACCGGGAACCACCATGCCAGACTCACACGTCCAGCGTCTGCGCCGACTCGACTGCTGCGCCGTCTCCGACGCGCTCGACAAGCTCAAGCTGCCGGGCGCCGTCACCGGCCTGCCGCAACGCTCGGGCGCCGGGCGGATCGCCGGACGCGCGATCACCGTCAAGCTCGGCACAGGTGCACCGCCGCCCGGCCCCGCCAAGCATCTCGGCTGCACGGCCATCGAAGCCGCCGGTCCCGACGACGTGATCGTCGTCGAGCAGACCAGCGGCGTCGAGGCCGGTTGCTGGGGCGGCCTGCTGTCCCTCGGCGCGAAGGTGCGTGGCGTTGCCGGCGTGGTGGCCGATGGTCCGGTTCGCGACATCGACGAAGCCATCGGCAATGACTTTCCGGTCTTCAGCCGCGGGCTGACGGCTTTCACGGCGCGTGGGCGCGTGGTCGAGAAGGGCACCAACGTGCCGGTGCAGATCGGCTCCGCCGAAGTGCAAGCGGGCGACTACGTGCTCGCCGACCGCAGCGCCGTCATCTTCATCGCCAAACGCGACATCGAGCGTGTGCTCGATACGGCCGAAACCATCGTCGCCAAGGAAGCCGCGATGGCCAAGGCCATCCTCGGCGGCTTGGCGGTGGGCGACGTGATGGGCGGCAACTACGAACACATGCTGAAGGACTGAACACCGTGGAACAAGACACCAACGTCGCGCGGGCGGCCAAGCTCGACACCGCCACGCTCTCCGATGCGCTCGACAAGCTCGGCATCGCCGGCCAGTGCTACCGCATCAAGCCGCGCAGCGGCAGCTTCCGCATGGCCGGGCGCGCCTGGACGCTGCTCTACGGCCCGGCCGCCAACCCGCCCGGTACGGTGGGTGACTACATCGACGACGTGCCGCCGGGCAGTGTGATCGTGCTCGACAACGGCGGACGCGATAACGCCACCGTGTGGGGCGACATCCTGACCGAGATTGCCAAGCGGCGCGGCATTGCCGGCACCGTGATCGATGGCGTGTGCCGCGACGTGGCGCTATGCACGAACATCGGCTACCCGGTGTTCAGCAAGGACCACTGGATGCGCACCGGCAAGGACCGGGTGCAGGTCGAGGCAACCAACGTCAACGTCAACATCGGCGATGCACGGGTGCAGCCCGGCGACATCGTGCGCGGCGACGCCGACGGCGTGATCGTGATTCCGAAGCAGCACGAGGCCAAGGTGCTCGACACGGCCGAGGAGGTCGAGCGGGCAGAGGACGCGATTCGGGAAGCCGTGCGCGGCGGCATGCGGCTCGACGAGGCGCGCAAGCACCACCGCTATCACCAGCTTCAAACCCGCGAGGCCTGACATGACGCTCCGAGAACACGACGCCGCGACGACCACGCGCCGCGACATCGACCGCGTCAGCGCGGCTGTCGTGGCCGCCGCGCGCGCCTTGCCCACCGCGACGCTGCACGAGGCCGGGGGCAAGATCGGCGCGCTGCCGTCGATCATCAAGCCCGTCGCCGCGACGTTCCGCTGCTGCGGGCCGGCGCTGACCGTGCACTCGCCCGGTGGCGACAACCTGTGGCTGCACCGCGCGCTCGACATCGCGCAGCCCGGCGACGTGCTGGTCGTGCATGTCAGTGGCGCGTACGACCACGGCTACTGGGGCGAGATCATGACGACGATGGCCAAGGCGCGCGGCCTTGCCGGGCTCGTCATCGACGGCTGCGTGCGCGACGGCGTGCTGCTCGAGCAGATCGGCTTTCCGGTGTTCGCGCGTGGGCTCTGCATTCGCGGCACGGCCAAGGACTACGGCGCGATCGGCTGGTTGAACGCGCCGGTGCTGGTCGGCGACGTCCCGGTCTCGGCCGGCGACCTGGTGGTTGGCGACGCTGATGGCGTGGTCGTCGTGCCGCGGCTGCGCGCCGCCGAGATCGTCGCCAAGTCGCAGCAGCGCGAGCGTGACGAGGCGGCGGTATTGAAGCGCCTGGAGGCCGGCGAGAGCACGATGCAGGTCTACGGCTTCCACTGACCCGCGATGAAGACGACAACGCTCGGGCAGACGCCCCTTCTCGCGATCGACGGCCGCGTCGCGACGATCACGCTGCGCCGGCCGACGGTGGCCAATCGAATCGAGCTCGAGGATCTGCAAACGCTGCAGACGCACCTCGACGAAGTGAACGCAAGCAGTGCAGTGCTCGTGCTGCGCCTTATGGCCGAAGGCCGCCATTTTTGCAGCGGCTTCAATATCGGGCAGATCGGTGCCGGCGCCAACGATGCCGGCCAGCGCTTCGAAGCCCTCGCGGCCTCGCTGGAGCGGGCGCGGCCGGTGACGATCGCGGCAATCCAGGGTGGCGTCTACGGCGGTGCGACCGACCTGGCCCTGGCCTGCGACTTTCGCATCGGCACACCGGTCTCGGAACTAAGCGTGCCTGCGGCGAAGCTGGGCCTGCTTTACTACCGAGGCGGGCTCGAGCGCTACGTATCTCGCCTCGGCCTGGCGACTGCCAAACGCGTGATGCTTACGGCGGCAAAGCTCGACGCCAACGAGCTGCTGACGTGCGGCTACCTGGACCAGCTGGCACCCTCGGTGGGCGCTCTGCCGTCGGCGGTCGAGGAACTGAGCACCATTCTGGCCGGCATGGCGCCGTTGGCCCTCTTGGGCATGAAGAAGCACCTCAACGGCATTGCCGCCGGCACCATGACAGAGCCGGAGTTCGCCCGGGACTTGGCGATCGCTGCAGCCTCCGACGATCTGCGCGAGGGCGCACTCGCCTGGCAGGAAAAGCGCGCGCCCGTCTTCCACGGGCGCTGATCTCCGCTGTGAGGCTACCCAGATGTGGACATACACCGCACCCCTCCGCGACATGCGGTTCGTGATCGAGGAGGTGCTCCGCGCGCCCGAAGCATGGTCGGGCATGCCGGCATTCGCCGAGCTCGATGGCATGACGTCGGGCCAGATCCTGGAAGAGGCCGGCAAATTCGCGTCGGACGTGCTGGCTCCGATCAACGGCGCCGCCGATCTACAGGGTTGCACCTGGAGCGATGGAAGGGTGACGACACCAGCGGGCTATGTCGAGGCGTATCGCGCGTACATCGAGGGCGGCTGGTCTGCGCTTGCCTGCGCGCCGGCCTTCGGCGGACAGGGGCTGCCGATGCTCCTGAACGCGGCCTTCAACGAGATGATCGTCGCCGCGAACCACGGCTGGACGATGTATCCGGGCCTGTTGCACGGGGCCTATGAATGCCTCGCCACGCATGGCAGCGAGGCACTGAAGGAACGCTATCTTCCGAACATCGTCAGCGGTCGATGGTTGGCGACGATGAACCTGACCGAACCCCAAGCCGGCAGTGACCTCGGGCTGGTCCGCACGAAGGCGGAGCCCGGCCCGGACGGCAGCTGGCTCATTCATGGCTCCAAGATCTTCATCTCCGGCGGCGAACACGATCTGACCGAAAACATCGTGCACCTGGTGCTGTGTCGGCTGCCGGAGGCGCCGCCTGGGTCGAAAGGCCTGTCGCTGTTGCTCGCGCCGAAGTTCCTGCCGGATGGTTCCCGCAACGCCATCCGCTGCGACGGCATCGAGAAGAAGATGGGCATCAAAGGCAGTGCCACGTGTGCGATGAGCTTCGAAGGCGCCGTCGCCTGGTTGGTCGGCGAGCCGCACCGCGGCCTCGCCGCCATGTTCGTGATGATGAACTCGGCGCGCTTGCACGTCGGTCTGCAGGGACTCGGACATCTCGATATGGCGCAACAGAACGCCCATGCGTACACGCACGAAAGAGTGCAGGGACGAGGCTTGGCGATCGCCCGCCACGCAGCGGTGCGTCGCAAGCTCTGGGAACTCCGCGCCCTGGTCGAGGGCGAGCGGGTCATCGCCTATTGGACCGCCCACCTGCTCGATGAGTCGCACCACCATCCGGATCCCGAACGACGCCGACGCGCCAATGACCTGGTGTCGGTGTTGACGCCCATGGTCAAGGCCTTTTTCACCGACAACGGCCACAACGGCGCGAACCAGGCCCTGCAGCTCTGGGGTGGCTACGGCTACATCCACGAGTACGGGATCGAGCAGACGGTCCGCGACAGCCGCATTGCGATGATCTACGAGGGCACCAACGAGATCCAGGCGATCGACCTGCTCCAGCGCAAGGTGCTCGACGACGGCGGCCTGCGACTGGAGCTGCTGCTGGCAACGATCGAGGATGCGGCGGCGCGATCTGCGCCCGAACCCCGGCTGGCTGATTTCGTGACGGCGCTTCGAGAGCAGGTCGATCTCGTGCGCATGGCCACTCGCGAGCTGATCGCCGGGCGTCCCGGCGACCCGGAGTGGGCCCAAAGCATCGCCGGCGACTTCCTTCGTGGCCTCGGCTTCGCGCTGCTCGCCTGGGCGTGGGCGCTGACCGCGCGATCGCTTCCGACGGAAGGTGGCGATGAATGGCAGCGCGACAAGTTGCTTGCGGCGCGGTTCGGCATCCAGTGGCTCCTGCCGGAGGGCCATCTGTGCTGGCGGCGGGTGCGCACCGCCGAGGCGCGTGTTCCGCCGGCTGCACAGCAGTCGGCGGGCGCCAGCGAAGGAGGGTGACATGCAACTGCATCTGAATGGATTCAAGGCCGGCGATCCTTATGTCGCCGAAGTCTCCGAGCAGGCGCTGCCGCACGCCGACACGGTCCCGGCGCAGGTCGACGTGCTGATCGTCGGCTGCGGCCCGGCCGGCCTGACGCTGGCGGCGCAGCTGGCGGCCTTTCCCGACATCCGGACCTGCATCGTCGAGCAGAAGGAGGGGCCGCTGCAGCTCGGGCAGGCCGACGGCATCGCCTGCCGGACGATGGAGATGTTCGAGGCCTTCGGCTTCAGCGATCAGGTGCTGAAGGAAGCCTGCTGGATCAACGAAGTCACGTTCTGGAAGCCCGACGACGAGCGGCCGGGAACGATCGTGCGTCACGGCCGCGTCCAGGACAGCGAAGACGGGCTGTCGGAGTTTCCGCACGTGGTGCTGAACCAGGCCCGGGTGCACGACTTCTATCTCGATCTCATGCGCCGCTCGCCGAGTCGACTGGAGCCGTACTACGCGCGGCGCTTCGTCGATGCGGTGGTCGACCGCGACGCCGGCGATCTGCCGGTCACGGCGCGGCTCGAGCGGACCGACGGCGCTCATGTCGGCCAGATCGAGACGGTGCAGGCACGCTATGTCGTCGGCTGCGACGGCGCGCGCAGCGCCGTGCGCAGGTCGATCGGCCGCCAACTGGTGGGCGACTCGGCCAACCACGCGTGGGGTGTGATGGACGTGCTCGCCGTCACCGATTTTCCCGACATCCGCTACAAGGTCGCCGTGCAGTCCGCGCACGGCAACGTCCTCGTGATTCCGCGCGAGGGCGGCTACCTGGTGCGGCTCTACGTCGAGATGGACAAGCTGGCCGACGAGGAGCGGGTGGCCGATCGCGCGATCACGCTCGAGCAGCTCATCGCCGCGGCGCAGCGCGTCCTGCAGCCCTATACGCTCGAGGTGAAGGAGGTGCCCTGGTGGTCGGTCTACGAGATCGGCCAGCGCATCTGCGACAAGTACGACGACGTGCCGGCGAGCGAGGTCGGCTCGCGACTGCCGCACGTGTTCATCGCCGGCGATGCGTGCCACACGCACAGCCCGAAGGCGGGCCAGGGCATGAACTTCTCGATGCAGGACGCCTTCAACCTGGGATGGAAGCTCGCCGCCGTGCTGCGCAAGCGGTGCGCACCTGAGCTGCTGCACAGCTATTCCGAGGAGCGCCAGGTGGTGGCCCAGGAGCTGATCGACTTCGACCGCGAATGGGCCAAGATGTTCAGTGATCGTGCCAGGCAAGGTGCGGCCAGCGACGACGCCGACGGCGTCGATCCGAAGGAGTTCCAGAAGTACTTCGAGCTGCACGGCCGCTTCACGGCAGGGATGGGTACGCACTACCGTCCGTCGGTCATCTGCGGCGCGGCCACGCACCAGCAGCTCGCGACCGGTTTCGTGATCGGCACGCGCTTCCACTCGGCGCCCGTGGTCCGCGTTGCCGATGCCAGGCGGGTGCAGCTCGGCCACGCAGGCAAGGCCGACGGCCGCTGGCGCCTCTATGCCTTCGCCGGCGTCGACGACCACCGGGACGCTCGCGCCGGCATCGCTGCGCTGTGCCGATTCCTGGCGGACTCGCCCGATTCGCCGGTGCGCAAGTACACGCGACCCGGCGAGGACATCGACGCGGTGTTCGACCTGCGCGCCGTCTTCCAGCAAGGGCACCGCGAGCTGGCGATCGAATCCCTGCCGGGATGGCTGTTGCCGCGCAAGGGGCGCTACGGGCTGCGCGATTACGAGAAGGTCTTTGCTCCGGATCTGAAGGAGGGTCCGGACATCTTCGATCTGCGTGGCATCGACCGGGGGCAGGGCGCGTTGGTCGTGGTGCGTCCCGATCAGTACGTCGCCCACGTGCTGCCGCTGGCGGCGCATCGGGCCCTTGCCGACTTCTTTGGCGCCTTCATGCGCGCGGACTGACCTGGCACGGTGACGTCAGAACACATCGAGAGTCGGAATGGCATCGCTGCCGGCGATGCAGTTCCACAGCAGGCAGGCCACGCCGAGGTCGCCGGTCCACAGTGAGTAGCGTCCCTGGCCGTACGCGACGCGGTGGCGCTCGACCTGCCCCCAGCCGTGCATCGCCAGCGCGCGGGCGCGGTCGAGCCAGATGGCGTCGGCGCTGCGTCGCCAGAGCTTGAGCATCGCGAAGGCGCTGCCGGCGGTGCCATGGCAGAGGCCCGCGCCTTTGGTCAGCGGGCCGGCGTGCCAGACCAGGGCTCCGGCCTGCAGCAGCAGCGCGTCCCACTCGGGCGTGCGCGGTGCAGTGGCGAGCCGGCAGACGATTCCCGGCGCGCCATGGCAGTCCTGGACCAGCGGCAGCCAATCGGCCGGACGCTTCGGATTGATGCCGGGAAACCAGTTGGTCCCGCCCTCGGCGTGGCGCGCGGTCGCTTGCAGCGTTGCCAACGCACGCTCGGCGATCAGCGCCACTTGCTCGGCCGGGAGGAGCTCCTTCGCCCGGAAGAACGGATAGGCGTTGCCGGCAAAGCCATGGCCGGCGCCGAGGTAGCGTACCGGCGGTCGGCCGTATAGGTTCTGCACCCACAGCCAGGTGCCGGTATCGGCATCGAGCTCCATCACGGCCTGCAGCGCATCGGCCGCCTCGCGGACGAGCGCCGTCCAGCGCGGCTCGCCGATGGCCTCGGCCATGTGGATCGCGGCCAGCACCGTTCCGGGATTGCCCCACAGTGCCTCGCGCGCGGGATTGTGCAGGTTGCCTCGCACGGTTTCGAACAAACGCTGGGCGACCGGTTCGTCGTTCTGCAGCATCCAATGCAGCAGATCGAGCCCGGCATCGCCGAACAGGTACGAGGCGCTGCCGTGCTGGCTGCCGGCGAGCAACGGCCGGTTGGCTTCGCGCAACGCGGCGACGAAGGGCATGAAATCGGGCAACGCCTCGATCGCGCCGCCGCGGGCGAGATGCCGCAGCGCCCAGATCACGCCGCCCGAACCGTGGTACAGGTTGTGAAAGCGCTCGACCGTCGGCTCGGGGTCATCGAGCGGATGGGCGCGCCAGCCCACGCCGGGCTCGTAGGCCGCCAGGGCCGATCGGGCAATGCATTGGATCGCCTCACGGGCTGCGGTTTCGTTCCACGGCGGGGCTAGCAAGGGCTCGTGCCTCGCGGGGTCGAACAGGCCGGTCATCATGGTCGAACGCT
>Ga0207691_10001191_pt1 | contig 25876 bp, 24 predicted proteins | sample KBSM13metaG_FD_184327 | JGI IMG/M metagenome (GOLD analysis project Ga0207691, IMG submission 184327) | Miscanthus rhizosphere microbial communities from Kellogg Biological Station, Michigan, USA - KBS M1-3 metaG (SPAdes) (version 2) | ecosystem: Host-associated > Plants > Roots > Rhizosphere >...
ATGGGCTTCCTGAGTTTCCTGGGACTGGCGACCCTGGTGCTGTTGCGATGAAGGCGCGCAAGGAGGACGCTGGCTCCGGAACGGACCAGCCGCTTCGGCAGCCGGAGGCGCCATGCATGACGGTCGCATCACCACGCGCCTTGCCCGGCTCGGGTCGCTGCTGATCTGCAGCGTCCTGGGCGCATGCACCATGCAGCCGCCGCAGCGACCTGCCGTCGGCACCTTCGTCGAACGCGCGCAGACCCTTGGCGGCTTGGTCTACCGCTACCAGGTATTCGTGCCGTCCCGGAAGGCCGGTGGACGGCATCCGCCGGTGATCCTGTTCCTGCACGGTACCGGCGAACGCGGCAGCGACGGCGACAAGCCGACGCGGGTCGGGATCGGACCCTACTTGCGGAAGCACCTGGCCGACTTCCCGGCGATCGTGGTGTTTCCGCAAGCACCCGACGGACGCGACTGGAACGGGCTGGCCGCGACACTTGCGTTCGACGAGATGGAGCAGGCCAGCGAAGCGTTCGGCGGCGATCGCAACCGCACCTATCTCACCGGGCTTTCGATGGGCGGTTATGGGGTGTGGGAACTCGCCCTTGCCCAACCGCATCGCTTCGCCGCGCTGGTGCCGATCTGTGGCGCATTGCTGCCGCCGAGCGATGAGCGTGACCTGTTCGTGACCCCCCTGGCCGGCGAAGCAGACCCGTACGCGACTCTCGCGCGACGACTGCGGCACTTGCCGATCTGGATCTTCCACGGTGCCCGGGACGACCTGGTACCGCCAAACGACGACCGACTCACGTATGCGGCATTGCAGGCAGCAGGCGCCGACGCGCAGTACACCGAATTACCCGACGCCAACCATGACGCGTGGGATCCGGCCTATGCCTCGCCGGCGTTATGGCAATGGCTGTTCGCGCAACGCCGGCATTGAAGCGCGTGGGCTTTGATGCTGCGCTCGCCGGCCGGTGATCCTCACCACCGTCACCGACATGATGGGCTTCCTGAGTTTCCTCGGACTGGCGACGCTGATCCTGCTGCGCTGATCCTGGTGAGCTGAACGCTCAGTGCGCGGTCGCGCGCCTGTCGTCGCCGAGCAACGCTTCCAGCACGGCCATGCGCACGGCCACGCCGTTGGCGACCTGTTTGAGGATCAGCGACTGCGGGCCATCGGCGACGTCGTCGTCGATTTCGACCCCGCGATTCATCGGGCCCGGATGCAGCACGACGGCATCCGCCGCCGCACGGCGCAGGCGTTCCGCGGTCAGGCCGAAATCGCGGTGGTAGTCGTCGATCGAACTGATCAGGCCTTCCTGCATGCGCTCGCGTTGCAGGCGCAGCATCATCACCACATCCGCGCCGCCCAGCGCGGCGTCCAGGTCTTCACCCACGACGCAACCCTGCAAAGTATCGTCGCTGGGGAGCAGCGTGCGCGGGCCGCAGATGCGGACCTCGCCCGCGCCGAGCGTGCGCAGCGCGTGCAGGTCCGAGCGCGCGACGCGCGAGTGGCGGACGTCGCCGACCATCAGGATTTTCAGCGCGGAAAAATCGCCGCCCTTGGCTTGGCGGATCGTCAACATGTCGAGCAGTCCCTGGGTCGGATGCGCGCTGCGGCCGTCGCCTGCGTTGATCAGGGCCGTCCCTGCGTCCGCCGATTCGGCGAGCACGGCGACGGCGCCATCGACCTGATGCCGCACTACGAACCCGCGCACACCCATCGCCTCGATGTTGCGCAACGTATCGATCGCGGTCTCGCCCTTGCTCGTCGAGGAGGTCGATGCGTCGAAATTGAGCACGTCCGCACCGAGGCGCGTCGCCGCCAGCTGGAAGCTCGACCGCGTGCGCGTCGACGGCTCGAAGAACAGCGTGCACACCGCCTTGCCGGCCAGGATCTCGCGCGATCCGCCGGCAAGCGCCTGCGCCTGGAGTGCGTGTGCGCGATCGAGCAGTCGCAACAGCACGTCGCGCGGCAGCCCATCGAGCGTGAGCAAATGGCGTAGCCGTCCCTGGTCGTCCACCTGTCGTGCGCTCATTCGGTACGTGTCCCTTCCACTACGATGCCGTCCTCGGGGGCCGCCAGCCAGCGCTCGACGATGACCGCCGCCGCGACCGCATCCAGCGCCGCGGCATCGCGACGCTTCCTGCGACCTTCGGCGCGATCGGCAGCGAACCGCTGCGCCGCTTCGATGGAACTCGCGCGCTCGTCCACCAGTACGACCGGGAGGGCGTAGCGCGCCTGCAGCTGCGACGCGAAATCGCGCGCGAACCTGCGGATCGGCTGGTCGCCGCCATCGAGTGTCATCGGATCGCCGACGATCAGCCCGTCGGGGCGCCATTCCTTCTGCAGGCGATCGATCGCCGGCCAGTCGGGGCCATGCGCATGCACGTCGACGACCGCGAGCGCGCGTGCGCCGTGCCCGAACGCACTGCCGACCGCGACGCCGATGCGGCGCGCGCCGACATCGAATCCGAGGACGGTGCCATCGCGCCGGATGCCGGCAGCCGCAGCCGGGGCGGCAGGCTCACGCATGGCCGCTGTAGTCGGCCATGCGGGACATGTCGACGCCGATGCTGCCCGCCGCTGCTTCCCAGCGCGCACCCAGCGGCAGGCCGAACAGCACCCGGGGATCGGCCGGCGCGGTGATCCAGCTGTTCTCGACGAGCTCGCTTTCCAGTTGACCCGCTCCCCAGCCGGCGCAACCCAGCGCCACGGTCACGTGCCTGGGGCCATCGCCACGCGCCATGGCTTCGAGGACGTCGCGCGATGTCGTGACGTAAAGCTGCTCGCCGATCGGCAGGCTCGAATCCCATTCGCGTTCGCCGTCGTGCAGGACGAACCCGCGCTCGGGATGCACCGGGCCGCCGGCGAGCACCGGTTGGGCGCACAGCTCGGCATCGTCGCTGCGGATTCCCATCTGCTGGAACACTTCGCCAAGCGTGTACTCCGAGGCACGGTTGACGACGACGCCCATCGCGCCCTCGCTGTCGTGCTGGCAGATCAGCGCCACGCTGCGTGCGAATGGCGATTCGGCCAGCGTCGGCAGTGCGATCAGCAGCTGGTTGGCCAGGGTTTCGCCGGCAAGGGATGGCATGTCGGGCATGCGCCGATTCTAGCGCGCCAACCTGAATTCCCGGCACGCGGGCCCATGAATGCAAGGCGCCCGCCGAAGCGGGCGCCTGCCATGTGCCGGGGAGGAGCGGTCAGAAATCCTGCGAGAAACGGATTCCGAATGTCCGCGGCTGCGTGACCACGGTGTACGGCTCCGCGCCACACGTTTCGATCTTGCACTCGGTGAACCGCGCCAGTTCCGCACGGGTGTCGAACGCATTCTTGAGGAACACGTCCACTGACCAGTTGTCGCGGCTGAAGCCCACCGACAGGTCCGTGAGCGTGTATGACTTCAGGTCGCCCACGATGTCGTTCTGCACGACGCGCAGGTCGACGCGGCGATCGCTCTGGTGGATCACGGCGGCCTGTCCAAACGCCTCGCCGCCCCACAGGTCGAAGGTGTACCGCGCGGTCAGGTTGCCCTTGAAGCGCGCGGTCACCGGCAGGCGCGTGCCTGCCGGGGCCTCCGGGCCATCCGGGAAGTCGATGCCATCGACCGTACTGCCCGCCGGGCAATCGGTGATCGGCTCCCCCGTGACCGGCGACACCGCGCCGCAGTAGTCCTTGGTGAGTTTGGAGTCGTAGAACGCCGCGCCACCGGTAATCGCCAGGTTGTAGGTCGCCGCCCACCGTATGTCGGTCTCCAGGCCGCGGATCCGCGCCTGTGCGGCATTGCGGATTTCGGTCAGGCCGTTCGCGCCGAGGTAGGAGAACTGGAAGTCCTTCCAGTCCTCCTGGAATACCGCGCCGTTCCATGCCAGCCGGTTGTCCGCCCAACCCGTCTTCCAGCCCAACTCGTAGTTGGTCAGGAAGTCCGAGCTGTACGGAGGCACCGTTCCGCGCCGGTTGATGCCGCCGGGACGAAATCCCTCGGACCAGGTCGCGTACAGCATCTTGGTGTCGCTGGCCTGCCAGGTGAGGTTGGCGCGGCCGAGCGAACCACTCTCGCGTGTCGACTTGTCGAGGTTGACACAGGGCGCCCCGTGGAAGTCCTCCTGCGAGAAACACGCCGCCTCGCCGGTGGATCCGCTGAAACCGGAGCCGTAGCCGAAGAACCCCGCCAGGCTGTTTTCAGTGCGGAAGAAGCGGCCACCCGCCGTCGCGGTAAGCGTCGGGGTGATGTCGAACGACAGTTCGCCGTACGCCGCTTCATCCTGGTCGCTGCGGTGCTGGGCGGTCAGCCAGATCGTTTCCGGCCAGCCAGTGACGGACAGCGACGACGCGAGTCCGTCGACGAGGTAGCGCTGGAAGATCTCGTGGCCCTGCTGCTGCCAGAACAGGCCGGTGACGAAGCGCCAGCGATTGTCCTTCGGCGAGGTCAACCGGATTTCGTTGCTGGTCTTGGTGTAGCCGTCCTTGGCGTGGATACGCTGCGCCGGCGGAATCAGCGTGCCGGCGTCGTCGTAGAAGTACTGGCCGTATGCAAACAGCTCGTCGTACCAGAAGTAGTCGCTGTAGTCGGCGTCCGAATCGACGTCCCGGCGCAGGTGCGCGTAGGTGTAGTTAAGGTCGAAGTCGCCGATTTTGCCCTCGATCGAGAGCGCCGCCTGGGTCCAGCGGTCGTCAGAACGCTCCGGGAAGTAATGGTGCAGTTCCAGGTCGCCGATCGACGGCTCGTAACCGGCGCTGCCATTCGCCTTCTGCCGCTGGCCGATGATCGAGGGCGTCACCGACCAGTTGTCGTTGAGGTCGATCTTCAGCGCGGCGCGGGCGCCGGTGGTGTTGGCCCAGTTGTAGTTCTCGTCGACCAGCGCGGCGTTGTCCATCGTCACGCCGGACGTGGGGAACGTGCGCGTGCCGTGGACATTGTCGACATAGCCGGCATCGTGCTTCTGCCATCCGACCAGGCGGATCGCCGCGGCCGGCGAGAGCGGCGCGTTGACGAAGCCTTCCACCACATGGCCGGTGCCGCCACCGTCGATCGCGTTGACTTCGGCGGAATAACCCGACAGGAAGCCGGTCGGATCGGGTTTGTTGGTGATGATGCGCACCGTGCCGGACTCGGAACTTGCGCCGTACAGCGTGCCCTGCGGGCCGGCCAAGGCCTCGATGCGCGCGACATCGAAGATGTGAATGTCGAGCGAGCCCTGGATCGTGGTGATCGGCTGCTCGTCCAGATACATGCCCACGCTCGGCTGCGGGCCGGAATGGTTGCCGTCGCCGCCGCTGGCCACGCCGCGCATGTAAACCTGCGCGAACCCCGGCCCGGAAAACACGCCGCCGCCGATGCTGCTGTACGACAGGCTCGGCAACAGCTTGGCGTAGTCGTCGAAGTCCATGACGTCCTGTTGCTTGAGCTTGGTTTCGCCAAGTACCTGGATGCTGATCGGGACTTTCTGCAGGTTCTCCACGCGCTTCTGCGAGGTCACCGTGATGGCGTCGAGGGTGGTGGTCTTTTCCGTCGCCGGAACGCTGTTCGGCGGTGTTGTGTCCTGGGACGCCGCGTTCGCGGCCGCCGGATCCTGGTCCGCCGATTGCGCCCACGCCATCGAACCGAACGCGAGGTAGATCGCTGCCGTCAGCGGCAACCGTTTGAGCGTGGATGTCGTGCGCCTGCGAGTGCTGGTTCCGCCTTGCATGTCTCCCCTCCTCGTCGTGGATCGATCAGAAGTCGCTGGAAAAGTCCGGCGGCTGCGGATAGCACTCGAGCACCGGCCCGAGCGCGGCTTTCAGTGGCGTCAGCCACGGTTCGTAATGGCGCCAGTGGTCGACGCCTTCGCGGTAGATCGGCATGCGCACCTGCTCGGAACTGGCCGTGCGCACGGCGCGCGGATTCTCGAAGAAGCGCAGGCAGGCGTCCTCGAACGGAAGTCCGCAATAGGCGAGCAGGCGCCGGACTTCGTTCTCGGTGTCATCGACCATGTTTTCGTAGATGACGCGATGGATGCGACCGGGAAGCACCTCGTCGAAGTGCGCCATCAGTTCGACGTAGTCGCGGTAGTAGCGGCCGAGGTCGTCGAGGCCATAGGTATGGTTCTGTCCTCGCGCGAAGTGCTGCTTGAACCCCGACAGGCAGCAAGCCAGCGGGTGCCGCCGCGCGTCGATGATCTTCGCGTTCGGTAGCGCGAGGTGGATCAGTCCCACGTGCGCGAAGTTGTTCGGCATCTTGTCGATGAAGAACGGTGCGCCGGACCGGCGATGGATGCGGGTGCGTTCGAGATAGCGCTCGCCGAGCCCACGCAACCCGTCTGCATCCAACTCGGCCAGCACGTCGTGGTAGCTCGTCGATTGCGGTGCCTGCGACCGCTGGCGCAGCAACCGCGTCATCGCAATGATCTCCGGCAGTTCCATCGTGCCTTCGACCTGCGAATGGCTCGACAGGATCTGTTCGATCAGCGTCGAACCGGCGCGCGGAAGGCCGACGATGAAGATCGGATCCGGCGCATCGGTTCCGTGCCCGGCACGCTCGGCGAAGAACTCGCGCGTGTACACCTGCCGCGCGCGGCGCATCCGCGCGGTGATTTCCTTCGGCTCATGGAAGGCGGTCGCCTTGCGCAGCGTGTTGCCGGCGAGGTAATGCTGGAACGACTCCGCGTAGGCGCCGCCGTCCTCGAGCGCCTTGCCGAGGGCAAACTCGAAATGTTGGCGGTGCTCGCTGGCCAGGTCGTTGCGGGCCAGTTCGCGCTGCATCGCGACGATGTCGCCGTCGTCGAAGCGGAACGTCTTGAGGTTGGCGAGGCTCCAGTACGCCTCGCCATGGCCCGGATCCAGCGCGATCGCACGACGATAGGCTTCGATCGCGCGTGGCTGGAACCCCGCCGTCTTCAGCGCATGGCCGTAACTGGTCCAGAGCTTCGGGTGGCGCGGATGCCCGGCGACGATCGCTTCGTACAACGCGATCGCCTGCTCGGCATCGCCGATGCGACTGAGGATGGCGGCCTTGAGATTGCGATAGCTCGCATTCGCCGGCTCCGCCGCGAGCAGCGCGTCGGCTTCCTGCAGCGCTTCGGCGTGGCGGTTGCAGCGATTGAGCACGAGCGCGTGGTTGTGCCGCGCCGCGCGGAAACCCGGCGCGAGTTCCAGGCAGCGTGCGAGCAGTGTCTCGGCGTCCTCGTCTCGACCCAGCCGCGCGGCGACTTCGGCGAGCATGCGGATGGCGGCCACATCGGTCGGCGCGCGCATGAGGTGCGCGCGCAACAGGGCTTCGGCCTCGGGAATGCGCTCGTCGCACAACGCGGTCGCGGCCTGCAGCAGCCCGGGATCGCGCGTCGAATGGCGGACGTGCGTCGCGTACGCCTGCGCGGCGGCATCGGCGTCGTCGAGGGTCATCAGTTGGTCGGCCAGCGCCAGCCATCCGCCTGGCAGGTCGGGCTTGAGCACGAGCGCACGCCGCATGGCGGCGATGCCGTCCATCGGGCGATCGGTGCCCGCCAATGCCCGGCCCCATTCGAGTTGCGCCATTGCCCAGCGCGGCTGCGAAGTCGCCAGCGGCGCGAGGATCTCCAATGCGTCCTGGTGGCGCCCCAGCGCGTTGTGGGAGGCGGCCAGCACCAGCAAGGCCGGGGGATGGCCGTGCACAACGTCGAGGATCTCCGCCGCCTGCGCAGCGGCCAGCCGCGGGTCGCTGGCCAGCAGACGGCCGGCATGCGCCAGCGCGAGGTCGAGGGAGCCCGTCTGCGCGATTTCGCTCATCAGCGCCGGAGTGCGATCGCAATCGCCCGATCGGCTCCGCACTGCCTGCGCTGGATGACCATGGAGGTAATCGGCTGGATCCCCGGTGCCGTCACCACGGCAATCTACGCTGGCTGGATTCGATGCGTCCAGTGGCGTATGGAGACCCGTTCCGTCACGTCGAATTAGCCAGTCGCTGCCTAGGCTCCGCGCATCCCCCCAGAGAACCTGCAATGCCGACCCTGCGTATGCGCCTGACCGGTTCCGAGGACGACACCCGGGCCATGATCAACCTGCTGCAAAGCCTCGATGGCATCGAACACGTCGAGGAGGTCGGCGACCTCATGCCGCACATGGACGACGCCGATTCCAGTTCCGCCGGCCTGAGCGACATCGCCGGCCCCGACGCCCACGAAATCGAGATCAACGCACCCAACGAGTCGACGGCGCGGCGCGTGCGCGAAGCGGTCGAAGCCCTGGCGTTCGACCTCGACGCCCTGGTCGAATTCGAGGAAGAAGACGATTGAGGCACCAACCCGCCCCCGTCAGAAACTCGCGCCGTCGACCTGCCTGACGCTGAGCGACGACAGGTCGACGTCGGGCAGGCAGCGCACGTTGACGCATGCCATCTTTTCCCCGGTTTTCGGGTTCACTCCCTCGCTGAATGGCGCGATCCCGCACGTCAGGCAGAAGTGGTGCGCGATCCGCTCCGCATTGAAGCGATAGGTGCCGTAGTCGCTTTCCGGCGTAAGAAGGGTGAACGCCTCGGCCGGGAAAAACGCGAGCAACCCGCCGCGCCGCCGGCACATCGAACAGTTGCAGTCGATGACCTCGCCGACCTCGCCGTCGAGTTCGAAGGCGACCTTGCCGCAGTGACAACTTCCGCGATGCGCCATGGCGGCTTACCCCCCAAAAAACGCAGCTTATCCCAGCAATTCCGTGTTCACCATCCGATATCCGGGCCGGGATTTGATGGGATACTTGGCCACGTTTTTTCACGGGCCGGAGCATGTCCAGCTTCATCGACCAAGTCGCGGATCGCCTGGGCACCCAGCCTTCGCTCCCCGACCGCCTGCTCCGCGCGACCACGCCGGCCCAGGTGGCCGACGTCCTGCTGGACAGCGACTTCGCGACAGCGCCAGGCGCGTGCCTGCTGTGGTCGAGCAACTGGCCGCAGGCGATCGAATCCTACCCGTCGCCAGCCTTGCACCCGGAAATCCTCGCGAGCGCGATGGCTGCCGTGCAGAGCGCGCGCAACGGCACGGTAGGGCCGGCCGACACCTACGTGCTGTGCGACCAGGAAAGTGGCGTCGCCGTCCTGCATGCCGGCCAGCCGATCGACGCCAGCGCCTCGACGGCGTTGCAGGCCACCGGAGCGCGCATGGCCGAGGTGCTCGCGATCCAGCGCCTGCACGAAACGGTCGCCCAGCTCGCCCAGACCGAGCACCTGCAACGCGCGCTGTTCGCCATCGCCGACATGGCCGGCTCGGACCTGGACATGCCCGACATGCTGCGCGGGCTGCACCGGATCGTGGGCGAACTGATGTATGCAGAGAACTTCTTCATCGCGCTCTACGACGCGCCCACCGACAGCGTGCGCTTTCTCTATTTCGTCGACAGCGTCGACGAGGAAGGTCCGGTCGCCGGCACCGTGTTCCCCCTCGACCGGATCAAGCACGGCCCCACCTGGTGGATGGTCCGCGAACGCAAGCCGCTGATGGGAACGAGCGAACAATTGCAGTCGCAGGTGTCCGGGCCGCTCGACATCCACGGCGCAGACAGCATTGACTGGCTCGGCGTGCCAATGCTGCGCGAAGGCCAAGTGCAAGGCGTCATCGTGGTGCAGAGCTACCTGCCCGACGTCGTGTTCTCCAGCGGCGACATGGCGCTGCTCGGTTTCGTCTCGCAGCACATCCTGACCGCACTGGAACGCAAGCAGACGCAGGAAGAACTCGAGCATCGCGTCGAGGAGCGCACCGCTCAGCTCGCCGAAACCAACGAGGAGCTGCGCCAGGAAGTCGCCGAGCGCCAGCGCGGGGAACGCCTGCAGGCCGCGCTGTACCAGATCTCGAGCCTGGCGGTAAGCGACGAAACCGGCGAATCCTTCTATGCGCGGATCCACGGCATCATCTCGGGCCTGTTGGACGCCGAGAACTTCTACATAGGCCTGCTTACCGAGGACGGGTCGGCGGTCACCTTCCCCTACGCCACCGACGAACTCGAGCCGGACTGGTCGTCGCGCCCCCGTTCGCGCGGCCTGACCGAATACGTCATCGAAACCCGGCGCACGCAGATCGTGGATGCGGCGCGTTACGCGCGGCTATGCGAGGACGGCCACATCGACCCGGGCAACGTCGGCGCGCCGGCGAAGCTCTGGGTCGGCATCCCGCTGCTGGTGGACGAGCGCCCGATCGGGCTGCTCGCGGTCCAGAGCTACACCGACGAGCGTGCCTACTCCACCGCGGACGCCGAACTGCTCGGCTTTGTCGCCGACCAGCTCGCCAGCAGCTTGCAGCGGCGACGCGAAATCGCCGAGCGCGAGCGCAGCGAGCACCTGCAGGGCGTGCTGTACCAGATCGCGGCGCTGGCCGGCACCGACGAAAGCAGCGACCGGTTCTTCGGCCACGTGCGTTCGGCGATTTCGCAGTTGCTCAACGTCGACAACTTCTATATCGCGCTGCTCTCCGAAGACGGCGCGACCATCGAATTCCCCTATCGCATAGACCAGAAGGGGTCGCATTCCACCTCGCGGCCGCTGGGGCGTGGCCTCACCGAATACACGCTGCGGACCGGACGCGCGCAACTGGTCGACGGGATCCAAGCGGCACGCGCGCTGGTCGAGGCCGGCGAGATCGACAGCAGCTACATCGACTCACCCACCGCGTGCTGGCTTGGCGTGCCGCTGATCGGCAGCGAGGCCACGTTCGGGGTCGTCGCGGTGCAGAGCTACACATCGGAAGTCCGCTACAACCAGCGCGATGCGGAGCTGCTGACGTTCGTGTCCTACCAGCTCGCGAGCAGCATCCAGCGCCGCCGTACGGCGGAAGCGCTGCGCCTGTCGAACATCCGGCTGGAGGAGCGGGTCGAGGAACGCACGCTCGAGCTGCGCGAACAGATCGCCGTGCGCGAACAGATCGAAGCGCAGCTGCAGCACCAGGTCATGCACGATCCGCTGACGGGACTGCCCAATCGCCTGTACCTGCGTGACCGGGTGGAACGCGCGATCGCCGGCGTCAGGCGCAACGACAAGCGGCAGTTCGCGCTGCTCTACCTGGACGTCGACCGGTTCAAGATCATCAACGACAGCCTTGGCCATCTCGCGGGCGACCAGGTGCTGCAGGAAGTATCGCGGCGCCTTGGCGAATGCGTGCGCGAGCCCGACGTCGTCGCGCGCCTGTCGGGCGACGAGTTCGCGCTGTTGCTGGAAGACGCGCCGGTCCCGCAGACCGCGTGCAAGGTCGCGCAACGCGTGCTGGAGGCGTTGCAGCTGCCTTTGGTAGTCAACGACCACGAGTTGCATCCGTCGGCCAGCATCGGCATCGCGATCGGCGACCGGCGTTACCACACCACCGACGAAATCCTGCGCGACGCCGATATCGCGCTGTACCGCGCCAAGAGCGCCGGGCGCCATCGGTTCGTGCTGTTCGACGAATCGTTGCAGCGCACGGCGATGGATGTGCTCGGGATCGAGCACGAACTGCGCGCCGCCCTGTCCGCGGAACAGTTCGAGCCCTATTTCCAGCCGTTGCTGCGGCTGGCCGATGCGAAAATCGTCGGTTACGAGGCACTGGTGCGCTGGAACCATCCTCAGCGCGGTGTCCTGCTGCCGGGCGAATTCCTCCGCGTGGCCGAGGATAGCGGCCAGATCGAAGCCATCGACTGGCAGATGTACCGCATGGCCTGCACCGCCGGGCAGGAACTTGTCCGCGATGGCGGTTTTGTCACCATCAACATCTCGCCGCGCCATTTCCAGAACGAAGACCTGGACGAGCGCCTGCTGGAAGTCACGACCGAAACCGGATTCGACCCGGGCAAGCTGCGCATCGAAGTCACCGAAGGCACGCTGCTGGGCGATCCCACTGCCGTGGCCAAGGTGCTGCAGCGGTTGCGCGAAGCGTGCATCGAAGCGGCACTCGACGATTTCGGAACCGGCTATTCGTCGCTCGGCTACGTGCACCGATTCCCGTTGAAGATGATCAAGATCGACCAGTCGTTCGTGATGCCGCTCGGCCAGGAAGACGCGCCGCGCAGCCTCGCGGTGATCGGCGCGATCCTTGCGCTCGCGCGGTCGCTGGGGCTGGAAGTCGTCGCCGAAGGCATCGAAACCGAACAGCAGTTGCGCATCCTGCGCGACATGGGTTGCGTGTACGGGCAAGGGTTCCTGTTTGGACGACCGCAGCCCGCCGCTTATTGGCGCGCCCGGCAGGCCCTGCCCGCCGCCGTAACGTCGTAGGCCGGCTTTCGATCCACCGCCGGCAACGACTTCCGGCCGCATCAGGGGACGACTTTCTCGAGGCCGGGCCGCGACCCGTCCTACCGTATGCTTGGGTTTTCCCAGCCCGAGCCCGCCCATGCGCCGATCTGCGCTTGCCATCGCACTGTTGTCCGCCACGCTCGTAGCGTGCCAGAGCGTTCCGACGACGCCGGCCTCGGCGACGACGCCTGCCGCATCGTCCGCCACCGCGGCCGATGCCCGCTTCGCAGACCTCTCCAAGCGCTGGCTCGACGGCTGGATGCGACTCAACCCTGTCTCCGCGACACAACTGGGCGACCACCGGTTCGACACCGAGATCGATGACCTCAGCCCGAATGGGCGACAAGAAGCGATCGCGTTCAGCACGCAACTGCTGGCCGACCTCGACGCGATGGACACCGGCACGCTCACCCGCGAGAACCAGGTCGACGCCTCGATCCTGCGCAACCAACTGCGCTCGGACATCTGGAACCTGCAGACATTCCAGGGCTGGGCGTGGGATCCGCAGGTCTATAGCGGCCTGGCGGGCGGCGCCATCTACAACCTGATGGCGCGGGACTTCGCGCCGTTGCCGGACCGATTGAAGACGGCGACCGCGCGCATGGAGAAGATTCCGTCGATCTTCGCCCAGATGCGCGCAAACCTCGATCCGGCGCGCGTTCCGCGCATCCACGCCGAGACCGTCGCCAAACAGAACGCCGGCATTCTGAGCCTGGTCGACGAGTTCATCACTCCCAACGCGTCGAAGCTCAGCGGCGACGATCGCGCCCGCCTGGATGCGGCCGTCGCCAACCTGCGCAAGGCCGTCGCCGACCAACAGGTGTGGCTCGACAAGACGCTGGTGCCCAACGCGAAGGGCGACTTCCGCATTGGCCAGAAGCTCTACGACGAGAAGCTGCGCTTCTCGCTCGACTCGACGCTGTCGCGGGCGGAAATCAGGCAGCGTGCCCAGGCCGAACTCGAACGCGTGCGTGGCGAGATGTACGACATCGCGCGGACGGTCTTGAAGGACAAGCCCAAGGCGCCGGCGACGCCCGAAGCCCCGACCGACGCGCAACGGCAGCAGGCGATCGAGGCAGCGCTTGAACTCGCGTACGTCGAGCACCCGGCCCGCGACCAGGTGGTGCCCGCCGCGAAGCAGGCGCTGGCCGACGCCACCGCGTTCGTGCGCGCAAAGGATCTGGTGACCGTGCCCGACGATCCGGTCAAGGTGATCCTGATGCCGGAATTCCAGCGCGGCGTCGCGGTCGCGTACTGCGACTCCCCGGGGCCGCTCGACAAGGGGCTGGACACCTACTTCGCGATCTCTCCGATCCCCGACGACTGGACGGCGCAGCAGACCGAAAGTTTCCTGCGCGAATACAACTCGCGGATGATCCAGTTGCTTACGATCCACGAAGCGATGCCGGGCCATTACCTGGAAGGCGCACATTCCGCGCAGTTCCCCTCCACCCTGCGGGCCGTGCTGCGCTCGGGGCTGTTCGCGGAGGGCTGGGCGGTGTACACCGAGCGGATGGTGACCGACGCTGGCTTCGACGATGGCGATCCGCTGTTCAAGCTGGTGCAGCGCAAGTTCTACCTGCGCACCATCGCCAATGCGCTGCTCGACCAGGGCGTGCACGTCGACGGCTGGAGCCGCGAACAGGCGATGCACCTGATGACGCACGACGCCTTCCAGCAGGAACGCGAAGCCGCGGGCAAGTGGGTCCGCGCGCAATTGTCATCGGCGCAGCTGCCCACCTATTTCATCGGCGTGCAGGAGCAGTTCGACCTGCGTCGTGCGATTGAAGAAAAACTGGGTGACCGCTTCAACCTCAAGGCCTACAACGACCATGTACTGGCCTATGGCGCCCCGCCGGTGCGCTACGTGCGCGAACTGATGCTCGACGAACCGATCCAGTAGCGGGGAACGCCACCATGCCAACCGCGGCCGAAACCACCACCACGCTCGTTCCTTCGATGTGGTGGTTTGGCTCCTGCCGGTGGAAAGTGGAATGAATACCGCGTTGCCGGAAGGCCCCACCGCGGTCGACGGGATCCGTGTCGGTATCGGTGGCTGGACGTTCGCGCCGTGGCGCGACAACTTCTATCCGAAGGGCCTGGTGCAGCGACGCGAACTCGAATACGCAAGCCGCCACGTCAGCACCATCGAAGTCAACGGTACCTGGTACGGCGCGCAGAAGCCCGCGACCTACGCGAAATGGCGCGACGAAACGCCGGACGGTTTCGTGTTTTCGGCGAAGGCGCCGAAGCGCATCACCATGTCGCGCACGCTGGCCAACACCGGCGCCCAGGTCGATGCCTTCCTCGGCGATATCGCCACGCTCGGCGACAAGCTCGGCCCGATCGTGTGGCAGTTCGAGCCGCCCCGGCGCATGGACGTCGACGACTTTTCGGAATTTCTTGCGTTACTGCCTGCGCAGGTCGACGGGCGGACGATGCGCCACGTGCTGGACGTCCGCCTGCACGATTTCGTCGACGCCGGCTACCTCGCGCTGGCGCGACAACACGGCATGGCCGCGGTGTTCACCGATTCGGAAGAACACCCGTCGTTCGCGGACGTCACCGCCGATTTCGTCTACGCGCGCCTGATGCGCTCGCGCAGCGAGATCGCGCAGGGATATCCCGACGATGCGTTGCAACGCTGGGCGCAACGCGCCAGGCAGTGGGCCGGCGGCGGCGAGCCGGACGACCTGCCGCGCCTCACCACCGGGCCAACGACGCCTTCTCCGCGTCGCGATGTGTATGTCTACTTCATCAGCAGCGCCAAGGAGCGCAATCCTGCTGCGGCGATGGCCCTGCTGGAACTGCTGGGCGCCGGCGTGCGCTGAGTCGCGGCGGCCGGCGGTCCGATGCCGCATGCGCAGGCGATAATCCACGCATGCCGATGACCGATACCCGCAGGGCATTCCTGCAGATCCATTGCTGCGTGCTGCTGTGGGGCTTCACGGCCATCCTGGGCAAGCTGATCACGCTCAGCGCACTGCCGCTGGTCTGGTGGCGCATGCTGATCGTGGTCGCCTCGCTGGCGCTCGTGCCGGGGGTCTGGCGCGGGCTGCGCGGCATGTCGCGCAGGTTGCTGCTGGCCTACGGCGGCATCGGCGTGCTCGTATCGTTGCACTGGCTGACGTTCTATGGCGCGATCAAGCTGTCCAATGCCTCGGTCGGCGCGACGTGCATGGCGCTCGCGACGGTGTTCACGGCGCTGATCGAACCGCGCCTGGCGCGTCGACGATTTTCGCGGCGCGAGCTCGCGCTCGGCGTCGCTGTCCTGCCCGGCGTGGCGCTGGTGGTCGGCGGCGTGCCGCATGACATGCGGTTGGGCATCGTGGTGGGGACGCTGTCCGCGCTGTTCGTTGCGTTGTTCAGCTCGCTCAACAAGCGGCTGGTCGAACACGCCGACCCGCTGACCGTTACCGCCGTGGAACTCGGCGCCGGCACGCTGGCGCTGACGCTCGTTGCGCCGATGATGCCGATGCTGTTTCCCGCCTTCGCCGGCACCCTGTTCGTGTTGCCTGGGATCCATGACGCGCTGCTGCTGCTGGCGCTGTCGCTCGCCTGCACGCTGCTGCCATTCACTCTGTCGCTGGTGGCGTTGCGGCACATGAGCGCGTTCGCCGCGCAACTCGCGGTGAACCTGGAGCCGGTGTACGCGATCGTGCTGGCCATCCTGCTGCTGGGCGAGCAGCACGAACTGACGACGAAGTTCTACGCGGGCGTCGCCATCATCCTCGGCGCGGTACTGGTTTACCCGCTAATCAGCCGCGCACGACCGCTAGGCCATCCGGAAGTGCTGGGGACGGCCGAGGCGAAGGGCGCTGCCGAATGATGCTCGCGGCCTCGGGTTTCATGGCAGGCTAAGCCTCCCCGTCAACGAGCCCGCGCATGTATCTCGAGCACTTCGGCCTCAAGGAGCCGCCGTTCTCGATCACTCCCGATCCACGCTTCGTGTTCCTCAGCGAGCGCCACCGGGACGCGTTGGCGCACCTGCTGTTCGGCATCGGCCAGGGTGGCGGTGGCGGTTTCGTGCAGCTGACGGGCGAGGTCGGCACGGGCAAGACGACCCTGTGCCGGTTGCTGCTCGAGCAGGTCCCTGCCAACACCCGCGTCGCCCTGGTGCTCAACCCACGGCAGACGCCGGTGGAACTGCTGGAGACGATCTGCGAAGAACTGCACCTGGACATCATCGGGAAGCGAGGAAGCCTGAAGTCGCTGGTCGATGCGCTCAACCGCTACCTGCTCGATGCGTACGCGCAGAGGCTGCGCGTGGTGCTGATCATCGACGAGGCGCAGGACCTGTCGATCGACGCCCTCGAACAGGTACGGCTGCTGACCAACCTGGAGACCGACACCCAGAAGCTGCTCCAGATCATCCTGCTCGGACAGCCCGAACTGCGCACCCTGCTCGCCCGCGACGACCTGCGCCAGCTCGCGCAACGCATCACCGCCCGTTTCCACCTCACTCCGCTCGACGCCGCAGAAACCGAGCGCTACCTGCGCCATCGCCACGCCATCGCCGGCGGCCTGCACCTGCCCTTCTCGCGCGCGGCGATCAGGCGCCTGCACGCACGATCGGGCGGCGTGCCACGCCTGATCAACGTGATCGCCGAACGCAGCCTGCTCGCCGGTTATGCACGCGACCAGGTGCGGGTCGACCGACGCACCGTCGACCTGGCCGCACGCGAAGCGCTGCCCGCAACGTCGCCGCCCAGGATCGCGACGGCAGCCCTGCTCGCCGCGTTGTCGCTGGCAGTTCTTCTCGTCGCGGGCTTCGTCGCCTTCAGGACGCCGCCCACGCCGATCCGGGTGGTGCAGCGCACGCAAGCGCCGGCCATCGCACCGGCGCCTGCGCATGTCGTCCCTGTGCCGCGACCGAATCAGCCGCCCATGCTCGACTTCGAAGGATTGTCGGAACGCATCGCGATGTCCGCAGCCGATTCTTCCATTGCATGGCGTGCGCTGCTGTCGGCGTGGAACCTGCCCACCGGCGACAACGATGTCGCCATCGCCACGCAGTGCGCCACGTCGCTGGCGCCCGAGGTCTTCTGCCTGCGCGCCCGTGGCAACCTCGATGCACTGGCGACGATCGGACGACCGGTGCTCCTGCGCCTGCGTGCCGGCCGCCGCGACGCCTGGGCGATGCTGGTCGGTGCGGACGCTACCAACGTCCGCCTGCAGTTCGACGACAGCGTCGTCGAACTGCCGCGCGTGGCGTTGCAACGTGCATGGAACGGCGAATACATCGCGATCTGGCGCCAGCCGCCCGACGCCCACGTCCCAGCCAGTCCGTCGGACCTTCGCGATTTCCAGGCCTCGCACGGCATCCTGGCCGATGGCGTGATCGGTCCCGAAACCCGATTCGCGTTGTCGTCCTCGGGCGCTGGCCCGCACCTGCTCACGGACCTGCGCTGACATGTCGTTGATCCTGGAAGCCCTGCGCAAATCCGAGACCGAGCGCCGGCGCGGCGAAGTACCGTCGGTCTACAGCGAATTACCAGCGACGCGGCGTGCGTCAAAGTTTCGATTCACGCGGCCCTCCGTCTGGGTGCTCGGGGCGTGCGTCGGGTTGGCGACGCTCTGGGGCGTTCGTGCACTGCTGATACGGGCGTCCGAGACGCCCCCGGCGGTCCACGAGAGACTCCCGAAACCGGTAGCGGCGTCGCCAGCTCCGCACCTGCCCGCTGTTGCGCACCTGACGCCAGCGCCGGCGACACGCGGCGCACCGGCAACGGCAAAACAACCATGGATTCCGCCGCCGTCACCTGTCGACGAATCGACAACGACAGCGACCACGACGCCGGCGATCGCGGAGCCCGAGGTTGCACCACCCACGCGTGCGCCAGCCACGCGCCCACCACCCACGATTGCGCCTCCGGCGGTTGCTCCGGCCAACGACGACATGCTGCGCCTGTCCGACCTGGATCCCGACTCGCGCAAGGCGTTGCCGCCACTGAAACTCAGCATGCACATGTGGAACAGCGATCCCTCGCAACGCTTCGTCATCCTCGACGGCAACCGCGTGCGCGAGGGCGATCGAGTCGGTGACGCGGTGGTTACCGCGATCACCAGCGATGGCGTCGTGCTGGACTGGAACGGGCGGCGATTGAAGCTGCCGATCCGTTGACGGCGAAGACGCTGCGCCGCTCCTGCCAAGCGTGTTTCGTCGCAGTCATTGCTTCCCTGGCCCCATCGGATCCCCGTCCGCATCGAACGCCGGCGGATAGTAGAAATTCAACGTCTTCAGCAATTCGCTGCCGGTATTGTCGACCTCGTGGCGCTCGCCATGTTCGATCACCAGCAACGTCCCGGGCTTGAGCTCGACCTGGCGACGCGCGCCCGATGCGTCGGTGACCTTGGCGACGCCCGACCCGTCGACGACGAACAGCCACTGGTCCGCGCCACGATGACGGTTCTGAGGACTGCCTTCGCTGTCGCCGGGGGCGATGACCATCTCGGCCGCCTGCACCAGGCGTACGTCGAAAGCAACACGAAACCCCTCGTCGAACGTCAGGTGCTTGCTGCGCATGGCGGTGACCATTGTGTCGAGCGGACAGTCACGCTGCCGCAGCCACCGTCAACACCTGATGCAGGCGACACCGTGCACGGTCGCGGCTATGCTCGCGCCGAACCGGCCGGGGGCCGCTATTGGGGAATGCATACGTGAACCAGAACACGCAGTCGGACCTCGGCAGGCTGATCCTGCGCATCGCGCTGGGCGTACTCGTGCTGCTGCACGGGATCGCCAAGCTCAAGGGCGGCGTCGGCCCGATCGAAGGCATGGTGGCTGCCCACGGCTGGCCGAGCTATGTCGCCTACGGCGCACTGGTCGGCGAGGTGCTTGGTCCGCTGCTTCTGCTCGTCGGGTTCTATGCGCGCGTCGGCGCGGCACTGATCGCGATCAACATGTTGTTCGCGTTCGCGCTGGTGCACACGGGGCAGTTCGGCCAGTTCACCGAGCAGGGCGGCTGGGCGCTGGAACTGCAGGGGATGTACCTGGCCACCGCGCTGGCGCTTGTCCTGCTCGGCCCGGGCCGATACAGCGCCAACGCACGCTGAGCCGCGGCGCCCGCTTGCATCGCAACGCGGGCGCTACGGTCCCATGTAACAGGCGTTGAGCTTGTTGCCGTCCAGGTCGCGGAAATAGGCGGCGTAAAAACCTTCCCAGCGCTGTCCGGGCGCGCCTTCGTCGCTCCCGCCGAGTTCGAGCGCGCGGGCATGCAGCCGGTCCACCTGCTCACGGCTGCTGGCCGCAAGCGCCACCATGTTGCCGTTGCCGGCCGTCGCGGGCTGCTTGTCGAATGGAATCGTCACGCCCAGGCCGGCGCCCTCCTGGCCCGTACTCCAGGCGACGAAATAATCGGGCTCTTCCATCATGCGTGAGCCGCCCAGTTCGGCCAGCAGCGCGTCGTAGAAGGCCGCCGCACGCGGCAGGTCGTTGGTGCCGATCGTGACGTAGGCGAGCATCCGGACGCACTCCGCGGGTGGGTCGGCAGGCTACACCCGGGGCCGACGTGCCGCCAAGACAGGGGCGCCAGAGTGAACCGGCGCCGAACGAAACGCAGCGGCGCAGCGGTGGCGCGAACCCTGCGGCCCAGCCGAAGTCTCATCGTGGCGGTCGAGGCGCCTGTCGTCCGCCCGGCCGCATCCCCATTGCACCGCCCCACGTAGATCCTGCATGAACACCCTTCTCCGAGCCGTCCCTGAGGCATCGCCGCGGCGGTTGTCGCGCCGCGGTTTCCTGGCCACCTCCACGCTCACGCTGGCCGCGCTCGCGATCGGCTGCGCGCGCAAGAGCGAAGCCGCGGTCGCTCCCACCGGAACACCCGGCAGGGTCTCGCTCGTCGAGTTCTCCAACGACGGCAGGCGCCTTCGCACCGTCCAGGTCGACAAACTGGTCAAGAGCGATGCGCAATGGCGGAAACAATTGTCGCCACTCGCCTTCGAGGTGACGCGACACGCCGGCACCGAGCGCGCGTTCACCGGTCCGCTGCTCAACGAGCATCGCAAGGGTGTGTTCCGCTGCACCTGCTGCGACACCGCCCTGTACGACTCCGCGACGAAGTTCGAGTCGGGCACCGGCTGGCCCAGCTTCTGGCAGCCGATCGCGAAACAGAACGTTGTCGAGAGCAGCGACACGATGTTCGGCATGACACGCACCGCGATCTCGTGCCCCCGTTGCGATGCGCATCTGGGGCATGTCTTCGACGACGGCCCCAAGCCGACCGGCCTGCGCTACTGCATGAATTCGGTCGCCCTCAAGTTCGCCGCAGCCTGAGCCTGCATTCCTCCTGGAGACACCCCATGCATCGGTTCCGTACTTTTTCGGCGCGCACGCTCCTCGGCGTCGCATCACTGGCCGGCCTGATGGCGTGCAGCGCGGGCTTCGCCCGCAGCAATCCGGTGGCCCTCCCCGATCCCAAGCTCGATCTGCCCACGACGTCCGCGAAAGGCGACCAGACGGCGGTGTTCGCCGGCGGCTGCTTCTGGGGCGTCGAAGCCGTGTTCGATCACGTCAAGGGCGTGAAAAGCGCGACGTCCGGCTACAGCGGCGGCACGGCCGACACCGCCGGATACGAGAGCGTCAGCACCGGAACGACTGGCCACGCCGAATCGGTGAAGGTCGTCTACGACCCGGCGAAGGTCAGCTACGGGCAACTGTTGAAGGTGTACTTCTCCGTCGCCCATGACCCGACGCAACTCAACCGGCAATCGCCGGACGTCGGTACGCAATACCGTTCGGAGATCTTCACCAGCAGTCCCGGGCAGGCGAAGGTCGCCAACGCCTACATCGCGCAACTGACTGCGGCGAAGGTGTTTCCGGCGCGCATCGTGACGAAGGTCGAGCCGCTGAAGGCGTTCTATCCGGCCGAGGGCTACCATCAGAACTACCTGGCCCAGCATCCGAACGAGCCGTACATCGTCTACAACGACGCGCCCAAGCTCGTGCACCTCAAGGCGATGTTCCCGACGTTGTACAGGGGCGGCTGATTCGACGGCTTGCACCCGGCTCGCGCCGCTGCGAGGCTGGGCGCCACTGTTTCGGGTGTGCGACCGCCATGCCACGGCTCCGCTTCGATCTCGACCGCGACCATGTCGAACTCAACCAGTTGTTGAAACTCGCCGGCATCTGCGACAGCGGTGGCGCCGGCAAGGCGCTGGTCGCCAGCGGTGCGGTTGCCGTCGATGGCCACGTCGAACTGCGCAAGACCTGCAAGATCCGCGCAGGACAGGTCGTAGGCGTCGGCGATGTCGAAATCGCGGTGGTCGCCGCGCCCTGACGCTCAATCCAGGTGCGCGGCGTCCTTGTCGCGATCCTTGCCGAACCAGCGGTCCACGCGTCCGGACAACCACTTGATCGCGCGGGAGAATCGGCCGCGACGGGTCTTGCGACCGACCGCCGCGGCATCGGTGAGCCAAGCGACCTGGATCACGCGGCGCTCGCCTTCGTACGGCAGGTGACCATGGAAGGAGTTATCGGTGCGCCGGAACGCGGTGAGCGTGCCGTAGACCGGCTCGATTTCAGGGGCGACGAGCGCCTCGATGTCGTTGCCGCTGGACAGGAAGCGCAGGCAGCCGGCGTGCGATGCCGCCCACCCGGGATTGAGGTACACAAGGGCGCTGGCGACCTTCGACTTGCTGTCGGTGTGGATGGTGCCGTGGCGCAGGTTGAGCGCGCGGCAGATCGTCACCAGCACCGGGTATTGCGACAATCGCTCGATGCCAAGCAGATCGCCGACGCGATCGGCGAACGTCGGGGACGTGAGTTCGGTGACGAGGCCGTTCATCGCGGGGCCGCAATCGCCCTGCGCGTAGGGAAAGAATCCTGCCCCGCGATATCGCGGGAAGTCCTGACCGATCCTCGCTTCGATGTCGCGATCCAGCACGTCGGTCGCGATCAGCAGCGGGAACGGCGCGTCACGTACCACCGCCGGCTCGGCGATCCGGTCCACCAGCAACGACATGCTGTTTTCCTGCAGTCGACACCAGCCAATATTGGACCATCGGGCCGCAGCATTGGAAAGTCGTCGAACCGCCGCCGTCAAATCGCCTGCGCCGCCCGGAGGCGGCGGAATCAGTGCAGCATCGACGCGAATCCGGCGCCTACCGATCCACCAAGCCCCAAGGCCCAGAGGACACCGGCGACCAGCGCCAGTCCCAGCAGGGTCCTGGAGAAGATTTCGATCCGGTCCGGCCGGCCTGGCATGCGTGCGCTCATTGGAATCCCCTCCGCAGGAGCACATGAAACGCCTGCATTCGGGCCGCGTCTGCGAACCCGGTCACAAGCGCGCACGCCGTCGGGCGGCGCTCCAAGGGGGTTCAGCAATGTCAGCGGCCGTAGCCGCCGACGCTAGGCGGCGAGGACGTCCTTGCGAACCGGAACCGTGCCGGTCGTGGAGTCACCCGGCGCCGGATCGCAATAGTCCAGCCGGATCTCGCGCAGGCTGCTCCCCGGCTTGCGCCGGTCGGCAAACGCGACCCCGTCACCCCATCCCGCACCGACGCTGGCGATCGTGAGTTGCTCCCGAAGTTGGACGATGAAGGCTTCCACCGCGTCGCGGGTCTGCCTGCGCGTCAGCGTCCGCCGTTCGACACTGTAGCGAGCCTTCACGTAGTAAAGGTCGTGCAGCAGCAGCACCATCGCAGAGTTGTAGGCGATGCCGTCGACGTCATATTCCAGGTCGACCGCGACGCCATACGCGGAGGCTCCCGCATCGGCCGGGCCTGACTCAAGCCGGTCCAGCGGCCCGATGTCGAACGCATTGCCGACCTCGTCGTGAGCCTGGCGGATCAGGTCCGCTTCCAGGCGCGCGGCCTCGTCGAACTGTGCACCCGACAGCACGCCTGCCGGATAGAAGTACACGTCGATCCAGCGATCGCGATCCGTGCCATGCGCATAGCGCACGGCGACGCCGTATTCCTGCTCCTCGAACAGGTGTTCGCCGACGGCTTCCCACGCCCCGACCGCCAACGGATACACGATCTTCGATGCCTGCGGCAGTTCCGCGCCACTCGCGTGGCCATCCGCCGTGTCATGACCGCTCGCGTTGTCGGCACCTCCGGATCCACCGGACAAGCCAAGGGAGGCGAGCCCCTCCCGGAACCACTGTTCCCACCGTTCCATGCTCCGCCCCCTGCCGCACGCGGCAATCCCCCGCGGCAAGGAAACCCCATCCCGACCCGTTCAGCCAACTTCCGCCGTCACATTTCCGATGCCCGCTCGTCGAAAACCAACCGTGAGCCGGAGCAATCCCGGCTGGCCAGTTGCGGAGTCCCACGCCTTTCAGGCCTATCCTGCGCCTGAGCCATTGCCGAGTTCGACGCCATGCGAGCCACGTTGATGCCCCTCCTGCGGCTTTGTCTCCTTGCCTTGCTCCCGCTGGCCTGCGAAGCGGCCCGCGCGCAGGCGCCATCCGCCGACGCCGAACGCTGGCAGCGCGAGGCGCGCTCAGTGACGATCACCCGCGACGATTGGGGCATCGCACATGTGCGCGGCAAGTCGGATGCCGATGCCGTCTTCGGCGCGGCGTACGCGCAGGCCGAGGACGACTTCAACCGCGTCGAGACGAATTACATCAATGCGATGGGACGGCTCGCGGAAACCGAAGGCGAAAGTGCGATCTGGCAGGACCTGCGGATGAAACTGTTCGTCGACCCGGTCACGCTGCAGCAGATGTACGCGCAGAGTCCCGACTGGCTGCAGGCGCTCACGACGGCATGGGCCGACGGCCTCAATTACTACCTGGCGACGCATCCGGACGTGCATCCACGCGTCATCCGCCGCTTCGAGCCGTGGATGGCACTGAGCTTCACGGAAGGCAGCATCGGCGGCGACATCGAACGGGTATCGCTGGCCGATCTCCAGGCGTTCTACGAACATGATTCGCCGCCCTTGGCGCGCACCGAAACGCCGGCGAGCTGGGAAGAACCCACCGGTTCCAATGGCTTCGCCATCGCGCCAGGCCGCACGATCGACGGCCATGCACTGCTGTTGATCAACCCGCATACCTCGTTCTTCTTCCGCTCCGAACTGCAGATGACCAGCGCCGCCGGCCTCGACGCCTACGGTGCGGTGACCTGGGGCCAGTTCTTCATCTACCAGGGATTCAACCGCCACGCCGGCTGGATGCACACCTCCACCGGCGCCGATGCCGTCGATGAATTCGCCGAGACCATCGTGCGTGCGGACAGCGGCCTCTCGTATCGCTACGGCACGCAACTGCGCCCGGTCACGGCGCGTGAGATCAACGTGCCTTACCGCGCCAAGGACGGATCGATGGCGCAGCGGACGTTCACCGCCTGGTTCACCCACCACGGGCCGATCGTGCGCGCGAAGGACGGCAAATGGATCGCCGTCGCACTGATGAACAAACCGATCGAAGCACTCGAACAAAGCTGGCTGCGGACGAAGGCGACCGACTACGCGGCCTATCGCAAGGTAGCCGAGCTGCAAGCCAATTCCTCCAACAACACAGTCTTTGCCGACGACAAGGGCGAGATCGCCTACCTGCATCCGCAGTTCATCCCGAAGCGCGACGATCGCTTCGATTACACCAGGCCGGTCGACGGCAGCGATCCGGCAACCGACTGGAACGGCCTGCACGCGCTGGACGAAGCGCCGCATGTACTCAATCCGGCGAACGGGTGGCTGTTCAACACCAACAACTGGCCGTATTCGGCGGCCGGGGCGGACAGCCCCAAGCGCGCCAACTACCCACGCTACATGGACAGCTTCGGCGAGAACCCGCGCGGAATCCACGCCATGCGGGTGCTCGGCGACCGCGACGATTTCACCCTGCCCTCGTTGATTACCGCCGCATTCGACCCGTACCTGCCTGCGTTCGCGCGCCTCATCCCGGTGCTGGTCGCCGACTACGATGCACTGCCTGCGCGCGACAAGCTGCGCAAGAACCTGGCCGGGCAGATCGCCCTGCTGCGCCACTGGGACGCGCGCTGGGGCATCACGTCGATGCCGACGACGCTGGCGGTGTTCTGGGGCGATACGCTCTGGGACGAGGTGCGTGCCGACGCAGACGCCCAGGCGATGTCCGTCTACGACTACATGGCCGAAAAGGCCGGGCCGAAGGTTCGCCTGCGCGCGCTGGTCGAAGCGTCGGATCGGCTGCAGAAGGATTTCGGTTACTGGGCCGTACCGTGGGGCGAGGTCAACCGCTACCAGCGCATCGACGGCGCGATCGTGCAGGCGTTCGACGATACAAAGCCGAGTATCCCCGTGCCCTTCGTCTCCTCGCGCTGGGGCTCGCTCGCGTCGTTCGGCGCCCATCGTTGGCCCGGTACCCGGCGGTACTACGGCACCAGCGGCAACAGTTTCGTCGCCGTCGTCGAATTCGGAAAAAAGGTCAGCGCGCGCGCCATCACGGTCGGAGGCGAGAGCGGCCACCCGCAGTCGCCGCACTTCAGCGACGAAGCCGAGCGTTACACCACGGGTAACCTGCGCGCCGTCTATTTCTGGCCCGACGAGTTGAAGGCGCACATCGAGCGCGCATACCACCCGGGTGAGTGACGACTCCTGACCGCGCTAATGCCGCCTGAATCCATGTAGCACGTCGCAGATCGGTCGTCGACCGTCGTCCATAGGCGGAATGGCACAGGCAAGCGGCGCGCCACGACGCGAAAATGGCCTCCCCCACGGCGGCACGCGACTCCCCATGGACAACCCGGACCTCGATCTG
>Ga0207691_10001195_pt1 | contig 25841 bp, 18 predicted proteins | sample KBSM13metaG_FD_184327 | JGI IMG/M metagenome (GOLD analysis project Ga0207691, IMG submission 184327) | Miscanthus rhizosphere microbial communities from Kellogg Biological Station, Michigan, USA - KBS M1-3 metaG (SPAdes) (version 2) | ecosystem: Host-associated > Plants > Roots > Rhizosphere >...
CATTTCGGCCTCTACGGCGGGCGCTTCGTCGCCGAGACGCTGATGCCGCTGATCCTCGATCTGGAGAAGGCCTACAACGAGGCCAGGAACGATCCGGCGTTCAAGGCGCAGATGGACGGCTACCTGAAGACCTATGTGGGTCGCCCGTCGCCGCTTTATTTCGCCGAGCGTCTCACCGCGCATTTCGGCGGCGCGAAGATCTATTTCAAACGCGAGGACCTCAACCACACCGGCGCGCACAAGGTGAACAACGTGCTCGGCCAGGTCATGCTGGCCAAGCGCATGGGCAAGCCGCGCGTGATCGCCGAGACCGGCGCCGGCATGCACGGCGTCGCCACCGCGACGCTGTGTGCCAAGTTCGGGCTCGAATGCGTCGTCCACATGGGGGCGGTCGACATCGACCGGCAGCGCCCGAACGTGATGCGCATGAAGGCGCTCGGCGCCGAGGTGCGCCCGGTGATGTCCGGCTCGCGCACCTTGAAGGACGCGATGAACGAGGCGCTGCGCGACTGGGTCACCAACGTGGCGAACACGTTCTACTGCATCGGCACGGTTGCGGGGCCGCACCCGTATCCCGCGATGGTGCGCGACTTCCAGTGCGTGATCGGCAACGAGACGCGTGTTCAGCTGCAGGAGGCCGAAGGCCGCCTGCCGGATTCGCTCCTCGCCTGCGTCGGCGGCGGCTCGAATGCGATGGGCCTGTTCCACCCGTTCCTCGACGACCGCAGCGTCGAGATCTACGGCGTCGAGGCGGCCGGCCACGGGCTCGACAACCTGCATGCGGCCTCCGTCGCGGGCGGGCGTCCCGGCGTGCTGCACGGCAACCGCACATATCTCTTGATGGATGCCGACGGGCAGATCCAGGAGGCGCATTCGATCTCGGCCGGCCTCGACTATCCGGGCATCGGGCCGGAGCACGCGTGGCTCGCCGACATGGGCCGCGTGAAATTCCTCTCGGCGACCGACAAGGAAGCGCTCGAAGCGTTCAAGCTCTGCTCGCGCCTCGAAGGCATCATCCCGGCACTTGAATCCGCGCACGCGCTCGCGCGCATCGTCGACATCGCGCCGGGCAAGCCGAAGGATCACCTGATGGTGGTCAATCTCTCGGGACGCGGCGACAAGGATCTGGATAGCGTTGCGGAGCATCTCGGGGACAAGTGGTGAAGTTTCTCGACGACCGGCAGAAGCGGACCGGTTGGCTGCTGATCGTCGTGTCGGCGGGCTATCTGGTCTGGTTCCTGAAGGTGCGGCTGTTTTCCGCCGGCCTGCCGATCGAGCGCAAGGAATGGATTTATTTTTGCCTGATGATCGGGATCCTGATGCTCGGCACCGCGAACGTCCGTCTCGCGATGATGCGGGAGCGAAAGAAGCAGGGACAGTCGCAGTGAGCTTGAAACGTGGCCCCCTCACCCGGCGCGTTTCACGCGCCGACCTCCCCCCACAGGGGAGAGGTGGAACGGAGTTCGCGGCACGCTCGGTTGACCTCTCCCCGTTGGGGAGAGGTCGGCCGCGCAGCGGCCGGGTGAGGGGGTCTATCCCTCACGGTGGTCGAAGCGTCCTGTCGATCATCTCTAGAACGCCGTCGAGATTCTCATACACGTCGATGTTGCTCACGCGAACGACGAGGAAACCGAGCGACTGGAGCGTGCGCGTTCGTTCAGTATCGCGCCGCAGCGCCGCGGCTGTGCCATGTGTGACGCCGTCGACCTCGACGACAAGTTTTCCATCGAGAGATACGAAGTCGACGATGTACCGGTCGATCGGATGTTGGCGCCGGAACTTCCAGCGCGCCAGCTTGCGGTTGCGCAGGGCTTGCCAAAGCCGAAACTCCGCGCTGGTTTGCGATGCGCGCAGATTTCGCGCTCTTCGCCTGAATTGCTCCATCCCCCTCACCCGGCGCGCCTGCGGCGCGCCGACCTCTCCCCACGGGGGAGAGGTGTAGCAGAGTTTGCCGCCCGCATGAGTGACACCCGCATCGACAAACGCTACGCCGCGCTCAACGCCGAAGGCCGCGCCGCGCTGGTGACGTTCCTGATGGCCGGCGATCCCGACGAAGCGACCGCGCTCGCGATCGTGAAGGCGTTGCCCGCCGCAGGCGCGGACGTGATCGAGCTCGGCATGCCGTTCACCGACCCGATGGCGGATGGGCCTGCGGTGCAAGCCGCAGGCCTGCGCGCGCTGCAGGCCGGACAGACGATGGCAAAGACGCTGACGCAGGTGCGCGAATTCCGCAAAGCCGACGACGCGACGCCGATCGTGCTGATGGGCTACTACAATCCGATCTACATCTACGGCGTCGAGAAATTCCTCGCCGACGCGAAGTCGTCCGGTGTCGACGGGCTGATCATCGTGGACTTGCCGCCGGAGGAAGACGAGGAACTCTGCCTGCCGGCGCTCAAGGCCGGTCTCAACTTCATTCGCCTCGCGACGCCGACGACCGACGACAAGCGCCTGCCGGCGGTGCTGAAGAACACGTCAGGCTTCGTCTATTACGTCTCCATCACCGGCATCACCGGCGCGGCGACTCCGGACCCGTCGCAGGTGAAGGCTGCGGTCGCACGCATCAAGCGCCACACCACATTGCCGGTCGCGGTGGGGTTCGGCGTCAAGACCGGCCATGGCGCGCGCGCGATCGCCGAAGGCGCGGACGGCGTGGTGGTCGGCTCGGTGCTGGTCGATGCCGTGAAGGACAGCTTGGCCGACGGCAAGGCGACGCCGCGTACCGTCGCGGCGGTCGCCGATCTGGTGCGGCAACTCGCCGACGGCGTGCGCGGCGCGAAGAAATAATTTCGCTCGGGAATGAGCGGATACAGTCGGTCTTGGGTTATCGCGGCGGAATCTGGATCAGCTCGCCAAGCTGCTCCCTGGTGAGCTGGGTCGCGGTGAACTTCAGCTCCACCGCGTCCTTCACGATCGTGTCGAGCCCGACGATCGTGTCCGGCTCGATCGCGGGTGGGGGGAAGAACTCGTCGCGCGTGCGCCGTGCCTTCGCGTCGCCGAGCTGCAGCCAGTCGGCATAAACCTTCAGGCCCTCGTCGGTGTACATCATGGCGACGGTCTCGCGGTACGCCTTCATGTAGCGCGCCACGACGTCCTTCTTCGCGGCGAGGAAATTCGCGTTCGCGATGTTGAGCCGCACGGTCTGGCCCTTGAACACCGCTGCGTCGTTGCCGGTCGCGATGCGGCGGATGTCGCCCTTGTCGAGCTGATCGAGCCCGAACGGCGGTGCCGCCCAGCCCACGTCGACCTGTCCGGACATCACGGCCGTCAAATTCGCGGCCGGCCCGCCCATCGCCGTCAGCTTTGCTTTCAGATCGTACTGCTTCATGAACGCCGTCACGACGCCGTGCGTCGAGGAGCCGTTGGTCGAATAGGCGAGCGTCTTGCCGTCAGTGTCCTTCAGCGTCTTGATCGGCGAATCGCCCTTTACGTACCAGTAAAGATCGCCCGCGCCGGTGGTCTCCGCCGCGATCACGCGCACCGGCGCGCCTTTCGAATAGGCGCTGAGCACGCCCATCACGCCGGCCGCGACGCCGATATCGACGCTGCCCGAGATCACCGCCTGCTGCGTCTCGCCGGCGCCCTGCGTGTAGACGATGTCGAGCGTCAGCCTGTGCTTCTTGAAGATGCCGGCGCGCTGGCCGACCTCGGATACCGAGGTGTCCCAGTTGCCGCGCTGGCCGATCGCGAGCTTGACCGTGTCCTGCGCCGACGCGGCGCCGCCGAGCAGCGCAAACGCGAGCGCGCAGGCGATGGTTCTGGCCTTCATCGTTCTCCCTCCGGATTTTCTTTTGTTCTCAGAGCATGATCCCGAAAAGCATGTCCTCAACCCCGATCGGGGATGAGTACCGGTTTTCGGAAAAGATCATGCTCCACCAAGAATGCCGTCTCAGGCCACGCGTTCGCGCGGCTGTTCGCTCCCGCCGCCGAGCGTACGCCAGTTGACGGACTTGGGTACTACACCTTCGTAGGAGCTTATCGTCGCATGCGGCACGCGCGGGTTCGTCGTGCCGATCGCGGGCTCGCCGTTCTGCATGGCGCGCGCGGCCTCCACCATCAGGCGGCGGAACGCCACCACGGCCACGTCGGACGCGCCGATGCGTTCACTGGAGCGGTTGCTGATCGGCCCCATGCCTTCCCACATCGCGATGTCCTGGTTGGGAATTCCTGCGATGCCGGTGAAGTTGCCGGCCTTCATGGCGGCGCGGTCCTGCAGGTAGTCGTTCGCGCGCGTGCGGATGCCGTCGAAGTTCGCGTCGACGTCGACGCCCCATTCGAGCACGTTGAACTTGCGCCACGCCTCCGCGCCGATTCCCGGCTTGTCGGCACCGTTCCAGGCGATGAAGTAGAAGATCGTGGTGTAGTCGTCTTCGGGCGTCAGCAAGGTCGCGACATTGTGCACGTTGTTCGGCGGGATCAGTGCGGTGAACGGCGCGATGTAGACCGTGGTGCGGATGTAGTCGTGCGTCGCCTCGTTCTGGATCGGGCGGCGGATCGCGGCGTAGCGGAAGCCGTAGGTGGTGCGCTCGATCTGGAAGCGCGGCGCCTTGTCGGTCGAGGGCCGCAGCCAGTTGGTGTCGGTCGCTTTCGCTCCCTCGACCTGCGCCGGCACCATGTCCGACGAATGCAGGCTCGACGAATGCGCCGAGTCGATCTGGCCCTCCAAAATCTGCGCCCAGTTGCAGCGCACGCGCACCTTCGTGGCGGAGACGCGCGCATCCGGCGTCGGCGCGAACGCCGGCGGCTCGAATTCCGGCATCTCGTCCGCCGGCCCCATGTAGCACCACACGAAGCCGCCGGCTTCGCGCGCAGGGTAAGCCTTGTGCTTCACGCGCTGCGGGATGTTGCTCTCGGCCGGCTCCGAGGCCATCTCGACCACGTTGCCCTCCACGTCGAACTTCCAGCCGTGATAGAGGCAGCGCAGTCCGCATTCTTGATTGCGCGCGTAGACGAGCGAGGCGCGGCGGTGCGAGCAGTATTCGTCGAGCACGCCGAGCCGGCCCTTGGAATCGCGAAACACCACGAGGCTCTCGCCCAGCAGCTTGACGCGCACCGGCGCGCCGTCCGGTTCGGCGACCTCTTCGGACAAGCACGCCGCGATCCAGTGGCGCCGCATGATCTGGCCCATCGGGGCGTCGCCTTCGACACGGCACAAGAGATCGTTTTCTTCCGGAGTCATCGGTCGTCTCCTCGGACCGGGCGCGCGCATTCTTGTGGCGCGCGGCGGCTTAGATATCTAAGATCATCCTAGAGAAAAAGGGCAAACGAGGCAACGATGGGCGAGGGGACACGCAAGCTGCGGCTCGGCGTCGCGGGCCTCGGCCGTGCGTTCACCGTGATGCTGCCGACCTTCCTTGCCGACCCTCGCGTGGCGCTCGTCGCGGCCGCCGATCCGCGGACGGAAGCGAGCGCGCGATTCGCCGGGGATTTTTCCGCAAGGACGTACGAGACGGTCGAGGAACTCTGTGCCGATCCGGCGGTCGAGATCGTTTATGTGGCGACGCCGCACCAGCACCACGCCGTGCACGCGCTTCTGGCGGCGCAGCACGGAAAGCACGCGCTGGTCGAAAAGCCGATGGCGATCGCGCTCGACGACTGCGCCGCGATGATTGCGGCGGCAAGGCGCGCCGGCGTGCATCTCGTCGTCGGCCACAGCCACTCGTTCGACGCGCCGATTTTGCGCACACGCGAACTCATCATGAGCGGCGCTTATGGCGCGGTGCGCATGATCACGGCGCTCAACTACACCGACTTTCTCCGCCGCCCGCGTCGCGCCGAAGAGCTCGACACCGCGCAGGGCGGCGGCGCCGTGTTCAATCAGGCGGCGCACCAGGTCGACATCGTGCGCCTGCTCGGCGGCGGACGCGTGACGGCGGTGCGCGCCGCGACCGGCGCGTGGGACCGGACGCGCGCGACCGAGGGCGCGTATTCGGCGCTGCTCACCTTCGAGAACGGCGCGTTCGCCTCGCTCACCTATGGCGGTTACGGGCATTTCGACTCGGATGAATTTCAGGGCTGGGTCGGCGAGATGGGGCAGGCGAAGACCCCCTATGCGCGCGAGCCGCCGACTTTTGCGAACATCGCCGAGGAAGCCGCCTTCAAGAATGCCCGCAACTACGGCGGCAGCGTGTACCAGCCCGCGACCGCGCAAGACCTCGCGCACCAGCATTTCGGAACGATCGTCGTGAGCTGCGAGGCCGCCGACCTGCGCCCGACGCCGACCGGCGTGATGATCTACCAGAACGGCGCGGCGCGGCTCGATCCGCTCTCCTCGCCGTCGGTCCCCCGTGCCGAAGTCATCGATGAGCTTTACGCTGCGGTCGTCAACGGCACCCCGCCGCTCCACAGCGGCGCATGGGCGATGGCGACGCTGGAAGTCTGCCTCGCGATCCTTCAGTCGTCGCGCGAGAGCCGCGACATCACACTCGCGCACCAGGTTGCGTCGTGAGCGCACGTACCGAGACCATCCTGCGCCACTGGCGCGAAGCCGTTCCGGACGACCGCCTCGCGCATCTGGTGAAGGACGCGACGCGCGCGCTGGTGCGCGCGCTGCAGATGCGCCTTGCCGAGCACAAGGTCTCGTTCGGCCACTGGACCTTCCTGCGCGTTCTCTGGGAGGGCGACGGGCTGACGCAGCGCGAATTGAGCGATGAGGCCGGCGTCACCGAGCCGACGACCTTCTCGGCGCTCAAGGCAATGGAGCGGCTCGGCTATATCCGCCGCACCGGCGACCGCCAGAAGGTCCGCGTGTTCCTCACGCCCAGGGGCCGCGCGCTGAAACGTGTGCTGGTGCCTCTTGCCGAGCAGGTGAACGCGGTTGCGGCGCGCGGCGTGCGCAAAGCCGACATCGCGGTGGCGCGCGCCGCGCTGCTCGCCATCATCGAAAATCTTGCGCGTGAGGAAGCCGCGCAGGACAAGCGGATGCCCTCCACGCGGGCGCTGGCTCGCTTCGGGACAAAGCGAAAACGGCCGCGTAAACGCGCCTAGATTTGTCCGGTTTTCGGGACTACATCAGGGCGCATGAACTGGCTCACCAACGTCGTCCGGCCGAAGATTCGCTCGCTGTTGAAGCGCGAAGTGCCGGAGAACATGTGGATCAAGTGCCCCGATACGGGGCAGCTTGTGTTCTACAAGGACGTCGAGGCGAACCAGTTCGTCATCCCGTCGTCGAACTATCACATGCGCATGAGCGCTTCCGCGCGGCTGAAGTCGATGTTCGACGGCGAGACCTGGTTCGACATCGGCGTGCCGGAAGTGCCGGTCGACCCGCTCAAGTTTCGCGACGAGCGCCGCTACAGCGACCGGCTGAAGGATGCGCGCACCAAGACCGGCCTGAACGACGCGATCAAGCTCGGTTTCGGCAAGCTCGAAGGCCTCGGTGTCGTCATCGGCGTGCAGGATTTCGACTTCATGGGCGGCTCGCTCGGCATGGCGGCGGGCGAAGCCGTCGTCAAAGGGCTGGAGACCGCCGCACAGAAGGGCGCGCCCTTCATCATGTTCGCGGCGTCCGGCGGAGCGCGCATGCAGGAGGGCATCCTCTCGCTGATGCAATTGCCGCGCACCACGGTGGCGGTGGAGATGCTGCACGAGGCTCGCAAGCCCTACATCGTGGTGCTGACCAATCCAACCACCGGCGGCGTGACGGCCTCGTACGCGATGCTCGGCGACGTGCACATCGCGGAGCCCGGCGCGCTGATCGGCTTCGCGGGCCCGCGCGTGATCGAGCAGACCATCCGCGAGAAGCTGCCCGAAGGCTTCCAGCGCGCCGAATATCTCAAAGACCACGGCATGGTCGACATGGTGGTGCATCGCCACGAGTTGCGGGCGACGCTGGCGCGGCTCTGCCGGCTCTTATGCCGCGCGCCGATGACCGAGACGGCCGTGCCTGAGCGGCCTCCAACGCAGGACGCGCTCCCGGCTCCGGCCCCCGCCCAAGCGGAATGACGCCGGTCCCAATGACGTCCGCCAGTTCCGTCATCGGCGGCATCGATCTTTCGCTGGGTCGGATGCTGCCTTTGCTGGAGCGGCTGGGGAATCCGCAACGCAAGGTGCCGCCGGTGATTCACGTCACCGGCACCAACGGCAAGGGCTCGACCATCGCGTTCCTGCGCGCGATGCTCGAGGCGGCGGGCAAGCGCGTGCATGTCTACACCTCGCCATGCCTGGTGCGGGTGAACGAGAATTTCCGTCTCGGCGGTCCCGGCGGCGGCGTGCTCGTCTCCGATGCGGAGCTCGCCGACGCGCTCGCCGAGTGCAAGACGGCGAACGGCGATGCACCCATCACGCTGTTCGAGCTCGAGACCGCCGCGGCCTTCGTGCTGTTCGCGCGCCATCCGGCCGACATGCTGCTGCTCGAGGTCGGGCTCGGCGGGCGGCTCGACGCCACCAACGTGATCGATCGGCCGCTCGCCAGCATCGTGACGCCGGTGTCGATGGATCACGCCGAATTTCTCGGCGATACGCTGGAGAAGATCGCCGGCGAAAAGGCCGGGATTTTCCGCAAGGGCGTACCGGCCGTCATCGCGCCGCAGGTGAGCGCGGTGTCGGCGGTGCTGGAGCGCCATGCCGAAAAGGCGCGCGCGTCGCTGCATGTCGCGGGCCAGCATTGGCACGCCAATGTCGAGAACGGGCGGCTGGTGTATTCGGACGAGCAGGGCCTGTTCGATCTGCCGCCGCCCAAGCTTTTCGGCCGCCACCAGTTCGACAATGCCGGCACCGCAATCGCGGCGCTGCGCGCGGCCGGCGTGCGCGTTCCGATCAAGGCGGTCGAGCAGGGGCTGATGCGCGCCGAATGGCCGGCCCGATTGCAGCGCCTCGCGACAGGACCGCTCGCCGCGCGCGCGCCTGCCGGCGCGGAGATCTGGCTCGATGGCGGGCACAATGCCGAGGGCGGACGCGCGATCGCGGCGGCGCTCGGCGATCTTGAAGAGCGCGTATCGCGCCCGCTGGTGCTGGTCGTCGGCATGCTGGCGAACAAGGACCGCGACGGGTTCCTGCGCAACTTCACCGGCCTCGTGCGCCGCGTGTTCGGCGTGCGCATCAAACGGGAGAACGGCGCCCCGGCCGGCGACATCGCTGCCGCCGCGCAATCCGCCGGGATGCCCGCCGACGCCGCGGAGAGCATCGAGGACGCGCTTGCGGCGATCGCGCGGCTCGGCTTCGATCCGAGCCCGCGCATCCTGATCACCGGTTCGCTCTACCTGGCGGGCGAAGTGCTCGCCGCGAACGGCACGGCGCCGGTGTAGCGTTGCGTGCAAACGCAAACGGCCGGCTTTCGAGCCGGCCGTTCGTCAAGAAAAATTGTCAGCGCAGGGTCAGGCGGCGGTGGACGAGGTGATCCACTGCTCCAGCTTCTGCTTCGGCGCGGCGCCGACCTGGCGCGAGGCGAGCTCGCCGTTCTTGAACAGCATCAAGGTCGGGATCGACATGATGCCGTACTTCGCGGCCGTTGCCGGGTTCTCGTCGACGTTCAGCTTCACGATCTTCACCTTACCGTTCATCGCGCCGGCGATCTCGTCCAGCGCGGGCCCGATTTGCTTGCACGGGCCGCACCACTCGGCCCAGAAGTCGACCACCACCGGCTGGCTGCTCTTCAACACCTCGGCGTCGAAATCCGCGTCGGAAACCTTTGAGACGCTCATAGCGCACCTCTGTATTCTGGGTTGGCGGGCGGCGCGCGCCCCTTGGATGGCCGGAAGCTATGCACGCGTCTCCTGAGCGTCAAGCCGCCATCACGCGACGGTGTTTTACGGCGCGGGAAGCCTTGACATTGCGGCGTCGAGCGCGGTCTCGGGCAGCTCCATGAGAGCCGGCCCCGCGGTCCACACCAGCGCCGCGCGCACGGCGTGATTCGGATAGAGCGTGCCCAGCACGGCGCGATAGAGCGCAAGTTGCGTGATGTAGTGCAGTGGAATCCGTTCGATGCCGTCGGGGACGATCCGGTCCGATTTGTAGTCGGCGATCAGCACGTCTTTTGACGTAACCGCCAGGCGGTCGGCCTGCCCGGAGACCTGCCGGCCGTCGGGGAGAATGCCGGCGATCGGGACTTCGGCGCGCGAACCCTGCGCGAACAGGGCGGCGAAACGCGGATCGTCGAGCAGCTTCAACACCTCGTCGGCAACCGCTTCGCCGCGCTCGATCCTTGCGCGCGCGAGGGCGCGCCGCGCTGCTTCGCGGCGGCGATCCTGCGGCAGCGCGGGCAGCGCCTGCAGCAGCCGGTGCACGATGCGGCCGCGCGCGAGCGCCTGCGCGGCGGCTTTCGCTGCCCCGAGCGCGAGCGATGGCGCGATCGCGCGCGCCGCATGCGCTTCGGGGGGCACGGTCTTGTGCAGCCACTCCGGCACGTCGTGGCGTGTGGCAGCGACGGCCGTAGCCGCGCGTGCAACTGCTTCCGGCCCCGTCTTGCGCCAGCGCCAGATCGCGCCTTCGGCCGTCGCTTCCTCCGCGGCCTCCGGTTTGAGCGCGTCGCTCACGAGTTCGTACCAGCAACCCGGCGGGATGCGGTTCACGCCGCGCGAGCCGGCGATGACGAGACGATCCGCCGCGCGCGTCATCCCCACATAGAGCAGGCGCCGGTGCTCCTCCTCGGCCTCGCGCACCGCGACCGCGCGCGCGGTCGCGACCGGCTCGGGATCGTCCGCCTTTCGCCCGGCCCAGACCAGCCGATCCGGCGTGCCGGGCGGCGCTTTCGCGACCGGCAGCGGCACCATGCGCGGTTCGCGCGGCCCCTTCGGCACTGTCGTGGTGTCGGCCAGGATCACGATCGGCGCCTCGAGGCCTTTGGCGCCGTGCACCGTCATCACGCGCACCTCGTCACGCGCGATATCCATGTCCCGCTTCACTTGCGCGATCCCGCCGCGCAGCCATGCGACGAAGCCCTGCAGCGTCGGCGCCTCGTCACGCTCGTAGATCAGCGCATGCTCGAGAAACTCGTCGAGCGCATCGGCGGCTTCCGGTCCGAGCCGCGCGTAGAAGCGCGCACGGCCTTTGTCCGTGCCGAGAATGCGCGAATAGAACGCGAAGGGGGATTCGGCCGCCCACGCGGCGTAATGCGTGAGCCGCGCGTGCGCCTCCATGAACTCGAGGTCCGCAGCCTTCCCGCTCAGCGCAGCGCACAGCGTGCCCTTTCGTCCATGGGCGAGTGCGAAGAGCTGTTCTTCGGTGACGCCGAACAGCGGGCTTTTCAGCACGGCCGCCAGCGCGAGGTCGTCATCGGGACACAGCAGCGCGTCGGCGAGCGCCATCAGGTCCATCACGGCGATGTGCTCGGTGAGCACCAGCCGGTCGGCACCCGCGACCTCGATGCCTTCCTTTTTCAGTTCGCTGATGACCGCCTGAAACAACGCGCCGCGCTGGCGCACCAGCACCAGGATGTCGCCGGCGCTCACGGCGCGGCCCTCGCCGACCGACACGCGTTCCGCGATCCAGCGCCGCACGGTGCGCGCGATCCGTTGCGCCAGGCGCACGCGCGGGCTTGTCTCCTGCATTTCGTCGAACGGCGCGTCCCAGCCCTCGATCTCGCGCTTCTCGTCCGGCTCGACCATCGGCCAAAGCTCGACGACACCCGGCGCGTTGGCGCGCACCGCCTCATGCACGGTCCCGCCCGGCACCTCGGTCAACCCCGCATGGGCCTGCTCGCGCCTGAACACTTCGTCGACCGCCTGCAGCACGGCTGGCGCGGAGCGGAACGAGTATTGAAACTTCATTTCCTCGAACCGCAGTCCAGCCTGCTCGAACTTTGACGCGAAACGGTGGTGCATCCTGGCGAACTGCTTCGGCTCCGCACCCTGGAACGAGAAGATCGATTGCTTCTCGTCGCCGACTGCGAACACCGAGCGGTTGACCTCGCGTGCACCTTGGCCGGTCGTGAATTCGGCGGTGAGGCGCGAAACGATCTGCCACTGCCGGTCGCTGGTGTCCTGCGCCTCGTCGATCAGCACGTGGTCGACGCCGAGATCGAGCTTGTAGTGCACCCATTGAGCGCGCGGTTCGGCGAGCAGATGCAGCGCCTTGTCGATCAGGTCGTCGTAATCGAGCAGCCCGCGCCGGGTTTTCTCGGCGCGATAGCGCGCGATCACCTCGTGCGCGATGGTGACGAGCGCTGCGGTGCGCTCGCGCGTCTCGATTGCGCGCCGGCGCGCGATCAGCGCGCAGATGCGTTCCTGTTCGGCGAGCAGGCGCTGGAACAGCGGCGCATTCGTCTCGCGAATGCCCTTGCTGACGATGTTCTTGCGCGGCTCGAGCTCGGCCGTGCAGAAGATCGACTGGTAGACCTTGATCCGCTCGCTGCCTTCGATCAGCCGCAGCGCGTCGAAGCGTACAGCGTGTTCCTTGTCGCCCTTCAACCCTTGCTCCAGCGCGGCGATGACGGCCGGATATTCGTCCGTTCCGATCAGCGAGCCGGAGAAGAATTCCTCTGCAATCGTCTCCGACGTCTCCTCCGGTTTGACTCCGAGCGCGCGCGACAGCCCCGCCACCGCCGTCGCCACGCTGCCGGCATGCGCGATCCATGCCTCGAGCTCCTCGTGCCTGGCGATCGCCTCGTCGATCGCCTCCGCAAAGGTTTGGTCCGCCGCGACCGTGATCGCGGTTGCCAAGGCGCGGCCGAGGTCGCTGTCGGGCTGTGCGGCGGCTTCGAGCAGCACGCCCATGCGCAGCCGGTCGATCAGCTCGGAGCGCGTGCGGTCCTCCAGCACCTCGAAGCGCGCCGCGACGTCCGCCTCGAACGGAAACTGATGCAATAGCCGCGTGCAGAACGCGTGGATGGTCTGCACCTTCAGCCCGCCCGGTGTGTCGAGCGCCTGCGCGAACAGCCGGCGCGCATGCCTGCGCCGCTGCGCATCCGGCCTGCGGCCTTCGATCCTGGCGATCTGGGCGTCTAGCGCCTCGTCGGAGAGCGGCGTCCATTTCGCGAGTGTCTCGAACACCCGGTTCGCCATGTTGGCGGCGGCTGCCTTGGTGTAGGTGAGGCAGAGGATCTTCTCCGGCGGCGTGCCGCGCAGCAGCAGCCGGATCACGCGCTGCGCCAGCACATGCGTCTTGCCCGAGCCGGCATTCGCCGCGACCCAGGCCGATGTCGCAGGGTCTGATGCGGCGTGCTGAACGTCGAGCACGTCGGCGGGGATATTCATTCCACGCTGTCCTCGTCTTCGCCGCCCGCCGACCACTCCGCTACCCGCGCGAGATGGTCGTAGTCGCCGTAGCGCGTCTTCCACATCGGGCTGACCAGCGCACGATACGGCTCCGCCTCTTTCGAGAAACGCGCGATGATTCCCTTGAGCTTCGACAGTGCCTTGTCGGCGTGCTGGTCCGGTGTCAGCCCATCCTTGAACTCGATCGGCGTTGCTTCGCCCGCCGGGTCGCGACCGCGCAGTGCCACATAGGCGAGTTCGCCGAGCGATCCCGGCATCACGTCCTTGAAACGGCCGGCACGCAGGATCGCGCCTTCGAGCGTCAACTGAGGCGACAGGCCGGTGCGAACCTGCTTCTCGGTCGGCGGCGCGCCGGTCTTGTAGTCGAGGATCGCGAACGTGCCGTCGCGCAACTGCTCGATGCGATCGGCGCGCGTGGTCAGCTTGAAGATGCGTTTGTCGATCTCGATGTCGAGCGCGGCGCGCACCTCGGCGTGAATCGCCGTGGCATTCCGGCGGCGTTGCGCCTCCCAGGCGACGAACCATTGCGCGATGCGCACGAAGCGCGGCCACCAGAATGCGCGCGCCTCGGGGAAATCCTGCAGCGGCGCGAAATGCTTCTCGCCGAGCGCGCGCAGGGTCGCGAACGGGTCGGGCGGCAGGCCCTTCGCATAGGTCTCGGTGAACTCGCCGATCGCACCGTGGATCACGGTGCCGCGGTCGCGCGCGCCGGGCGGCGTATCGACGGCGTCGAGCGGCAGGAGTTTCAGGATGTGCTTGGCATAGATCGTGTACGGATCGCGCAGCCAGTGCTCGATCTCGGTGACGCTGAGCTGGGTCGGCCGCGCGTCGAGCGGCGGCCGTGGCCGCGGGCGCTCGGTGGCCTTGACCTTGTCGGCGTGATCGAGCTTGCGCGCCCAGGCGAGATACTTTTTGCCGCGGCCGATCGCGTCGTCCCAATGTCTCTCGCCCGCGACTGCCGCAAGGCGTTGCGTGAAGCGCGACGCGACCGTCGGCGCGCCGCCGAGTTTCGCCGCGCGCGACAAGATCACTTCCGGAGTACCGAGCAGTTGCGCGAAGTCGTGCGCCGACAGTCCGACGCGCCGTTCGGGAAGGTCGAGCCCTAGATCGAGCCGCATCGGTCGCGAGAGCCACGGATCGCTGCGCGTTTCCGGCGGCCATACGCTCTCGACCAGCGCGCCGAGCACGACACGGTCGACGCTCACGAGGCGCGCTTCGAGCAGCCCCAGGATTTGCACGCGCGCGCCGGGTCGTCCGGCGCGCCGGCAGACGCGATCCGTGATCGCGGCCTCGAACAGCTCGGGATAGTCGCCGCGCGCGACGCGAAACTCGTCGTGCTGTTCGGCGATCTCGGCGAATGCCTTTGCGAGTTCCTCGCCATCGCGCTCCGCGAAGGCGATGTCCGTGCCGTGATCGTCGCGCGACAAGACACCGAGCGCCGCGGCATGCAGCGCCGCGATGCCGGTGAACGATTGCGCGCGTGTGACGCCTTCCAGCGGCGCAAGCGCCGTACCAAGCGCGTCGATCAGCGCCTGTGCGGCGTCGAGGTCGGCGTCCTTCAGTTTGTTGCGCGGATCGGAACGGTGCAGCTCGGTCGAGCGGAACGTTGCAAGCGCGTGCGCAAGGCCGGCCGTCCCGGGCCGTGGCCGTGGCCCGCGCAGGATCGCCAGCTCCAGCGTCGCGATTGCTCTCGCGTGCGCCCCTGATGCCGCCCCGAGACGGAAGCGCGCGTGCTTGAGCATCGCGAGCAATTTCACCGGCGGCAGGTCGCCGAGGGCTGCTTCGGCGACGAGCCGCGCGAATACGCCGGCCTCGGTGTCGGGCAGCGCATCGCCGCCCGAGTCGTCGGCCTCGATGGCCCAGCGCCCGAGCGCGGCGGTAACGCGGCGTGCCAGCGTACGGTCCGGCGTCACCAGCGCGGCGGTCTTGCCCTCATGCACCGCCTCGCGCAGCGCGACCGCGATGGCCAGCGCTTCATCCTCGGCGTTCGCGGCCTCGATCACCGCGACGTTCGCCAGCGCGTGTTGTGCGTCCTCGTCGATGCGCTGCGCCCAGCGTTCGGTTCGCATCGACGGGCGCATCGCTTCGCTGACGAGCCGCGCGCGGGCTGAGCTTGCACCGAGCGCGGTCACGTCGGCGCGCACGATGCCGATGCGCTGCAGGAGCGCATGCAGGGCGAATTGCGGATGGCCTGACGCCGGCGGCGCGGTCTCGTGCCCGCCGATCAGCGCCCACGATTCATCATCGAGATCGGTGTCGAGACCGGGCAGCACCACCGCGCCGCGCGGCAGGCTTGCGATGGTCGCGAGCAGCTTCGCGGTCGCCGGCATCGAGCCGGTCGAGCCTGCGGCGATCACCGGGCCGCGATGTGTTTCGAGCCGCCTGCGCTCCGCCTCGATCAAAAGGTCGCGCCGCGCCGCCGGATCGATCCTGCCGTGCGCGGCCAGGATCGCGGGCCACACCTCGCGGGCGATCTGCAGGAACTCGAGCGACTTCTTCCAGTACTCGTCGTATTCACGCGGCACGATGTCGTCGAGCCGGCTCCAGTCCACCTGCCGCGTCGTCATGTCGTCCATCAGCCGCGCGAGCGCGTCGGCGAGCGCGAGCGCGGAGGCCGGGCTGTTCGCCACCAGCGGCTGGCCGGTTCCGGTGCGCAGGCTCGGCGACGCGATCCACTTGAGTACGAGTTGCGCCAGCAGCATGCGCCGTTCGAGGCCGCCGAGCGCTTCGGGAATCTCCAGTGCTTCGGCGCCGTTCGCCATGTCGGCGAATGCCAGTTCGTCTTCGTCGATCTCGCCGAGGGCGATGATGCGCGGCAGTACGGCCGCGCCGGTCTTCAAGGCTTTCAGGAACTCCTCGCGCGCGAGCGCACAGGCGCGGTGGGTCGGCAGGAACAGCGTCGTGTCGGCAAGCGCAAGCGGGTCAGCGGACAGGCCGTCGACCAGACGGCCATCGCGCAACGCGCCGATCAGCGTCGAGAGAAAAGGCGCAGATGCGGGAATCGTGAAAACGCGCGGCATGCCGCCGTTATATGGGGGACCCGCGCGCTAAACCACACTTTCGGAAATCGCCGCTTCCGCCGCTTTGATCGCGGCCGGCGTGCCGACATGCATCCAGGTTCCTTCGAGCCGCTGGCCGTGGAGCCGCCCGGCCGCGATCGCGCGGTCGAACATCGTGTTGAGCGAGAACTTGCCCTTCGGTGCATCGGCAAACTGGGCGGGCGAGAGCATCGCGGCGCCCGCATAGACGAACGGCGCGACCTGGCGCTCGGCGCGGCGCGCGAGCCGCCCGTCCGGCGCCATGACGAAATCGCCGCGCCCCTCATAGCCGATGCTGGCCGTGGTCGAGGCGAGCAGCAACAGGATGTCCATGCGGGCGGGATCGAAGCCAGCTGCAAGGCGCGGCAGGTTCGGCGTCACGCCCTCGATCCACAATGTGTCGGAATTCATGTGCAAGAATGGTTCAGGACCAAGCCGCTTCAGCGCCTTTGCGACACCGCCGCCGGTGTCGAGCAGTTCGCCGCGCTCGTCCGAGATTTCGATTCGCGGCCGCGTGCGACCCTTCAGATGATTTTCGATCTGGTCGGCCATGTGATGCACGTTGACGACCGCGGTCTCGACCCCCGCGTTCGCCAAACGATCGAGCACGTGATCGAGCAGCGCTTGGCCCGCGACCTTCACCAGGGGCTTCGGCAGCGTGTCGGTCAGCGGCTGCATGCGCGTGCCGAGCCCGGCGGCGAGTACCATCGCCCTCATCGCGTCCTCGCATTATTGGGGCGGCGACACATGAGCGTCATACCAGGCCTTGAGATCGTTCATCGCGGGATGGATCAGCGCGCGGCGGAGATAGCGCCATATCCGTGGCATGTGACGCAGGTATTGCGGCTTGCCGTCGCGCCGGTCGAGCCGTGCGAAAATGCCTAAAATCTTCGTCGCGCGCTGCGCGCCGAGCGTGACGTAGAGCTGGACGAAGGCCGTGGTGGCGAAATCCGGATCGATGCTGAGCCGCCCCTTCACGTAGCGGCCGAGCAGCGCGATCTCCATCGGGTCCGGCACATCCACGCGTGCGTCCTGCAGCAGCGAGACCAGATCGTACGGCGCCGGGCCCACCAGGGCATCCTGGAAATCCAGCAGGCCGACGCGCTTGATGCCTTCGCGCTCGGGCAGCCACAGCAGGTTCGGCGAGTGATAGTCGCGCAGGACCCAGGTCGGCGGCATGGTCTCCGCGTAGGCGAGCGCATCGCGCCATAGCGTGGTGAAGTCGTTGCGCGCCGCGTTGGTGAGCGTGAGGCCGCGATGCGGCAGGTACCAGTCGAGCAGCAACTCGGCTTCGATCAGGAACGCCTCGATGTCGTAGGGCGGAAGCCGATGCTCGACGCCCGGCGTCACCGGCAGCGTGAAGGCAACCTGCTGGCGGTGGATCTCGACCAGCACGTCGACGGCGGCCGCGTAGCGCTCCTCGATCGGTCCGGGCGGATCGCCTTCGACCACCGCTTCGCGCCCCAGGTCTTCCAGCAGCAATAGCCCCTCGTTGAGGTTCGCGGCATGAACCTGTGGTGCCGACAGCCCGCGGTCGCGCAGCGCGCGCGCCATCGCGACGAACGGTTTCACGTCCTCGGCAAGATGCGCGATCGCGCTGTACGGCAGCCCGCCGCGCACCGCGGGCCCGTCGGGGCGCCGCGGCGCGTTCATCAGCACGAGCTTGCGCCCCTCCTGCGCGACGCGTTCGTAGGCGCGCGTCGAGGCATCGCCCTGCAGATGCGAGCGTTGTGCGTCGGCGAGGCCTTCGTCGGCGAGGAACTGGCGGATCGCCACCATCCGTTCGAGCCGCGGCACGAACGCGCCGTGCGCGACCAGTTCGGCGTTGCGCTGGTTGCTGCCCAGATGCGGCGCGAGGGTGAACGAGATGTCGAGCCGGTCTCCCGGCAGCGCGTCCGCCGCGCGGTCGGGCCATTCGAGCAACACCACGGCATTCTCGGCCGCGTCGTCGACGCCGAGCTCGGCAAGCTCGCCCGCATGCGTCACCCGATAGAGATCGGCATGCACCACGGTGAAACGCGGCAGCACGTAGGTCTGCACCAGGGTGAAGGTCGGGCTTGGCACCTCCATCGCGGCGTCTTCGGCCAGATGGCGGATCAGCGCGCGCGCGAACGCGGTCTTGCCGGCGCCGAGGTCACCCGAGAGCGCGACCAGATCGCCCGGTTTGAGCACGGCCGCGATATCGACCGCAAGGCGCTGCGTCGCACGCTCGTTCGTGAGCGTGATGGTAAAGCCGGAGGAAGGTGAAACTGCCAGCATTGGGGTATGAAGTCGCCCGATCCCTTGGCTATTCCGCCGCCTCCCGGTCCGCATGCCTGATCGGGAAAACGCAGGTGACGGTGGTTCCGCGGCCGACGGCCGAATCGAGCTTCACCGTACCACCATGCAGCTCGACGAAGGAACGCACGATCGAGAGGCCGAGCCCTGCGCCGCGATGCTCCGAGCCGAGCGCGTGGCTTTCGAAGCGGTCGAACACGCGCTCGCTGATGTCGGGCGGAATGCCGGGACCGCGGTCGGTCACGCTGAACACGACAGCATCGTCGCGCCGCTCGACCGACAGCCGCACCACCTCGGCGGCTGGCGAGAAACTGACCGCGTTGGACAAAAGATTGAACAGCACCTGGCGCACCCGCCGCTCGTCGGCCACGAAGCTGCCGACGTCCAGCGCGGCGCGCACATCGAGCAGGATCGCCTTTTCGGCGATCCGATCTTGCAGGCCGAGCACCGCGGCATCGACCGCGGCGCGGACGTCGACTTCTTTCAGGTCGAGCGGCATCGCGCCCGCGTCGATGGTCGTGAGGTCGAGGATGTCGTTGATGATCGCCAGCAGCGCGCTCGACGACTTGTCTATGCTGTCGAGGTAGTCGCGCTGCTTCTCGGTGATCGGCCCGATGCTCGGGCCGATGTGCGGATCGAGCAGCAGATTCGTGAAGCCGATGATGTTGGTGAGCGGCGTGCGCAGTTCGTACGAGACATGCTGCACGAACGCGCTCTTGAGGCGATCGGCATCCTGCAGCGCATCGGCGCGCTCGGTCAGCGCGCGCTCGACGTTGACCGAGTCGGTCACGTCATGGAACGTCACCAGCGTGGCGCCGTCGGGCAGCGGCACGGTCGAGCAATCGAGCACGCTGCCGTCGAGCCGTTCGAGCCGTGCCGCGACCGGCTCGCGTCGCTCCAGTCCCGTGACCGCGCCGCGCAGCTTCGCCCAGAACGCGTCGTCCGAATATAGCGGCCGGCACCAGCCGAGCACGGCCTCGATGTGCGGGTGCTGCCCCTGCTCGCCGTTGAGCGCCGCGGCGGCCAGACGCCATTGCTGCGCGAACGCCGGATTGTGCAGGTCGAGCCGCCCGTCGCTGCCGAACACCGCGACGCCCTCGGCGAGCGCTTCGAGCGTTTCGCCCTGCACGCCGATCAGCGCCTCGTAGCGCCGCACCAGCTTCAGCCGCTCGGTCACGTCGTCGAACAGATAGGTGACGCCGCCTTCCGGGTTCGGCGTGGTGACGACGCGCAACGTGCGTCCGTCGGGCAGATGCCATTCTTGCGAACGCGGCTCGAGTGCGCGGTAGGCTTCGTGCAGTTCGGTTTTCCAGTCGCGGAAATTCGCCTGTTCGGGAATCTTCCGCGCCGCGCGCAGGCGATCGAGCACCGCGGAGTCGGACGGCTCGGAATCGAGGAACGCCGGGTCGAGCCCGAACAGCACGCGGTAGGCGGCATTGTAGAACGCGAGCCGCTGGTCGGCCGAGAAGATCGCGACCGCAGTCGCAAGCTGGTCGAGCGTGCGGCGGTGCGCGTCCGTCATGCGTTGCAATTCTGCACGCATCGTCTCGACTTCGGTGATGTCGATGCCGATGCCGGCGCTGCCGCCCGGCGCCGCGCGGTCGATCACCTGGAAAAAGCGTCGTGTCCCCGCGACGATTACCGGCAGCCGCGCCTCGAATACCTCGCCCGAAACGCGCGAGCGCGCCACGTCGTCGCGCGAAGCGCTATCGAGAATTTCCAGATTGCGCGCGACCGCATCCGTGTCGTCACGCGCCTCGACGGCGCGCGCATAGGCGGCGTTCACCCAGGTGAGCCGTCCGGCCGCGTCGCGCGCCCAGACCGGCGCGGGCAGCGCCTCGAGGAAGCGCCCGATCGTATCGATGTCGCGGCGCAACTGCTGGTGATCGGCGGCGAGTTCGGCGAGTTGGCTTTGCGGGCCGGTGAGGTCCTTGATGCGCAGCACCGCGCGGCCGCCGATGGCGCGGCCTTCGGCCACGACATGCCGATGGTGCAGTGTGGTCAGGATCAGCGAGAAACCCTTGCCGTCGTTGCGCAGCGCGTCGACCGCCTCTTCGATCTGCTGCGCCTTGTCGGGCTCGAGCCATGTTCCGAAGGCGAGCACGCGGCGCGGCACCGCCGTGTGCGCGACCAGCGCCGCGTCGCCGGTGATCTCCGGCTCGTCCGCGCCGGCCGGCCACACCACGATCACCTGCGGCTCGGCGTGCAGCAGCGCCACCGCGCGGTCGCGTTCCTCGCGCAGGTCGTTGATTTCGCTCTGGCGCGCCACAAGCGCTTGCCTGGTACGCGTGCGTGTGCGCAACAGCGCAATCGCCGTCACCACGCCGAACAGGATCACGCCGAGCGTCAGCGTCAGGGCGGCGAACTCATGGCGGTCGAGCGACGAGACGGTTTCGAGGTAATCCGTGAACCGCAGCGAGGCCTCGGCATGCGCGGGATGGGGTACGGTCACGGCTGCCCAAACGGCACCCGCAACGTGGAATCGCTGACGCCACGGATGCGTTTTTGCGCACCGTGTCCGGATCGCGTCCGGCATTTTCCGTGCCCCTGCGCGGCATCGTTTCGGGACGCGCCCGAAGACCCCCGGGGCGCCGCCGCCACGCCGCCCGCGAATCGGACTTTACTCTCAACGGGACTCGCGTCGTAAGAGTCCAGACCGTGAACGGGTGCGCTGCGCCGTTGCGCCGGATCGGGAAATTTCCTGATGGCTGAATCGGTTCGGCGGATCGCGCGGCTGCACCGTCCCCGCTGTCCACAGCCGTGAACCGGACATCCTCAGCGGTCGCGCAGGTTTTCCGCGCGCCTTGCCAGATCCTCGATCGAGAGTTGCGCCAGCGCGGCCGTGAATGCGCGCTCGGCATCGGCGAGCGCCGGCAGCACAATCTCGTCGAGGATGCGCGCGCTCTTCTGCCCCTGCTCGTTCTCGTCGTTGCCGGCCGCGCGCAGCACGTCCGCGACCGAGATGCGCCGCCGTTCGCGCGCCAATTCATATCCGCCGCGCGGACCGCGGATCCCGTTGAAGATGCCCTCGTGCACCAGCGCCTGCAGTACCGGCTCGAGATGGCGCGGCGGCAGATTGTGGCGCGCCGCAAGCTTGCGCGCCGAGACAGGACGTTCGCACCCGTTGAGCGCGACGTCGATCACCGCAGCGATGGCGAGGAGACCCTTGCGGGGCAGCAGAGACATAGGGGCGCAAACCGAGTCGGTAAAATGATACTAGACACGAACGATCTCGGTGCAGCAACTCACCGGCCACCCGTACCGGTTGAGCCAAATCCGCCACTGCCGCGCGATGTTTGGTCGAGATGGGTGGTTTCGATCAGAGTCGCGCGCGTGACCTGCGCGATCACCAGTTGCGCGATGCGCATGCCGCGCGTGACGACGAATGGCGCATCGCCGTGATTGATCAGCAGCACGTGGATCTCGCCGCGGTAGTCCGCATCCACGGTGCCGGGCGAATTGAGTACCGTCACGCCATGGTTGCGCGCGAGCCCCGACCGCGGGCGCACCTGCGCCTCGGTGCCTGACGGCAGCGCGATCGCGATGCCGGTCGGCACCGCGGCATGACGCCCCGGCGCGATCGTGACCGGCGCATCGGCCGGAACCGCCGCGAGCAAGTCCAGACCCGAGGCGGCGGCGCTCTGATAGGACGGCAGCGGCAGATCCATGCCATGCGGCAGCCGCATCACGCTGACGATGACCTCGCTCATTTGGCTGCCCCGTTCAGCGCCGCGGCGATACGTGCAACGAGGGCCTTCGCCACATCGTCCTTCGACTGCGACGGCCACGACTCGACGCGGTCCGCCGAGATCAGATGCACTGCGTTGTCGTCGCCCCCCATCGCGCCGCCTTCGGCCGAGACGTCGTTCGCCACGATCCAGTCGCAGCCCTTGCGCTTGAGCTTGGCCCTGGCGTGCTCGATCACCTTCTCGGTTTCGGCGGCGAACCCGATCACCAGTTTCGGCCGCTTGGTCTTCAGTTTGGCGATACGGGCGAGGATATCGGGGTTCTCGACCAGCTCAAGCCGCGGCGGGCCGCTGCCATCCTTCTTCAATTTCTGCGCGCCGGCGTCGGCCGTGCGCCAGTCCGCGACCGCGGCGGCGAACACGCCGACATCCGCCGGCAGCGCCGCTTCGACGGCGCCGAGCATCTCGCGCGCGTTTTCGACGCGCACGGTCTTCACGCCGGGCGGGTCGGGCAACGTCACCGGGCCCGACACGAGTGTGACCGTGGCGCCGAGCGCTGCTGCTGCGCGCGCGATGGCGTAGCCTTGCTTGCCGGACGAGCGGTTCGCGATGTAGCGCACCGGATCGATCGGTTCGTGGGTGGGGCCCGCCGTAATGACGATGTGTTTGCCCGCGAGGGGCTTGTCGTCCCCCTCGGCCTCTCGATCTTGCAGCAGCTTCTCGATCGCCGCGACGATCTCCAGCGGTTCGGCCATGCGGCCAAAACCGGCTTCGCCGCTCTCGGCCATTTCGCCGCTGTTCGGGCCGACGGTCAGCACGCCGTCGGCGAGAAGTTGCTTGACGTTGCGCTGCGTCGCCTTGTTCGTCCACATGCGCGGGTTCATCGCGGGCGCGAGCAGCACTTGGCTGTCGGTCGCGAGCAGCACAGCGCTGGCGAGATCGTCGGCGTGGCCGTTCGCCATCCTGGCCATGATGTCGGCGGTCGCGGGTGCGACCACGATCAGGTCGTTGTCGCGCGCAAGCCGGATGTGCCCGACGTCGAACTCGCTTGGATCGAACAACTCGGTAAAGGGGTGCTCGCCCGCGATGGCTCCCACCGACATCGGCGTAATGAACTCCTGCGCGGCCTTCGTCATTACCACGCGCACCGCGATGCCGCGCTCGCGCAGGCGACGAATGAGATCGAGCGACTTGTAGGCCGCGATCCCGCCCGCGATGATGAGGAGGGTCTGGTGCGCCGCCGCAGCGCGGGCCGGCTTTGCGGATGTCGCGACGGCCTTGGCGGCGCTCTGCGCTCTGGCGGCTGGCATATCCGCGGCGCTCTCGGCCAGCAGCAGGCGGATTTCCTCTTCCATCGAACGGCCGTTGGCGGCCGCGCGCTGGCGCAGCCGCTGCTTCACGTCCTCGCTCAGGTTTCTGACGGTCAGGGAGCCCATGCAGCCAGTCTAATGCATGATTGCATTGCAATCAATGCAATCAAACCACCTTCCAGATCACCACCGCGAGCAGCGCCGCGATCACCCAGAGCGCGATCGCAGTCCAGCGGCTGCGCCGCGCCTCGGCTTGCCCGATCGCCGCGACGGTTTCCGGCGCGAGCACGAGTCCGTCGCGCGTCGCGGCGTCGATCTGGTCTGCCAGGGTGGCGGCGCGGCCCAACAATGATGGCACCCCGCCGAGGAAGCGTCCGACCTCGCCGGCACCGGCGGCGACGTCTTCCAGCCGGCCGGTGGGGCCGAGATGGCGTTCGACCCATTCGCGCACCACCGGCTCGGCGGTCGCCCACATGTCGAGGTTTGCGTCGAACGAGCGCGCCACGCCCTCGACCACCACCATGGTCTTCTGCAGCATCAGCAGTTCCGGCCGGGTCTTCATGTCGAACAGGCCGGTGACCTCGAACAGCAGCGTCAGCAGCTTCGCCATCGAGATTTCGGATGCCGGACGATTGTGGATCGGCTCGCCGATCGCGCGGATCGCCTGCGCGAAGCTTTCCACCGAATGATGCGGCGGCACGTAGCCGGCTTCGAAATGCACCTCCGCGGTGCGGTGATAATCGCGCGTGATGAAGCCGTAGAGGATTTCGGCGAGGAAGCGCCGCTCCTTCGGCGTCAGCCGCCCCATGATGCCGAAGTCGACCGCGACGATGCGGCCGTCCGCATCGACGAACAGGTTGCCCGGATGCATGTCGGCGTGGAAGAAGCCGTCGCGCAGCGCGTGGCGCAAAAAGGTCTGCATCAGCGCGCGGCCGAGCGCCGGCAGATCGAGCCCGCGCGCCTCGAGCGCCTTGCGGTCGGAGAGCGGCGTGCCGCCGATCCATTCGAGCGTGAGCACGCCGCGCGCGGTGCGCTCCCAGTCGAGCGTCGGCACGCGGAAGTCCGGATCGTCCTTCACGTTGTCGCGCATCTCGGCGATCGCAGCCGCCTCGAGCCGCAGATCCATCTCGATCGTCATCGAGCGCGCCAGCGTATCGACCACCTCGATCATGCGCAGCCGCCGCGCCTCGGCCGAATGGCGTTCGGCGGTGCGCGCCGCGAAATAAAGCGTATCCAGATCGGACTTGAAGCGCCGCTCGATGCCGGGGCGCAGCACCTTCACGGCGACCGTCTGTCCGTCCGCCTCGGCGCGATGCACTTGCGCGATCGAGGCCGCCGCCACCGGCGGGCCGAACGCGGTGAACGCCTCGCGCAGCGGCTTGCCCAGCGCGGCTGCGACGGCGGCTTCCGCCTCAGCCTGCGCGAAGGGCGCCATCCTGTCCTGCAGCGATTCGAGATCGCGCGCCAATGCAGGCCCGACAACATCGGGGCGCGTCGCGAGGAACTGGCCGAGCTTGACGTAAGTCGGGCCGAGCCGCGTCAGCGCCGCTGAAAGCCGCACCGAAGACCCCGCGGCGGTCTCCCGCTCGAACAGCCGCGCGAGCTTCAAGCCGAGCCGCCCCGGCGCGGGCAGCGGCGCCGGGTCGACCAGCGCGAGCACGCCTTCGCGCGCGAACACGAAGCCCGCGCGCGCAAGGCGAAAGAGATGAGAAGCCGCAGCGATCACAAGCGCCAGCCGGAATGCAGCGCCACGATGCCGCCGCTCATCACGCGATGCGACACCCGCGCGAAGCCTGCCGCGCGCATCATGTCGGCAAACGCGTTGGGGCGCGGGAAGCGGCGGATCGACTCGACCAGATAGCGGTAGGGCTCGGCGTCGCCGGCCACGACCCGCCCGAGCGCCGGCACGACGTTGAAGGAATAGAGCTCGTACAGCGCATCGAGCCCCGGCACATCGACGTTGGAGAATTCAAGACAGAGGAAGCGGCCGCCGAGCCGCAGCACGCGGTGCATCTCCTTCAGCGCCACGTCGATACGCGGCACGTTGCGGATGCCGAACGCGATCGACACCGCGTCGAAGCTTTTGTCGGGAAACGGCAGCGCCTCGGCGTTGGCGTCGACGAAAGTCACCACGTCGTCGAGCGCCTGAGCGTAGGCGCGCTCGCGCCCGACGCCGAGCATGTCGGCATTGATGTCGGCGACGGTCGCGCGCGTGCCGGGCCCGCCGGCCGCGATCGTGCGGAACGAGATATCCCCGGTGCCGCCCGCGACGTCGAGCAGTGTGAACTCTCGTTCCGATTTCGGCGGATTGATCGCGGTGACCAGCGCGTCCTTCCAGGCGCGATGCAGCCCAGCCGACATCAGGTCGTTCATCAGGTC
>Ga0207691_10001197_pt1 | contig 25809 bp, 18 predicted proteins | sample KBSM13metaG_FD_184327 | JGI IMG/M metagenome (GOLD analysis project Ga0207691, IMG submission 184327) | Miscanthus rhizosphere microbial communities from Kellogg Biological Station, Michigan, USA - KBS M1-3 metaG (SPAdes) (version 2) | ecosystem: Host-associated > Plants > Roots > Rhizosphere >...
AGGCGGGAGTGTTCGCGGAGGGAGCGGCACGTGCTGTTGCGTCGTCGCTGATCGCGTCGCTGCGAGGCAGTGGGCAACCGGAGCTCAACGCGGGAGCCGGTTTCTGTTACGTCGAATTTGGCGGGGGACGTATCGGTCGCGTCGATGTCGACTTCTTCTCGGGACCGTCGCCGCGCGGCGTGTTCGTGGCACCATCCGCCCAACTGCGCGTGGAGAAGGAGTTGTTCGGCTCGAGCCGGCGAGCCCGCTGGTTCGGCGAGCCGGCGCCGCCGCGGGCAACTCGCCATACCAGCTCGACGGCCTTCGCGGGCTGACCGCCTAACGCTATCGCAGGTCGAGCCGCTCGAGGAGACGAACGAAGCGTGGTTGCGCGTGCATCCGGGCGAACGCCGGATGCGCGCGTAACGTGTACATGTCGGTGCGGGCGACAAACGCACGCTCGAGCCAGTCGAACGTCGCCTCGTCGTCGCCGATCATGGCGTAGATCATCGCGTGCTGAAACCGCGGCGTGTCGGGCGAATCGCCCAGATCAGTCTGGATCTGTCGTGCTTCCACGATCCTTCCCGAAACCGAGTACGCCATGGCGAGGGCCGCACGCGCGATTCGTGCTTCCCCCATGTCCTGCATCATGCGCTCCGCGACCGCAAGCGACTCCTGGCCCTGGCCGCTGATCGCGAGCGTCGCGCAAAGCCATACGGACGCGAGCGCGAGGCCGGACTGCATAGCGATCACGCGGCGAAACTGCCGCGCTGCCTCGTCCAATCGACCGCCGAAGAGCAGTGCTGCGCCGAGTGTCATGTTTGGGTTCACGGACAGCGGGTCCAGCTCGATCGCGCGCCGTGCGAGCGGAAGCGCCTCGTCCGCCCGCCCGATTCCCGCGAGGAACATGGCGAGCCACTGGTACGCCGTCGCGTAGCTCGGATTGAGGGCCACTGCGCGTCGAAGCTCGCGCTCTGCGCCCTCCCAGTCCCACTCCCAGTTGTACTTCGCGAAGCCTAACGACGCGTGGCCATCGGCCAGCGACTCATCGAGCGCGATCGCCTGCGTGGCCGCAGCCGCGGCGCGCGGATACATCTCCGTCGGCCGAGCGTGGTTATATGAAGCAAGGAGGGCACACGCGTCAGCGATACCGGAGTGCGCGGGCGCGTACGCTGGATCGATCTGCGCTGCTTGCCCGAACAGATCGAGCGCCTGCCTCAGGTTGGCCTCGCCACGCTTGTTCCAGTGGTAGCGACCGAGAAGGCAGAGATTGTAGGCCTCGAGGCTTCGTGGCTGTCGAACATGCTGCGGTCCCGACAGGTGACCCACCGGCAACGTCCGCGTGATCGTCTCCACGATGCGAGCCGTGATGTCGTCCTGCACCGCGAAGACATCCTCGATCTGGCGGTCGTACGTCTCCGACCAGAGATGCGAGTCGTCGCTCACGCGAATGAGCTGCGCGGATGCGCGCAACCGGTTGCCGGCACGCCGTACGCTGCCCTCGAGCAGAAAGCGGACATCGAGCGTTGCCCCGATCTCGCGGGCGGAGGCGCTCTTGCCCCTGAACGCAAAGGTCGACGAGCGCGACACGACACGCAGACCGGAGACCTTCGCGAGCGCACCGATCAGCTCCTCGGTGATGCCGTCACTGAAATACTCGTTCTCCTTGTCCGCACTGAGATTCGTGAAGGGAAGCACGGCGATCGACGTGCGCTCGTCCGCCGCATGGCGGACTTCGATGGTCGCACCGCTGTTTCCGACGCGCAGCGCCCGCGCGAAGTCGCTCGCCGCTGCGAATCGTGCGGCACGCTCCTTCGCCAGCGCGCGAGCAACGGCCTGCTCGACTGCGGGCGGCACATCGGCCCGAGCGACAGAGAGCGTTGGTGGCGGCACGGTAAGGTGCTGGCTAATGATGGCCAGCGCGTTCGGGCCGCCGAACGGCGGTTGGCCTGCAAGCATCTCGTAGAGCGTGACGCCGAGGCTGTAGATGTCGCTCCGGCCATCGATGTCCGGTTCGCCGAGCGCCTGCTCGGGGCTCATATACACCGTGGTGCCCAGTGCGAGGCCAACCTCCGTGAGCTGGCCGGCCGAGTCGTGAGATCGCGGCCGGCCGCGAGCGATGCCGAAGTCCGCGAGCACCGCGTGGCCCTGGCGCGAGAGGAGCACGTTCTCCGGTTTGACATCCCGATGGACGACCCCTTCACCGTGCGCGTAGGAGAGCGCGTCCGCTACACTGCGCGCGAGCTCGACCGCCTCCTCGATCGGGAGCCTACCTTCGCGCGCGAGCCGGGCGCGCAATGACTCGCCGTCGATATACGGCATCACGAAGTAGAGCGCGCCCGCCGTTTCACCGGAGTCGAGGAGCGGGAGGATGAACGGGTGTCGCAGGCGCGCGAGCAGCTTGATCTCGCGGGTGAAGCGCTCGGCGCCGAACGACGCGCCGACCTCCGGACGAAACACCTTGAGCGCGACCTCTCGCTCGTGCTTCAGGTCCTGGGCGAGATACACGGTCGCCATCCCGCCCGCGCCAATCTCGCGCTCGATCGCATACCGCTCGGCGAGCGCGTCGCGTAACGGTTCGGGGACGGTGCTCGCGGAGGTCATTGTCGGACCATGGCCAGCGAGACCAGCAATGTCAACGAGGCGGATGGCAACGCGGCGGACACGAACAACACCGTGCCGCCGCGTCTTCCTCATTCAATCCATCCGCCATTTCGATCTGACGCAACTTCGAACCGTGGACACCTGCCGTATCGCCGAGCGTCGGCGACGGGCCGACTACGGATGGTAGAAGTAGTAGTCTGCCGTGTACGGGCTCTTGAATTCCTGGCCCACGACGGTTCCGGGCGTGGTCGGCGCGAGGCCGCCCACCGTGTTCAGGCGCTGGATGAACGTCGTCTGATTGAAGACACCGGTTCCGCTGTTGTCGGCGGAAAGCTTGACCCAAGGAATCGCATTGGCGTTCGGGGTGCACTTGTCGACGACCGTGCCGATGACTCTGCTGCCGCTCGTGGTCAGCCAGTTCGGATTGGCTCCCGGTGCGCTGAAGTGCGTGCCAACCAGCGCGTTCTGGCCGGCGTCGGCGAACAGGTTCGCCTCCGGGTTGGAGAATTTCCATTGCGTGCCGTCCCAACGGTAGACCTGGAAGCCTACGCCGAACACGTGGAACGAGATGTTGCTGCCCTCCGGCACCTGAAGGTGCGTGACGCAGTCGCCCAGGTCCGGAAACCGACCGTCCGAAGCTGCCTGGACGTCGTACGTGCGCTTCGTGGATTTCGGTCCGGCGGGTGCGTTATCGGCGCAGCCGATGACGAAGCCCGCGGCCGCAACCATGGCCAGCGAGTACCCAAAGGTGTGTGATGTCCTGATGTTCATTTGCATTCTCCCCAAAGGCTGGCGCGCAAGGACGCGCCGGTGATCGCGTAGATGGCGTCAATGCCATCACCGGGGAGAACGTGGGGCACCAACAAAGGCGGACAGCAGTTGCCACTCGACAGGGTACGGACCTAACGATAGACAGGGGTCAGCCCTGACTCTCGGTTCGCCTCACCGTTGTCGCATCGATACAATCGAAGCGCGATCTCATGCCGCGCCCTGTCCCGCATCAGCGTGGGATCGGTACCAGCCCTGGCGTTACGCGAGTTTCGGTCGCGCCGTTGCCCAACTGACCGTACTTGTTGCTACCCCAGCAATAGATGCTTCCGTTCGCGACGACGCCGCAGACGTGACTGAAGCCGACGCTCATCGCCGCGAAGACGTGACCGCCCACCACCGCGCCAGGTCGGGTCTCGTCGGCAACGTCCTGCTGGCCGAGTGCCTCGGACTCCCATCCCCAGCAAAGGGCCGCGCCGTTGGTGGTGAGCCCGCACGTGACACTGCGACCGGTACCTCGATTGACACTGATCGCGCGAAACCGATGGCCGCCCGCAACCGGTCGCGGCACGACGGAGCTCTTTCTGGCCCCGTCGCCCAGTTCGCCGAATTCGTTGTCTCCCCAGCAGTAGCCCGCGCCGGTTGTCGCGACTCCGCACGTGTACAGGTTGCCGGCGCTGAGGGCGGAGAAGCGCAAGGCGCCACCGACTGCAACGGGCCGCACGTGCGCTGTACTGTCGCCATCGCCGATCTGCCCCGAGCGGCCAGCCCCCCAGCAGTAGGCACGCCCGTCGGTGGTGAGCGCACAGCTGTGGTTGAGTCCCGCGCTGATGGAACGAAATGTCAGGTTCGTCGCCACCTTCATCGGCGTTAGGCTCGCCGTCTTCGACCCGTTGCCGAGCTGTCCGTCGTCGTTTTCGCCCCAGCAATACGCGGCGCCGGCGCTGGTGACGCCGCACGCGTGGCCAAACCCGGCGCTCAACGACGACAACGTGAGGTCACCACCGATGGCGACCGGTACGCCACGCTCCGTAGCGTCGCCGGGCACGGGACCAGCGTCGTCGTCAGGTTGCGTATTCCCCCAACAATACGGGGCGCCCGACGTGGTGAGCGCACAGGCGAACGACCAGCCTGCGCTCACGCTCGCGAATTTCTGCTCGGTCGACACGGGCACGGGGGCGAGGCTGCTGCCACGCGTCCCGTTGCCAAGCTCTCCATGATCGTTGTCCCCCCAACAGAACGCAGTGCCGTCCCGGCGCAGGCCACACGTGAATCCGGCCCCCGCGCTCACTACGTTCGGTTCGGCGAGTGCGAACCGACCGCGAAGCGCGACGGGGAATCGCCACTCCTCGAGCTGCGCGATTGCCTGCGTGATGCTACGCGCCGTCGCATCGGGCGGCTGGACGTTGAGCAGCACGCCGACGATCTCGCGGCGCTGGTTGAGCAACGCGCCGCCGGAGTGTCCCGGGCTGACCAGCGTCGTCTCGAACGTGAGCAAGCTGTCGCTGGTTGACGAGATCGGCGCGGGCGCGACGTTCGTGCCCCACGGCCTGCCCTGCGGATACCCTAACGCGAAGACGCCGTCGCCTCGCGATAGCGACGACGGTGAGCCGAGGCGATCGAACGGTATCCGTGCGACGTCTATGCCTGCCGCCTTCACGCCGGAGATGCTCAGGACCGCCAGATCCAGCTTCGCGTCGAACGCGGTGGTCAGCGTCGCGCGCACGGGTTCACCCGGCAGAGAGCGCAGCTCGACTCGAATGTCGCTGGCTTCTTCCGTGCCGCGTCGCACGACGTGACTCGCGGTCACGACGTACAGCCGATCGTTCGCCGCGCCGAAGATGATCCCCGCGCCGATGCTCTCCCGGCCATCGAGCATGCAGCGAATCATCACGACCAGCTGCTCCGTCTCGCCCGAATCGCCCTGCGAAGCGAGTGGCGCTGCCGCGAAAGTCGCCGCGACGAGTGCTCCGCCAATCGCGCGAACACAATGCCGCATGCTCATTCCGGCTTCCGCCACCATTTACGAAACGTCGTGACGACGCCGAACATGTAGAGCGCCGTACCCCACAGCAGTGAGAGCCCCTGACGCTGCCGCAGCCAGTCGAGCAGCGTCGGCATGAGCGACCGGGGATGCTCGCCTGCCCCAGTCCGCAGGTCGCGAACGTCGCCCTGAAATGTCGTGGCGATCCCGTCGTCGCGCAGATCGAGCGTCAGGAACGTGCCGCTCGCTCCGCCGAACCGCAGCATCTCCCCGGGGCGAAGCTTGCGCTCGGTGCCACCGACCGACTCGAAGAAGAGGGAGCCGGAGAGCACGGTGGATACGGGGCGCGTGAGCGGACGATCCGCGTCCTGCTCGTTCTCCACTCGATAGACCTGAAGGTCGCGCGCTTCGATCTGTTGCCAACGCGGCGCTTGAGCCGCGGGCGCCAGCGTCAGATCGAGGTCGAGCGCGCTCGTTGTTCCCGTGAAGTCGACCGGCCGCGGGGCACGCAGCGTCGTCGTCGTTGCCGGCGCGTTGGCTGGTGCGATTACGACCGTCCCCATCACGTCGGCATGCACCCTAACGGGAACGGGCGCCGTGGACCGAAGCGAGATGCGGTATTGGCGAGGCAAGTCCGTACGCGAGAGCCACACGTGCGTGCCGGCCGGGACCACGATCCGGTCGACGAGGATACTGCCACGTTTTCCGTCCTTCGCGCTGTCGATCGCGATGCGAATCGCGGGCAAGCCATGGTCCTGGACCGCCGCTTCGTCGGGAAGCTGCGCTTCTTTCAGCCCCGCCACGCCGATCGCGGTCACGTCGAGCGGACGATTGAGCGGCTGCTCGACCGCGGACACGAAGCCGAGGCCCGTGAACGAGCCGCCGAACTCGATCGTGGTCGTCGGCACGCGAGTGAACAGCAGCACGCTCGCCACTACGAGGGTGACCACGAATATCGTGGCCGGCAGCCAGCGGTTCGGGCGTGGCGACGCGGGCGGAGCCGCGTCCGGTCGATTGGCGGGTGCCGTCACTGGTTGCCCGGCGCAGGCAGCGGGCCGGGATGGAACAGCAGAAACTCCGAGTTGGCTGACCCGCCTCGCTTGAGTGTCGCGGAGATGCGCACGAAGTAGATGCCTCGGGCCTCGAGGGCCTTGAGTCTGATGTCGATCCCGCGCTCGGCCGGATAGAAGCCGTAGGCGAGGCTCTCGTCGCGCTGGAGATACGACACAGGCTTCCCGTCAGGGCCGGCGGTGGCGAGCGTGACGAACACATCGCTCAGCTCCACGCTGGGCCTAATAGTGATTCGGTAGCGCGTCGAGCGAGCGGGCGCCTTGCGCTGGCTGATTCTGAGGGGCACGAACACGTCGCGGCGTTCACCGCCCAGCATTGCCGATGCCGACCCGGTCACGCCGATATCGGCGTTGCCGATCCGAAGCGCCTGGAGGACGTCTGGCGGCCACAGGTAGGGACTCGCCGGGATCGGCTTGGCCGTGTCCATCCGGTAGTAGAGTCCCGGCTTGATCGAATACGCGCGCAGTTTCACCATCTCGCCATCGGGCGGCGTCCACTCCACGCGGAGAGGAAGCGTCGACGTGTCATCGATGGCCTCGAAGCTTTCCACCAGTGACGCCACGAGGAGGCTCGAGCTGGTGCTCACGTCCTGGCTATATACGCCCTCGCACCGGTCACCGCGCTGGCGATACCGCAACGGGTCAGTCACGCGCGTCTTGAGCGAATCGCACGCGATAGCCACGTTAGGCGCCACGCGACTCGACCCTGGCGAGCGGGCGAGCAAACCGAGTCCGAGCAGGCAGAGGGTAGCCGGTATTCGCAGCATGTGTCACCTTACTTCTCTCGTCCCACACCCGCCAGAGCGACACCCTCATGCATCGACGTGATTTCGCCAGACTCGCCGGAGTAGCTGCAGTCGCGCCGCGTACGGTTCTTCTCGCTCACACCACGCGCACGAAAAAGACGGAGCGCGCATCCGAAGCGTGGCCGGGCTACGAGCGTGCAATTGCCATCGACTGCCTCGCGAGCCCGGGTCCGTTCAACACGTCCGACGCCACGGCCAATCCGCTCACACCCGAGATGGTCGCGAACGCGAAGGCGTCAGGCATCACGGCCGTGAACCTGACTGTGAGCGCGAACACGTTCGCCGACACGTTCCGTCAGATGGCGTACTGGGAGAACGAGCTGCAGGCGCACCCCGACGTCCTGATGAAGGTCTACTCGCTCGCGGACATCCGCCGTGCGAAGGAAAGTCGGAGATTGGGGCTCATCTACGGATTCCAGAACGCGACGATGCTCGAGGGCGACGCAACGAACCTCGACGCGTTTCAGCGATTCGGGGTCCGCATCATCCAGCTCACCTACAACGACCGCAACATCCTCGGCGACGGCTGTCTCGAGCCAGCCAACGCGGGACTGAGCCGCTACGGACGAGACGTCGTCGCGCGCATGAACGAGCTGCGTATGGTGGTGGACCTCAGTCACTGCGGACTGCAGACGACCTCCGATGGCATCGCCGCGTCCACACGACCGGTAGCGATCACCCATAGCGGTTGCCGAGGGGTGTTCGACCACCCTCGCAGCAAGACTGACGACATCCTGCGCGCCCTCGCGAACAAGGGTGGCGTGATCGGCATCTACATGATGCCGTTCATCAACGCGCAGGGGCAGCCGATGGCCGCGGATCTCGTCAGGCAGATCGAGTACGCCGTCAACGTGTGCGGAGAGGACCACGTCGGGATCGGCAGCGACCTCTCGATCACGCCGCACGTGGTGACCGCGGAGTACGAGGCGCGGCACCGCCGATTCGTCGAGGCCCGCAAGCAGCGTGGCATCGCGGCGCCACGCGAGGAGGACTTCATGTTCGTCAAGGACCTCAATACGCCGCGGCGACTCGATCAGATCGCGGATCAGCTCCTCGCGCGCAAGCACTCGGTGGCGCGCGTGGAGAAGATCATCGGTGGAAACTGGATGCGGCTGTTCAGTGAGGTATGGGGCTGATGGAAAGCCAGCGCGTTGTGTTTCGGCAGGTCGCGAGCATTCCCGTCGCCGTCATTCGCCGCCGCGCCAGCCCCAGCCAGTTGTCGACGCTCGTTCCCGAGTGCTGCGGACTCGTATGGCGTGCCGTACAGGCGCAAAAGGAAGCGGGAGCGAAGGGCGGTCGTCACGTCGCCATCTACTGGAACGGTGACATTCGTCTCGAGGTCGGTGTCGAGCTTCAGGGCCCGTTCGAGGAAACGGGCGAGGTGGTCCGGTCCGCGACGCCCGGCGGGCCCGCTGCCGTCGTCACGCACTTTGGGCCGTACCATACGCTCGGAGCCGCGCACGACACGATCCGAACTTGGTGCGAGGCGAACGGCCACCAGCTCGCCGGCCCAAGCTGGGAGATCTACGGGCACTGGCAGCCCGAGTGGGACACGAATCCGAGCCTGATTCGGACAGACGTGTTCTATCAGATCGCCGCTTCCTAAGGCGGACAGAAGTTCCCTATGGAAACGGCAAAGACCTGACGCGGATGAACAACGATCACCACGATTTCGCGGATTCGTTTCGAGGACATCCCAGCATCTCGGCCCTAGAAAACCGTTCTTTGGTTGTCAACCACACAACCGAGCGCTTGCGGGGTGGAAGGGAGCGTCAGTGCCTGCGGAGCCAATCCGCGTCATCGTCGTGATCGTAGTTCATCCGCGTCAGGTCTTGCCGGTTGTTTGGCGTGGGTTACCGCGGACGCAGCGCGATCGCCGGGTCGATCCGCGTCGCTCGCCGCGCAGGTACGTACCCGGCCAGCACCGCGACGCCGGCCAGAACCGCCAGCACACCCGCGTAGGTCACGGGGTCCGCCGAGCCCACATCGAACAGGAGCCCCCGAATCGCACGCGTCGCCAGCCACGAGGCCGGCAACCCCATCGCGATGCCGAGCAGCACCAGCACGCCGGTCTCACCGAAGATGCGGGTCCGCAGGCTCGCCGGGGTGGCGCCTAACGCCATACGGATGCCGATCTCCTGGGTGCGCTGGCTCACCGAATACGAGATCACCGCATAGAGTCCCAGACACGACAGCATCAGACCGAACACTGCGAACCCCGCTACCAGCAACACGGTGAAGCGGCGCGCGAACACCGAGTGGTCCACGAGCTCCTCCATCGTGCGGAACTCCACCACCGGCAAGCTCGCGTCCATTCGGCGGAGTGCCGCACGAACGCCGGCCGCGAGCGCTGTGGGTGGAATCGCCCCGCGGACCACGAGATCCACCGACTGATAATCGCCCGTCTGACGGATCGGCATGTACATCTCGGCGTCGACCCCGCGGTCGAGCCCGAAATATCGGACGTCGCCTACGACACCCACGACGCGGCGATTCTTGTTGCTCGTCTTCAGGACACGGCCGATCGGATCCTTTCCCGGCCAGAGCGTGCCCGCCAACGTCTCGTTGATGATGATGACTGGTTCGCTCGTGGAGTCGTCCGCCGTGGTGAACGCTCGGCCCGCGCGCACGGGAATCTTCATGGCGGCCAGGTAGCCCACGTCGATCATGCGCACCAGCGGCTGGACACCCTGGTCGGCGTTAGGCTCGACACCGTCCGCCAGCGCGCTCCAGCGACGCCAGCCGAAGTTGTCGCCGAGTGGAAGGGCGTCGGTGAGGCCGAGCGCTTGGACACCGGGCACCGACCGCACCGCGCGCACCGCCTCCTCGAAGTAGACCGTGCGCCGTGCGAACGTCGACTGAACGCGGGATGGGTCCACGCGTACCGCGATCAGGTTCTCTGTCGCGAAGCCGGGCCGCACGTCGAGCACGCGCCGAAGACTGCGAATGAGTAAGCCTGCGCCCGCGCAGAGAACGCAGGCCAGCGCGACCTCCGCGACGACGATCACGCGCCGCGCCCTACCGCCGCGCCGAGACGTGGACCCGCGGCTCGCCTCCGCCAGCGCGATCGGCAGCGACTGCGCCGAGCTCTGAAACGCGGGAACGAGACCGAAGACGATGCCGGTGACCACGGCCATCAGGACCGTGAAGCCCAGCGACACGTTGTCCACGCGCACGTCGTGCAGGAGCGGGATCGTCGTGCCTTGCAGGCGCGATACGAGCGCGGTGGCGGCCACGACGAACATGATCCCGACGGCGGCACCAGCGACCGAGACCACCAGACTCTCGGCCAGCATCTGTCTCACCAGGTCGCCACGCGTCGCGCCTAAAGCTGCGCGTACCGCCATCTCGCGCTGACGACGTGACGCGCGAACGAGGAGGAGGTTGGACACGTTCGCACACACGAGCAGCATGAGGAACGCAACCGCCCCAGCGAGCACCAGGAGGGCCGCCTGGAACCGTCCGCTGATGTGCTCCCGCAGGGTAGTCAGCCTGGGGTTGAAGCCGTTTCGGTAACTGTCCTGGACAATTCCCTTCGTGAACCGAGAGGCGATCAGCGTGGCCTCCGCCTGCGCTTTCCGCAGATCGACACCGTTTCGCAGTCGGCCAACCAGGGCGAGCGTGTTCCCCTGCCGGTTCGTCTCGGGACTCAACGGAAACGGCAGGAACAGATCGACTCGGCGACCGGGAATGAACGTCGCCTCGAAATCGAAGGACGCCGGGAGCACACCGATGACCGTGACCGGCTTCCCGTCGAGAAGGATGGATCTGCCGACGATGTCGCGATCTCCGGCAAAGCGCCGCTGCCAGAATCGGTAGTCGAGCATGGCCGTCCCCGGCGCATTGAAGCGACTTTCCGACTCGTCGAAGACCCTCCCGAGGTAGGGCCTAACGCCAAGCAGCGGGAAAAACGTCTGCGTAACGGGAACGCCGGTCAGGCGCTCCGGCTCGCCGCTGCCCGTGAGGCGGATGTCACCCGGGGCGTAGAACTGAAAGAAGCCGGCGACCCCCTCGAGCGACCGGCTCTGCTCTCGAAACTCGACGAGGTTCGCTACTTGAACTGTCTGTGCGGAGAGGTTCTCCGACGTGCCGTTGGCGATCCAGACCAGCCGGTCAGGGTCGGCGAACGGAAGTGGGCGCAGCAGGAGCGCCTGACAGAGACTGAAGACGGTCGCGCTGGCTCCGATCCCGAGCCCGACGATCGCGATGCTGAACACCGCGGCGCTCCGGTCGAAGCGCAGGGACCGAAGCGCGTTGCGGACATCGTGGGCGACATTCAGCATGGAACCCTCGCCGGTTTGAGCCGCGCGATTGGACAGCGCGTTCCCGGCGAAGGTTCAGGTGCTTACCGGGCTACCTCGGCCGCCTCGTCTGCTAACTCCGACTCCTCGGCGGCCATCAACTCCCGAACGCGTGGAATCACCTCGCGCCCATACAGCTCGATGCTTCGCATCATCTTCTCGTGCGAGAGCGTGCCAGCGCTGTACTTCATGTCGAATCGCGCAAGCCCCAGCGCGCTCGACGTCGCCGCGATCTTCTTCGCGACCGTTTCCGGTGTGCCGACGTACAGCGACCCCGCCTCGATCTCCCGGTCGAACTCCAGGCGACTCGTGGGCCCCCACCCGCGCTCGGCGCCAATGCGATTCCGCATCTCGCGCCACGCCGGCCAAAGCTCCTCGCGCGCCTGCTGGTCCGTGTCGGCAATGTGCCCGGGCGAGTGAACGCCGATCGGAAGCGGTTCGGCGCCCACCTGCTCGAGCGCCCGGTAGTACAGGTCGACGTACGGCGCGAACCGGAGCGGGTTGCCACCGATGATCGCCAGCATGAGCGGCATGCGATAGCGAGCTGCTCGCACGACGGACTCCGGGCTGCCGCCGACGCCGATCCACGTCGTGAGTCGCCCGTTGGCCGTGGGCGGGTACACGCGCTTCGCTTCGAGCGACGCGCGCGTCGTACCATTCCACGTCACCGGTGTACCAGCGCGATTCGCTTCGAGCAGTTTGGCGAACAGTTCGAGCTTCTCCTCGAACAGCGTTTCGTACTGGTCCAACGGATAGCCGAACAGCGGGAACGACTCGATGAACGATCCGCGGCCGAGGATGACTTCAGCGCGCCCGTTCGACGCCGCGTCGACCGTGGCGAAGCGCTGGAAGACGCGCACCGGGTCATCGGAGCTGAGCACCGTGACCGCGGAGCCCAGCCGGATGCGGCTCGTGCGTCCCGCGATGGCGGCGAGAACGACTTCGGGCGACGAGATAGCGAAATCGGCGCGGTGATGCTCACCGACACCGATGAAATCGACGCCCAGCTCGTCGGCGAGCACCGCCTCATCGATGACGTTGCGGATGACCTGGGCTTGCGGAAGGGGTCGACCGTCGGCGTCAAGCGTGACGTCGCCGAACGTATCGAGCCCGAGCTCGAGATATGGCTTCATGATGACGAAATCCGTCGTGATGGTTGGGGGGATGGCCGAGCAGCCCGCCACGATGGTGAACCACCCATCGCGACGAGCTGCGATTAGCGTTCGGCCGTCCTGCTAAACTGATCCGTGAGGCGGTCGAATGGTTCCCAGGGGGTCAGACTCCATTCGCGTCGTTTTCACGCCATTCGCATCACTGGACGGCTACCGCATCACCGGCGGATCGGTGACGCTAAACGCCGGCAGTCTGCCTGTAATCCGAAGGCGTCTGCTGCGTGTGCTTCTTGAACACCACGTTGAACGTGGACTTTGATGCGAAGCCCGCGTCGAGCGCGAGCGCGAGCATCGTGACCTTCCGAGCATCGCCCGCCGCTATCCGGCGCTGGACCTCGCGCACCCTGTAGCCGTTCACGAAATCGTAGAACGTCAGCCCGAGTTGCGAGTTGAGGACCTCGGACAGCTTGTGGGGCGTTGTGCCGAGGCGATCGGCGAGGTCGGCGAGCGTAAGGTCGCTGTCACGCCACGGACGCTCATTCTCCATGATGGCCGTCAGTTGGTCCTTGAGACGCTGAGCTTCACGGTCCGAGAGGCCGGATCGTTCGTAGCGCGGCGATGTCCCCTCTGGCTCGGAGACGTGAGACTCGTCCGTCGGCGGGCTCGGCACCTGCAGCTCTCGCGACACCCGAAGCTCGATCGGCACTCGATACTCCGCCGTGTCGTACCGGAAGATCTCCGGCTGCCGGAGGCCCATGTACCCGATGCCATAGACAAGCACGGCCATCGCCAGCGCGATGACGTCGTCGCCGAATCCGACCTTCTCGATGCCCGTCGATTCCAGCACGTTCGACAGAACCGCTATCGCCCAGATGACCGCGGCTCCCCAACAAAGCCACTGCAGCCATCGGAGGTTGACGCGTTCGACCGACGAGTAGCTCGCTTTCACCTGCTCGTGATGACGTCGCAGAAAGAGGAGCGTGATCGTGGCATAGATGGCCCCGGACAGGAGCTTGAGCCAAAGCGTGACCGCGATCGACGGAGGAACGTCGCCCGCCTCGAGCCGATGGTAGAACGCCAGCTTGTCCGGCCCGCTCATCAGATAGACCGGGAGGCCGTCCAGGACGACCGCGAGAAATGGAATGAAATGCAGCGCGTCGCGCGGAGTGAGCCGGCGGGTTCGGTCGGCCGCGGTGACGGCGTAGAGGTAGACCAGCGGCCCGAACAAAAAAGGCATCGGGTGCGCTGCCCCAAAGAAATGGGGGAAGACCTCGACGAATCCGGTGGCGTGGTATACGTCGGTCGCGAGGTAGATCGAGAAGGCGACCATCGTGGCGGCGAGCAACCGATTCGCAGTGCGGTTGCTCCGCTTCGAGACAAGAGCGCCCGCCAGAACCAGCCCCTGAATTGCACCGAGGAGGTTGATGACCTGCAGCCAGCTGAGCGTCAGGGGCGCCATGGTTGGAACGGGAACTCTTACGAATCGACGCGAGCGGGTTCCGGCACCGCCGCGTATTTGCATCGCGTGGCGAGCAGTCGGTTCGCCAGGGTCAGGTCGAGGTCTGCGATCAGCAGCCCCTCCTGGCCATACGGCTGATACGTGAGCAGGGTGCCGTCGGGATTCGCCACTGCCGATGTGGTCGGCGATCCGGGGCTCGCGCAGTTCACCGTGGCGAAGTAGCACGTGTTCTCCGCGGCCCGGCAGAGCACCGCCTTCTCGTGGAAGGTGTTGGACGGGTCGCCGTAGCTCGTGGGGCGAAAGCCTCCGGGCTCCGCCTCGTGGAAGTGCGGATGGAAGACGACCTGGGCACCCTGCCTAACGGCCCAGCGAACGGTCTCGGGATAGCGCCACCCCTCGTGGCAGATCACCACCCCGAACGTCAGCGGGCCGACCGTGAACACGCGGCGATCCGAGCCGGGCGTGTAGATCGGGTCTTCCGACGGATCGACCTGCACCTTGTCCTGAAAACCCGCGATCGTTCCGTCCGGGTTCACGACCAGCGCAGTCGCCATCGGCGCGCCGTCCACGATGCGCTCGGTGCCGAGTACCACGGCGACCCCCGCGCGCCTCGCGGCATCGGCGATGGTTGACCAGGCGGCATCGAGAAACGCGGCGTCCGGAGCCGGCACGCCTTTGCCCTGCGCCCGATACCCAGGCACATAGCATTCGGGAAAGCAGACCACGCCTGCTCTGTGCTCGCCAGCCTGCGCGATGGCGTGCGCGGCGCGACGCACCGAATCAGCGGGCGTGGTGGGAAAGCGGACGTTCGCGAGAGCGATCCGAAACGTTGTCATGCGAGAAAAATGACGCGCCGGTACCGCTCAGTCACCCCGCTCGAGCCTCTCATGTGAGGCTTTCGTATAATCCCGGATCGAGTCGTGGTCGCATAGCTCGCGACATGGTTGTGGGATCTCCGTGTCGGGTTTCGCCCGACACGGAGACGTTAGGCCCAACCCGAGTCGGGCCAGGTTTAGAATCTCGCATGGAAGCCGGCCGAGAGCCCGGACCCTCGCGGCGCCACGTACAGAGTCGGCGCGGCGGACGAGCGTGTACTGACTCCGCCCACCACCGGTTCCCAGGTTTCGTGTACCACTTCGATTGCGATAACGGTACCCGCGACAAGGCCCAACAACCCGCCCAGGACACCGCCCGCGGCTCCGCCGAACCCCTTACCCATGAAGTCATCATCCGACGTCGTTGCATAGCCTATGGCTGCACCGGCTGCGCCCGCGGAAGCGGTCAGCCAGAGTGGCGCAGTCTTCGACCACGTGGGTCGCTTCCGGGACGTGGAGACATCGACGCGAGTGATGTTTTGGATCGGGATCCAGGTGGTGTCGCGGTCGCGGTGGATCGCAACGGGTATCATGCTTTCCGTCATGGAGCCCGCCTTTCCAATGACCGGTGTCTTGGAGTCGGCGGTCACGACACGAACACGGGCGCCACGAGGTACGGGCAATGTCTGGGCAACCAACGTTCGGCCAACGGAGACGGCGAGGATCATCCCTGAGAGCAGCAGCATCGTGCGACGCATGTGGAGCTCCGTTCGGTGTGGAGTCATCATGCTCTCGCGGACCCGCCGACGCTCTACGAAGGATGACGTAGCCGTCGCAACTTTCAGCTGATGCCCGTGTCAATCGCTATTCCGGCCGAGCTCCGCACCGAGCGTTTCGTGATGCGTCCCTGGCGCGCCGAGGACGCGAGCGCGCTGCATCCCATTCTCGTGGCGAATTGGGAACACCTCGGGCCATGGATTCCGGCGCGGGTTGCCACGCCGGTCCCGGTGCCCGAGCTCGAACGACGCCTCGCGGGTTTCGGCGACGATTTCGCGAGCGGCCGCGAATTTCGATATGGGCTCTTCGCGCAGGACGGGCGGGAGGTGTTAGGCGAGGCCGGCCTCTACCCCCGCTCCGCGACGCGGCGCGCTCCCCTTGCCCAGGCCACGTGCATCGAGCTCGGTTACTGGCTCCGCGCGGACCTGACGGGTCGAGGGCTCGTGACCGAAGCGTCTCGGGCACTCGTGGCCCTGGCGGCGACGCTTCCGCATTTGACTCACGTGGAAATCCGCTGCGATGCGCGCAACGCGCCAAGCGCGGCGATCCCGAAACGGCTCGGGTTCGTGCTGGCGACGACGCTCATCGAACTGCCCGCACACCCCGATGAGGAACCCGTCCAGCTGCAGGTGTGGACGCTGCCCCTGTCCGCTCGTTAGGGCTCGATCACCCAGAACTGCATCCGATACGAGAAGACCGTAAACGCGATGCGTGTCCCGTCGCGCGAGACGGCCGGCTGGGTCTTGTCCGTGGGATCGAACGTCACCTGCATCGGGGTTCCGCCTGTCGAGCTCACGCGGAATACCTGGAAATGCCCGTCGTTCGCCGGCGCGATGAACGCGACCCACTTGAAGTCCGGTGAGACGCCGACTCCGGAGAACTGCTGTTCGCTCGCGAACCGGTGAATGAGTCGAGCCGGGCCGCCGTCGCGCGCGACGACGTAGATCGCTCGCTGGTCGTGGGCTTCGGCGGCGGTGAACACAATGCTGTCGGAGCCGGGTGCCCACTCGACCTGGTCGACATCACCGCGAACGCCGTCGATCGGGACGCGACGGGCCTCGCGCGTCACGACGCCGCTCGACGAGTCGATTCCCACGGTGAACAGCACGCCGCGCAGGCGGGTGCCGTCATTCACCTCCGTCCCGTAGGCGATCCACGCCCCGTCCGGCGACCACCTGGGCCACCCGGTTTCGGTGCCTCCCGTGGTGATCGACTTCGCCGGGGCGGAGCCGTCGGCCGGCTGAATCCAGACGTCGTCGAGCCCATTCGCGTGCGAGTGCAGGACGATCCACTTCCCGTTAGGCGACCAGTCGAGCCCCTGATCCTCGGACGATGAGGCGCGGATCACGGCCTGCGGCGCCGCGGCCGGCGTCTCGGCATCCACGTTCACGACCCCGAGATCCTGCGCTATGTCGGGGTAGTGCAGGTCATCGATGACACGGCGCCAGCTGCCGTAGGTGAAGCCGATGCGCTTGTCGTCTCGGCTCCAGGTCGGCGTCTCGGACTGAAACGAGGTGACCTGCCGGACCGTGCCGCTGTCGGACGGCACGACGGCGATGAAGGTTCGGTAGTCCTGCACACCGAACAGCACGCGGCCGTACCTGCCCACCGATGGGCCGTAGGTGTCGCGCGCAAAGCTGGTCAATCGGACGGCGGCCCCGGCCGGGAGGGGTCGCACCCAGAGATCGAGGGTGCCGCGCGCGTTAGGCGATGCGTAGTAGAGCCGCGTGCCGTCCAACGAGAACGCGATCGGACCGTACGCTTCCGGAACGGTCGATCCTGAGGCGGGCGTACCGCACGGGACGCTCACGAATTGCCGGCCGCCAGCCGCGGCGAGGCACGCGAGCGTTTTGCCATCGGGCGACCAGGCCGGGGAGCTCAGTCGCATCGCGCTGGGCTGCACGCGCGCGTCGGTTCCGTCCTGCTTGCCGGTCCAGAGCAGCGACCCATTTGGCTGGGGCACGACACCGGCCAGGCGTGAACCGTCGCTCGCCCAGGCAATGTCGCGAAACCGGTTCGGATCGATCGCGACCGAATCGGTTCCGACAACGATGCTCGGAAACGGATTGGTCCACAGGCGGCGCCGGTCCCCGGCGCGGACGTCGACGATCCACCACGCGAAGTTGCCGTGGGCATCGGACTGGAATGCGGCCACGCGTCGCGAGTCCGGAAGCCATGCGATGCTCGTGATCCGTCCGCCCGCGGGGCCGACGGTCGTCACAGGTCCGCCGGAGATCTGCGAGAGCCGGAGTCTTCCCTCGGACGCGTAGGCGAGCCATTGCCCGTCGGGCGACATGGCGCCGACGGGGTCGCGGTATCCGACGGGTCCGAGCTGTCGCGCGTCGACGACGAACCGGAGACGGGCGGTCCCTGGTGATTGCGCCAGGGCGGTCGCGGCGCACGCCATCGAGATTCCGGCCGTGACCATTGCGGCGCCCACCCTGATTTGCGTGCGTCGCTTCGGTAATGCCGTCATGCGGCAAACCTACGCAAACGCATGTCGGCGGGCGAGGAACCCTGTGTCGTCAAGCGGACCTCAGTTCTTGACCGCGCGCCCTATCCTCGTACTCGCTAGACCCGAATCGGCAACGTTCGCGGCCGTTTGCCCGTCGCACGCGCGATCGCGTTCGCCAGCGCCGGGAAGAACGGCGGCACCGCGGGCTCACCGAGCCCCGTGACCGGGACGTCGTCGTTCGTGATCCAGTGACATTCGATCCGCGCCGGTTCGCCACCGATCCGGAGCAGCCGATACGTCTCGAAACTCCCCTGGACCACCGCGCCGCCCTCGATGGTGATTTCCTCACCTAACGCGGCAGACAGCGCCTGCACCACACCGCCCTCGAGCTGCGCCCGCGCCCCGTCGGGATTGAAGACCCGGCCGCAGTCCACCGCGACCACGACGCGGTGCACGTTCACCTTCCCGTTCGTCACCGAGGCCTCGACGACCTCGGCCGCATACGTCAGGTGATCCGGCACGTTGTGCGCGATGCCTAACGCATGACCCGCGGGCAGCGGCTTGCCCCACCCCGCCTTCTCCGCGGCGAGCGTGAGGGTCGCCTTGTAGCGCTCCGGATTGAACGGAAACTCCTTGCTGTCCTGCGGCTGGTCGACCACCCATCGGTCGATCAACGCCATCCGATACTCGTACGGGTCCTTCCCCGCCTTTGCGGCCAGCTCGTCGATGAAGCTCTCGAGCGCGAACGTCCCGTGCGTCGTGTTCACCGCGCGCCACCAGCCGCGCGGCACACCCGAGTCCAGCAGCGTGTACTCCGACGACCGATTCGGGACGCGATAGACGTGGTTGCCGATGCCGTCCGATTCTCCCGCGCCGAACTTGCCCGACTTGCCGCCCGTCGCATCGATGGCCGGCGACGAGAAGCGGTGTCGCATCGCGATCGGATTGCCGTCCGGTCCGAGCGTCGCCTCGAGGCGATGGATGGCACACTGGCGATAGAAGTCGTGCCGCAGATCATCCGCGCGAGTCCACACGACCTGCACCGGCGCGCCATTCACCGCCTTGGCGATCAACGCGGCTTCGACCGAGAAATCCGGATTGATGCGCCGCCCGAACGCGCCGCCCATGAGCGGGGTGACATTCACCTTCACCTTGCTCTTATCGAGCTTGAGATGCTCGACGACCGCACTGTGCGCCCAGTCGGGGAACTGCGTGGGCGACCAGAGCTCCATCACGCCATTCGAGAACTGCGCGGTGCAGTTCTGCGGCTCCATCGTCGCGTGCGAGATGAACGGAAGCTCGTAGTCCGCGCGGATCACATCGGTCGCCTTCGCCAACACGCCGTCCGGGTCACCGATGCGATTGACGACTTCCTTGCCTGGCTTCGACACGGCATCGCGCATGAATGCCGTGTAGCTCGCGCTACTCTCCTGCGCGTGCGGACCCGGATCCCACGTCACCTTCAACGCCTTGCGCCCCTGCATGGCAGCCCACGTGTTCGTCGCGATCACGGCGACGCCCGCATGGACGCCTACGTCCGGTACGCCCTTCACCTCCACGACCTGTTTCACACCGGGGACCTTCAGTGCGTCGCTCGGGTCGAACGACTTCACCGTCGCGCCGAAGATCGTCGCGCGTTCGACCGATGCGAACAGCATAGCGTCACGACGCGTGTCGAGCCCGTACTTCGCCCGGCCGTGGATGATGTCCTGCACGTCCAACGCCTTGATGCCGTCGCGGCCAAGGAGACGCCACTCCGGCGGCTTGCGGAGCCTAACGTTCGTCGGCACCGCGACCTTCGAGGCCGCATCCGCCAAGGCGCCGTAGCCGAGCGTGCGGTTCGACGCGGCGTGGATCACGCGCGAGTCCTTCGTAGTGAGCTCCGATGCCGGCACGCCGAGCTGCTGTGCGGCGGCGGCGACGAGCATCTGGCGCATCGTCGCGCCCGCGACGCGAAGGCGCGAGTGCGTATCGAGAACGGATCCGCTTCCACCCGTGCCCTGGCTTCCCAACTGCGGATCGTAGGGCGCCGCTTCCGGCCGCACCTTCGACCAGTCGGCGTCGAGCTCCTCCGCGACGAACAGCGCCAGCGCGGTGCGCACGCCCTGTCCCATCTCGGACTTCGGGATCGTGACGTGCACCGTGTCATCCGGGGCGATCCGAATGAAGATGTTCGGCGACGCGGACGTCGGGTCACCCGGAACGGATTCGGCGCTGGCCTTGCCGCGACAGGCGACCTGCACGAGCAGGCCTCCGCCTAACGCCGCGCCGACCCACAGGAATTGGCGTCGCGACAGTGTGCTCTCGCTCATGCGCTCACCCCCCGGCGGATCTCCGCCGCGCGCTTCACGGCCGCGCGAATGCGCACGTACGTCCCACACCGACACAGATTCCCCTTCATGGCCGCGTCGATGTCGGCGTCGCTCGGGTTCGCGTTCTTGTTGATGAGCCCCGCGGCGCTCATGAGCTGTCCCGCCTGGCAGTAGCCGCACTGCGGCACGTTCAACTCGGCCCACGCCTGTTGCACCGCGTGGTCGGCGCCGGCGGACGCGAGCCCTTCGATGGTTGTCACCGACTTGCCGGCGACGGCAGAGAGCGTGACCGAACACGAACGTGACGGGACGCCGTCGACGTGCACGGTACAGGCGCCACACAGCATGCTCCCGCAGCCGAACTTGGTCCCCGTGAGGCCGACCAGGTCGCGCAATGCCCACAGGAGCGGCATGTCGGGCGGTCCATCGACTGTCGTTGGCTTACCGTTGATCGTGAGCTCCATGGGCGAGCAGTCCGTTCCGTGTTTGGGTAGGAATGCGCTTCGAGGTCCGGCATTGGCCTGCTGAACCTTGAAGATGCGTGTCGTGCGCCGCATGGCACCAGATAGCCGACACACAATCGCACCTCCTGACGCCTTCCCCACCTTCCGGTGACGAGCGAGAATTGCGCCCATGACCCTCGCCCTCGATGGCGTCCGCATCGTAGACCTCACCCAGGTGATGGGTGGCCCGTTCTGCACCATGCAGCTCGCCGACCTGGGTGCGGACGTGATCAAGGTCGAGCCACCCGGCGGCGATCTTTCGCGGTCGATGGGCGGCACGGAGCTCGAGATGCCGGGCGACGACAACGCCCCGTTCTTCGCGCTGAACCGCAACAAGCGAAGCATCGTCCTCGACCTCACCCGCGAGCGGGACACGGGCATCTTCCGAGCGCTCGTGCGAACCGCCGATGTCCTCGTCGAGAGCTTTCGTCCCGGGGTCACCCGCCGGCTCGGCGTCGACTACGACGCGATGACGGAGATCAACCCGCGTCTCATCTACGCGAGCATCTCCGGCTTCGGACAGACGGGCCCCTACGCCAACCGGCCGGGCTTCGACCTGATCGCGCAGGGAATGAGCGGGGTCATGAGCGTCACGGGCGACGCGGGTGGCGTTCCCGTGAAGTGCGGCGTGCCGATCGCCGATCTGTCCGTCGGTCTCATCGCCGCCAACGGAGTGCTTGCGGCGCTCATCGCTCGAGAGAAGACCGGTCGTGGGCAGTACATCGACACCTCGCTGTTCGAGTCCGCGCTCGCGATGTGCGTGTGGGAGACGACGGAATATTGGGCCAGCGGCGAGACGCCACGCGCGATGGGATCCGCTCACCGCTTGAGCGCACCCTATCAGGCGTTTCGCACGAGCGACGGCTACATGACGCTCGCGGCGCTCACGTCGCAGCAGTGGCTCGCGCTCTGTGCGACGCTCGACCGTCGAGAGCTCGCCACGGATCCCCGTTTCGAGACGAATGCAGCACGGATGGCGAATCGTGCGGCGCTCGTGGCTGAGCTGGAACGCGCGCTCTCCCGACACACGACAGCCGAATGGGTCGAGCGGCTGCTCGCGGCGGGTGTACCGGCAGGACCGATCCATGACTTCGCCCAGGTTTTCGCCGACGCGCACACGCATGCGCGTCGGATGGTCGAGGAGGTAGAGCACCCGGTTGCCGGCCGCGTGCGAACGCTCGGGTTCCCACTCAAGATGAGCGACACCCCACTCCGCGTCAGGCGCGCACCGCCTCTCCTCGGCGAGCACGGCACGGAGATCCTGCGGGAGCTTGGCATGGAGCACGGAGGCGACCAATGAGCACCGATACTGGGGTCGTGCGGCTCGACCGTCGCGATGCCGTCGCGACGATTACGCTGGACCGACCCGGCGCGCGCAACGCGCTCACGTGGGCGATGTACGAGGAGCTCGACAGGGCTCTGGACCGCGTGGGGTCGGAGCCGGATGTGAGAGTTGTGGTCGTGCGTGGGGCCGGTGGCAATTTCGCGGCCGGTACGGACATCTCGCAGTTCGCGGCGTTCACGTCGGGAGACGATGGCGTGGATTACGAGCGTCGCCTCGAGGCCGTGCTCACGAAGCTCGAGTCGCTGCCTGCCACCTCCATCGCAGCCGTCGAGGGCTATGCCGCGGGATTCGGGCTGGCACTCGCCGCCGCATGTGACCTGCGCATCGCGTCGCCTAACGCACAGTTCGGCGTGCCGATCGCACGAACCATCGGGAACTGCCTCTCGATGGGCAACTACGCGCGCCTGGTCGCCTCGCTTGGCGCCGCCCGCACGAAGGCAATGCTCCTGACCGCCGAGTTCATGTCGGCCGACGAGGCGCGGGCGACGGGCTTCGTGGTGCGAGTGCTCGAGCCTCACGCGTTCGCTCGCGAGCTCGACCTGCTCTGCGCCCGCCTCGTGACCCACGCGCCGCTCACGCTCCAGGTCACGCGGGAAGCCGTGCGGCGAATCGTCAGTCGGTCGGTGGCCGACGGCGACGATCTCCTTCGCCGTGTGTACGGGAGCGGTGATTTCCGCGAAGGCGTTGCGGCGTTCGTGGAGAAGCGCAAACCGCGGTGGGAAGGTCGTTGACGCGCGATCTCGAGGGCGCGCTCCGCGCCGCGCTCGCGGGCGAGGTTCGATTCGATACCTACACGCGCCACATCTACTCCACCGACGCGAGTCTGTACGCCATCGAGCCGTTAGGCGTCGCGTACCCGCGTGATGCGGATGACGTCGTGGCGGCGATCGAGGTGGCTCGCCAGTTCGATGTCCCCGTGCTTCCGCGGGGCGCGGGAACTAGCCTCGCGGGCCAGACCGTCGGACAAGCCATCGTGCTCGACCTGTCGCGGTACCTGCACCGGCTCGTCGAGCTCGACGCCGACGCAGGCGTCGCCCGCGTTCAGCCGGGCCTCATCCAGGACGATCTGAACAAGGTGGCGGCGGCGCACCGCCTCATGTTCGCGCCCGACACGTCCACGTCGAACCGCGCGACACTCGGCGGCATGATCGGTAACAACTCGTGTGGCGCGCGATCAGCGCGGTACGGGATGACGATCGATCACGTCGAGTGGCTCGACGTGGTCCTCTCCGACGGAAGCCGCGCGCGCTTGGGGCCGACGTCGGCATCAGAGGTGGTGTGGCGTGGGCAGCGCCGCACGCTCGAGGGGCGACTGTATCGTGAGGTTCCGGAGCTCGTCGCGCGACACGAGGCCTCCATCCGGCGCGACTTCCCGCCATTCTGGCGAAAGTCGGGTGGCTATCGCCTCGAGCGAATGCTGCCCGAGCGGGGCCCGTTCAACCTCGCGAACCTGGTCACCGGGTCGGAGGGGACGCTTGCGGTGGTAGTCGAGGCGAGCGTTAGGCTCGTTCCGCAGCCCAGGGCCGTCGTCGGCATCGCCGGACACTTCGAGACCGTCGCCGCCGCGATTGCGGCGGCGGACGACGCGCGCGAGTTGGACGCTGCAGTGATCGAGCTGGTGGATCGCTTCATTCTGAACCTCGCGCGGCGCTCGACGGCACACGGCAAGCTCGTGTCGATTCTCGACGGCGATCCGGGCGCGCTCCTGTGGCTCGAGTTCTATGGGGACACGCCGGCGGACGCGTTGGCAGCCGCCGAAAGTCTCGAGACGCGATGGAAGACAAACCGCCATGGGTACGCGGTGCTTCGCGCACAGACCGGCGACCAGCTCAACCGGTTCAGGGAGCTGCGGAAGGCGGGGCTCGGATTGCTCAGCGCCGCGGGCGAAGGAGGCAAGCGATCCGTGGCGTTCATCGAGGACACCGCGGTCGATCCCGTTAGGCTCGGCGACTACACGCGACGGCTGGCCGAGCTGCTGGCGCGGCATGGGCTCGAGGCGGGATTCTACGGCCACGCATCGGCGGGGTGTCTCCACATCCGGCCGTTCATGGACCTGACGAAGCCCGGCGCCGTAGCCACGCTCCGAGCGGTCGCCGAGGAGGTCTGTGCGCTCGTCACGTCGTTCGGCGGGATGAACTCGAGCGAGCACGGCGACGGGCTCGTGCGCAGTGAGTTCAACCGCCAGATATTCGGCGACGAGCTGTATGGCGCAATGTGCTCGCTCAAGCAGCTCTTCGACCCGCGCGGACGGCTCAATCCAGGCAAGATCGTGAATGCGCCGCCCATGACGGAACACCTGCGCGAGCCGGCGCTGCCAAAGGCGCTGCCGGTAATGACACACTTTCCGTTCGATCCGGTGGGCGGCATGCGCGCCGCCGCGAACCGCTGCGCGCGCATCGGCGCGTGCCGGAAATCGGAGCTCGCCGGCAAGACGATGTGCCCCTCGTTCATGGCCACACGCGATGAGCGGCACTCGACACGCGGCAGGGCGAACGCGCTTGTGCACGCGCTGTCGTCGCCGAATCCACATGAGGCGTTAGGCGACGAAGGCCTGCACGACGTGCTCGACCTCTGCCTCGAGTGCAAGGCCTGCAGGACGGAGTGTCCGCTGTCGGTGGACATGTCGGCACTCAAGGCCGAGTTTCTGTCGCACTACTACGAGCATCACGGCGTGTCGATCCGCGCTCTTGCGTTCGGGCACGCGCGGCGCCTGAACCGTGCAGGTGCCGCCATGGCGCCCCTGTCCAACTGGGTCGCCGGATCTCGACTCATGAGGGCCCTGGTCGAGCGTTTGGGTGGCGTCGATCGGCGCCGGCCTTTGCCGCGGTTCGAGCGTGAAACGTTGCAGCGGTGGTTCGCGCGGCGAGCACCTCTCACGCCCGCGACCGGTGCGCGGCGCGGGCCGGTCGTCTTCCTGGCCGATTCCTTCACGAGCTACACCGAGCCGGAGATCGGTCGGGCGGCGATCGAGCTGCTCGAGCTCGCGGGCTGGGATGTTCGGCTCGCGGGCACCGTGTGCTGTGGCCGCGCGCTCATCTCGAAGGGTCTCCTCGACGATGCGCGGTCGCGCCAGCGCGAGTTGATCGCACAGCTGGCGCCTGCCGCTCTCGCAGGCGTTCCCATTGTCGGCTGCGAGCCGTCGTGCGTGTTCACGCTCAAGCACGAGCTGGTGGAGCTAGCCGTCGGCGACTCGGGCGCCGCGGCCATCGGTCGCGAGGCGCGAATGGTCGATGACCTCCTCGTGCAAGCGATCGACGATGGCAGGCTCGCACTCGACCCTAACGCGGCCTCGGCCGGACGACGCATCGTGTTTCACGGCCACTGTCACCAGAAGGCGGCGAATGCGACGGCGGGGAGTGTCGGGCTCCTCGAGCGAATTCCCGGTGCGACGGTGGACGTGCTGGACGCCGGCTGTTGCGGCATGGCCGGCTCGTTCGGCTTCGAGCGTGAGCATTACGACCTGTCGATGCAGATCGGCGGGATGCGGCTCTTTCCCGCGGTGAACGCATCGCCAGACGC
>Ga0207691_10001198_pt1 | contig 25807 bp, 23 predicted proteins | sample KBSM13metaG_FD_184327 | JGI IMG/M metagenome (GOLD analysis project Ga0207691, IMG submission 184327) | Miscanthus rhizosphere microbial communities from Kellogg Biological Station, Michigan, USA - KBS M1-3 metaG (SPAdes) (version 2) | ecosystem: Host-associated > Plants > Roots > Rhizosphere >...
ACGGCACAGCCCGCAAAAAGTTAAGGGCCTGCATCGCTGCAAGCCCTTGATTTGATGGTTGCGGGGGAAGGATTTGAACCTTCGACCTTCGGGTTATGAGCCCGACGAGCTGCCAGACTGCTCCACCCCGCGACAGGACCGAGATTATAGCCGAGGCGTCACTGTCGCGTCAACGCGCGACTCCGGTCAGCACGAGCCGCCGCCTGCTATTCTCGTGTGGTTTCCAAGACCTCTGTGCCGTCTTCGCGACCGACCAATAAGACCCAAAACATGCTCGACGTCGTAAACCCAGGCACGGTGGGCACTGGCACCGCCATTGCCCTGTTCATCGGCATCATGCTGGCGATGGCATCGGGTCGTTGGATTGGACGACGACACGTCGCGCGCTACGGCACGCACAGCCTCGACAGTGTGGTGTCGCTCGAGACGGCCGTATTCGCGCTGCTCGGCCTCCTGATCGCATTCACGTTTTCCGGCGCGCTGACGCGTTTCGACCTGCGTCGCGCCCAGATCGTGGACGAAGCGAACGCGATCGGCACGGCCTATCTGCGCGTCGACCTGCTGCCCGTCGCCGCGCAGCCAACGCTACGCGAGGCATTCCGCGACTACGTCGACGCGCGCCTCGCGACTTATCGCAAGTTGCCGGACATCGAGGCCGCCCGTCGCGAGTTGACGCGCTCGCTGGAGCTGCAGTCGGAGATCTGGAAACAGGCGGTCACCGCCATTCGAATGCCGGAAGTGCGGCCAGGGATAGAACTACTGGTGGTGCCGGCGCTCAATGACATGTTCGACATGGCGACGGTCCGCGTCTTCGCAACGAAGATGCATCCGCCGGTGATCATCTACGGCATGCTGTTTGCGCTCGCGCTTTCGTCCGCCTTTCTCGTGGGGTACCAGACAGCATTCGAAAAAGGCTACGACGTTGTCCACCAAATCGGGTTCGCCGCCATCGTCGCATTCACGCTTTACGTGATCCTGGACATCGAGTACCCGCGCGCGGGGTGGATCCGCCTCGACGCAATAGATGAAGCGCTGGTCAACGTTCGGGCCGGAATGAAATAGTTAATCCGGCGCCCGTAGCCTTCCGAAAGATCAAGACGCCGGCCTGCGGGCGTTCTCCGTGGGCATGGGCTCATTGCGGTTAGCAGCATTCGACTGCGCGGCCACCGGCTCATTGCTTGGAGAAGCATTCAGCTGCGCAGCGACCGGCTCGTTGCTCGAAGAAGTGTTGGACTGCGCGGCCACGGGCTCATTTCCAGAAGAAGCCTTCGACTTGGCAGCCGGCGCCGTGCTGGGGCTATTCATGACCGAATTGCCCGGGCTCCAACTGTTCATTCCGGAACTGCCCTTGCTGGAGCCGTTCATGCTCGAAGCTTGACCATTCGGCGACGCCAAATTGCGGGCCGCATACTCTTCGTAGATCTTCCGCTTGGCTTCGTCGGCTGTCGCGGTGTCCGGCGACCTGGCGGCCGCTTCTTCGGCCATCACTGCCGCATGCTGGCCGTCCGGCGAAGTGTCGGGCGTCGGCGCCGATGTGTTGGCGGCGTTCGAAAACGCGAGCGAAGCGTTGGTCGCCGCGTCGGCTGCGTTCGCGTTGGGTGGAACGGGCCCCCGTTCCGCTGAGGCCGGCGGCACCGTCGTCGCGTCGATTTGGGCTGGACTCATCCGCGAGAGCAGCGACGACGTGTAGTCCGACTTGGGATGATCGACATCGGGCCGATGACACCCGCCGAGCGCCAGCGCCAACGCGGTGACCGCGATGAGTTTCGATCTCATAAGGACTCCTTTCGAGTTGTCCGCGCCATGCTCCAGCACCGCGCTTAACCAACGGTAGCACCGCCTTCGCGCTACATCAGGAGGGACGCCACCGTTTCTCGCGTCGGGATTTCCCTACGCCTCGAGGCGTGGCGAGCCGCGTAGAGCGCTGAAGCTAAACGCTGCGTCCGGTTCGTCGAGCCGCATTGCCGCGGTCGAGCTCCTTCAGCTTCTCGGCCATAGCGGGCCCGACGAAGATCTGGGGATCCGAGGGCGGCTTGAACTTGCCTTGCTTTTCGCGCGCTGCGACGCGTTCCTTGGCCATGCCGAAGGCCGCGAGCATCGAATCGGACTGGGCTAGCCCGTTCTGGAACAGCGCTTCGCCGAAGAACGTGCTCTCGCTCTGGTTGCCGCATCCGAACGAGGCGCGATCCGAGGCCGACGCGGTCATCACGAGCGTGTTGTCGTCCTTGAGGGCGTCGATGAAGCCGCCCGAGTAGCAGGCGGAGATGACGATGATCCGCCAGCGGATGCCGGCCGCGTCGAGCAACCCGCGCAGCACGGCCGGCGTCAGCGGCGCGAGCTCGAGCGGCGGCAGCGACACTTCGAGCACGTGCGAGCGGCTGCCGTGGCTAGCTAGATAGACCATCACGACGTCCGCGTCCTTGTCGATTGTCGCGCCGATTTCGTTCAGCGACTCACGCAGGTTCGTTACTGTGGCAGCGGGTGTCTCCAGCAGCGTGCGCGGATTGTTCACGAGAAGCACGGAGCGGCCGTTCGTTCCCCAGCGGTCGTCCATCACCTTTTGCGCGGCGACGACGTCCTTGCGGAACACGTCCTCACGCGCGTCGCCCGCGAAGCCCACGAAGTAGAGATCGGTGACGTTCGCGCGCTCGTCCTCGAGCGCGGATAGCGCCTCGTCGAGCACGCGAGCCTGTGCCGCCATCACCGGCTCCGAGGCCGGACTGGGATAACGGGGATCCGCGCCGTCGGCCGAGGTGACCTTCCACCAGGCCTCGTTCGGCGCGATCTCCGGCGCAACCCATATCGGCGCGATCAACACCAGTCCGCCGGCCAGCGCGCGCATCCAGCGAGCCGGCTGCCCCTGCGACAACGACAGCGCGACGCAGCGCACCGAGAACGCGAACATCCACACGATCATCAGCGCGTCGAAAGCGGTCCACGGGACTTCCATCGCCGGTGTCGGCACGAGCAGCGTCGACGGCAGCACGCGCACAAACTGCAGCAGCGGAAATCCGGCGAGCACGTATACCGGCAGGGCCAGCAACACCTCGCGCTGCGCGAACGCCAGCGCGAGCACAGCCGCGCTAAGCAGCAGGATGCCGGCGCCGAAGATCTCGGTGCCGAGACCAAGCCAGCTGAAGTATCCGTCGGCGCCGTAACGAGCCCAGTCGGTTCCCACGTCGACCAGCGCGGACACGACGAGGAGCAACAGCAGCTGGACGAGATCGACGCGGAAGTTGAGCGGCGATACGTGCATCAACAGCGGGAGGCGCAACCCGTTCGCGAGGTTGCGCCCGAGGTTCGTCGCGTGGTGGCGCAGGACCAGCGGCCGCACGCCGGACGCCTTCGAGTCGGTGCGGCGGTCGTCGCTCATGCAGCCACACCGACGCGCGCAGCGATGTACGCCTTGACGCGGTTGGGGGCAACGGGCATCACGGCGCAGCGCTGCGGTCGCTGCTCGAGGTTCGCGTAGGCCGAAGGACGTTCGGGCTCGCGGCCGATCGCTTCCTTTATCGTCGCGCTGAACTTCGCCGGCAGCGCCGTCTCGATGCAGATCAGCGGCACGGCGGGATCCCGGCGCTCCAGGCCCACCTTGATGCCGTCCGCCGTGTGCGGGTCGACGAGCGTCTTGTAGCGCGAATGCAGCCGGCGGATCGTCGCGACGCGATCGGCATGGGTGCTGACGCCGGAGACGAAGCCCGACGCCGCGACTCGTTCCCAGTGCGGCACCCCAGCGAGCTCGAAGCCGCCGGCACGATCGATGCTCGCCCACAGGTCGCGCACGACAGCGGGATCGCGGCCGACGACGTCGAAGATGTAGCGCTCGAAATTCGACGCCTTCGTGATGTCCATCGACGGGCTCGACGTCGCGTGCGTTTCGCTCGGACGCCGCGGTCGATAGCGGCCCGTGCGGAAGAACTCGTCGAGGACGTCGTTCTCGTTCGTCGCGAGGATCAGCCGGCGGATCGGCAATCCCATCTGACGCGCGACGTGACCGGCCAGGATGTTGCCGAAGTTGCCGGATGGGACGGCGAAGTCCACGGGTTCGCCCTCTTTTTTCGAGACGGCGAAATAGCCGCTGAAGTAGTAGACGACCTGCGCGGCCACACGCGCCCAGTTGATCGAATTGACGGTGCCGATACGGTAGCGCGTCTTGAACGCGGCGTCGGACGACACCGTCTTGACGATGTCCTGGCAATCGTCGAATACGCCCTCGATCGCGAGGTTGTGGATGTTCGGCTCGAGCAACGAGAACATCTGCGCCTGCTGGAACGGGCTCATCCGGCCTTTCGGCGAAAGCATGAAGACCTGGATGCCCCGCTTCCCGCGCATCGCGTACTCCGCGGCGCTGCCCGTGTCGCCCGACGTCGCTCCCAGGATGTTGAGCGTGCTCGCGCGCTTGCCGAGCGCGTACTCGAAGAGATTGCCCAGGAGCTGCATCGCGATGTCCTTGAAAGCGAGCGTCGGCCCATTCGATGCGTGCAGCAAGTGCACGCCGGGTTCCAGTTCCGTCACGGGGGCGATCGCGTCGGTGCCGAAAATCGCCTTCGTGTACGTGCGGTCGATCAGCGCCTTGAGATCGGCCTCCGGAATGTCGGTCATGAACCGCGACAGGATCGCGTGCGCAAGTCCGGGGTACGACAAGCGGCGGAGGCCGCTCAGCTCCGCGCTCGAAAGACGCGGATATTCCTGCGGCACGGCCAGGCCGCCGTCGGGTGCCAAGCCTTCAAGCAGGATGGCCGAGAACGGCTGCTGGGCGACGGCCCACGCGCCGCGCGTCGAGAGGTATCGCATGTGGCTAGCGCCTTTTCACGCTACTGAGCACGCTACTGAGCACGCTACTGAGCACGCTAATTGAGCTCCTCGAGGCGAATGCGCACGACCTTGCCGTTGACGGTCGGCAACGCCTCGATCTTTTCGATCGCGGCCACCACGTCCTTCTCGACGCAGAGGTGCGTGAGCAGGATGATGTCGGTCTGGGCCTGGCCCTCCGAAGGCTCCTTCTGGATCATCGCGTTGATCGAGATCTCGCGGTCGGCGAGGATCCGGGTGATGTCGGCAAGCACGCCCGGCTTGTCGTCGACGCGCATCCGCAGGTAATAGCTCGTCTCCACGTCGCCCATCGGCAGGAACGGCAGGTCGGCAAGCTGGTCCGGCTGGAATGCGAGGTGCGGCACGCGATGCTCCGGATCCGCGGTGTGCATGCGCGTCACGTCCACGAGGTCGGCGATCACGGCGCTCGCCGTCGGCTCCGCTCCGGCGCCGGCGCCGTAATACAGCGTCGCGCCGACGGCATCGCCCTTCACCAGCACGGCATTCATCACGCCTTCGACGTTGGCGATGAGCCGCTTCTCCGGGATCAACGTCGGATGCACGCGTAGCTCGATGCCGGCGGGCGTGCGGCGCGTTATGCCGAGAAGCTTGATCCTGTACCCGAGCTCCTCCGCGTAGCGGATGTCCTCGGCGGTGAGCTTGGAGATGCCTTCGGTGTACACCTTCTCGAACTGCATCGGCACGCCGAACGCGATCGCCGACATGATCGTGAGCTTGTGCGCCGCGTCGATGCCTTCGATGTCGAACGTGGGATCGGCCTCGGCGTAGCCGCGCGCCTGCGCTTCCTTCAGCACCGTCGCAAACGACGAGCCCTTGTCGCGCATCTCCGACAAGATGAAATTCGACGTGCCGTTGATGATGCCGGCTATCCATTGCAGCCGGTTCGCCGTAAGGCCTTCGCGCAGCGCCTTGATGATCGGAATGCCGCCGGCCACGGCGCCTTCGAACGCGACCATCACGCCTTTCTTGTGCGCGGAGGCGAAGATCTCGTTGCCGTGCCGTGCGAGCAGCGCCTTGTTCGCGGTGACGACGTGCTTGCCGTTGGCGATCGCCTCGAGGATGAAGGTGCGCGCCGGCTCGAGGCCGCCGATCAGCTCGACGACGATGTCGATGTCGGGATTGGCAAGGACCTTCTTCGCGTCGTCGGTGAGATTGACGTGGGTTGCGCCCCGGGTGAGCTCACGCGCGCGGTCGAGTGCGCGCTCGGCAATCCAGGTAATGCGGATCGGCCGGCCGGCACGGCGCGCGATCTCCTCCGCGTTGCGCTGAAGCACGTTCCACGTCCCGAGCCCGACTGTGCCGATGCCGAGCAGGCCGACCTGCAATGCTTTCATCGCTCGCTCACCATCGCTCGATCCTGATTTTCTTCATTTGCTGTCATTTTCCCTCATCTGCCCATGCCGGCCTCGCGGAACATCTGCTTGATGCCGCGCACCGCCTGCCGCGTCCGGTTCTCGTTTTCGATCATCGCGAAGCGCACGTGCTCGTCTCCGTATTCGCCGAAGCCGATTCCTGGCGAAACCGAGACCTTCGCCTTCGCCAGCAGCGCCTTCGTGAACTCGAGCGAGCCGCCGGCCCGAAACGGTTCCGGAATCCTCGCCCACACGTACATCGACGCCTTGGGAAGGTCGACCATCCATCCGGCTTCGTGCAGCCCCTTGACGAGGACGTCGCGCCGCTTCTGGTATTTCATCGCGATCTCGGCGACGCAATCCTGCGGGCCTTCGAGCGCCGCGATCGCCGCCACCTGGATCGGGGTGAACGTGCCGTAATCGTGATAGCCCTTGATTCGCGCCAGCGCCGCCACGAGGTCCTTGTTGCCGACCATGAAGCCGATGCGCCAGCCGGCCATGTTGTAGCTCTTCGACATCGTGAAGAACTCGACGGCAACCTCGCGCGCGCCCGGCACCTGCATGATCGACGGCGCCTTCCATCCGTCGAACGTGATGTCGGCATAGGCCAGATCGTGAACGACCCAGATGCCGTGCTCTCGTGCGAGCGCGACGATCTTCTCGAAGAACGGCAACTCGACGCACTGGGCCGTCGGGTTCGACGGAAAGTTGATGATCAGCATCTTGGGCTTCGGGAACAGCGTATGGATCGCGTTCTCGAGCTCGACGAAGAAATCGACGTCGGGCGTCATCGGCACGTGGCGGATGTCGCCGCCGGCGATCACGGGCCCGTAGATGTGGATCGGGTAGCTCGGGTTCGGCACGAGCACCGTGTCGCCGCGGCCTAGCGTGGCGAGCGCGAGATGCGCGATGCCTTCCTTCGAGCCGATGGTCGAGATGGCCTCGGTCTCAGGGTCGAACTCGACGCCGTAGCGACGCTGGTACCAGTGACAGATCGCGCGGCGCAGCCGCGGGATGCCACGCGACACCGAGTAGCCGTGGGTGTCGGAACGAGCCACGGTCTCGATCAGCTTGTCGACGATGTGCTTGGGCGTCGGCCCGTCGGGATTGCCCATCCCGAAGTCGACGATGTCCTCGCCCCGGCGGCGCGCGGCCATCTTGAGCTCGGTCGTGATGTTGAAAACGTAAGGCGGCAGGCGCGTGAGGCGCGCGAATTCTGTTCCGGGGGAGGTTGACATGCGGATCTTTCGGCGTAGGCGCCCGGAACCGTCCGAGCGACGTGAAAGTTTTGGCGGAGCCTACGATCGTAGCGAATTCCAGGCGTTATCGCAATGCATCATACTTGGCGAAGGTGCCCGAAGTTCGGTGGGCCGGCGCGGACCACTCGCAAGCTCATCGAAGCACGCCCGTCCTTGCCACCATCACATCATTACCATGAAATTTCACCTCTCCACCGCGAAAGGCAACATCGTCACGGGCCTCGGCCCGGGTTGGGTCCGCATTGGCGCGACCGAGTACCGCGAGAATCTCGTATTGACGCCCGAAACGGTGGTTCGCGGGTTTGCCGCATCGGGCTTCGTCGGCCTCGCCGAGCAGGAGTTCGCGGCGCTCCTCGCCTACGAGCCCGAGGTTGTGATCCTTGGCACCGGCGCCTCGATACGCTTTCCCCATCCGAGCCTAACGCGCGCCCTCACCGATGCGAACGTCGGTGTCGACGTCATGGACACCGCGGCCGCCTGCCGCACCTACAACATTCTCGCGGCGGAAGACCGCAGCGTTGTCGCGGCGCTGCTGATCGAATAAGCCCGCCTTCGCCGCCACGCATCTGCGGCGCGGTTTCCGCGCGCTATCTACTGGCACACCGTTCCAGGTGCCCGGAACACCTGCCGGATGATCGACTTGGTCTGCGTCGTCGTCTTGCCGCCGTCGTTGACGGTAAACATGAAGGTCGCAGCGTTTCCGTTCGCGAACGACACGGTGGCCGAGCCTTCCGGCGTCCGCATCACGGCGTTGACGTCCCATGGCACCGCTGAGAACGGCGGGCCCGACGTCTTGATCAGCGTCCCCGAATAAACGCCCGGCGACACCTTCGTTAGCGTAGCGGTGAGCGGAAGCGCCGCTCCCGTGAAGTCGTAGGTGAACCACGCGGCAAAGATCGCGTCGCCCTGGTGCGTCAAGTGGAGTCCCCATCCCGACTCCGTCGGCAGCCACCACATGTCCGTGTAATTGGTGGCAAGCGCCGGGTTCGCTTGCGCACCCCATGTGCAGGTCGGCACTGGGCCAAAGACCTCGCGCGTGATCGGCTTCGTTTGACTGATCCCGTTAACGGTGTAGCTGAACGTGCCGTTGTTGGCATCGCTGAAGGAGACCCTCCCCGGGCCCACGTCGATCCGCTGCACCTGATTGGGGTCGAACGGCGCATCCAGCGCGGGGCCGCTCGTGCGCATGAGCGTGCCGGCGAACGTGTTCGATCCGGTCTGGGACGCGGTCATCGACATGTACCACGCCTTGCCGTTCGCGTCGTGCGTGAACCACGTGGCGAAGATCACGTCACCCTGATGCGCGAAGTCGATGCCCCAACCCGCTTCCGATTCCGCCGGAGCGGCGTACCACATCCCCTGAAAGTTTAGCGTGGGGCTGACGCCCAGCGCCGCCGCGACGGCGGCGCCCGCGTCGAGCATCCCGGCGCCGCACACGGAGGTGTTGCAGTAGCACTGGTTCTGATCGATTGGATCGTTGTTCACGTCGAACTTGGGAGCCGTGCACGCCGGAATCGGACCGCTGCCGTCCTCGGCGCCGCTCGTCGGGAACGGGCGTGCCGTCGCTAGCAGCAGCGAGCGCACCGCGGACGGCGTCAAACCGGGCTGCGCAGACAGCAGCAGCGCGGCGGTCCCCGCGACGAGCGGCGCCGAGGCGCTGGTGCCGAACGTCAGATCGAACGCGTCGGTGTAGATTGACCCGCCTGCGGCGTTGGACACGGGTGACGTCGTGCCAGCGTTCGACGTCGACAAGATGGGATAAAGGCACGGATCGTTGACGCCGATGTTCACGCAGTTACCGGCCGGCGCGCTGATCGCGACCTCCGGCCCGAGGGCGGAGAATCCGACTCTCGTGCCCGCGTGGCGGAGACCCGCCACCGCGATCACGCCCGGGCAATTGCCCGGCGTGAACACGGGGTGCCCGTTGTTATTGCCCGCCGCAGCCACGACGACGACGCCCATCGCGTTGGCGTCAGCGATGGCGTTGATGTAGGGCTGCGGGCAAGTGCCTTCGCCGCCGAGACTCATGCTGATGACTCGCGCCGGGTTCGGATTCGTGGGGACGCCGGCTACCGGGAGGCCCGCGGACCAGCGGATCGCCGCGACGATGTCGGAATCGAATCCGAAGCACTTTCCAAGCGCTCTCACCGGGAGCACGCGGACGGTCCGTCCCACGCTGGCTATGCCGATGCCGTTGTTCGTGAGCGCGCCAATCAGGCCCGACGTCTGAGTGCCATGCCACGAGCTGTCCTCGGGCGCGTCCGTACAATCCTCGAACGGGCCACCGGACTGTCGGAGCTCCGCGATAGTGACCCAGTCGCCGGGATCGGACGGATCGGCGTCGCGTCCGTCACCGTCGTTGGCGACTTCGGCGTCGGAGACGAAGTCGTAGCCGGGCAGCAGGTTGCCGCCATTCGCCACGCGCTTGAGGTCGGGATGATCGAAGAGCACGCCCGTGTCGATCACCGCCACGACGACACTAGGACTGCCGACGGTGTAGTTCCACGCCGTCTCGGCATTGATCGCCGACCGCAGTTCCGCGGTCGGGGGGCGCAGGTACCACTGGCCCGCGGCGGGTCCGCCGGTTGTCCCGCTGATCGGTGGTCCGCTCAGATACAGCGGATCGTTCGGCACCGCCATCCGATGCCGCCGCAAATCGGGCACGGCGTATTCGACGTCGCTCTCGCTCGCTAGTCGGGCCGCGAGTTGCTGCGAGCTCATTCCATTCGCGAACACCACCTGCGTGCGCTCGCCGACGTCGGCGCCTGCGCGAAGCGCGACCCCCATGCGCTGGCCCAGCGCTTCGCGCGCGGTGAGCCTCTGAGCGCCCGCCGCGAGGGCCTCCCGCCGCAACAGTGGGGAATCCGCCTTGTACTTGACAATGACGCGTGCGGTGGGGGCGACCACCGACGTCTGCGCGACCGCTGGCGAGAGCGGCAAGGTGAGGATCGCCAGGAAGCGCGCGGCGAGCCTGAACAGCAGCGAATTGAATCTCAAGTCTTTGGGATCCGAGGATTGACGGCCGAAGGCTGACCGTAGAGCGGCTCCAGCCAGCCAAACCCAATTAAGAGTTTACCTATTGCAATTGGTTCGCGCGCCGCCTGTAAAGGACGTCAAGGATCCACCTTGCGCCATACGGTTGCGAGCCACGGTTGCTGCGCTCGCGGCATCCCGGCCGGCCGATAGTAGTGGGCAACCTCCGCGAACCCTGCGGCCTCGCCGTACGCTCGCCAGGTCTCGGGCCGGTGATAGGCGCCATAGCGCCCACGGTTCCAGCCCTCCTCGTCGCGTCCGTGCGGGTTCGAAGCGAACAGGATCCCGCGCGGCCTCAACGCATTCCGCAATTCCCGCAGCACGCGCGGCAGCTCGGCGCTCGGCACATGAAACAGCGAAGCGTTCGCGAATACGCCGTCGAAGCGGCCGGGCGGCAGGTCGAGCCGCAGGAAGTCCTGCTGCCACACTTCGCACCCGCTGTACGCACGAGCCATCTCGGCGAACCGTGCAGAGCCGTCGAGCCCGATCGCGACGTGGCCCAACGCCGCGAGCGACTTGAGATCGCGTCCGGGGCCGCAACCGAAGTCGAGGATGGTGAAAGGCGGCGTCGACTCGATGTTCGACACGAGCGCGGAGATGTTCTGGCTCACATCGTGGTCGCGCGTGCCCTCCCAGAAATCGTCGGCGCGCGCTTCGTAATGCGCGAGCGTGCCTTCCGCGATTCGCTCCGGGTCGTCGGGTTGCCGACGCGCGGGTTGCGCAATCTCGCCGGATGAGTCTTTCGTCGTCATCGCGGTGCCTGCAATGAGTCTTTCGCGTTCATCGCCGTCTAGAAAATATCGGCCTTCTTGCCGTGCGCCGCGAGTGTCTCGTCGATGAACTTCTTCCAGGCGCGATCGGGAATCCAGACGCCGGTCAGCTTGGCGGCGGCCTCGTCGACCGGTGCGTTCTCGTGGATGACGCGATACAGGAAGACGAAGGCACTTGCCCGCATGTTGACCTGGCAGTGCGCGAGGACGTTCTGGGCCGACCGCTGCTTCATCTCGTCGACGAACAGCTTGAAATCCTCGGTCGTCGGCCGGCGGAAGTCGACGGGGATGTCGAGATAGCTTACGCCCTGGCCCGCGAGGATGGTGCCTTCCGTCGCGACCGAGCCGGCGCTTTGCGGTGGCGCGAGGTTGATCACGGGGTCGTACCCAATCGTGTCGCTCTTGCGAGATACAGCGCGTCAGGCTGAGCCGACGACGAGAGGCCCGGCCGCCACCGGACGAAGTTCGCGGGCTCGCCGCGAGCGCTCGCCGACGGCGCGAACATCGACATCGCGGCGCCGCCGGCGGCCAGCGCCGCGGACACTGCGACGATCACCATTGCCGCTCGGCAAAATGCGAAGAATCGTGCCGACGGTCCCACGCGCTTACTCACCCATCTGCAAAAGCGTGCCGCGCCGCCGCGCATCGCGCATGGACCACGCGAACACGGCCGCGCCGAGCGCCAGGTACACAACGTTGAGTGCAGCGGCCGCAAAGAAGTGATCCCAGCGGAAGATGCCGCGGATCAGGAGCTCGCGCATGCCTTCGAACGTGTGCGCGGACGGAACGGCAAGCGAAATCGGCTGCAACCACGACGGCAACACCGAGATGGGGTAATAGACGCCGGACACGGGCGCCAGAATGAAGATTGCCGCCCAGGCCAGCTCTTCGGCGGAGAGGCCCAGGCGCAAAATCGCACCCGACATCGCGAGGCCAATCCCCCAGCCGAACACCAGCAGGTTCACGAAGAACGCGACGAGTGGAAGCCCGAGTGAAAATATGGAGAACCGAAACAGCAGCCAGGCGAATAGACACGCGCCGCCGACGCCAATCAGCGCCCGAACCACGCTGATCGCCAACTGCCCGACGACGTACTCGGGCAGCGTCAACGGCGAAACGAAGAGATTGCCGAGATTGCGCGCGTAGAACTCCTCGATGAACGTGAGCGACACGCCGAGCTGGCCGCGGAACAGCACGTCCCACAGCAGCACCGCGCCGATGAAAAAGCCCGGCGCGTCCTTCAGGAAGTTGTTCGTCGGCGCGAGGTAGAGCGTGAGGAACGCCCAGACGATCATCGTTACCGTCGGGTAGTACATCATCGAGACGATGCGCGTCGGCGATTTCAGGATGAGATACGCGTGCCGCCGCAGGATGGCCCGCACCCGGCGCGCGGAGGCGCCGATGCCCGTGTAGCGGACCGCAGCGGGGTCGCTCACCGCGCGACTCGTCGCGCTCACTGGACTATCCCTTCCGCGGCGCTCCCCGCAAGACCCACATCGGCGCGCCCGCGAGCGACGTCGAGAAAGACCTCTTCCATGTTGCCGCGCCCGTAGCGCTCGATCAATTCGCGCGGGCTGCCCTGGTCGACGACCACGCCGGCGCGCAGCATGATCACGTCGTCGCACATTCGCTCCACCTCGCCCATGTGGTGGGACGCGAGCAGCATCGTGCAGCCGGTGCGGCGCTGGTAGCGCTCGAGATACGTGCGCATCCGGTCGCCGACGTCGGGATCGAGCGACGCGGTCGGCTCGTCGAGCAGCAGGACGTCAGGCTCGTTCAGCACTGCCTTCGCAAGCGATACGCGGGTGCGCTGGCCGGCCGACAGGCTGCCGTACGGACGCTTCACGAAGCCGCCCAGGTCGCAATCGGCGACGACTGCGTCGATACGCTCGCGCGCGCGCCTCAGGCCGTAGAGATCCGCGAACACGGCGAGGTTCTCCGCGACGGTGAGCCGCTTCGGAAGATCCACGTACGGCGACGTGAAATTCATCCTGGGCAGGACGCGATGGCGCTCGTCGGGCATCTTCGCGCCCAGAACGGTCACGCGGCCGGCGCTGGGCATAAGCAATCCGAGCAGCATCGAAAGCGTGGTCGTCTTGCCTGCGCCGTTGCCGCCCAGCAGGGCCGTCGTCGTTCCTCCGCGCACCGCGAACGACACCCGGTCGACGGCAACGACTCGCCCGTACGATTTCGACAGGTCGGTGACGACGATCGCGGCGCTGGCGGCAGCCTTCAGCACTGGATCGTCTGCTTGCAGTACTGCGTGAGCTCGCGCACGACCGACGTCGGCCCGATCGCTTTCTGCGCCTTCGCGGGGCCGTGCTCCATCGCGAGCTTGAACTCGTACTTCCTGAAGAACGCGTCGAACTGCTCGGCGCCCACCGTCCCGAGCGCCGCGAGCTCCCCACTCGCAGCGTCGTGCTCGAGCAAAATCGCGGCGAGGGGTTGCGGCGCGGGCCCGGCCAGGACCCGCGCACCGGATGCGGGATCGTAGACGCTGTGATCGGCGCAGCAGTGGATCACCTGCGCATCGGACGTCGCCGAGCGCTTGGGCTGATAGCGGATGAACGAGACTTCGCGCGTCGGGTAGGCGAGCTTGTGCGCGCAGATCGCCGAGAACGCGACGATCGCCTTCGACGGTCCGACGCCGCCATTCCATGCGTAAGTCGTGCCGTCCTCGCGTCGCAGCGCGTTCTCCGCGACCGCCGGCTTCCCTAGATTGAGCAGGAAGCACGGAGTCGACACGAACGGGTAGTGAAAGATGTAGTTCGTCTCGGCCGCGACGCTGCTCGCCTTGAGCGGCGCGCCGTGGATGTCGACGAGGCGCGTGCGCTCGTAGAGCCGCGGCGCCGTCTCGGCGAGCGCCAACATCTGCGGCAGCGCAGCGGTGCCCGAGAGTGCCAAGCAGGACTCGAGAAACTTTCGACGCTCCAACGCTTTTCCTCCTGCAAGAATGGCGCCGTTATTTGCAGCCGCCCTTTCGGGCGACGCCCGCCGGTCAGTTCGCGACAAGCTCCCGGACGTGTTCGACGGCGCTGCGGCCGAGCGCGGACAACGAATAGCCGCCTTCCAGCGTGGAGACGATGCGGCCGTGCGCGTGCTTGGCGGCGACGGCGACGAGCTCGCGCGTAATCCACGCGAAGTCGGCGTCGGCGAATTCGAGCCCCGCGAGCGGATCCTCGCGGTGGGCATCGAAGCCGGCGGAGATGAAAATGGCCTCCGGCCGATGGCGCTCGAGCGCCGGCAGCCAGTGCTCGTTCACCGCCGCGCGGAACTCCTTGCTGCCGGCGCCGCCCGGCAGCGGAACGTTCACCATGTTAGCTGCGGGATTGTCCACGCCCGAATACGGATACAGCGGATATTGGAACGTCGATACCATCAGCACGCGCGGATCGCCGGAAAAAATGTCTTCCGTGCCGTTGCCGTGGTGCACGTCGAAATCGACGATCGCCACCCGCTCGAGGCCGTGCGTCGACAGCGCGCGCGCGGCGCCGACGGCGACGTTGTTGAACAGGCAGAAACCCATTGCGCGCCGACGCTCGGCGTGGTGTCCCGGCGGGCGCACGGCGCAAAATGCATTTCGGCACTCGCCGCGCACGACGAGATCGGTCGCGAGCACCACAGCGCCTGCCGCATGCTTCGCGGCGGTCAGCGAATGCGCGTTCATCGCCGTGTCGGGATCGAGATAATGGAGTCCGGACGAAGGACTCTCCGCTTCGATCGTGGCGATGTAGTCGCGCGCATGAACCAGTGCGAGCGTCTCGTTGTCGGCTTCGGGCGCCGTGTGATGCGTAAGATAGCTGTCGAGGCCCGAGCTGATGAGCCGGTCTCCGATGGCGCGCAGGCGGTCCGGGCACTCGGGGTGGTAAGACCCCATGTCGTGCAGCAAGAACGACGGGTGAGTGATGTACGCGGTGGGCACGAGGTTTGCTTTATTACGACGATGGCGATCGGAGTAGTCGACGCCGGCCGACGGACAGCCGGGCGGGCGCCGGACCGCTCCGGCGGGCGCTTAGGGCAATCCCGCCCTTAGGGCAATCCCGCCCTTAGGGCATCATGCATGTCCCCGACGGGTGGAGTTTAGCCCGCGCTCGCCAGTGATGACCAGACTGCCATTGCACGGTAATGTGCCGGGAAACGGCACTCTTGCCAGGAAAAGCGCCCATGACCGTTCGCCCGCTAAGCCAAACCAACGTTCCGATCGCCGAGCGGCTCGCCGCGGTCCTCACGCAGCTCGACCGCATCGTCGTCGGCAAGCGCGAGCCGCTGCGGCTCGCGTTCGCGTGCCTCCTTGCCCGCGGCCATCTGCTGATCGAAGACATTCCGGGCGTCGGCAAGTCGACGCTCGCCCAAGCGCTCGCGACGACGCTCGGGCTCAAGTACGCCCGCATCCAGTTCACGAGCGACCTGCTGCCTGCCGACGTGCTCGGCGTTTCCATTTTCGACACGGAGACACGGGCGTTCCGCTTTCATCCCGGTCCCATCTTTCACTCGGTAGTCCTGGCCGACGAAATCAACCGCGCGCCGCCGAAGACGCAGTCGGCGTTGATGGAAGCGATGGAGGAGCGGCAGGTCTCGCAGGACGGGGAGACGAGAAAGCTGCCCGATCCGTTCTTCGTCATCGCGACGCAGAACCCCGTCGAGCAGATCGGCGCGTATCCGCTGCCCGAATCGCAGCTCGACCGCTTCCTGATGGCGATCGAGATCGGCTACCCCGATCCCGCGGCCGAACGCGAGCTTCTGATCAGCGGCGATCGTCGTGTCCAGATGGGAACGCTGCAGGCCGTCGCCGATCCGCCGACGCTGCTCGAATGGCAGAAGGAAGCCGCCGGCGTGCACGTGTCGCCGGCGCTGCTCGACTACGTGCAGGCGCTGCTCGCCGCGACGCGCGGCAGCGTCGGCGGCGGCGCGGCAGACGCGGGGGCGCGACGCGGCCTCTCGCCGCGCGCCGGCTTGCTGTTGATGGCTGCCGCGCGGGCGTGGGCGCTGTTGTACGGTCGCCCGATGGTGTTGCCCGAGGACGTGCAGGCAGTATTCCCATCGGTCGCTGGCCATCGGCTCGCGGGCGGCGCACGCGCCGGCGCGCTGCAGGCACAAGCGCTGCTGCGCACCGTCGCTCTGCCCTGAGCAAAGCGTCCGCCACGCGGCGGACGCGGGCCGGCGTTTGCCGAAGTCCTTTATCCCACTGAACGACACTGAGAACGAGAAGCCGATGCCTACGCCGACGCCCGCGGCCACTCTCGCATCTGGCGCCCCGGCGGCCACGGGATCGTGGCGCGCCGGCTATCTGCAGCGCCTCTTGCGCCACGCGCCCGCGGATCACGACCCGGTCATCCTTCGGCATCAGCGGATTTACATCCTGCCGACGCGGCGCGGTTACGCGTTTCTCGCGACGCTTGGGATGGCCCTTCTTACGTCGCTCAACTATTCGCTGTCGCTTGGGTTCGTCGCGACGTTCATGCTCGCGGGGCTCGTCGCCACGGCACTGGTACACACGTACCGGAATCTGTCGGGCATCGAGCTGCGCCCGCTTGCGGCAGGTGAAACGTTCGCGGGTGCGGTCATGCCGTTCACGCTCGCGCTCGCGGGCGGCGCGATGCCGCGCTATGCGGTGATGCTGACGGCGCGCGGCTGCAGCCATGTGACCGTAGACGTGTTGCCGGATTCCGCGCTGCCCGTCGCGCTCGAGCTCCTGACGCCGCGGCGCGGTCGCATCGTGCTGGGCCGCGTGACGCTTTCGTCGGAATATCCGATGGGACTGTGGCACGCGTGGGCGTACGTGCATTTCCCGCTCGCGGGCATCGCATTTCCCACGCCGGAAGTCGATCCGCCGCCGTTGCCTCCGGGCGACTTCGGCCAGGACGACGCGTCGGTCGCGCGCGGCTCTGATGCCGATCTCGCAGGCCTCCGCGCCTACCAGCCGGGCGACCCGTTGCAGCGCATCGCATGGAAATCGGTCGCGCGCGGGGCGGGCTGGCACACGAAACAGTTCGAGGGCGGAAGCGGTGGCGGGCGCGTCGACCTCGTGTGGGACGCGCTGCCCGCGACCCTTCCGTCGACGAACAAGATCGCGCGCCTCACCGCGTGGGTGCTCGCCGCAGAGCGCGCGGCGAGGCCCTTTGCATTGCGCGCTCCGGGCGTTTCGCTGCCCGCCGGGCAGGGCCGCGACCACCGCCGCGCCGCGCTGACCGCGCTCGCCTTGCTGCCGGAGCAAGCGAGCTAGGGCCGGTTGCCCTGGTCGAAAGCGCCCGCGGGCCCAGCCGATGGAAGCGTCCTATCTCTTTTTCAGGAAACAGCGCCGGGCGCCGATGGCACCGGCCGACGACACGCTGTCGCTCGGGCAGGTGCGCTGGCTCGGCGCGCTCATGCTCGCGACGCAGCTGCCGATGCTCGCGTTCGTGCCGTTGTGGATCGCCGTCCTCGGCATCTCGCTCGTTGCGCTGCGCTTCGTCGTGATCGAGCGCGCGGCGCGCCATCCCGAGAGGCCGCCGTCGATCATCCGCTCGTGGGTGCTGGGCGTTCTCGCCGTCGTGACGGCCCTCGCGATTCGCGAGCACATGGGCTATTTCATCGGTCGCGATCCATGCGTCGCCTTCCTCTTCGCGCTCATCGGCATCAAGTATCTCGAGACGCGCCGCCTGCGCGACGGCACGCTGATCGTCTGCCTCGCGTGCCTCCTGATCGTGACGCCGTTCTTCTACAGCCAGTCGCTGCTCGCCGCCGCGGCAGCGATCCCGGCGGTCATCCTGCTCGGCAGCACGCTACAGACGCTCGCGCGGCCGCCCGTGCTCGGCACCGTGCAGGGCGGCTGGCGGACGCCGCTCGCCGTGACGGTGAAGATGTTCGCGCAGGCGATTCCGCTCGCCGTGATCCTGTTCGTGCTGTTTCCGCGCGTGTCGGGACCGCTGTGGGGAATGCCGGCCGATCACGTGGGAAGCACCGGTCTTTCCGACCACATGGCGCCCGGCAACATCAGCGAGCTCTCGCTCTCCGACTCCGTCGCGTTCCGCATCGACTTCGAAGGCCCGGTGCCGCCGCCGTGGCTGCGTTATTGGCGCGGACCGGTGCTCGCCGATTTCGATGGACGCGAGTGGACGATGCGCGCTCAGCGCCCGGCGGGATCGTTCCCGCGATCCGAGGGCGCGTCGGTCTTCTACACGGTCATGCTCGAGCCGCACTGGAAGCCGTGGCTCTTCGCGCTCGACATGCCCGGCAGCCTTCCGCAAGTGACGGACGGCGATCCCGGGACGCTGCGCAGCGATGTCGACGCGATGCTGACGCGCGACCAGCAGATCATAGCCCGGCTGCCGGTGACGCAGCCGATCCGTTACCTGCAGTCGTCGACGTTGCGCGACCACTATCCGGCGGGCCGCGGCGGCGACGTCGAGGCCGATCGCCGCGAGCATCTGCAGTTGCCCGACGAAGGCAACACCAACCCGAAAACGGTCGCATTCGCGCGCGAGCTCAGAAGCAGGCTGCCTGGCGACGCGGCCTATGTCGACGCGGTGCTCGACTGGTTCCACCACGAGGCGTTCTTCTACACGCTGACGCCGCCGCTGCTCGGGGCCAATCCCGTGGACGAGTTCCTGTTCGGCACGCGCCGCGGTTTCTGCGAGCACTACGCCAGCGCGTTCGTCGTCATTCTGCGCGCGGCCGGCATCCCCGCACGGGTGGTGACCGGATACCAGGGCGGCTCGATCAATCCCAACGGCAACTACATGATCGTTCGCCAATCCGACGCGCACGCATGGGCCGAGGCCATCATCGGCGGACAATGGCGCCGCTTCGATCCAACGGCAGCGGTCGCGCCCTCGCGCATCCAGCTCGGCCTCGGCGGCTCGCTGCCGGCGAGCGAGCAGGTGCCCATGCTCGCGCGGCTCGACGAATCGTTCCTGAAGTCGCTGCAGCTGTCGTGGGACGCGTTGAACCACGATTGGCGGCGCAACGTGATCGGCTTCAATTTCGACCGACAGCGCGCGCTGTGGCGCGAATGGCAGCTCAATTCGCTTGCCCCGTGGCAGCTCACCGCGCTCGTTGCGGCAATGGCGTCGGCGTGGATCGGCGGCCTGCTCGGCTGGCTTGCATGGAGGCGCCGGCGGCAGGACCGGGCGCGTGCGCTGTGGGACCGCGTGTGTACTCGGCTTGCGCGCGCCGGCCTGCCGCGCGCCGCCTACGAGGGGCCGCTCGACTACGTCTCGCGCGCCGCTGCGCGCTGGCCGCAGTTCGCGAAAGCATTCGCCGTCATCGGCGAGTCCTACGCGGAGCTGCGCTACGGACCGGTTTCCGCGCACGCCGACACGACGCTCGAGCGCGCTTCGGCGTTGTGGCGCCTTCGCCGAGCGGTGCGCATCCTGCCGCCGACGTCGGCGCTGCGCCGCGCAGCGCCCGCGGCGACGTAGCCGACCGCACGGCTTACAACAACGCGTCGCGATCCAGCCCACGGCGCTTCAAGCGCTGCCGCAGCTTTTCGAGCGCTTCGGTCTGGATCTGCCGCACCCGCTCGCGGGTGACGCCGATCTCGCGGGCGAGCTCCTCGAGAGTCGCGACCTCGCGGTCGTTCAATCCGTAGCGGCGCTCGATGACCGTCCGCTGGCGCTCGTTCAACTCCTCGAGCCACATGCGAACCCACCCTTCGATCTCGGTGTTGTGCAGCACGATTTCCGGCGACAGCGCGTCCTCGTCCGCCAGGGTGTCGCCGATCGATGTGCCGCCCTCGCGGTCGATGGGAGCGTCGAGGGACGTCGTCCGCTCGTTGTAGCCCAGCACCTTGCGCACCTGCTCGACCGGCTTGCCGAGAAGATGCGCGACGTCGTCGAGCGCCACGTCGCGGCCTTCCGGCAAGCCGTGCATCTCGAGATGGCGCAACGCGCGCAGCACGACGTTCAGTTCCTTGACGACGTGAGCCGGCAGCCGCACGGTACGCGACTGGTTCATGATCGCGCGCTCGACCGCCTGACGAATCCACCAGGTCGCATAGGTCGTGAAGCGAAATCCGCGCTCGACATCGAACTTGTTGAGCGCGTGGATGAGGCCGAGGTTGCCTTCCTCGATCAGATCGGGCAGCGCGAGGCCGCGATTGGTGTAATGCTTCGCGATGCTGACGACGAGCCGCAGGTTGTGCTCGATCAGCCGCTGCCGCGCCTCGAAGTCGCCGCCCGCCATGGCCCGGGCGAGCGTGCGCTCTTCGGCCGCCGAAAGCAGCACGTGCTGGCCAATCTCGTTCAGGTAGATCTGCGTGACATCGTTGACGATGTCCGCGCCCAGTCCCGGCGCCGGCTCGGGAAGCGGCAGCTCCCGCGTCCATCGGTCCGGTTCGGCGCGCGCCGTCGCGTGGTCGTCATCGTGCCCGCGCTCGGACGATGCGTGGCCGCTATCTCCCGCGGACTCGAAGCCCGGCAGGTCGAGATCGGGATCGTCTTCGGCCGATGGCCTCGCGGTCATTGGATTGCCCGCCGCGCTACGCGCTTCGGGACTTGTTCGCCCTCGGGGCGCGCCGAGGGCTCACGCGGGCGGCAGATAGCGAAGCGGATCGACCGGCTTCCCCTGCCGGCGAATCTCGAAGTGAAGCTTGACCTGATCCGCGTCGGTGTTGCCCATCTCGGCGATCTTCTGTCCCTTCGCGACCTGCTGGCCTTCCTTCACCAGGATCTCCTTGTTGTGCGCATAGGCCGACAGGTACGTGCCGTTGTGCTTGATGATGATGAGCTTGCCGTAGCCGCGGAGCCCAGTCCCCGCGTACACGACCTTGCCGCCTGCGCTCGCGGCGACAGGCTGCCCCACCGCGCCGGCGATGTCGATCCCCTTGAGGCTCGTGGCTTCCGAGAATCCCGTCAGGATCCTGCCTCGCGCGGGCCACACCCAGTCGACTCTCTCGTCGCCGTCCGCTACCGGCGGCAGGGGTCTCGGTTCGACGCGCGCAACCGCCGGCGGTTCCGCCGCGGGCGCGGGGATCGGCGCCGGCGTGACTCGGGGCGTTGCCGGCGCCGGTTGAGAAGCCCCGGCGGGACTTGGAGACGCAACGGCGGGTGATGGTGCCGCTGACGTCATCGGCGCGGCGGAGGCCAACGCAGCACCGCGTTGCACATCGCGCAAAGCCTGCTCCGAGTAAGGCTCCTTGATCGCCTTGGGCTGCGTTTTGTACGCCTCCGAATTGCGAGCGGACGGCGGCGGCACGGCGATGATCGCAGGTGCGGCGGCCTGAGGCGCGATTGCAACGGGCGGGACCGGAGCCTGCGGCACGCCCACAGGCGATTCCGTGCGCAAAGGCGCCGTCTGCACACCGGCGGCGCTCGAGGCGGGCTCGCTCGGCGATGTGAGACGCAGCACCTGGCCCACGCGCAGCACGTTGATGTTGTCGATGTTGTTCCACGCGGCAAGCTCGCGATAGTCGATGCCGCGCTCGGCGGCGATCTGCCGCAGCGTGTCGCCGCGCTTCACCGTGTAGGTGGGAGGAGCGGGCTGCGCGGCGACCTCCGCTGGCGGTGTCTCGGCGGGCGGCGCAGCGACGACCGGCGGCGGACGCTGCGTGCGATCTTCGACGGGGGCGGGCTGCCGGCTGGCGCACGAAGCGAGCAGGAGGATCATCGCCGCAGCCGGCAGCACTCTCGACGCCACTGTGCGAACGTCGTCAGCAATACGTGCGAGCGGCATCGATGACAATGTTCAGGCGAGTCCGGGAAGCAGCGGAACAAATCTTACCGGATCGTAGGTGTGCTCCCGGCGACCTTCGGGGGTCGACTGGATCACGGTCAGCCTTTGCACGCCGTCGCCCACTGCACCATGTTGCGCGAGCGGCAATATCATGCGGCCCCCTGGCTTCAGATACTTGAACAGCACGTCCGGCACGCGCGACGTTCCGGCGGTGACGACGATCGCATCCACCGCGAGCTCCTCGCCGAGGTCGGACATGCCGTCGCCGTGCATCAGGCGCACGTTCTTGACCTTCAGCGCTTGCAGGTTGCGCCGCGCCTTGGCAAAGAGCGCGTGGATGCGCTCGACCGAGTACACCTCGCCGGCGAGCCGCGCGAGCACCGCCGTCTGGTAGCCGCAGCCGGTGCCGATCTCGAGCACGCGTTCGAGCGGCGTCCCCGCGCGCGCGAGCTCGCTCATCCGCGCGACGACCCAGGGCTGCGATATCGTCTGCCCGCTGCCGATCGGCAGCGGGACGTTCTCGTACGCGCGCGTCGCGAGCGCCTCGTCGACGAAGATGTGCCGCGGCGTCGAGTTCATCGCCTCCAGCACGAGCTCGTCGCGGATTCCGTCGGCACGCAGCCGCTCGACCATCCGGTTGCGCGTGCGCGTCGACGTCATCCCGATGCCTGCCATCTTCGCCCCGAGCGTGCCCATTACCCCCCCTTTAACTCCCGCTCACTGCGCGAGCCACTGCGTGAGCCGCGGCAGCGCTTCGTGATTCGTAAGGTCGATCTGCAGCGGCGTCACCGACGCATAGCCCTGCTCGACGGCGTGGAAATCCGTGCCCTCGCCCGCGTCGGCGGCGGCGCCGGCTGCACCGACCCAATACACGGTCTCGCCGCGCGGATTTCTCGTCCTGACCACGTTCTCGGCCTTGTGGCGGCGACCGAGGCGCGTGATGCGGTAGCCCTTCAGCATCGCGCGCGGACGATCGGGCACGTTGACGTTGAGGAGGTGCGGACCGAGCGACTGTCGCTCATGATTGTCGAGGAGCTCGAGCGCGACCGTCGCGGCCGTGTCGAAATGCGCGCCCTCCTTCGACGCGAGCGAGATCGCGATCGATGGAATGCCGAGGAGAAAGCCCTCGGTCGCCGCGGCGACAGTACCGGAGTAGATGGTGTCGTCGCCCATGTTCGCGCCGAGGTTGATCCCCGAGACCACGAGATCCGGCAGATGGTCGAGCAACCCCGTCACCGCGAGGTGAACGCAGTCGGTCGGAGTTCCGTTGACGAACAGGAAGCCGCTCGGCGCGCGCCGTACCATCAGCGGGCGGTCGAGCGTCAGCGAATTCGAGGCGCCGCTGCGATCGGCTTCGGGCGCTACCACGGTCACCTCGGCGCGCGAGGCTAGCGCGACGGCGAGGCGTTCGAGCCCCGGAGCGAAATAGCCGTCATCATTGGAGAGCAGGATGCGCATGGGACCGCATCGATTATAACCGTCGCGAACCGCACCGGCCCGAAGAAGCCGCCGCTCCGCACGCGGCACATTGCGGCACACGCGCATTGCGATTTGCATCGGCGGCCCGATCCACTATGCTCACGCCGCCGGCGAACCGTCCCTTGCCTCGTCGCGTGAAGAGACGAATCGATGACTCCAGCCGCCCCGTCGGATCTCGCCCGCGAGCGACGCCTGCTCGCTTCCATCACGCTCGCGCAACTCTTCGCGCGCGATCCCGGCCGGTTCTCACGACTGTCATTCGAGTGGGACGGCTGGCTGTTCGACTTCTCGAAGGAGCGCCTCGGCGCCGATACACTGTCACTGCTGGTCGACCACGCCATCGAATCGGGACTTGCGGGATGGATCGCAGCGCTCTTCGCCGGCGAAAAGGTGAATCAATCGGAGCGTCGTCCCGCGCTCTACACCGCACTGCGCCAGGCAGACGATACGCCGCTCGTCGTCGACGGGCGCAACGTCATTCCGGACGTCCGCATTGCGCAGGTAAAGATGCGGAGGATGGCAGCGCAGATACGTGGCGGCGTCCGCGCAGGCTGCACGGGCCGGCCCATTCGCGCGGTCGTCAATATCGGCATCGGCGGCTCGGATCTCGGCGCGCACCTCGTGTGCTCGGCGCTCGCCGAGCCGCCGCCCGCGCGAGGCGACGCCGTTCGGAAGACCCAGGGGGTGGACGTCGCGTTCGTGTCCAACGTCGATCCCGCGCACCTGACGCGCGCCCTGGCGCCGCTCGACCCGGCGGCGACGCTGTTCGTCGTCACGTCCAAATCGTTCACGACGCAGGAAACGCTCGCCAACGCCGCCAGCGCGAAGGCGTGGCTCGTCGCGGCGCTCGGCACGGGCGTCGACGTCAATGCGCATTTCATGGCGACGACGGCGAATCCCGATGCGGCGCAGTCGTTCGGCATTGCGGTCGCCGACATCCTTCCATGGTGGGATTGGGTCGGCGGCCGCTATTGCCTGTGGTCCCCGGCCGGATTTCCGATCGCGCTCAAGCTTGGCTTCGAACGCTTCGAAAAGCTCCTGGCTGGCGCCGCGAGCATCGACGTGCACTTTCGCGAGACGCCGTTCGACCGCAACGTGCCGGTCCTGCTCGGTCTCGTCGGCTGGTGGAACGCAACTCACCTGAAGCACGTGGAGCGGGTCGTCGTTCCCTACTCGCAGGCGCTGGCGCATTTGCCTTCGCACCTGCAGCAACTGGTCCTCGAAAGTCACGGCAAGCGCGTCGGACGCGACGGCGGCGCGTTGACCGAGGCTCATTCGCCGGCGGTGTGGGGCGACGTCGGGAGCAACAGCCAGCACTCGTTCTTCCAGTGGCTGCACCAGGGGCCGCGAGAGGCTCCCGTCGAGTTCATCGTACCGCTCGCGGCGGCGCAACCGATCGCCGACCAGCAGACGCTACTCGTGGCGAATGCGCTCGCGTCCGCACGGGCGCTGATGATCGGGCGCGCCGCGGACGAGATCCGAACGGACCTTGCCGCCACGGGACTAACGGGTCCGGAACTCGACGCGGCCATCGCGGCGCGCGTATGCCCCGGCGATCGCGCCTCCACAATGATGCTGATGCCGGAGCTGTCGCCATTCAGGCTCGGACAGCTGCTCGCGCTCTACGAGCATCGAACCTTCGTCGAGGGCATGCTGTACGGCCTCAATCCGTTCGACGAATTCGGCGTGGAACACGGCCGGACGCTCGCGCGGCCGATCGCGGCGTCGCTGTCCGTGGGCGCCGCGTTGCCAACCGACACCGACGCGTCGACGCGCGGGCTCGTCGCTTACGTGCGCTCCGCTTACGTGCGCGCGCGAAGCGCGGGCGGAAGCTAGCTCCGCCGACGCATCAGCGGCAGCAACGAGCGCGCGGCAATCAACGGCGCGCGCGGATCTCCGCCAGCGCGCCCTTGCATCGCGCCGAGAGATACGCGGCGTTCGCTTCGAGGCACTGCATCGCGCGCCCGCCGCCGAGCTGCACGTTCGCGCAGTAGGACCGGAATTCGGGACCGCACAGCTCGCGCGTCAGCATGAGCTCCTCGCGCATCGAGGCCGGCTGCCCGGTGCCCGTCGCCGCACCCTGCCTGCCGGCGGGCGCCGGCGGAGACCTTGCAGGCGCGCCCGCGGAGCCCGTTGCCCCAGCCGACGACGACGCGGGGACGCCTGCGCTCGCGGGCGCCGCAGCGGGGGCGCTACCCATTGCGGGGCCAAGAGCCTTCTGGCATCCGGACGACGCCTTGTCGAAATTGTTCTTCAGGCATTGCAGCGCTTCCGCGCCGCCCGTCGGAACGCCCGCACAGTTGGCCTGGAAGTCACCGCGGCACGATTGGCGGATCGCGTTTTGCTGTTGCGGCGTCGGCTGCTGCGCGGCAGCGGTGAGCGGCAACAAAGCTGTCACCACCGCGACCAGCAGCGCCCTTCGCGCCTTGTG
>Ga0207691_10001199_pt1 | contig 25800 bp, 24 predicted proteins | sample KBSM13metaG_FD_184327 | JGI IMG/M metagenome (GOLD analysis project Ga0207691, IMG submission 184327) | Miscanthus rhizosphere microbial communities from Kellogg Biological Station, Michigan, USA - KBS M1-3 metaG (SPAdes) (version 2) | ecosystem: Host-associated > Plants > Roots > Rhizosphere >...
GTTTGGCGACGCCCGCGCGCTCGAGCGTCAGCGTGACCTTGGTTCCGGGCGCGCCGCGCAGCGGTCCCTGGCTGTCGTCGTCCTCGCCGTCCACCGGCTTGCCGTCGACCGCGGTGATGACGTCGCCGGACTTGATGCCGGCGCGCGCGGCCGGCGTGTCGTCGATCGGCGACACGACCTTGATGGTGCCGTCGGGCTGCACCTGCACCTCGACGCCGATGCCGGCATACGCGCCGTTGGTCTCCTCGTCGAAGGCCTCCGCGTCGTCCTTCTCCAGGTACGCGCTGTGCGGATCCAGGTCGAGCAGCAGCCCCTTGATCGCCGACTGCATCAGCTTGCGGTCGGTCACCGGCTCGACGTACGCCTCGCGCACCGCGTCGAACACGCCGACGAAGCGGCGGATCTCGTCCAGCGGCACTTTCGTCGCCGCGCTTTCGGCAGCATCGGGATCATCGGCCGGTGCGACCTCGGCCGGCTGCGGCTGCGACGGCAGCTGCGGCGCGGGCGTGGCCGGGGTCGTGGGCGGCGCCTGCTGCGCCAGCGCGGGAAGCAACTGCAGGCCCAGCAGCAACGCAAAGCAGGGACGAAGACGCATGCGGGGACTCCTGGCGCAACGGTGCGGCGAAGATGGCGCGCGGCGATTATGCGGGCCCGGTCGTGAGCCGCGCGAACACGGACGCTCGTGCCGGTGTCAGCGTTTCTGCAGCCAGCCGACCGGATCGGTCGGGTGTCCGTCGCGGCGCAGTTCGAAATACAGCGCCGGCTTGCCCGGCGCGCCGGAGTTGCCGACGCTGGCCAGCGCGTCGCCGCGCTTGACGGTGTCGCCGGTGTCGCGCAGCAGCGCCTCGTTGTGCGCATACAGGCTCATGGTGCCGTTGCCGTGGTCGACGATCAGGATCAGACCGTAGCCATTCATCCAGTCGGAAAACACGACGCGTCCATCGGCAACGGCGCGAACCGTCGTGCCGGTCGGCGCGGCGATGAGCACGCCCTGGCTGGTACCGCCGTCGGGCAGCGTGCCGCCGAACCCCGCGAGCAGGGCGCCCGACACCGGCCAGCCGAGCCCGCCCACCTGCAGCGGCGCGGCGTTGGCGATCGCCGGTGGCCGTGCTCGCGCCGGCGTGTCGTGCGAAGCGGCCTTGCGCTGGGCTTCGCGTGCAGCGGCGGCGCGCAGCTGAGCGAGCAGCCGTTCCAGTCCTTTCGCGTCGCGGCCGAGCGCCTGCTCGCGCTGCGCGCGGTTGCGGTAACGCGCGTCCAGCTGCGACACCACCTGCGCGCGTGCCTTGCGATCGCGCTCCAGTTGCGCCAGCTCTTCGCGCTGCGCGACCTGCTCGGCATCCAGGTGGCTGCGCGCCTGCGCGATCTGCTGTTCGACGACTTCCAGTGCATGCAGTTGCGTGGTCAGCGCGGCGATGCGCTGCGCGCGATCGCGTTGCAGGTAACGATGCAGCGCGAGCAGCCGATTGGCGTCGGCCACGCGATCCTGGGCCAGCATCAGCTTCAGCGGCGCCGCATCGCCGACGGCATAGGCGGCGCGCAGCAGCGTCGCCAGTTCGCGGCGTTGCGCGGCGAGATTGGTTTCCATCGTCGCGCGACGCTGCTGCAGTGCGAGCAGCGACGCCTGCTGTTGCGCCAGCTGTTGCCGGGTTTCGCTCAGGACGCGGCTGGAATGGCCAAGCTGCTCGTCGGCGCTGCGAAGTTCGCGCGAAGCGGCGCTGCGCCGGCCTTCGATCTGGCGGCGTTCGGCGGCGACGTCCTTGAGCTCGCGCTTGATCCGGTCGAGCTTGCGCTCGGCCTCGCGGCTGCTTTGCGCGACGACGGACGGGATCGAGAACGCGAGCAGCGCGATCACCGCGATTGCGCTGGCGAGGACGCGCGCCGGACGCATCAGGCGGGAACGATCAGGCTGTCGCCGCTCATCTCCGCCGGTTTCGGCAGCCCGAGCAGGTCGAGCAGGGTCGGGGCGACATCGCGCAGCGCGCCACCGTCGCGCAACGTCGCGTCGCGATCGCCGACGTACACCAGCGGCACCGGGCCGACGGTATGCGCGGTGTGCGGCTGGCCGGTGGCGGGATCGCGCATCATCTCCAGGTTGCCGTGGTCGGCGGTGATCAGCAATGCGCCTCCGACCGCGCGCACCGCATCGCTGACGGCGCCCACCGCCAGGTCGACGGCTTCGGCGGCCTGGATCGCCGCAGCGATGTCGCCGGTGTGGCCCACCATGTCCGGGTTGGCGATGTTGCAGACGATCACGTCGAAGCGCCGCGCGGCAATCGCATCGACCAGTTTCGCGGTGAGTTCGGGACAACTCATTTCCGGTTGCAGGTCGTAGGTCGCAACCTTCGGGCTCGGCACCAGGATGCGGGTTTCACCGGGATACGGGTCCTCGCGGCCGCCGCTGAAGAAGAACGTCACGTGCGCGTACTTCTCGGTCTCGGCGATGCGCAGTTGCGTCATGCCGCGCTCGGCCAGCAACTGCCCCAGGGTATGGGTGAGGTTGTCGGGGCCGAAGGCGACCGGCGCCGGAAGCGTCGCGTCGTATTCCGTCAGGCACACGAAGCGTGACAGTCGCGGCCTGCGCGCGACGAACCCCTGGAAACCGGGAGCGACGAACGCAGCGGTCAGCTCGCGCGCGCGATCGGCGCGGAAATTCATGAAGACCACCGCGTCGCCGTCGGCGACCCTCGCGCCGAACGGGTGCGCGCCGCCGTCGATCACCGTCGGCGCGACGAATTCGTCGGTTTCCCCGCGCGCGTACGCCGCCTCGAGCGCGGACGCCGCATTCGTAGCGCGATGATCCGAAGACGCGTCGACGATCGCGTCCCACGCCCGCCGTACGCGCTCCCAGCGATTGTCACGATCCATGGCGTAGTAGCGGCCGCTGACCGTCGCGATGCGCGCGTTGCCCAATGCATCGCACTCGCGCTGCAGCGCGGCCAGGCTCGCCGCCGCGGATTTCGGCGGCGTGTCGCGACCGTCGAGGAACGCGTGCATCGCGACCCGCGGGACGCCGGCGCGCCTGGCCAGGTCGAGCATCGCGAACACGTGCCGCTCGTGGCTGTGCACGCCACCGGGCGACAGCAGGCCCATGACATGCAGGGTGCCGCCGCTGGCGATCGCCGCGTCGCAGGCCGCGCGCAGTTCGGGATTGGTGAAAAAGCTGCCGTCCTCGATCGCGGCGTCGATACGGGTCAGGTCCTGGTAGACGATGCGGCCGGCGCCCAGGTTCATGTGCCCGACTTCGGAGTTGCCCATCTGCCCGTCGGGCAGGCCGACGTGGCGGCCGGAGGTCTCGATCAGCGTGTGCGGGCACGTCGCCCACAGCGCGCGCCAGTGCGGCAGGTCGGCCTGGGCCAGTGCGTTGTCCTGCGGATCGTCGCGATGGCCCCAGCCGTCGAGGATGAGCAGTACCACGGGCCTGGGACGGTTCGGTCGCTCGCTGGATGGCACGTCTGGACGACCCGGTGACTTCGGACAGGTGCGGATTGTAGCCAACGGTTGCAGGATGCCAGTGCGAGGACGGCTAAACCGAGCTCGCCCCCACTGCATCCAATGCTGTCGACACCGACCACAGAAGGCCCGCCATGATCCGCCTGCGCATCGCCCCGCTCGTCCTCGCCCTCGCCGCCACCATGCCGCTCGCGTCGGCCGCCCAGGACAACTCGATCGACAAGGTCAACGGCAGCATCGACGCCGAAGCCGGCCAGACCTACGGCAGCCTGGAAACCGTCAACGGCAGCATCCGCATCGGCGACGGCGCACGCACGGGCACGGCGGAAACCGTCAACGGCAGCATCAAGGCCGGCAACGACATCCACAGCCGCGGCCTGACGACGGTCAACGGCAGCATCCACCTGGGCACGCACGCACTGGTCGACGGCGACATCGAAACGGTCAACGGCGGCATCTTCGTCGATCGCGGTGGTCGCGTGGCCAAGGACGTCACCACCGTCAACGGCGCGATCGGGCTGGTCGGCACGGATCTGGCCGGTGGCATCGATACCGTCAACGGCGACATCACCGTCGGCATCGGTTCGCACGTGCACGGGGGCATCAAGGTCGAGAAGCCGGGCACCAGCTGGATGCCGATCCACATCGGCAAGCACACGCCGCCACGCATCATCATCGGACCCAACGCCATCGTCGACGGACCGCTCGTGTTCGAACGCGAGGTCAAGCTGTACGTGCATTCGAGCGCGCGCATCGGCAGCGTCACCGGTGCCACCGCCGTTCGTTTCAGCGGCGCGCAACCACCGCAGGACTGAGGGCGCCGTTGCCGGCCATGCTGCGAACTGCGTCAATCACTTCGCAACGCAGGCGGGCGTAGACTCCGGGGTTCCGTTCGACGGGACCCCAGCATGCCGCGACATCTTCTTGTTTGCCTCGCCGCCACCGTTGCCCTGGCCGCGTGCCAGCGCGAACAGGCCGCACCCCCAGCCACCGCAACTCCGCCAGCCACCACGCCGCCAGCGGCGAGCGCGCACGACTTCAAGCCTGCGATCGATGCCGGCGATTTCGTCGAACACGTCAAGGTGCTGGCGTCCGACGACTTCGAGGGCCGCGGTCCCGGTACGCCGGGCGAGGACAAGTCGGTCGAATACATCAAGGCGCAGATGCAGCGCATCGGCCTGAAGCCCGGCAACAACGGCGAATGGTTCCAGACCGTGCCGATGGTCGAGACCACCGCCGATCCCAACACCACGCTGACGCTCAACGTCGACGGCAAGCCGCGCACGCTGAAGATGGGCAGCGACATGGTCATCGGCACCACCAGCGGCAAGCCGGACGTCAGCATCAAGGACAGCCCGCTGGTGTTCGTCGGCTACGGCGTCAATGCGCCCGAGCAGCACTGGAACGATTACGCCGGCCTGGACGTCAAGGGCAAGACGGTGGTGATGCTGGTCAACGACCCCGGCTTCCACGTCAACGATCCGAAGCTGTTCGAAGGCAAGCGGATGACGTACTACGGCCGCTGGACCTACAAGTACGAGGAAGCCGCGCGCCAGGGCGCCGCTGCCGCGCTGATCATCCACGACACGCCCGGTGCGTCGTACGGTTGGGACGTGGTCAAGAACTCATGGTCCGGCGCGCAGTACGCGTTGCCTGCCGGCAGCGATCCCGATCCGCGCCTGCCGGCGCAGGGTTGGCTGACCGGCGACCAGGCGAAGTCCCTGTTCGCCGACAGCGGCCTGGACCTGGACGCATTGCGTGCCGCTGCCAACAAGCCCGGCTTCAAGCCGGTGTCGATGAAGGCGACGCTGTCGCTCGACCTCAAGAGCACGATCACGCAGAAGCAGTCGCGCAACGTCATCGGCCGCCTCGACGGCACCACGCATCCCGATGAAGCCATCGTCTACATGGCGCACTGGGACCACCTGGGCAAGCATCCGGACGAACCGGGCGACAACATCTACAACGGCGCGGTCGACAACGCGAGCGGCGTGTCCGGCATCCTCGAGATCGCCGAGGCGTTCAAGCACCAGCAGCCGGCGCCGGAGCGGTCGGTGCTGTTCGTGTCGGTGACGTTGGAAGAGTCCGGCCTGCTCGGTTCGAAGTACTACGTCGCGCACCCGGCGATTCCGTTGGACAAGACCGTCGGCGTGATCAACCTCGACGCGCTCAGCGTGGACGGCAAGACCCGCGACCTGACCGTCGTCGGCATGGGCAGTTCGCAGCTGGAGGACGTGCTCAAGGGCGTGGCCGACACGATGGGGCTGGGCCTGCATAGCGAATCGCATCCAGAGGCGGGTGGCTACTTCCGCTCCGATCACTTCAACTTCGCCAAGGCCGGCGTGCCGGCGCTGGACATCGGCAGTGGCGACGACCTGATCGAAGGCGGCACCGCGGCGGGCGAAAAGGCGGGCAAGGACTACAACGATCACCGCTACCACAAGCCCGGCGACCAGTACGATGCGGCGACGTGGAAGGTGGAGGGCGTGGTCGAGGACCTCGATGCCGCCTATGCCGTCGGTCGCGAGCTGACCGGTTCGCAGCAGTGGCCACAGTGGTATCCGAACAGTCCGTTCAAGGCCGCGCGCGACAAGATGATGGCGGGCAAGGTGGCCGTCGCACCCGCGCCGTAAGCGCAGTCGTCATCGCAGCATCCGGGACGGCGCCTACGGGCGCCGTCCTGCCGTCGGGACTTTGCAAGCGCAAAGCGGCGGTGCAAGCTGCCCTGACTCCCGGGGAGCGCTGTCCATGACCACTGCCTATTGGTGCATCCTGATCGCGGCGTTGCTGCCGTACCTGTGGGTCACCGTCGCCAAGGGCGCGGGCGCGCGTTACGACAACCGCGATCCGCGCGGCTGGCAGGCGCGCCAGGACAATCCGCGCAGCCATCGCGCCAATGCGGCGCAGTTGAACGCGTTCGAAGCCTTCGCGCCGTTCGCGGCGTCTGTCCTGATGGCACAGGCGGCCGATGTGGATCCGGCGCAGATCGCACGCCTGGCGATCGCGTTCGTGGTGCTGCGCGTGCTGCATGGCCTTTTTTATGTCGCCGGCATCCACGCGCTGCGCAGCCTGGCCTGGGGCGGCGGATTCGCCGTGGTGGTGTGGCTGATGGTGAAGGCGGCGCAACAGGTGTCCTGAACCAGCCTGGTCGGACCGCGACCGACGTCGCTCCCGCAAAAGCGTTTCTGCTTCGCGCTATCCGGCGATCAGGCGCACGCGCGCGAAGTTGCGCTTGCCGATCGCGAGCACGCCGGTGAAGCCCGGCACGAACACGCGTTGCGGGTCCTCGAATACCTCGCCGTCCACGCGCACCGAGCGTTCCTTGAGCTTGCGGTTGGCTTCCGAATTGCTCGGCGCCAGGCCGGCCGCGGTGAGCAGCGCCGCGATGCGCAGGCCTTCGGCGGGCACGGGGACGTCGGTCAGCGGCAACGTCGCGGTGTCGCCTTCGCCACGCACGGCGGCGTTCCAGCCGGCGACGGCGGCGTCGGCCGTTTCGGCACCGTGGAAGCGCGCGGCGAGTTCGCGCGCGAACCGGAGTTTGACGTCGCGCGGGTTGCGCCCGCCGGCGTCGACATCCGCGCGCAGTTGCCTGGCTTCGTCGACGCCGATGTCGAAACTCAGCAACTCGATCCAGCGCCACATCAGGTCGTCGCCGATCTTCATCGTCTTGGTGACGATGTCGATCGCCGGCTCGTCGATGCCGACGTAGTTGCCGAGCGACTTGGACATCTTCTGCACGCCGTCCAGCCCTTCCAGCAACGGCATCGTCAGCACGATCTGCGGTTTCTGGCCGAAGTGTTCCTGCAGGCCGCGGCCCATCAGCAGGTTGAATTTCTGGTCGGTGCCGCCGAGCTCGACGTCGGCCTGCAATGCGACCGAGTCGTAGCCCTGCACCAGCGGATACAGGAATTCGTGCAGCGCGATCGATTGCTGCGCCGCATAGCGCTTTGCGAAGTCGTCGCGCTCGAGCATGCGCGCGACCGTGTGCTGCGCGGCGAGCCTGACCATGTCGGCCGCCGACATCGCATCGAACCACTCAGAGTTGAAGCGCACCTCGGTGCGTTCGCGGTCGAGCACCTTGAACACCTGGTCGGCGTAGGTGCGCGCGTTGGCGGCGATGTCCTCGCGCGTGAGCGGCTTCCGGGTGACGTTCTTGCCGGTCGGGTCGCCGATCATCCCGGTGAAATCGCCGATCAGGAAGATCACCTGGTGACCGAGGTCCTGGAACTGGCGCAGCTTGTTGAGCAGCACCGTGTGGCCCAGGTGCAGGTCCGGCGCGGTCGGGTCGAAACCCGCCTTGATCCGCAGCGGACGGCCCGATGCGAGACGTTCGGCCAACTCATCGCGCTTGAGGATTTCGTCGGCGCCCCGGCCGATCAGGGCCAGGGCGTGGTCGACATCGGCGGCTGGGCGGCCGGCCAGGGCGGGCGAAGCATCGGACACGACAGGTTTCCCTGACGGGGTCGCGCACCGTGCGTGACCACCGTCGTGACTTGGAGTTAAGGCGAAGTTAAATAGGGGGATCTGGAAAAAGCCAATGCCATCAAGGGTTTGACGCACTCTTTTCGCGCGACTATGGTACCTGCTACACGTGCCCGTCACGTTGGACGGAGAGCCCCCGATGAGTCCTTCCCAAGCAACCCGCAACGAAAGCAGCAGCACCCGGCGTGCGCGCCTGGAGAAGCTACGCGAAGCGGTGCTGCACCGGAAGGTGCTGGCCAGGCGTTTGCCGGCGGCGTTCAACGGCCGCTGGACCCGACGCCACTGGGCCCACGCCAGCCTGTTCGCGACCCTCGGGGCGCTGGTGGCGGCGATCGTTCCCGGATTTTCCAATGCCCTGCCGACGCGCGCGCTGGCACCGCGCACGACCCTCGCCCTCGCGCTGCCGTCGCTACCGCTGGCGCAGCTGCGCGGCCAACCCGGCGACAGCTGGCAGCTGGTGACCGTGCAGTCGGGACAGACGCTGTCCTCGTTGTTCGAGCAGCTCGACATTCCCGCCGAGACCCTGCATCGCCTGCTGGCGCAGCCCGGCGCCAAGGATTCGCTGGCGCACCTGAAGCCCGGCTCGGTGCTCGGTTTCGACCTGCCGGTCGACGGGAAGCTGCGCACGCTGCGATTCGATCGCGATCCGACCCACCGCGTCGAACTGTCGCTGCTCGGCGACGACGTGCAGGAACGCGTGATCGAGCGCCCGACCGAAGTGCGCACCGTCGTGATCAGCGGCCAGGTCGGTCGTTCGCTGTACGCCTCGGCACGCAAGCTCGGGCTGTCGGCGAAGAACATCAACACGCTGACCGACGAAATTTTCAAGTACGACATCGATTTCAACGACGACGTCGGCGCCAACGACCGTTTCAGCGTCGTGGTCGACCAGATGTGGCGCGACGGCGAACTCGTCGGTACCGGCCCGGTGCAGGCCGCGACGTTCACCGTCGACGGCAAGCTGCACTCGGGCTTCCGCTTCGAGCGCGACGGCAAGGCGGAATATTTCACCGCCGACGGCCGCCCGCTCAAGCGCAGCTTCATCCGCATGCCGATCCCGTACGCACGCCTGACCTCGACCTTCGGCAAGCGCTTCCATCCGGTGCTTGGGCGCATGCGCATGCACGAGGGCGTCGATTTCGCCGCCTCCACCGGCACTCCGATCCAGGCCGCGGGCGACGCGCGCGTCGCATTCGTCGGCTGGAAAGGCGGCTACGGCCGCGCCGTGATCCTCGACCACGGGCACGGCTACAGCACCCTGTACGGCCACATGTCGCGCTTCGGCAACGAGCGAGTCGGCCAGCGCATCGCACAGGGCAGCGTGATCGGTTACGTCGGCATGACCGGCCTGGCCACCGGCCCGCACCTGCATTACGAATTCCGCGTCAACGGCATCCATCGCAACCCGCTGTCGATCACCATGCCGCCGCCCGAGCCGCTCGGCGGCGGCGCGCTGGCCCAGTTCCGCGCCCAGACCGGCACCGCGCTGGCCAAGATCCGCCGCGTCGAGGACGTCATCTATGCCGATGCGGCACCGGTGACTGCCAAGGGTCACAAGAAGGCCTGACGGTTGCATTTCGTCCCTCGAGGTCGCGCACCTGCTCAATGTGCGCAGACCCGCAGGGCGGCGCACATGGATGCGGGCGTCTGGTTGCTGTCCAACTGCGCAGGGCGATAGCGGATTGCGCACGATGCCTAGACCTCACCAAGGCGAACACTTCCTCGGCCTCATCTCCGGCACCAGCGCCGACGGCATCGATGCGGCGCTGGTGCGGTTCGCGGACGATGGCGAGCACGCGCCGTGCGAACTCGTGGCCGGACGCACGTTTCCCTGGGATGGCACGCTGCGCGCGCGGCTGGTGCACCTGGGCCAGGGTGGCGATTGCACCTCGCTCGACGACTTCGGCGCGCTGGACGTGCAGGTCGCGCGCGCATTCGCCGAGGCCGCACTTGCACTGCTCGATGCAGCAGGCGTTGCAGCCTCGGTCGTCCGCGCGATCGGCTCGCACGGGCAGACGGTGCGGCACCGCCCGGAGGCGAGGTTTCCGTTCACGCTGCAGATCGGCGACGGCAACGTCATCGCCGAACGTACCGGCATCACCACGGTCGCCGATTTCCGCCGTCGCGATGTCGCTGCCGGCGGACATGGCGCGCCGCTGTTGCCGGCGCTGCATGCCGCGCTGCTGCATTCGCCCGACGAGTCCCGCGCCGTGCTCAACCTCGGCGGCATCGCCAACCTGACGTTGCTGCCCCGCGCTTCGCAGGACAGCCCCGGCGACGTGCGCGGCTTCGATACCGGCCCCGCCAACGCGCTGCTCGATGCGTGGTGCGAGCGCCATACCGGTGCGAGCTTCGATGCCGGCGGCGCATTCGCCGCGCGCGGCCGGGTCGACGATGCGCTGCTCGCGCAGCTGCTGGCCGATCCCTGGTTCGCGCAGCCGCCGCCAAAAAGCACGGGGCGCGAACAGTTCCACCTGGATTGGCTGCAGGCACGCCTGGGTCCAGCGTCGCGGGCGCCGGAAGACGTGCAGGCGACGCTGCTCGAACTCACCGCCGCCACGATTGCCGATGCACTACGAGCGACGCAGTCGGGCACCGCGCGCGTGCTGGCCTGCGGCGGCGGCGTGCACAACCCGCGGCTGCTGCAGCGCATCGCCGCGCGCCTGCCGGGCGTGGTGGTGGAATCGACCGCCGCCCACGGCGTCGATCCGGATTTCGTCGAGGCGATGGGGTTCGCATGGCTGGCGCGGCAGACGCTGGCTTCGCGACCCGGCAACCTGCCCACGGTGACCGGCGCGCGCGGGGCGCGCATCCTCGGCGCGATCCATCCGGCGTAGGGACGCCTACTCCAGGTCGAAGCGTGGGCTGATCGACTGGTCCGGCTGCTCGGTGGTTTCCGGCTGCGGGGTGGCACGCCCGATCAACGCGAAGCCGGGGTCGCTCGGCACCTGTTCCATCGCGGCGATCGCGGCCTGCAGGACACCGTCCTCGTGCTCTGCCAGCAGCACGGCGCTGTCGCCTTCCCACGCCTGCAGCCCGGACTCCAGCAGCCGCAACAGGGTGTCCGAGGGACTCCAGCCATGCGCCTGGCCGATCCGGCGGATGCGATCGGCCAGCACGGCGTCGATGTCACGCAACACGATGTCGGTCATGTCGTCTCCCGTGCCAGGCGCCACCGGCTCCTCGAACACCCCGGCTAGCCGGCGACCCGTGGGGTCGCCGCGTCGGCATTGCGGAACCGTGGCCACAGATACAGCAGCAGGGCGGTCGCCGGCAACACCGCCACCGTGGCAAGGATGAAATAGCTGGCGTAGCCGGTGGCCTCCACGATGCCACCGGCGAAGACCCCCAGTACCTTGCCGGGCAGGTTGACCATTGAACTGAGCAGGGCGTACTGGGTGGCGGTGTGCTGGCGGTTGACCAGCGATGACAGGAACGAGACCGCCGCGGTGCCCAGGAAGCCGAGGCTGATGTTCTCGGCCGAGATCACCAAGGTCAGTGCGCCGAGGTCACCGTGATGCCCGATCAACCACACGTACAGCAGGTTGCAGCTCGCGCACAGCACGATCGACCCGAGCAGTGGCCGACGCACGCCCCAGCGCGCGATCGCGATGCCACCGAGGAACACGCCGACGATCCCCATCCAGATGCCGTAGATCTTGGTGATCGCGCCGATCTGGGTCTTGGTGAAACCCATGTCGATGTAGAACGGGCTCATGATGCCGCCGACCAACGCCTGCTCGGGGATCTTGAACAGCAGGATGAACAGCAACGTCAGCAGCGCCGTCTGCCAGCCGTAGCGGCGGAAGAAGTCGGTGAAGGGATCGGCCACGCTTTCGCGCATCCATTGCGACCAGTTCGCTGGCCGGGTGCGCAGGACCTCGGGTTCCCGCGCCACCAGCGTGATCGCGACCGGCACCAGCATCAGCAACGCCATCACCTGGTAAACGCTGCTCCAAGGCATGCGATCGGCCATGAACAAGGCGAACGCACCGGTCACGATCAGTGCGATGCGGTAGCCGAGCGAATACGTGGCGACCAGCGCCCCCTGCGCCGAGGACGGCGCGATCTCGATTCGATAGGCATCCACCGCGATGTCCTGGGTCGCGCCGGCGAACGCCACGAGCAAGGTGCAGGCGATGAACACGCCCAGTTGTGTCGGCGTCGCCAGCGACATCGCCAGCAGTCCTGCGATGACGCCCAGTTGCGCGAACAACAGCCAGCCGCGGCGCTGGCCCAGTCGCGACAACAAGGGCAGGCGGGAGTGATCCAGCAGCGGCGCCCAGAGGAATTTCAGCGCATAGGTCATGCCCGCGCTGGCGATGATCGTGATCTCCTTCAGCTCGATGCCGTTGTCCTTCAGCCAGTACGCGAGCGTGCCGGCAACCAGCAGGAACGGCAGGCCCGAGGAGAAGCCGAAGAAGAACATCGTCCATGCCGCCGGTTGCGTGAAGGCCTTCCACACCGACGGCTTGGCGGTCTTGGCCGCGACGGCGCCGCTCACCCGGCGGAGTCCGCAGCGGCGTATTCGACCAGGAACGGTGCATGGTCCGAGAAGCGCGGCGACGGCGTGATCTGGCACGCGCGCAAGCGCTCGCGCAGCGATGGCGTCACCAGCTGGTAGTCGATGCGCCAGCCGACGTTCTTGGCGCGCGCCGCGCCGCGGTTGCTCCACCAGGTGTAGTCCTGGCCTTCGGGATGCAGCGCGCGGTACGCATCGACCCAGCCGCCGCCGTCGCACAATCCGTTGATCCAGTCGCGTTCGGACGGCAGGCAGCCGGAATTCTTCTGGTTGGATTTCCAGTTGCGGATGTCGAGCGCGCTGCGGACGATGTTCCAGTCGCCGCACAGCACGTAGTCGCGACCGCTGCCAAGCCACTGGTCGAGGATGGGCTTGATCCAACCCATGACCTCGAACTTGAACCCTTGCCGCAGTTCGCCCGACGAACCCGACGGCACGTACATCGACACCACGCTCAGGTTGCCGAAACGCGCCTCGATGTAGCGACCCTCCTCGTCGAACGGCGCCCAGCCGATCGCGGTGCGGACCTCGTCGGGTTCACGCCGCGAATAGATCGCCACGCCGCTATATCCCTTCTTGGTCGTCGCATCGCGGAACCAGGCCTTGTAGCCATCGGGCACGCAGCCGATCTTCGCCCCCGCATCGCCGGTGAGCTGGTGCTCCTGCGCCTTGGTTTCCTGCACGCACAACACGTCGGCGTCCTGGCCGGCGAACCAGTCGAAGAATCCCTTGCTCGCGGCCGAGCGCAGGCCGTTGGCGTTGAAGGTGACGATCCGCATGAGGACGATCCTGTTGGCGGCGCGTGCCGCACGTCGGGACAACGTGTGTCTGGCATCCGCGTCGACGCCGGCCGCGGCCAAGCGTAGCGGATTCGCACCCGGCTATGCTCCGGTGATGGAGACGCCCGCCGTCCACGTAGCCCGCGTCACCCCGGCGCTCGTCGATGCCGTGCGCACGCTCCGGGTGGCGCCGATGCAGGCCGTCTACGTCGGCGATCCTGCGTTCAATCTGGACAACGCATTGCAGGATCGCCTGAGCGAAGCGATGGCGGTGCTCGCCGGCGACCAAGTGATCGGCTTCTACCGCCTGGACTTTTCGCCGCGCGCGATCACCGGCCAATCGCATCCGGTGCCGAGCGTCGGCGTGCGCGCGTTCCTGATCGACCAACGGCACCAGGGCCGCGGCGTGGGCGCTGCCGCGGCGCGGGCGATGTGCGACGACCTCGCGCGGCGCCACCCTCGCCAGCGGCTGGCGGTGCTGGCGGTGCATTGCCGCAATCGCGTTGCCGTGGCGGCCTACCGCAAGGCCGGCTTCGTCGACACCGGCCAATGGCTTGCCGGCGGCAGCGCCGGGCCACAGCACGTGATGTTGCGCCGGCTTGCGCCTGTCGTGTCTTCCGCACGCATGGGACAATCAACGCATGGATGATTACCGCCGCCGTTTCCTCACCCTGGCGTTGCACGCGCAGGCGCTGCGCTTCGGCGAATTCACGCTGAAGTCCGGCCGCGTCAGTCCGTATTTCTTCAATGCCGGACGCTTCGACTCGGGCGTCGCGCTGGCGGCGCTGGGCGATTGCTACGCCGACGCCATCGATGACGCCGCGCTCGATTTCGACCTGCTGTTCGGGCCGGCCTACAAGGGCATTCCCCTGGCGACGGCCGTGGCGTGCAGCTACGCCCGCCACGGCCGCGATCTGCCGCTGGCCTTCAACCGCAAGGAAGCCAAGGCCCACGGCGAAGGCGGCACGCTGATCGGCGCGCCATTGGCCGGACGACGCGTGCTGATCGTCGACGACGTCATCACCGCCGGCACCGCGGTGCGCGAAGCCCTGGCGCTGATCGGCGAAGGCGGCGGCACGCCGGTCGGAATCGCGATCGCACTGGACCGGCAGGAGGTCGTCGATGCCGACGCGACGGTTCGACGCTCCGCGGCACAGTCGGTGGCCGAGGAATTCGGCCTGGCGGTGGTTGCCGTCGCCCGCCTGTCGGACCTGCTTGCGTTGGCCGGGGAAAGCGCGGAACTTGTCTCCGAACGCGAGCGCCTGGTCGCCTACCGCAGCCGCTATGGGTGCAGCGACGGCTGATTCGCCGCGCATGTCAAACCGGATTTCCGGACCTTTGCAGAACATATTTTGCAGAACAGGGGCTGCAAACCATGACCACGATACGCACCATCGCCATCTTCCTTTTGCTGGGCTTCGGCGCAACGGCAACTGCAGAAGCCGCGAAGAAACATCCGCAAGCGCAGGGCAGCGGCAAGAAGCTGTATTGCTGGATCGAAAATGGCCACAAGGTCTGCGGTGATGCATTGCCGCCCGAGGCCGCCGAACGCGCACGCACCGAGATCAACGCGAAAAGCGGCATGCACACCGGCGAAGTGGCGCGCGCGCTCACGCCCGATGAGCGCGCGGCCGCCGACGCCGCAGCCGAACAGGCGCAGGTCGCCGCCGACGCCGACGCCGCACGTCAGCGTCGCGACCTTGCGATGGTGGAGTCGTACGGCACCGAGGCCGACCTGCGCCGCGCGTACGGCGAACGCATCGGCCTGCTCGATGCGACGATCAAGGCCTCGCAACTCGGCGTCTCCAACCTGCGCCTGAGCCTGACCAGCCTGCTCAACCAGGCCAGCGACCTGGAGCTGTCCGGCAAGCCGGTCCCGGCCGGGCTGCTGGCCAATGTGCGCCTGCAGCACGTGGAATTGCAGAAGCAGCAACGCATCCTCGCCCGGCAGCAGTCCGATCGCGGCGCGCTGGACGGTGAACTGGATGATGCGGTGACGCGCTATCGCGCACTGAAGCAGAAGCAGGCCCCCGCTGTCGCGGTAGCACCTGCGCCGACGTCGGGCGGCTGAGGACGCCAAGACTCGCCGCCGCGGGCCGATGCCCCGGCGTGGCCGACTTCATCGCAAGCCGATGATCGACCGGCGCGGTTCCGCAATCATGGTGGTGACGCGCGCGATCAGCGCTCCAGGATCGCGACGACGCCCATCCCACCCGCCGTGCAGATCGATACAAGGCAGCGGCCGCCGCCGCGCTGGGCGAGTTCCTTCGCTGCCGTTGCGACGATGCGCGCGCCGGTCGCGGCGAACGGATGGCCGGTAGCGAGCGAGGAGCCATTCGGGTTGATCTTCGCCGGGTCGATGCGGCCCAGCGGCGCCTCCTGTCCCAGGCGGCTGCGGCAGTAGTCTTCGCTCTCCCATGCGCGCAGCGTGCACAGCACCTGCGCGGCGAAGGCCTCATGGATTTCGTAGACATCGAAATCCTGCAGCGTCAGCCCGTTGCGCCGGAGCATTTCCGGCACCGCGATCGTCGGCGCCATCAGCAGGCCTTCCCCGTGCACGAAATCGACCGCCGCGACCTGTGCGTCGCGCAGGTGGCACAGCGGTTCGTGGCCACGAGCGCGCGCCCATTCCTCGGTCGACAGCAGGCACGCCGCAGCGCCGTCGGTCAGCGGAGTCGAATTGCCAGCGGTGAGCGTGCCATGGCCGGAAGTGCGGTCGAAGGCCGGCTTGAGCGTCGCCAGTTTCTCGATCGAGGTATCCGGACGCAGCGTGTTGTCGCGCGCAACGCCACGGAAACTGACGACGAGGTCGTCGAAGAATCCGCGCTCGTATGCCGCCGCGAGCTTGTGGTGCGAGGCCGCCGCCCAATCGTCCTGCGAATCGCGGGCGATGGCCCACTGCCGCGCCATGTCTTCGCAGTGCTCGCCCATCGATTTTCCGGTGCGCGGTTCGACGACGCCCGGAAACTCGGGCTTGAGTTCGCGTGGGTGGAAGCCCTTGAAGGCCGCGAGCCTTTCCTTCGTCGTCTTCGCGCGCGCCGCCTGCAGCAGGCGCCGGCGCACCAGCTGGCCGTAGACGATCGGCACGTCGGAGGTGGTGTCCGAGCCGCCACCGATGCCGGCATCGATCTGTCCGGTGGCGATCCTGTTGCCGATGGTGATGATCGAATCCAACGACGTGCCGCAGGCGCGCTGCAGTGTGATGCCGGGCGTCAGCGCCGAGAGGCCCGATGACAGCGTCGCCTCGCGGCCGAGGTTCCATTCGCTGCTGTGCTTGATGACCGCGCCCATCGCCACTTCGCCGAGCTGCTGGCCGTGGAGGCCGAACTTCTCGACCAGCGCACCCAGGGTGCGGACCGACATGCCAAGGTTGCCGACGTCGGCATAGGCCGTGTTCTGGCGACAGAAGGGAATGCGGACGCCGCCGAGCACGGCGACGGGACGGCCTTGCAGCATGCAGACACCTCGTTGCAACCGCGACGCAGCGCGCGCGGGCGCGATGCGGGGCGCCTGTCAGGACACGGCAGGCATAATGCGCCGAAGTCTACGCCGGGCCCGGTGCAGGGCCAATCACGGGCGCATGCCCACGCATGCCTGCTCACGCAAGTACGTCCCACGTTGCCGAACCGCATGTCGACATCATCATCCGATCGCGTCCATGTCCTCGCCGCACTCGCGCTCGAAGTCGTTCCGGGCGATGTCGACCCACGCAGTGCGATCGCGCAGGACGCCGCCGGCGCGCTCGCCGAGCTGATCGCGCGCGACCTGGCCGCATTTGCGCCACAGGCGGCGCAGCTGGAACTGGTCACCGTCGGCGCGCACTACGACGCGGTCGAACTGCTGCGCCCGGGCTGGCCGCTGTATCGCGAACTGGAGCAACTCGCCGCCCGCGCGCCGCGCGGGGGCTCCGGCGGCCGCGTCATCGCCTTCGGCGCGCACGACCACCGCTTGCCCGCTGGGCTGGCACCAGCGCCCGAGCATGCCGGTGGCCCGTTGCGACTGGTGCCCTTGCTGCTGGGTGGCGACGCGGACGTGGTCGGCATCGTCGGCGACGCGTTCGAGCGCGACCTGATCGAGCGCGGCATGGCCGGCGCGGCGACCGCCCTTGCCGCGCAGGAGCGGTTCGGCCTGCGCGTCGAACACGCGCGCTACCTCACCCTGCACGACCTCATGGCGATGGTGTCGATGCAGTACGAGCATGCCGGCATCGCACCGCTGTGGCCCATCCTGGAGACGGCGCTGCTCGCACCGGGCTCGGACGAATGGCTGGATGCGCCGCCGGAACCGCTGGTGCATTTCGCCGACGGCGAAGCGCGGATCGCGATGCTGTCGCCGGCCGCGTGGCGTGCGAAACATGCGCCGGACGACGACGGCACGTCACTGGAGCGGCGTTTCGATCACTTCCAGGCGCGCCAGCGCCAGTTCGCGGCGGTGCTCGGCGCGCATGGCGTGCCGGTGACGTTCGCGCATTGCGCGCAGGGCGATCCCGCCGAGCTGTAAGGCGCCGCGAGAACACGTGTCTGCGAGAGCACCCGCCGCGCCGCCGCGCGCGTAGGCGATCGACTACGAAAACGCCGCTTCGTAGATCGCGTAACCGGCATCCTTCATCCCGAGGGCCGCGTACGTCCGATGCGCGGTCGAGTTGTCGCGTTCGACGTAGAGGCGCAGCCCGATCACACCCGGCGTCGCGCGCGCGAGCTGCTCGACATGCCGGTACAAGGCGGCAAAGACGCCCTGCCGACGATGTGCGGGCACGACGTAGACGCTCTGGATCCACCACCAGTGTCCATTGCGCCAGTCGCTCCATTCGCGCGTGAGCATCAGCGTGCCGACGGCGATGCCAATCGTCTCCCGGCCGGCCAGCGACGCGTCCTGCATGGCGACGAAGTATCGCGCCTTGTCCGCATCGGCGATGCCGGCGGCCATGCCGGCGAGCACGGTCGCGGGATCCAGTTGCCTGTGTTCGGTCTCCAGCGCCATCGCCTGCGCCCACTGCGCGAGCTGTTCGGCGTCCGCCGGCGTGGCGGGACGGATGCGCAGTCCAGTCATGTGACTACCGTCCGGCCTTGATGACGCCGCATGCGACGCGCGCGCCGGAATTGCCCGAAGGCTGCGTCCGGTAATCGTCCGGCGCCGCATGCACCACAAGGGCGCGGCCGACGATGTCGTTGCCTGCGCCACCGCCCAGGACCACACCGGCGATGCGCGCGTCGACATGGGCCACGCCTCCCCAGTCGGCGACGATGTTGTCGATGTCGCCGGCGTGATGCACGGGCGTCCCGGCCTTGCCGTGCGCGCTGCCGGCCGGGTTGAAATGGCCGCCGGCGCTGGCGGCGTCGGCCGCGCTGCAGTCGCCGGTTTCGTGCACGTGGAAACCGTGGCTGCTGCCCGGCGCCAACCCGCCGATGTCGCCGGTGACGCGCACGCCGCCGGACATCGGCGTCAACGTCAGCCTGCCACTCACCAGGCTGCCGGAGGCGCTGGTGAGATTGCTCGTCGCCACGGCGGCGGTGCCGGTCGACGGCATCGCCTGGGTCGGAGCCTTGGTCACGGTCGGCGCCGCTGCGCACGCCGAAAGCACGATGGCGACCACCGGGGTCAGCAGGCTGGAACGCATGGATGTCTCCTGTCAGGGCAAGACCGGCGCCCGGCACGGTATCGCAGCGCGGGCTGGCGCGTTGCGATGACGCTCATCCCGGGGGCCGCTTGCGGGTGTGCCCCGCCGCGAGTTTTCGCGTGATTGTGTTGCGACCCAGGCCCAGTCGGGCGGCGGCCTCGCTGCGATGGCCCTGCGTGTGCGCAAGCGCGGCGTCGAGCAGGACGCGATCCAGCCGCGCGCGCGCCTGCGCATGCAGGTCGCGCGTTCCGGCGGCGAGGCGCTCGCGCGCCCACGCGGCCAGTCCGGATTCCCAATCGTCGGAAACGGCCGGCGCGCCCGACTGCGCGAACGCGCCGTCCAGATCGGCGACGGTGATCGTTTCGCCCGGCGCCAATGCGGCCAGTCGCCAGCACACATTCTCAAGTTCGCGCACGTTGCCTGGCCAGTCGTAGGCGCGCAGGCGCTCGAGCGCCGGCTTCGCAAACCGTTTGGCGGGCGCACCCAGGCGCGCGGCGGCGGCGCGCAGGAATCGCTCGGCGAGCAACGGCACGTCGTCGCGACGCGCCCGCAATGGCGGCAACTGCAGGCGGACGACATCCAGCCGGTGCAGCAGGTCGGCACGGAAACGGCCTTCGGCCACCAGGGCTTCGAGTGGTTGGTGGGTCGCGGCGACCACGCGCACGTCGACTCGGATCAACTCGCGCCCGCCGACGCGGAAGAACTCGCCTTCCGCCAGCACCCGCAGCAACCGCGTCTGCAGCGCCGCCGGCATGTCGCCGATCTCGTCGAGGAACAGCGTTCCGCCGTCGGCCTGCTCGAAGCGACCGACGTGGCGCTTGCTGGCGCCGGTGAAGGCGCCGGCCTCGTGGCCGAACAACTCGCTCTCCAGCAAGTCGGCGGGAATGGCCGCGGTGTTCAATGCGACGAAGGGCTTGCGCGCACGTGGCGATTCACGATGCAGCGCGCGGGCGACGAGTTCCTTGCCGGTACCGGTCTCGCCGGTGACCAGCACCGACAACGGCGCCTGCGCGAGCCGGCCGATGCTGCGGAACAGATCGCGCATCGCCGGCGTATTGCCGATCAGCTCGGGGACGTCGATGCCGGCACCCGACGCATGCGTCATCCCGGGCCGTGCGTCGTCGTCGCCGTGTGCAACCTCCGGAAGCGCGCGCGCGGCGAGCGCGACTGCGGCATCGAGATCGAAGGGCTTGGAGAGGAATTCATACGCGCCGCCACGGAACGCACCGGCGGTGCTGGCGATGTCGGTGTACGCCGACATCACGATCACCGGCAACTGCGGATGCATCGCCTTGAGTTTGTCGAGCAGCACAAGGCCATCGTCGCCCGGCATGCGCACGTCGGTGAAGATCAGGTCTGGAGCCGGCAGGTCTGGAGCCGGCAGGTCAGGCGCTAACGGGTCGTGCATCGGCCGGTCCGACGCACCGCGATCGTGCAACGCCGCCAGCGCCGCCTGCGCCGAGTCGAAGTCGTCCACCGCATAGCCCGCCTCGCGCAGCGCGGTGGCGAGCACGAAGCGGACGCTGCGATCGTCGTCGACCACCCAGATGCGCGCGGAAGTCACGATGCGCTCTCCTCGACGACATCCATCGGCACCAGCAGCGTGAACACCGTATGCCCCGGCCTGGAGCGGTAGGCGAGCGACCCGCGATGTTCGCGTGCGACCTGCTGGGCGAGCGCCAGACCCAATCCACTGCCTTCGGCACGGCCGCTGACGAGCGGCAGGAACACGCGCTCGCTGAGTTCCTCCGGCACGCCACGGCCGTCGTCGGCAATCTCCAGCCGCAAGACGAGCGGATGCAGGTCGTCGCCGATGCGCAGCGCATGTTCGGCGCGCGTGCGCAGGCTGACGTTGGCAGCACCGGCCTCGATCGCGTTGCGCACCAGGTTCCATACCGCCTGGGTAAGGCGGTCGGCATCGCCGCGGAATTCCGGCAGGCTCGGGTCGTAATCGCGTACCAGCCGCACCGCCCAGCCGGCGTCGTTTTCGGCCAGGCGCAACACACGTTCGAGCACGGCGTGGATGTTCAGCGGTTCGAACGGGCGCGGTGGCGCCGGCGACAACAGGCGGTCGAGCAGGGCGGCAAGGCGATCGACCTCCGAACCGATCAGTCCGGTCAGTTCGCGCGCGTCGTCGTCGCCGGCACGGCGTGCCAGCAGTTGGGCCGCGCCCTTGAGGCCGGCGAGCGGATTGCGCAGTTCGTGTGCCAGCCCGCGCAGCGCGGCCGACAAGGCCGACGGCAGCGCCAGCGCCGGATCCTCGCCGGGAAACTCCTCGACCGGATGCGCCTCCATCAGCCAGCCGCCGTCCCGGCGGGTCAGCGATACGTCGGCGAATCGCGGCGTCTCGCTGCCCGGGAATGCCAGCGGCAGCCGCCGCAGGCGGGCGAAATCGCGATCCGGATCCCCGCCGAGCAGGCGCGCCAGCGACTCGCCCTCGACCTCCAGTGCCACCAGCGGCAGCCCCGGCAGTCGCCGCGGACTGATGCCGAGCCAACTGGCGAAGGCCGGATTGCCGCCGAGCAGGCGACCCTCGGCGTCGGCCCAGGCCACCGGCGTTGCGAGCAGGTCCAGCGACACGGCGGGGTCGGACGACATTGCACTACTTTAGTGCAGATGGTCCCGGGCGCGGGCAGCCAGCAGCCGGCCCCTGCGTGGGCGGCTACGGAATCCGCTTACTGCCCAGTCTTGCTGGCGGCTGCGTCCGCCGGCGGTTCCGCGAGTGCGGCGTCGTACGACTTCCTCGTATCCATCTCAACGAACGGTCCGTCGGGATCGAGGAAATGCTGGATGACGTAGTCCTCGTGATCCCACCTGCCCACCTTGGGCCCACTGTTCGGCGTCACCCACGTGGGCGGTCCGAACCGCTCCAGCATGGCATCGACGGCCTCGCCCTGGAGCGAGGGATCGAGGCTCACGTCGAAGTGCATGCGCTGCGGGAAACCCCGCCGATCCGTCGAGATGGAGGCGCTTTGCCACTTCACGAATTCAGGCACCGCCCCGAACTGGAATTCGATCTTGAACGGGCGGCCGCGATTGTTCACGTACATGCACGTCCTGCCCGGTCGGTCGAACTTGTCGTAGTAGCGGGCGCATCGCGGCAACCTCAGCGGTTTGGCGAAGTCGATGCCGAGCAGTTCGTGCGAGCGCGCGTGTTTCCTGGTCTCGCGGGCGGCCCTTGTTGCAGCAGCCTCCGCTTCCTCCGCCGCCGCCTGCTGCAAATCCCTGGCCATGCCCGCGGTGTCATCCGCCACTTGGCGCGCGTTTCCAGGCTGGCATGCCGGCACGGACATGGCCAGAAGCAACACCGCGCAGGTTGGAGGCTTCATCGCACACCTCAACGGGCGAGTGCCGGCCCCGCAGAACCCGATGCGTCGATGCCGAGCGCTCTCGTACCAATCGAACGTCGGTTCCCACCAAGGCGGCCACGCACTGTCGTGCCCGGCCGTGCGCCGAGTTGAATGGGCGGCTGCGGTCGGGCTACCGGAAGGCATGAAAAAAGCCCGGGAAACAGCTGCTTCCCGGGCTTCGCTACTGCAGCGGGCGAACGCGATCAGATCGCGTAATACATCTGGTACTCCAGCGGGTGCGTCGCCGCGCGGAACGCGGTGACTTCCTTCATCTTCAGCCCGATGTACGCATCGATGAAGTCGTCGCTGAACACGCCGCCGGCCTTGAGGAACTCGCGGTCCTTGTCGAGCGCCTCGAGCGCCTGGTCCAGCGAGTGGCACACGGTCGGGATGTTCTTCTCCTCCTCCGGCGGCAGGTCGTAGAGATCCTTGTCGCTCGGCTCGCCCGGATCGATCTGGTTCTTGATGCCGTCCAGCCCCGCCATCATCAGCGCGGCGAAGATCAGGTAACCCGAGTTCATCGGATCCGGGAAGCGGATCTCGATGCGCCGCGCCTTCGGATTCGACACGTACGGGATGCGGCACGACGCCGATCGGTTGCTCGCCGAGTACGCCAGCATCACCGGCGCCTCGAAGCCCGGCACCAGCCGCTTGTACGAGTTCGTCGTCGAGTTGGCGAACGCGTTGATCGCGCGCGCGTGCTTGAAGATGCCGCCGATGTACCACAGCGCGGTCTGCGACAGGCCGCCGTATCCGTCGCCCGTGAACAGGTTGGTGCCACCCTTGGCGAGCGACTGGTGCACGTGCATGCCGCTGCCGTTGTCGCCGACGATGGGCTTGGGCATGAACGTCGCGGTCTTGCCGTTGCGATGCGCGACGTTCTTGATGATGTACTTCATCGTCAGCAGGTCGTCGGCCTTCTTGGTCAACGTACTGAACCGGGTGCCGATCTCGCACTGGCCGGCGTTGGCGACTTCGTGGTGGTGCACTTCAACCTCGATGCCGACGGCCTCGAGCGTCTTGCACATCTCGGCGCGGATGTCGTGCAGCGAATCCAGCGGCGCGACCGGGAAATAGCCGCCCTTGATGCCGGGGCGGTAACCGGTGTTGCCGCCGGCGTATTCGCGGCCCGAGTTCCAGTGCGCCTCTTCCGAGTCGATGTGGAAGAAGGTGTGCCCCATTTCATTGGCGTAGCGCACCGAGTCGAAGATGAAGAACTCCGGCTCCGGTCCGAAGAACGCCTGCTCGGCGATGCCGCTGGACTTGAGGTACGCCTCGGCGCGACGCGCGACGCCGCGCGGATCGCGCGAATACGCCTGCATGGTCGCCGGATCCAAGATGTCGCAGGTCAGCACCACCGTCGGATCGGCGGTGAACGGATCCAGGAAGGCCGTCGAGGCATCGGGCAGCAGCACCATGTCGGACTGGTGGATGCCCTTCCAGCCGGAGATGCTGGAGCCGTCGAACATCTTGCCGTCCTCGAACAGGCTGGCATCGATGATCGACTTGGGGAAGGTCACGTGGTGCTGCACGCCGCGCATGTCGGCGAAGCGCAGGTCGACGAATTCGACCTTGTGGTCCTTGATGAGTTTTTCGATGTTGTCCAGCGACATGGGCGGGGCTCCGGGCGGGATGGGCTGTGGTTCGCGGGTGGCGCGACGAGTGGTGTTACGCAATGAACGTGCCAAGACGCGACGACGCGTAACGCATTGATTGACAAGGGCAAGCGGCCTGCGCGTCGCAGGGGATGCCCGCTCCCGGTGCGTCGCTCGTTGTGGATGCACCCGATTGGGGCAAATGGGCTTCCGTTATGCTGCAACCCGCACCCAATTCCCGACCTCGAGCCCCGGCCCTGCCATGACCGACCTCCCCGCCGCGCTCGTGCTCGGCATCATCGAAGGCGTCACCGAATTTCTCCCGATCTCCAGTACCGGCCACCTGCTGATCGCCGAGCGCTGGCTCGGGCATCGCAGCGACCTGTTCAACATCGCCATCCAGGCCGGCGCGATCCTGGCGGTGGTGCTGATCTACTGGCATCGGCTGTGGGACCTGGCGCTGGGTTTCTTCGGCCACCGCGCGCCCGCCGCGCACGACCCGGCGGGTATCGCGCTGGTCCCGGCGCAGGCGCGCGCCTACGTCATCAAGCTGGTCGCCGCGTTCGTGGTCACCGCGGTGCTCGGGATCGTGGTCAAGAAGCTCGGATTCGAACTGCCGGAAACGGTCGCGCCGGTGGCGTGGGCGCTGGTGCTGGGCGGGGCGTGGATGCTCGCCGCCGAACATTTCGCCGCGCGCCGCGCCGCAGCCCTCGGCGAGCGCGCCACCATCACCTGGACGGTGGCGCTTCTGGTGGGCGTGGCGCAGGTCGTCGCCGGCGTGTTCCCCGGCACTTCGCGCTCGGCGGCGACGATCTTCGTCGCACTGCTGTTCGGCGTCACCAACCGCGCGGCAGCGACCGAATTCGCGTTCCTGGTCGGCATCCCGACGATGTTCGCCGCGACCGCGTACGAACTGCTCGACGTCTACAAGGCCGGTGGTCTGGCCGGCGAGGACTGGACCGCACTGGCCGTCGCATTCGTCGCCGCGACGGTGACGGCGTTCGTCGCAGTGAAATGGCTGCTGCGCTACATCCAGACGCACCGGTTCACGCCGTTCGCGTTCTACCGCATCGCGCTGGGCGCGGCGTTGCTGCTGCTGGCGCCGGCGGGCGCGTAGCGCCATGGTGTCGCCGCGACGCCTCGCGCCTCGCCGTCAGTGGGTCGCGGTGCCGTCGCGCCAGTGACGCCATGCATACCAGGCGAACACGCCTGCCGCGATCCATAGCAGCACGATCACCACCGCCGCGACGCGGCTGACCGGACGATGCGCCGCATGCGCGGCGCGTTCGCGGGCGTCGCCGAGCACGTCGTCCGGCGTCAGTTTCACCACCAGCGCGACACCCAGCGGAATCAGGACTAGGTCGTCCAGATAGCCGAGCACCGGAATGAAATCCGGGATCAGGTCGATCGGGCTCAGCGCATACGCGGCGACCGCCAGCGCGAGCACGCGCACATGCCATGGCAGACGCGGATCGCGCGCAGCGTAATAGACAACCAGCGCTTCGCGCTTCAGCACGCGCAGGCGCGCACGCCAGGTGTCGCGCCAGCGGCGTAGACCCTCGCTCAGCCGCGGACGTCCGGGTTGAGCGAATAGCTGCCCCACACCGAGGATTCGGTCAGCGCATGTTCCTGCCCGGCGATGAACACGTCGGCCGCGGTGAAGCGCTCCGGCACCGGCAACCGCGCGACATCGAGCGCGAACAGGCGGAAGAAATAGCGGTGCAGGCGCAGGTCATTGGAAGGCGGATACGGGCCGTCGTAGCCGAAATAATCGCCGCCCATGTCGGCATTGCCGGCGAACCAGCGGGTGTAGTCGTTGAGCCCCTGGCGCGCGCCTGCCGGTCCCGGCGGTTGCCGTTTGCCGTGCGCGGTGACGCCGTCGCTGCAGCTGCCGGCCGCAATCATGCGCAGGTCGGCTGGCAGGTCGACGACGACCCAGTGGACGAAGTCGGTACGCGGCTGCTCGACGGGGATCTGCAGGTCGCGGCCGACCGCCGACGGATCG